>FSVF01000410.1_pt1 | contig 23573 bp, 19 predicted proteins | sample 1637601 | NCBI WGS metagenome assembly FSVF01 (sample SAMEA3914814, study PRJEB12502) | metagenome | biome: forest; material: soil | place: USA | collected 2011-09-16 | depth 0.1 m
CAAGTGTCTTTTGCAATCCGGCTTCGTATCTTGCGACCTGCGAAGGGCCGAACTGTTCCAGTCCATCCAGGGCTATTTTGAACAGATCGAATTGCGCCGCCGTGCTTAGCCGATAGGCCATGCCTAGGCCGCAGGCTTACGCCGAGCATGCTCGGCGCGGGCCATATCGAATATGTCAGCAACGCTATAAGGGCTGACTCCGCTGGCGATGCCTTCGTCGATTTTCTTTTGCATGGCGGCGATTTTTTCGGCGCGCTCCTGGTCGCGGCGGATCAGGTCGCGGACATAGTCGCTGGTATTGCTGTAGCGGCCGGTTTCGGCCTGGGATTCGGCCCAGGCCTTCATCTGGTCCGGCAGGGAAATGTTCATGGTCGCCATGACGGGCTCCTGAGCGGTGGTCTTCGGTCAGGATAGGTATTTTGGCAAGGTTTGTCAAAATACCGGGCAAAGATATTCCTGCATTCGGCCGGCAGCGTTTAAATATCGTTAGCCTCGCTGTGGCATACTGTTGTTACGGCCTGTGCGCCACCGTCGACAGAATGTCAGCGAATGCGAACTGGAGGCTCAAAATGAACTCCATCAATACCAATATCGGGGCGATGATCGCCCTGCAGAACCTGAACGCCATCTCAGCCGACATGATGGTGACGCAGAACCGTATTTCGACGGGACTGAAGGTTTCCAGCGCCAAGGACGACGGCGCGATCTATGCCATTGCCCAGACGCAACGCGCCCAGGTCAGCTCGCTCGACGCCGTCAAGGACTCGCTGTCGCGCAATTCGTCGGCGGTCGATGTCGCTTTGACCGCCGGTGAGTCGGTCTCGGACATGCTGGAGCAGCTCAAGGAAAAGGCCCTGGCCGCGTCGGACACGTCGCTCGACACCACCGCGCGCAACGCCCTGCGGGCCGACTTCACCTCGATCCGCGACCAGATCACCAAGACCCTGTCCAATGCCAATTTCAACGGCATCAATCTCCTCGATGGGTCGCGATCGTCGGTCTCGGCGCTCGCCAATGCGCAGGGGACCAGCCGCCTGACCGTGGCCGCCCACAACATGTCGCTCGGCGGTTCGATCGTCACCCTGGCGGCGACGGCGGACTTCGCCACCGCCACCTCGGCGGCCAACCTGCTGACGACGCTCGATTCCTCGTTCAACAACGTCTCGGCGGCGCTGGCCAGCCTCGGCACGTCGTCGAAGGCGCTCGACACGCACCAGACCTTTATCGGCAAGCTCCAGGACACGATGGTCGCGGGCATCGGCAAACTGGTCGACGCCGACATGGCCTTGGAAAGCACCAAGCTCCAATCCCTGCAGGTCCGCCAGCAACTGGCGATCCAGGCGCTGTCGATCGCCAACCAATCGCAATCGTGGATTCTCAGCCTCTTCCGCTAAAGCAGGCGCCTGTCGCCAATTGATATGTCGATAAAGAGTAATAATATCGACATATCTCGTTGACGTGTCGATACGATCGACATATCGTCAGTATATGTCGAAAAAATAAGAAAAAATGAACATGACTGCAAAAGGCTGGCGCCCCGAACAACCCTATAACGCCCTGCCTCTTTTACCGCCGGCGATCGACAGGATAGAAACGCGCGCGGTCCTCAAGCAGTGTATTTCCGCCCGCGCCGCCCTGGGCGAGTTGAAACAGGCCGCGGAATTGATCCCCAATCAGGCCATGCTGATCAATACATTGCCCTTGCTGGAAGCGCGCGCCAGCTCCGAGATTGAAAACATCGTCACCACGACGGACGAACTTTTCCGCCACGTGGACCGCGATAGCGCCACGGACGACCCGGCGACGAGGGAGGCCCTGCGCTATCGCCGCGCCCTGGGGGAAGGTTTCGCGGCCTTGCGTACGCATCCCCTGACGACCCGCACCGCCGAGCAGATTTGCAGCCTGATCAAGGGCGTTGAGACGCGTGTGCGGCGCGTACCGGGAACAAAGCTCAGAAACGAAGCTACGGGCGCCATCATCTATACGCCACCGGAAGGGGAGGACAAATTGCGGGATATCCTCGCCAACTGGGAACAGTTTCTGCACGGCGAAAGCGATATCGACCCGCTTATTCGCATGGCGATCGGCCATTACCAATTCGAGGCCATCCACCCGTTTACCGACGGCAACGGCCGGACGGGGCGGGTGATCAACAGCCTGTTCCTGATCGAAGAAGGCCTTCTGACCCTGCCGATCCTGTATCTCAGTCGCTATATCATCCGGACCAAGGCGGACTATTACCGCCTGCTTCTGGCGGTTACGGCGTCCGCAGCCTGGGAAGACTGGATACTCTACGTCCTGAAGGGTGTCGAAGAGACAGCGGTCTGGACGCTCGGCAAGATCGCTGCCATCCGCGACCTGCAACACGAAACGGCGGCCTTCGTGCGCACGCGCCTGCCCAAGATCTATAGCCACGAACTGGTCAGCCTCATCTTCGCGCAGCCCTATTGCCGGATCGCCAATCTCGTCGAAACGGGCATCGCGCAGCGGCAAACCGCCTCGGTCTACCTGAAACACCTGGCGGACATCGGCGTCCTGACCGAGGCAGGCATGGGCAAGGAAAAGCTGTTTATCCACCCGAAACTGATGCAACTGCTGACGCACGACGATAACGGTTTCAGCCCCTACGCCGTCTGAAACGGAGCAAATATGGAACCTTCCTCAGTGCCGCCCGTCGGCCGGCTGCTGCGCGACTGGCGCGCCGCCAGGCGCTTCAGCCAGATGGACCTGGCGTTTGAGGCCGGCCTGTCGACCCGCCACCTCAGTTGCATCGAAACCGGCAAGGCGCAGGCCAGCCGCGACGCGATCGCGCGCTTGTCCGACGCCCTGGCCCTGCCTCTGCGCGACCGCAACGCCCTGATGGTCGCCGCCGGCTATGCGCCGAAATACACAGAATCGACACTCGGTGCGCCCGAGTTGGAACAGGTGCAAAAGGCGATTGCGCTGATCCTGGCGCACCAGGCCCCCTACCCGCCCTTCGTCCTCAACCGCCACTGGGACGTGCTGATGGCCAACGACTCGGCCGTGCGCATCAACCAGTTAGTCATGCGGGGCCGCCAAAGCCCGCACGGCAATATCCTGCACCAGGTCTTCGATCCCGATGACTTCCGCGCCGTCATCGTCAACTGGCCCGAAGTCGCCGAAAAGTTTATCCGTCACCTGCATCAGGAAATCGCCACTTCGCCATCCGACCAACGGGCGCGGCAACTGCTCGACGACATCCTACGCTATCCCGGCGTGCCCGCCGACTGGCGCTTTAGCGGCGGCGAGGCCCCGGCATCGCCGATCCTGACCCTGACCTTCCGCAGCCCGCTGGGCGAACTGCGCTTCTTCGAGACGATCACGACATTCGCGACCCCGCGCGACGTGACGCTCGACGACATCCGCATCGACTGCGCCTTCCCGGCCGACGAACATACCGCGAATATTTGCGCCCAGCTGGCCCAGGAAGCCAGAGCATTTTCCGACGAAGTGGCCACCGCTTTGTCGTAGAAAATGCGGTAAAACAAACAGTTAGAGCGTGATGTCTAATCCCATCGCCCCACTTGAGGGGTTTGGCGCATGCGAAAGTACAGCTTTCGCCAGCCAAGGGTGGGCAGGCCTGCCGGGTGAGGAGTTGCCGGCCACCGGTATTTTACGATCGTCAATGCCCTCTTCGGGTTGTCACGAGGTCCGCCTGATATCGCCCGTTTCGGAGAGCCGGTCTACCCGCACGGTCTCCCGACCTTCGACATCGCGTGGAATTCGATCAGCATTCCCAGATCGTCCCCGGTCGGCGCCAGAAAGGCTTCTCCGGCAGTCCCCTTGTACCGCGTCAGCGTCCGCTCATAACCGCGCTCAACCCGTTTCTGCGTAAAGCCGAGATCATCAACCCCGAGACTGACACCCAGGACCTGCGGCCCGCCGTGGCTGAGCGCATCGGCGGCCACGCCTGCACCATCGGGCTCCAGCACCAGCACGGCCGTCGGCCCGATCGGCACGCAAAACCCGCGTGCCGCCACCTGCGGCAGGCGCACGGCCACGGCCCCGCCCAACCCCATCTCCTCCAGCGACTTGCGGTCGGTCTCGGCACTGGCCGACAGCATCCAGACCTGCGACAGGCTGCGGACCCCATTGGGATGGACGCGCGCCGCCGTGTCGTCGGCCGGGTCCTTCGGGCCGGTCTTGTCGGCGGCGTAGTCGATGAAGAAGGTCGAACTCGACAGGGGCGGCTTTTCAAAAGCGAACAGGCGCCAGCGCCGCGGTGCATTCGGCCCGTTGCCGTCGGGATCGTCGGCGGCGGCACTGAACACCGGCGTCACGGCGAAGCCCCTGGCCTGCAGAACGCCGCGCGCCTCATCGAGCGCCAGCGAATGAAAGCCGAAGGCGCGCGCGCCTGACCCACCCCGCAGCGACTTCTGGTCGGATTGCATGCCGGGGTCCATGTCGGGATTGGGCCGCGTGATGCCGAGCATCTCGATAAAGCTGCCGTCTTTGAGGCGCACATAGCGATTGGCGATTCCGCCGGGATTGCGCCCCGGCCGCACTTGGAAACCAAGCTTGACGGTCATGACGGCGGTCGCCTGGTCGATGTCGCGCCCCCACAACAGCACGTGGTCGAGCCGGTTGGACGGTGGAGCGGCGGCCATAGCGGCTTGCGCGGCAACGGCAAAGGCAAAGGCGGACAAGGCAATAAGCGATCGCAAGGACGGGCTCCATGATAAGGCGGCAAACGCACCCTCTCACGGCCACTGCCCGCCCGCTATGACCTCTCAGATCATATAGCGTGAAAAACCCTCACACCGCCTTTTTCGGCGGCCAGATCAGGAACAGCAAAAGCCCCAGAACCGCCGGAATGATCCAGCCGGTCCAGCCAAGCACGCTGGCCTTCGTCGGATCGACAGTCTCGCCGGCCGTGCCCAGCACCAAAAAGAACCCGGCGCTGGCATTGATGGCGCCGTGACCGATGGCGCTGGGCCAGATCGAACCGGTGCGCAGACGCAGCCACCCCAGGCATGCCCCCAGCGCAATGCACATGGCCGACATGCAGCCGAGCGCCTGCCAGCCCGGGATATGGCCGTAATTATACCCGAGCAGCACCAGGGGCGCGTGCCACAGGCCCCAGATTATGCCGACGATGACGACGGCGGGCAGGGCGCCCATCGGCATCAGGCGCGGCAACAGAAACCCGCGCCAGCCGATTTCCTCACCGACGGCTGCCAGGGCGTTGAGCGGCGCGGCGACGACGGCCACCACCAGCTGGATGGCCACCAGCGCGACAAGCGGCGGCATGGCGGCGGGCAGGGGCCGTCCGGCCAGCTTGGCCTCGATCAGCGCCTGAAAACCGGAGAAGTGGACGAGATCGAGGTGATAGACGCCGAACGCCTGGCCGACGAACAAACCGCCGATGCAGATGACGAGCGCGCCGAGGATGGCCAGCAGGCTATGGATGACGATGCTGCCGATTGTGCCCTTGGCCGGGCGGATACCGAGATTGTCCATGCCGCCCTTGCCAGCGGCCAGCTTTCCCGCCACCAGAGCCGCCACGGTCGGCGTGTACATCATGGCGACGCTAAGTGGCAAAAACAGCGGGCTCTTCAACCCGTCGCCCTGCCATAACGGCCAGGCAACCAGCCAGCTCAATCCAAAGGCAATGGCAATAAAGACGACAACGGCAAGGACGGTTTTCATGACAGACCCCTATAGTTTGGTAATTCGGCAAATACCAAATTACTAGGCCGGAGTCAAATACGGTAGACCAAGACATACGAGCACCATCCCCAGCCTATTAATGGGGGCCGTACCGCACCGTCGTCCCATATCCCTTTTGGGCTTGTGTTTTCTTGCCACTATCCATCTGCCAGCGAACGGTCTGTTGCAGCAGATGCTGGGCAGTTGAATTACCGAAATCGTCGGTTTCGCTGATGCTCATATGGCCGTTGAACTGGGCTTCCAGGGCGCGCCCGAAGCCGAGCGTCGCCGGGTATTCGCGCGGCACGACGCAGGCGTCGAAGACGTGATTGGCGTCGACATAGCATTCGATCGAAGCCATGCCGCCTCGCCCCGCGTCAATGGCCGACTGCGGAAAATTGGCGCTCAGGAGCCCGATCAGTTTACCATATGTGAGCGTCTCCGATTTTGGGCCGGATTTGTCCGTGTAGGTGTGAGTGATCACAGGCGCAGTCTTGGACGCGTTGTCGACATACCTTGTGCCCTCCGCTGTTGTGATGATCTTGCCACCGCCGATCATCAGGCACATCCGCTCCATCTCAACCGTCCGTCCCGACATCTGCTCGGTTGCGTGGACATTGCCGCGGCTGGCAGCATTCCTGTACAGCCAGCCGGCTTCGACGGCGTCGGTCAGGCCGCCTTGGCCGGCCTCGGTCATCGACGCCAACCCATCCATCGCATCGGCGGAGCCGAGATAGACGCCGCGTTGGAACCACTGCCGCGCCAGGTCAAGCTTGCCGGCCTTGGTCGCGATCCCGGCCATGGCGACTGCGGCATCGCCGCTGCCGGCCTTGACGGCGTCGATATAGAAACCCATCGCCACGCCTTCGTCGGCCGGGCCAGTCAAGCCCATCTGGTAGTCATAGCCGCGCGCGAACAGCCCGACCGGGTCCTTGTCGCCAAGCGCATTGCAGTAATCCATGCCCCTGGCGGCGTTCTTAGGGCGGCCTTCGCCCAACAGATAGGCGATGCACATCTTCCGCCTCCCGATTGTGTCGTCGGAGCCGGCGGCGCGTTCATAGAGGTCGAGTGCACCCGCGCGGTCGATCGGCGTGTTGTAAGCGCCCTGTTCCTTCACAGTTGCCAGGTCGATCATGTCCGACACCACGCCGCCCGCGGCACCTTTTTCCGTCGCGGCCAGGGCGGCAGCGTCGTCCGCCGCCAGTTTCGGATCGGGCATGGGGCCGTGCGTGGCCGTCGTGCATTTCGGCGCATCGTCCGCCAGAACCGGCAAGGCCATCCCCGCCGCCAGCGCCGCTATGCCTGCCGCCAAAAGCCACTGTTTCATCGCCCCCCCCCCGATTAGACCAATTGTCAGTGTTAACGCGAAAGCCGCCGGGGTAAAGCCTTTTTACCGGTTGCGCGCCTCATGCCCAAGCGGCGCCACGCCAGGCACACCTCTGCAGACATCGCGCTCGGCGTCGCGCCACTGCGACTGCAGCAGCGGATCGCCGGCGATCTCGGCAGGTGTAAAGCGCCGCCCCTTCGGCCCCAGCAGGTTGATGCAGGCGTCGCGCGCCGTCACCGTCCAGCTACGCGTCACAGGCCCGATCGCCCAGATCGTTGTTGTCCCACCGGCGGCGATCACCGACTGGCCGTCGGCGGCGAACCTGAGCGCATTGAACCGCAGGCTCGCGCCGTGATAACTCGCCAGCCGCTCCCCGGAACGGGCGTCCCATATGCTTAAGGTCCCGTCTTCGCTCGCCGTCGCCAGCCGCAAGCCATCGGGCGAAAACCGCGCCGACACGATCTGCGACGTGCTTCCGCTCAGCCGCAGCAAAAGCTTGCCGGTCAAGGCGTCGCTGACCTTGACGGCCCGGCCGTCCGGAACGGCAAAGCTGCGGCCGTCGGGCGCAAAATCGGGCGCCACAAACCGCGCCGAAGACGTCATGACGCCCTTCATGTCGTCGCCAAGCGACACGCTGGCCACGACCTTGCCGGACCGGACGTCCCATATTCGCGTCATAGTGAGGCCAGCGGTAACGATCTTTGTGCCATCGGGCGCATACGCCGCATTGACGAAGGGAAAGCCCTCGCCGTCAGGCGGCACGCTCAGGCGCCGGACGAGCTTGCCGCTGCGCAGATCGCGGATCTCGGCCGTCTCGGCATTGGCGGTCAGCAGCTGCGTTCCGTCCGGTGAAATCTGCGCCGACATGACCGGCGACGCATAGCCCGAATAGGTCCGGACCAGCGCCCCTGACCGCGCATCCCATAGCTGCACCGCATTGCCCCACCGGCCTGTCAACACCTGGCTGCCATCACGGGTAAACGACGCACTCAGCACCGGGCCGCTCGGCGGAGACCCCACAGGCGGCTTCAGATCGAGCACCGGCTTGCCGGAGTGCGCGTCCCAGATACGCGCGGTGTCCAAGTGGCCCGTAACCGCGCGCGTGCCGTCGGGCGACAGGGCGGCATCGACCGCGCCCTTGTCGTCATCCAGCGTCACCACGCCGCGATCGCTTAAGGGCCACAGTCGCGCCGTCCCGTCGGCGCTCGCCGTCACCACCTGGCGGCCATCGGGCGCAAAGGCCGCGTCATTGAGCGGCGCCTCGTGACCGGACAGTGTGCGTATGAGCGCGCCCGTGGCACCGTCCCAGATCTTCGCTGTGTGGTCACCGCTGGCGGTCAGGATGCGCGACCCGTCGTTTGAAAAGGCAACGCGCACGACGGCCCCGCTGTGCCCGGACAGGATAAGCATGCGCTTGCCTGTGCGCAGGTCCCAGACCTGGGCGTCATTGTCGTCGCCGCCGGTGACCAGCCGTGTGCCGTCGGGTGAAAAGGCAGCGCTGTTGATCGTTTCGCCGTGGTCCGTCAGCCTGCCGATCAGGCGCCCGGTGCGCACGTCCCACAGGGCCGCGTCCTGGCGATCGCCGGCCGTGACCACCCAGGCGCTGTCGGGCGAAAAGACGGCGGTCGTCAGCCCGCCGCCCTTCAGGCCCACCGCGCCGTATTCGGAGCCATCAGCGGCGTTCCACACGCGCGCCGTGCCGTCGTCGCTGGCGGTGACGATGCGCGTGCCGTCGGGCGAAAAGGCGGTGCTTGTGAGGCCGTCGTGATGACCGCTAAGCCGGAACAAAAGCCTGCCCGTCGCGGCATCCCAGACGATGGCCGTCCCATCACCGCCGGCGGTGACGATACGCGTGCCGTCAGGCGAGAAGTGCGGCGATCCCACGCCCCCCGTGTGCCCGGTCAGGATGGCCAGCCGCTTTCCGGTGGCCGCGTCCCAAATCGCCGCCGTCTTATCATGGCTGGCCGTCACGACGCGTTTTCCGTCGGGTGAGAACACCGCGCCGTTGACGACCGAGCCGCAGTCGAGCGTCACAAGCCGCCGCGACGTATGCGCGTCCCAGATCACCGCCGTCTTGTCGGCGCTGGCCGTGACGACCTTCGCCCCGTCGGCAGAATAGGCGACGGCATAGATCGTATCACCGTGCGCCAGCGGCGGCAGGGTATCGCCGGTCTCAAACACCGTCCCGGCCAGGGTATTTCGGTAATAGGCCTCGTTCTGCGGCGCCACGACGCGACCGGCCAGGGCGTAGCGCGCGGCGGCCAGGGTGCGGCCATCCTTCAGTTGCGCCCAGCCATTGACGGCGAAATAGCGGTCGAGCGTTATCTGCGCCTTTTGGCCATTGGCGTAGGCCAGCACGCCCAAGCCTGCAGCGGCCACGGCCAGGCCGAGGAAGACCGAAGCGGCGACTGAGGTCCACATCATCCGGCGGCGCTGCGCCTGGCGTTCGCGCCGGCGGATGACGTCGAGCTCGACCCCGAGGATACCCGCGATCAGCTTCAGGCACCCGTCCTCGCGCCCGTCGCCGATCAATTGCCCGGTCTTCAGGCGGATATCGCGCAGGTCCGCCGCCAGCAGGCCCAGGCCGCGCAAGGCGGGAGGAAAGCATTCGGTGGCCGGATCTCCACTGTCGGGCGCACCCGACGTCACGACCGGAAAGACGTGATCCCGGCGGCCGAGCGCCAGAAAGGTCTCGACCTCCTGATTGACATAGAAACTTTGGGCCGCAGCCGGCGAGCACAGGACGATGAGGAATTGGCTGTCCTGCAATGCCTGGGTCAGCTTGTCATTGAGCGCGCCGCCGCCGCTGAGGTCGGTACGGTCGCGGAAGATCGTGCGCAGCGACGCCGGTACGGGACCATGCAGGCCACTCAGACTGCGCAGATCAGGCGGCGTGACAAAGCGCTCCAGCCGGCCATGCAGCCACGCGGCGATGCGGTCGTCGGCGCGCGCATAGCTGATGAAAGCCTTGTATCTGGAAGTGTTTTCGGCGGCTTCAGACATCCTGCCCCCAGGATAGAACGGTCGGGCTGAGTGAACGCCAAATCGCCGCCGGGGTAAAGCGATATTGCGTCTTTGCCTCAGCTGCCGGTCGGCTCGATGCCGGCCTGTTCGACCATCAGGGCCACGACACGGCCGCGGGCGTGGGGGAAATGCATCACGCCCCTGGGGACCGTGAAGGCCTGGTTGGGCAGCAGGGTCACCGTGCGGTCCTCGAGCTCGATGTCGAGCCGGCCTTCGAGAACCATGAAGAACTCGTCGGTGTCGTCGTGCTTGTGCCAGTGGAAATCGCCTTCCATGACGCCGAGGCGGACCCATGAATTATTAACCGCGCACAGCGTCCGGTTCCACCAGGGTTGGTGCGCCGCCCCGACGGCAGCGATGTCGAAGTGCTCATTGCCGGCGAACAGGATCTCGTCGGTGGCGATGTCGTAGCGGTCACGGATGTCTTCGGTCATGGCAAGGTCTCCTAAATCGGGCGAGGCCGGTCGACTATATTTTGCCTTGTGCAGCGGAACCATGACAAAGTGCGCAGGCATTATGCCAAAAGCGGGAGCGGGATTGGGCGAGCACTATTGAGCGGCGCCTGATCAGGCGGGCAAGAAAAGATAACCGCAGATTTCGCAGATTAACGCAGATTTTTCAGAGCTTTGGTTGCCGACCTTGTGCTCGTTGCCGGTTAAGGAGTGTGCTGGCGCATTCGCGGAAGTGGCAAGGCTCGATTCATTAAAACACTGAAAAATCTGCGTTAATCTGCGAAATCCGCGGTTCCCCCTTAAACCCACCTCTTCAAATCCCGGCGTAGGGATCGTACTTCGCGGGTGTCTGCGCGAACGTCGGGGCTTTCGTGGCGACCGGCATGGCAAACGTCAGGGCCAGGGCGTCGCCCAGGTCCGGCGAGGGCAGGCCGCGTTTCTTGATCGCGTCCTTCGGTTCCAGCTGGCGGCGGCCTTGCGCGTCGAACCAGAAGCGCGGGGCGGCCAGGTCCTGTTTCAGCGCGTTGAGGTTTGGGATCGCCCCGCCGCTTTTTATCCATTCGGACAGGGCAAACCACATCTCGGCGCGTTTGTTGAGGTATCCGGATGCCGATGGCCGGCCGGAAAAATGCACACCCGCAACGTCGAATCCGAGTTGACGCAAACGATCGATCACGCCGGCACCGGCGCCTTCGTCGATGAAGACGGCGTCGGGTTTCCAGTCGCTGATCTCGGCGGCGACGCGCGCGGCCAGGGTCATGTTGTCGATGCCGCGGAAGGCGCGCGGAGGTAGGGCGCATAAGCCCTGGCGGCGAATGATGACGCTGCGGTCGTCGCCGAAACGCGCCGGATCGACGCCGATAATACGCGGTGAATAGACGATATCGGTGGCCGGATGGACGCGGCGCGCGGCGGCTTCGATGCCCGATAACGACATCAACTGGTCGTCGCCCGCCGCAGCAAAATCGCACAGATATTCGCGCGCAAAAGACGTCTCGGACATATCGCGTTTCAGGCGCTCGACTTCGTCGCTTTCGAGGCTTTGGGTGTCGTAGACGGTGTAGCGCGCGCAGAACCAATCGGGCAGGGTGCCGGCGCGGTGATAGAGCGCGGAGAACAGGTTGACGCCGTGCGGGGTGCCGATGAACAGGGCCCAGCCCTTGCGGTCGCTTAAGGCTGGCTGGACGATATCGTCCCACACCTCGGGTTTGACGTCGGCGACCTCGTCGATGACCACGCCGTCCAGGCGCACACCGCGCATGGCGTCCGGGTTGTCGGCGCCGATCACGCGCACAGTGGCGCCGTTGTGCGTGAAGCGGACGGTCAGCTCGGTTTCGTTGATTTCGACGCCGCCGTGGGCGCGCAGGGGCGTAATGCGCTGTTTCAGGCGTGCCCAGGCGATGACCTTGGCCTGTTTGAGAAAGGGGGCGATGTAGAAGAAGTTGCCGAGGTCGAGGCGGAAGCTGAGCGCGCGGTCTAGCAGGTGCATGATGGCCAGCTCGGTCTTGCCGGCGCGGCGGTGCAGGGCGAGGACGGAAAAGCGTTTGAGCGCGCGGTGGCATTGGCGCTGCCAGTCGCGCGGGTGGTAGGCGAGTGCCACGCGGGTCATATCAGGTCGTTGGCTGAATCGTCTGCGTCTTCGTCCGCGTGCGGCACGCCGGTGACGACTTCGACGGATTGGCCGGATTTGGCGGCGTCGGCGCGGTCGCGGTACTTTTCGGGGAAGTGGGCTTTCAGCAGGAACATGGTCAGCGGGTCGCTGTAGACCTTGACCGAACCGACTTCCTGGCCGCTGTGAAAGACCGGCCGGTCGACACCGTCGAAGGCGCGGCGCTGGGCCTCGTCCTCAAGCGCGGTGCAGCCGATCTTCAGGGCGCGGTCCCATTCGGCGGCGAAGTCGGGATCGTCCTCGCGCCACTGATAGGCGGTACGGCGGCTGACATCGACGGCGCGGCAAGCCTTGCCGACAAAGCCGGTTTCGGCCAGGGCCCCACAAAAAGCTGCCTGCCTTTCGGATGAGAGTTTCATAGGGAGAGGGTAGGGAGAGGCGGGGCGGTTATGCGTAACGGCGGGCTTGTCCACCGCGTCAAGGAAGGCGCCGGCGATATTCGATGACCGCGCTCCCGGCTTGACCGGCTAACGAAATACCGCAGGCCAGGCAGTGTGAACCGTGGGCAGTTTTAAGCTGAGACCAGAGCCTGACCCTGGGGCCTTATTGCAACACTATTTGTGGCGTTCGCAAAAAGGTTAACGAGGTCTTGACTCGCCCATAGGTCGATTTTAATCCTCACAGATTGTATAATATTTTTTTTCTTCTTTTTGTTGCACATGATTTAGGGGAACATCCGTATGTTTGCACCGCGCGCCCGTGCCGCCGCGTCCTGGCTGGCCATTCTGTCGCTTTTCACGCCCGTTTTTCTGTCCGCATGTTCGTCCGTCGATATCGCCAGCAAGCCGGCCAAGATTACGATGGCGCCCAACCCGACCGAAAAGGACGAGGCGGCAAATTACAAGGAAGCCATGACCTATCTGCTGGCGGCGCGTCAGACCCTGCTGGCCAAGGCGCGGCATCGCGACACCTACGATACGGTCACCAAGGTCGGCGAAGGGGTCGGCCTGGCCGGGGCCGTTGCCAATATCGGCGGCGACAATGCCACCGATCCGGTAACAGGCTTCCTGACGTTTGGCTCGATCAACTATGCCGCCAACAAGGACGTCAACCCACTTGGCCTGGCCACCGTCTATCGCACCGGCGCCAATAATCTGGAATGCATTCGTGCGGCGGCCATCGGCGGCCATCAGGACATCGTCCAGGCGTGGAGCGAGCTGACGTTTGCCGATGAAGACAGCAATGGCGTCAGCGCCAAGCGCAACGCGGGTGATTTCAAGGCCAGCAACGAATACAAAAGGGTAGCAAATGCCATCCTCAAACTGCGGACCGACATAACCAAGGTCGACGACTTCCGCGGCGCAGCGGAAGCCGACCTGGTCAAGGCTCAGACGGCGGTCGAGGATGCGAAGACAAGCAGCGCAGCGGCCGGCGCTTTGCCGAAGAAGACGAAGGCCGCCAGAAAGGCCGCCCAGAAGGCCACTGCGGCGGCGGCGCAAGCGGCGACGGACGCGAACAAGGCTTCGCGCGACGCCCAGGACGAGGCCAGCCTCCTGACCGCGCGTTACGATTCCCCGATCAAGGAGGCAGTCACTGCGATCGGCGAAGGGCGCGACGCGCTGCGCATCACGCAACGCCTGCTGTCGGACACGGCGCTGGGCGAACACATCCTTAGTGGTGTCAACGCGACGCTCTATGCCGTCAATCGCGACGCCCTGGACCGCAGTCCGGATGCCGATGCCATCCTTCAGTCGGCCTCGGCGCTCGGGGCTTTCCTCGACACCGGTCTGGGCCTCAGCAACAAGATGAAGTCTGTGCGCACCGATATGGACAAGAACCGCAGGGGCGCCAGTCTCACCGCGGCGGACGATCACGGCCTGGACTTCACCCACGACATCGCCGAGCTCAACAGTGCCGTGGCGGCGCTGCCGGTGATTTCGATCGACAGCGATATGTCGGCCGTCGACAAATGCCGTTACTCCGCCCAGGCGCGAATGCCCGTGACGGTCGCGCCCAGCCCGGTCGCGCTGAAAGCCGGAGAATCGAAGGCGCTGGACGTTACCGGATCGGCGCCGTTCTTCGTCAGCTGGGACGGCACCGCGCCGGAAAATGTCACCGTCGACACCACGGACGGCGTGAAACTGACCGTCGGCGACAAGGCCGCGGACGGCAGCCTGCATTTCCACGTCCGCGACTCGCTCGGCACCGATTCCGACATGATCACGCTCAATGTCACGGCCGCGCCCAAGACCGACCCCTCACCAGCGCCGGGAACGACGACAACCACGACGACGACGACCAGCACACCGCCGGCAACGACCGACCCAACGACGGACGGAACGACCGGCGACGACAAGACGAAGACGACGACCGAAAAGAAAACCGTGACGAAAAAGGTGGCTGTGGCGGGCGCGCCGGGGGTAAGCCCCGGCCGCAGACAACCAGGCGGAGGCTAAGGGCGGGCGATGGGCAACACGAACGGCGATACCAAAACGACACCCGGTGTCATGTTCTATATCGGGGCCTTGATCGCACTCGCACTGAGCCTGGTCTTCATTCCGTGGTGGGCGACTGCGCAGCACACATCTGCGGCCGGGGCTGCACCCGCGGTCCTCACGGCGGCGGAGAAAGCGGTGTCGGTGGCGCGGATGTGCGCCTTCGCCGGCACGCTCACGGGGCTCTACTGCCTGTGCGCCGGCCTTGGCCGCACCTTGTGCAACGACTCGCGCGCCGTGCTCAAAAGCGGCCGCAATACCTACAGCCTGGCGCGTTTCCAGATGGCCCTGTGGTCGTGGCTGATCATCGGCGCCCTGCTGGCCCTGGCGGTTTGCCGGGCGTGGGGCCTGGGCAAGGGCACGCTCGACACCGCCCTGTCGATCCGCATCGATGACGCCCTTTTGGCCGTGATGGGGATCAGCTTTGCCTCGGGCGCGGCCACACCGGCCCTGCTGGCGATCAAGCAGGAGGCCGATGCCGGCGCTTCTGGTACCGCCAAAGGCAGACAAGCTGTCTTTGTTCGCGGAAAGGGACAGAAGGCGTTGTTCGCCGACATCGTCCGGGGCGACGACAGCAACACATCGGGCATGATCGACCTCAGCAAGCTGCAGAACCTGCTGCTGACGATGATCCTGTTCGCCATCTATGCCGCCATGCTGTTTTCGGCCTTCGGGCACAGCTTCCCCGACGCCGAGGCGGTCGATGCCGCCGGCAAGACAATCGTCATTCCGGACGCCGCCTTTCCCGCCTTTTCCATGCAGATGGCGATCCTTCTCGGCATCAGCCATGGCGGGTATCTGGTCTACAAGGCCGTGCCGAAACCCAATGGCGGCCCCGCCGTCGGCGGACCGCCGCCGTCACCAGGCAGAAGGTAAGCCGATATGCCGGGACGTCCAGCGCCGCTGCAATGCGGCGATCCGATCAGAGTCGGAATTCACAGCAGCGAGAGCTGCAGCATGGGCTGCCTTGTCGCCTATCGCGACGATCCGAAGCGGATATACATGATCAGCGTCGGCCACGGGCTGCTGCACCAGGGAGCCGCTCGCGGCGACCCGATCGTATCGGACCTGGACCGGACGCGCGTTATCGGACGGCTGGAAAACTGGGCGACCTTTACCGAGGAAATGACGGCGGACGTGGCCCTTGTCTGGATTGATCCGACGCAGGTCAGCGCCGGCAATGCCGGCATGGGGTCTCTCAAGGGCGAAAATCGCGCGCCGGCTCCCGGAACGGGAGTGCGCCTGTATAAATCGGTTCCGGGATCCATCCTTCAAGGCCAGGTCCCCGCCCGACGGGAGACGATCACGATTCCGCCCATCGTCTGCAACGACTGGCAAACCGAACAAGCGATAAGTTACCTTGACCAGATGGCGTGCACGCCGGTCTTCAATTTTGCCGGTTCGAGCGGGGCCGTGGTCATCGATCCGGATAACCGGGTCGTCGGCATGGCGGTCGCGGTCGATACGATCGAGGAGGACGGGCATTTTACGACGCGCACCGTGGTCACGCCGATCGCCGCCATTCTGGACCACGAGGAGCTCGGCAAGAACCTGGTCATCGTGACAAAAATCCCGTCGGGTGCGATCGGCCCGAATTAGCGACGCGCGGCGCCATCAAATGACACCTGGCGAATGCGACACATCCAGTGTGCGACAGACATTTTGGCGCCTGCGGTACTTTTCGGGGAAATGGGCCGTCAGCAGGTACGTGGTCAGGGTGTCGCTATAGGTCCTGACGGCGCCGGCGTCTTTTTCGTGCCTCCACAGGAAACTATAGCGAATGACGAGGCCGTTTTTGGGTGTCGGCAATTTACGCAATATGTCAACGTCGGAATTTATTCACAAGATCACGCCCGGCACATAAGATTCTATGGTCTTTCCGCCCACCCCTTCAACCATTCGAGCCTGCGCTCAAATTCGGCCTTTCGACCTTGCGCCTCAGCTGTCCTTTTTAGAGTGGGAAGTACAATCGCAATGGCATCCTGAATTTCGCAGGAAGTCGCGGCCCGACCGTGGGCGTACCACTCTATTCGGGTAGGATTTTCCAACGCGAACAGCAGCCCCTTGCCCGCCTGGAAGGGCGTCGCGCCACGTCTCTTTGTCGTCCAGATCGCTGTCACACATGAGCGGATTTTAGAGATATTTTCTTGAGGAACATAGTTGGGGGAATCCGAATATTTTTCACTGTACTTCGCGGTATGCGTGGAAAGGTGCGGGCAGTTGCAAGCCGAGAATTCGGCACATTCTTTGTGTGACGGCGGCTCGGGCGTTGCGCCCTCTATTACGGACATTGGCCCCATTACCCAGGCGCGATAAGAGCCTAGTTTCTCTCCACATACCCAGCATAACTCATCTGACCACGCGACAGTCAGCTTGGCGCCGTCGATGACCGGAAACAAAGGCTTGCCATCGCGCCAGGAAACAAACCAAGGGACCGGAATGCCACGGTGATCGACGGAAAGACGGCCAATCCTGAGAGGGGCATTCGGAAACCGACTTAATGACACTCCGAGGTCCTTGTCTGCGCAGGGGGCGTGAGGTTGCGATGATGGCGGTGACATTCGCGTCGATGATGCCTATGCCCGATATTCTCGTCAAGCGACCGGACTTAAGGTGACACGAATTCATGTCGCCGTAACCGCCTTTCAGACAGGTGTTTCATATGTTTTAGACGCGACCGGGCGGGGTGACGCCGTTCGCGCGGTCGCGGTACTTTCGGGGGGAATGGATTTTCAGCAGGAACATGGTCAGGGCGTCGCTGTAGGTCCTGATGGCGCCGGCCTCCTGGCCGCCATGAAAGACGGGGCGGCCGAGCGCCTTGTCCCACAGGTGCGCGAAGCCGGGGGTCTCTTGGCGCCATTGATAGGCCGTGCGGCGGGAGATATCGATGGCGCGGCAGGCCTTACCCACAAGGCGGGTTTCGGCCAGGGCCGCGCAAAACGCGGCCTGCTTTTCGGATGAGATTTTCATGGGGTGAGGGTAGGGGAAGGCCGTGCGGTTGTGCGTGACGGTTGGTCCGAGTCGGACCCAATTGTGCAATTGATATCATGCCACCGTAATCCCTGCCGGCGACGAAGTAGAGGGCTCACCGGTCCCTTGCTGCTTCCAACCTTTGCCGCTTCGGACTTGATGGCGTGTCCAATTGGTGACAAGGTTAATTCCGGTAAGCAAGCCAAAGGGGGCGGCCATGGGCAAGGCCAGAAATGTGCGCACCAAGGTCGGACGCAACCGGGTTTTGGCCAGCGTTCTGGGGGCGGTGGCTGCCTTGCCGGCGTTTCTTGTCGCTTTTTTTCTGATCTTTGCCGCCACCCAGATCATCACCGCCCAGGCCAGGGAAAGTGGATCGAATCCGCTGGTGCAACTGGTGGCGACCCTGATCTTCGGCTGGGTCTTCCTGGTCGTCGGGCGCTGGTCCTTTACCGGTGTGCGCGCCGCCCTGACCGGCCAGCCGGTGCAGGTCATGTGGTTGCGGCGTTTTCAATCGGAAAGCGGCGAGGCCTTTCGCACCTCGCGCGTCGTTGACCGGCTGAGCCGTTTCGGCATCAGCAGCCTGACCCTGCAGGACCGCGACGTCCGGCTGTCTTTCGAACAGAGGCGCAACCGCCTGGCGGGTGTCTTCTGGTTGATCTTTCCGCCCATTGTCATCGGTGTCGAAACCCTGGTGCTCCTTGCCTTTAACGCCGCGATGAAGCGTTTACAGGCAGAGCATCCGAATTATCCGACGGCGCACAGTGTGGGGGAAGCCATTCAGACCGTGATCACCGCTCTCATCACCTTCGCATTGAAAGTGCTGACCCTGGAGCTGGGTTTTCTCTTCATCGGACTCGCTGCGTCGTTTTTCGCCGCGACCGCCGTGGTGACCCTGGCCGTCATGCTGGGTCCGATCGGCGAGCGGTTGTCGAGCCGGCGTGACGACTTTGTCAAACTGCCTGGACTCCTGAAGCGTATCCTTAAAGGCAAACGGGCGCGCGGCTCAGTCGTACTGCGTATAGGCGACGCCCATTGGCAGGAAGCGGTCATGTCCTCGCTGGCCGCTTCGGACGTCGCCATTATTGATCTTACCAGCATCAGCTCTCCGATCCTCTGGGAAATCGCCCAGGCCACGGCAGCGTGCGGGCCGTCGGGGATCGTCTATATCGGCCGCTCCGGTGTCGATTTCAGGCAGGGCCTGGCCAGCACGGACCATGCGCGGCTGATCGGCGACGACAATAGCCGCGTCATCGTCTATCCAAAGGACAATCGCCAGGGCAAGGCGGCCAGCGAAAGGTTCGCCCTGGCCTTGCGTGAAGCGATTTACCTCGCCTACGCGGCTTCGGAAACCGCTGGCTGAGGCAGGCGGCAGGGAGTTTCGGGGACAGGTGAGGCGGCGGCGTCTAATTGCGTTTCAATGCAATTTCTGCCTGACCGTGAGGGACTTCAGCATCTTGCGGATCGGTTCGTCGTAGACGGTCAGGGCAAGCCACGAGACCGCCAGGACGACGACAAGCGCGCCTGCGCCGGCCATGTAGGCCATTTCCGGCACCGGCTTCCGGAAATTGACGAAGTTCATGTAAATGAGCAGGAACGGAAAATGCAGGATGTAGACGGGGTACGACATCCGGCCGGCGAACTTGCAAATCGCCATCTCCAGCTTGCCCAGATGAGAGTGCGCTCCGAAGACGATAATCAGCGGGAAGAGGGCAATCGTGACGAATACTTCGAACATGCCGTTGCCGTGCGGGATTGACGCCGGGATCAGGGGCGTCGCGAAAATGGCTGCCAGGACCACGGTCAGCGCCACCCAACCGACGCGCAGCCTCGGAAAGCGGTCACGGATCCGGTAAAGCCACAGGCCCATCGAGAACGAGAAGGCCATGCGCGTCGGGCCGCCCCAAAAACTCTCCCATCCAGCGCCCTGATCGACGGAATTGGCCTTCCAGGCCATCACAGCCAAAAAGCCAGCGGCGACAAGCACGACGACGCCAAGAAGCCACGTCGCCAGCCGGCGCAGAACCAAGGCGTAGGCGATGTTGCCGATGTATTCCTGCATGAGGGACCAGCCGGGGCTGTTCAGGCTGTGGGTGTCCGACCAGCGGTTGGGAAGCGCCTTGTAAGGGATCAGAAGGCAGGCCAGCGCGAAATCCGTCACCAGTGTGCCAATGGGGAAGCCCTTCTGATTATCCGGGAAAGGATCGAACAGGAAGCTCAGCAGACCCAGGACTGTGCCGAGGATGACCAGCGGATGGAGACGGATAAGGCGAATGAGGAAGAACTGGCCGGTCGACATCGTCTTCCAGCGGTCGTCATAGGCGTAGGCAACGACGAAACCCGACAGGACGAAAAAGAAGTCGACGGCCAGAGCAGCGTGGTGAAGCAGTTGCCCACTGTCGGCCCAGTTCACTGCCATGCCCATGATGTGAAAAAGGACCACCATCATGGCGGCGCTGCCGCGAAGTCCGTCAAGGACTTCGTAATGCGGCTTGCCCGTAACCGTCGTGTCAGGGACAGGTGCCGTAAGTGTTTCTTCCATGTTTTCTCGCCCTGTATCGTATGGAGTTATGGCGGCATGTTTCGCACGTTTCCGAAACGGCGTCCGGTCTCAGCAGCCTTTTGGAACCGCTTCCATAGTATTCAGCCGTTTCGCCGAAATGCGCCAGGATTAAATAACCGATGATTACAGATGGATATCGATGTGGCCCGTTCGGCGACGTGGCAAAAAGCGCACTATCGACCGGCTGTTGGGGTGGCTCTTTGACCGCGTTGACTGGAAAAAAGGGCTCGGAGTCATTTTCCCCGCGCGCTGAGAGCAGCGGCACTTGGGGGCTTTACATTTAATTGCCCGCGACCTTGGGCGTGTGCTCCTCCGACGGGCGGCTCGACTTTCCGTCCGAGGGCGCAAGGTCTGGAAGGGGATCCAGGTGACGCAATACCGCCGATATTCATCAGGGGATGGGTCTCCAGATCGTTACGGCCGTTTGTTGCCGCGGGGGCCGGTTTTCTGAGGCGTGCTTTTGCGGTTTTCCTCGGAAAGCTTTCGCCAGCGATTGAGACGCTCCTCTGTTATTTCACCACGCGTGATCGCGGCTTGCACGGCGCAACCTGGTTCATGCAGGTGGGTGCAATCGCGGAATTTGCAGGCGCCGGTCAGCTCGACGATTTCGGCGAAAGTCGTATCGATCCCTTGCGTCACGTGGCTGACGTGCAGGTTACGCATGCCGGGATTGTCGATAATCCACCCGCCGCCCTTCATCTCATGCAACGAGCGCGCCGTTGTCGTGTGGCGGCCTTTGGCATCGTTTTCGCGAATAGTGCCGGTCGCCTGCTGGGGTGACAGGCTCAGGGCATTGACCAGGGTCGATTTACCGACGCCTGAGGAACCGGCCAGCGCGACGGTCAGGCCTTTGGCGCACCACGGCGACAGCAAGGCCAGCGCGTCGGGGGAGCGGGCATTCAGGGCCACAACGTCCAGGCTGCGTTGAAGCGCCTTGGCCTCGTGTTCATACCGGACCGCGTCGTCCGTCAGGTCGGCTTTCGTCAGCACGATGACCGGCGTCGTGCCGGCGTCGTTGGCCATGGCCAGGTAGCGCTCGAGCCGGGCCGGGTTGAAATCGGCATTGCACGAGGTCACGATAAACAAAGTATCGACATTCGCCGCGGCCAGTTGCGCCTGGGCCTGACCTTCGACGCGGCGTTGCAGCAGGCTGCGCCGTTCCAGCCTGCGCACCAGTCTGGCTTCTGGTCTGGCTTCTGGCCCGGTTTCTGGCCCAGCTTGCGACAGGTCGAGCAGCACCCAGTCTCCGACGGCGTAGTGTGCGGTGTTTTTGTCGAGATCGGGCACGACGTCGACAGACCCGTCAGGCGCAACAACCGATAGTTTGGTGCGATGGACCGTGGCGATCCGCACAGGCGTCAGCGCGCGCTCGTCGTCCGCGACCTGCTCAGCAAAGAACCCGGTCCAACCCATCTCGCTCAGTCGCGTAGAGATCGTGGATATCACGCAACCCTTTCTCTCAGGTTTTCCTGAGGTGGCAATTTCGATCAATTGGTACCTGTATAGCTTCTAGAGCCCTTCCCGTTCAAATAGACTCGAACGGGAAGGGCTCTAGTTTTTGCTTGGTCGCATTTCCTACGACCAACCGGCGTCCACTTGGTCGGGAAAATGCTCCAGACATACGCCGTGGACATATCTTGGTGAAAGTCACGCGATTTGGCCTCGCCGCGCTGCGATTAATGGATGCGGCGACGGCGTCTCTCTCATCTTTTTGCGGTTCGGTTCCATGAAACCTGTCAAGACCAGCCTGTCCGCGAAATTCCGTCCCCGAAATCCCATCTGTGCCCACCAACCCGTTTTGAGGAATGGCAGGCACTTGCCCGTCCCCTCACTCGTGACGCAGGGCCTTGCCAGGTTCGGTACTGGCCGCGGCGAACGCCACGCCAGCCACGGTTAGCAGTGCGATCAGCAGGGCTGCGGCGGAGGCAGACGGGAACAGCCACAACGGCATGGCGATGACATCGTCGAACTGTGCCAGCCAGCGGCTCAGGATAATCCAGGCCAACGGCCAGGCAATCAGGCTGGCCACCACCACCGGCCGCAGGAACTGCCCCAGCAGCAGCCTGACCACCTGTCCGCGCGACGCCCCCAGCACCTTGCGCAAGGCGATTTCATGCGCGCGCCTGCCGGTGTTGAAGGCGGCCATGCCGAAGAGGCCGATACAGCCGATCAGAGCCCCTATGCCCGTGCCGATGGTGAACAGATGGCTGCGGTCGCGCTCGGGCTTGTAGTAGGTGTCGAGGTACCCGGCGGCGTTGTCGGCGTCGAGCGGCACGCCGGGATTGATTTGCCGCCACAACGTGGACAGCGCCTGGCGGACCGTGGATTCACGCCCTTGATAGCGCACCAGGCCAACAGCGTAAAAGGCGTGGACGTCCATCAGGTAGAGCTTGGGCGGGATCGCTTCATAGGGGCTTTTGAAGCGGACATCTTCGACGACGCCGATGATGCGCGCCTGCCCGTCCAGGAAGTTGGCGAACTGGCCAACCGCGGCCTGAGGTGAAGCAAAGCCCATGTCCCGGGCAGCGCGGCGGCTGATAATGACGTTCATCATGCGGCCCTTGGCATCGTCCGGCCCCATCCACATCTGGTCCTCGCCGTGCTGCTGGTCGAACAGGCGGCCGGCCAGCAACCGGGCGCCCAGCATCTGGAAGTAATCCGGCCCGATAAGCTCGATATTGACATTGAGCTCCAGGGCCGGGCGGCCGCTCCGGGCCGGCCGGGTGAGTTTGCCGCTGCTGGTGCCCATATTGGGGCCCGGTATGGTGTTGGCGTAGCTGGCGGAACGGACGCCCGGGAGGGTACGCGCGGCGTTAATGAAGGCTATGCGCTGCTCAGGAGTGACGGCGGGGTTGGCCATTGCGCCGACGATGAGCAGATTGTCGCGCCGGAAACCGATATCGGCCGTCTGGATATGGCGAACCTGCAGCATGAAGCCGGCCATGAGGATGAAGGCCACGACGACGGCGGTGAACTGCAGCATGGCAAGGCCGGTGCGCAGCCGCCCGGCTGCGCGTCCACCGCCTGGCATGCGGCTCGACGCCAGGACATGCGCCGGTTTGAAGGCCGACAAGACGAACGCCGGATACAGCGCGGCGACGAGGCCCGCCAGCAGGACGCAGCCGAGAAGTCCCAATATCCATCCGGCATCGGTGGGATACAGAGTCAGCGATAGGCCGCCCGCCTGATTGATCAGCGGCAGGCTCAGCTCGACGGCCGACAGCGCCACGAGAAAGGCCAGCAGCATAGTCAGAAGGGCCTCGATAAGGAATTGCAAACGCAAGGCGGATGGGGCTGCGCCCAGGGTCTTGCGCACCGCCACCTCACGCGCCCGCAACCCGGCGCGCGCCGTCGCCAGGTTGACGTAGTTGATCAGCGCCAGGACCAGTGCCAGGATTCCGACCAGGCCGAGCGAGACGATCGCCGCCTTCAGCTGCGGATTGATCAGGTGCACGCCGGCCAAGGG
>FSVF01000454.1_pt1 | contig 22715 bp, 11 predicted proteins | sample 1637601 | NCBI WGS metagenome assembly FSVF01 (sample SAMEA3914814, study PRJEB12502) | metagenome | biome: forest; material: soil | place: USA | collected 2011-09-16 | depth 0.1 m
CGTAATAATTCAAAGACATGATTTTTTCTTCATGAATTGTGGAAATGCACAAATTGTCGAAAAATCGCAAAATCGTCTCGTCTCCGTCAAAAACCCCTCTCCGTTCGTTGCTTCATAAGGCTGACACCTCTTGTTCGGGTCATGCGGTACGGCCCAAGGCCTCCGCGCTGCTTGCCGGTAATTGGTGGTGATGCTATCCGTTTTACACCTCATGGAGACGGGTAGTGTCGGCAGCGCTTGATTTTACGTATCAATATGGCTTCGCGTCGCGCGTTGAGCCGTCACCGCAGGGCAAGCCCAGGCTGTCGTTGGCGACGTGCAATGCCGACCATGCGCGGCCCTATTTCTTCGAAGGGCGGGTGCGTCAGCCCAAGATCATGGGCGAGATGCTGTTTGCGCTCAGCGATGTCGTCCGTACGCACTTCTTTCTGCCGAGGCCGGCGTTGCTCGACCCGGTATTGACGAGCAATGAGGGCCTGCTGCGGCTCGAGGGATTCAGTGGCTGCTGCGGCGTCTATGCGCGTGTCGATCTGCCGGCGGAAGCCTTCGATGGCGAGTGTCTGGGGCGGGGGACGACCAATGTTGATTTCAATGCTCCGATGCGCAATGCCCTGATGCGTCTGCGCGACAGCGAAGATGTACATTTTGCCGTCGGTGCCGACGAGGTTGTTCTCAGTAAGGGCAGTGAAAAGGCGGTCGAGAAGAAGGTCAAGCTGCCTCTGCGCTGGCTGAAAGGTTTCAGCGAGGTCCAGGCCTATCAGCCGCGGCTGGAGCTGAAGATGGAGGTCAGCGCTGCCGAAGCCCTGCGTTTCATTCGTACCCTGCCCAAGGCGGCAAAGCCCAAGATGCCGAGCTATGCCGTCTCAGAGGGCCGTTCGATCCGTCTCAGCCAGCGGCCGCAAAAAGGTGCGGTCACGTTGCTCGGCACGCATCGCGTCAAGGTCATCGAACCGCTGCTGGTTCGAGCGAAAAGCCTGAAAGTTTGGGCGGATGACGACAGCGGCGCCAGCGCCTGGGAGGTCTGTTACGCCACGGGGTCATTCTTCCTGATGATCAGCCCCGAAGTCTATCGCGGCTTTTCGGGGGAGGGGCAGGTGCTCGCCGCCCTGGCCAAGCCACCGTCCGACCTGGTGATTGCCAAGGTTCGTGCCGTGCTGAAATGGCAGTCCCAACTCGACGTGGCGAAGCTGGCGCAGGATCTGGGCCTGGCCGCGGGTGATGTCGAGGGCGCGCTTGCTGTGCTGGGCAGCCGGGGGCTCGCCGGCTACGACGTTAATACGCGCCAGTACTTTCATCGCGAGCTGCCGTTCGATTTCGACAAGGTCGAGGAGCTGCAGCCGCGGCTTGGCAACGCCTATAAGCTAGTGGCGAATGGCCGGGTGAAGCGTCTCCCCGGTGGGGAGGCGACCTATGCGGTCGAAGGTACAGGCACGGTTCACCGCGTGCGTCTTGACGGCGAGCAGCCGAGTTGCACCTGCCCGTGGTTCAGCAAATATCTGGGCCAGCGCGGACCCTGCAAACATATCCTTGCCGCCTCGATGGTTGAGGACGCCGCTGAAATGGACACCGCCGGTAAATGACGCCTGATACGCTTGAGCAGCTCATTCTTGAATCGAAAGATGCCGGGGAATTGCAAAGGGCGCTGGCACCGCTTGATGAGAAAGCACGCGCCAAGCTGTCGCCGGCGGCGCAGAGGATTCACAGTCAGCTGAACAAAAACAAGGCGGTGGATGGCGCGTCTGATCGGCTTAAGGCTTTTATCGCCGCACGCAAGGGCGATACGTGGTCACATTGGAACGCCGTGGAGACTCGCCGCGCCGGCTTGGCGCTTTTTGCCGTTTGCCCGCTGTCCGTTGTGACGAAGCGAAATCTGTATCTGTGGCAGGAGCGTCCGGTCCTCGAGAAAGTCCTTGAGGATCGGCGCCCGGCCTGGCTCGACGCCTGGGTGGCGCACGATCTGGAGAGCGACGTAGCAGAGCTTGAATTCGATACCCTGCGCCGATGGATAAGGGAAGGCGTCTGTACCAAGCCCGAGCGCGATGGTTATTACCGGCGTTTCGCGGCGTATTTGATGCGCAGGGCTCGCCATAAATCCGACGAGGTCATTCCGCCCCTGAGCCGGCAGTTGCTCGCCGATGCCGACCTGCTTGGCGACATAGATGGTCTTTTCCGTGTCGAGACCATCGCTTTCAATACCAATGGCTGGTTGATCAATAATGTGCCGGCAGATTACGAGACCTGGCCGCAGGCGCTGGTCAGACTGTCGGCCGAAGGGCATCTTGATCGCGCGCACCTGCTGCTGCAGGCCTTGGAGGGCTTGCGGCTCGATCTCAAACAGAACCAGCTCTCGGGCTATCATGGTCTTTATCGCGCCCTGACGCCGACGGCCGACGAACGGTTGCGTCACCAGTCCGATTATGTCGCGCTGTTGTGCCATCCGGTCGGCCATGTGGTGAAGTTCGCCGTTGATATGCTCAGTGATATCGACAAGGCGGGGGCGCTTGATACAAACGCCGTGCTCGACGAAATCGCGGCCGTGTTCGCCAGCGACGGCAAGGGCAATGCTGCCGCCGCACTTAAGTTGCTAGGCCGAATTGCCGGGCGCAAGGGGAAGGATGACGGGCGGGCGCTGGCCGTCGTTTGTGAGGCTCTGCGCCATTCCCACGCCGAGGTCCAGGCTCAGGCGCTGACCATCCTCGAAAAGCATTCCGGCGCATTGAGCGTGGCCCAGCGGGCGGACCTGCGCGAATTCGAGTCCTTTATCGCCGCCAGCAACCGGTCAAGACTTCTGGCCCTGACGAGCGAAGAGGGTGGGGGCGAAGGAGGGGCGGGCAAGGCGGCGTCCCAATATGCGCTGCCAAGGCACGAGGTGGTGCCGGCAGAGGCCTATTGCGTCATCGGCGACGACATCAATACTCAGCAGGTTCTCCCAGGTCTTGAGCGCATCGAGCCGATCGCTTCGCTCGACGCCCTGATCGCCGCCGTACTGCACGCCGTCGAGGCGGTCGACGCGGCCGATGAGGTCGAGCGCATTATCGACGCTATTAGTCGCATGGCTGGCGACAAGCCCGCCGATTTTGCCGCCCGCGTGGCGCCGCTCGAACACCGGCTGAAAAGGGCGGCAAGCGAGGGCAGCAACGGCCTCAGGGCGGCGTCGGCCGGCGCCGGACTAGCCGTACTAGACCTGATTTACAGCTGGATCACCGGAAAGCTGTATCAGACCAAGGACGAAAGGCATGAATATTACGCCCACGAAGACGGCTTTGTGCCAGTTGTCAGCCATTTGCGCGCGGTAACACAGCGCGTGGCGCGCCGACAGGCACAGGCGCTGATCTGCGCGCCGACGCACAAGGGCGGCTGGATCGATCCAAAGGTCTGGGTCGAGCGGCTGGCGGCCTTGCCGGCGGGCACCGATGTCGCGGACAGCATGGATTTCCGCCTGTCGCTGCTGCGACTCGCCCCCGACAACCGCGAGGTCGCGCGCGTCCAGGCAGCGACACTGCCGGCGGCTCTGCGCCGGATCGTGGATTTCGCGCTGGGGGGCGATGAACGCCCGCTGCGGTCCGATCGCAATGCCTACGCCATGTGGATATCGGCAGCCCGCTGCCGGGATCCGCTGAAAGACTGGCAGGCAGAGTTCGCGCCATTGAGGTTGACCGACGAATGGCCGGACAGCCTGAGGCCGGCACGTTATGACTGGAAAACCGGCTACAGCAATCAACAGTCGGGCGCGCACAAATGGAAGCTGCCCCTGTTCACCTTGTCCGCCCGCTGTGGAGGTGAAGGCGCGCCGCCCCAGTCCGTGGGCGGGCTGTTCGCCACGCTGACGCAAGGCCTGAGCAGCGGCATTGCCACTGAATGGACTGCCTTGCCAGCGTCCGCGGCCGTTCGGCGTATCGAGGCCGCACGCGTCTGGTCAGGTGAACTGCACACGGTCTGGGTCTCGCAGTGGCTGGCCTTTGTCTGGCCACAGAACCCGGCAGCCGCCTTTATGAAAGGCGCCCGGATGCTCTCTCTGCGCATGGACGAAAACAGCAGCAACTTTACGCCGGGGCATGGCCATATATTGGCGCTGTTCCAGCCGAACCGGCCCTGGCGCGAAGCCGGGCATCTGTTGCTGTGCCTTGGTCTCGCCGGCAAGGATGCCGATGCGCGCGGATTAGCGATTGACGCCCTGATCGAGGGCATCGACGGGCGCCGGTTCAACCCAACGGTTTTTGCCGGTGTGATGACGCGGCTGGTGGCCGGGGAATGGCTTAAGCTCAATCGCGTGGCTGACAGCCTGATGAGCGCCGTTCAAGTGTCCAGGTTGCATGCGGCGGTGGTGAGCGAGGCGGTGCAAAAGTGGCTGCCGACGTTCGATCACAGGCAGACGAATGCCTCCCGGATATTGGAGGCGCTGCTTGAAGCGCAGGCTGTCACCGGGCGGCCGTTGGGCGGAGGGGTGCGGGAAGCGCTGGCTGCAATCGGCGGCGGCGGCAAGGCGACCAAGGTCGCAAAGCAGCTGCTGAAGGCGTAGAAGCAGATCAGGCGAGCCGGACGTGGAAGCAGAAGCAGGCGCCGGGGAGGCGGTCGGGGTCGCCGGGGGCCGGGGCGGCCAGGCTGAGCAAGCTGCCGTGGCCTTGCACGATCTGGCGGGCGAGGCTCAGGCCCACACCGGTGCCTGTGGCCTTAGTGGTATAGAACGGCAGGAAGATCTGGTCGGCCTGGTCCTGGGGGATGCCCCTGCCGGAGTCGTTGATGCCGAAGACGATGACGTCGTCTTCACGTCTGAGGCTTAGGCGCACGCGCGGGTCGGGTTGTTCAAGAGCGGCCTGGGCAGCATTGTTCAAGAGGTTGCCGACGCACAGCCACATCTGGTCTTCGTCCATCATCGCCGCTTCACCGTGGGCATTAAGACTGTGCTCGAAGCGCACGCCTTTTTCCGCCCATTGGGCTTCGAAGCTTTCGACGCAGACTTCCAGCCAGTCATCGAGCCCGACCGGGCGCACGACCGGAGAGGGGAGGCGTGTGAGGGTGCGGTAGGCGTTGACGAAATCGGTCAGGCCTTCGGTGCGGGCCACGACTCTTTCCAGGGCCTTGGCGGCGGCGATGCGTGATTCAGGGGTATCGTCGCCGAGCAGGTCGAGCGCGCTCTTGCTCATCGAGGCGACCGGGGTCAGGGCGTTCATCAGTTCGTGGTTCAGGACGCGCAGCAGGTCGCGCAGGGCATTGGCCTCGGCGGCGCGGACGTCGGCGGAAATATCGGTCAGGACGGCCAGGTGCGAGGAGCGGTCGTCTTCCTCCATCTCGGCGAGGTGGACGGCGTAGGTGCCGCCCTTCCACTTGATCTGGCCGGGCAGGGCGGCAAGGCCTTCGGCGTCCCCGAGCAGGGCGCGGCGGCCGGCGACGGGCAGGGCGTAGGAGACGTCGAAAAGATTGCGGGCGGCGCGGTTGACGGCGATGAGCTGGCCGTTTTCCGGCTGCAACAGCAGTGGCGACGGCGTCTGGTCGAGCAGGACCTGGAGCCGGCGGCGGCTCAGTTCGGCGGTAAAGATGGCGCCCGGCTGAACGGCGCGGCGCAGGAGGTCGCGGCCAATGCTGAAGGCTGTGGTGGTCAGGCCGAGACTGGCCAGCAGGACACCCGCCAGGCCGCACAACAGCGCACTGGCGTAGAGGCCGTAGGTCAGGGCCAGCCAGCACAGGACGCCCATGGCGAAGACGCCAAGCTGGGCGGCCAAGGCGAGGAGGATGCGCCTATAGTCCATGCTTTTCCATACGGCGATAGAGCGCGGCGCGCGTCAGGCCGAGGTCCTTGGCGGCGTGCGAGATGTTGAACTGGTGGCGGTCGAGCGCGGCCTTGATCAGTTCCTTTTCCGAACGATCGAGATTGAGGTCCTGCGGTGGCGTTGACGGGGGGGCCACGCGAGGCGAGGTAATGGCGGCGCGGATCGAGGCAAGGAAGCGGTCATTGTTCCACGGTTTGACGACGAAGTCCTGGGCACCGATGCGCATGGCCTCGATGGCGATGTTCATGCCGCTGTGGCCGGTGACGATGACGACGGGCAGGTGCGGGGTGATCGCCATGCGTTCTTTCAGGAAGGCGATACCGGCTTCGCCGGAGGTGTCGCCCCGGCGGAAATTGAGGTCGAGAAGCAGGACATCGAAGGGGGCCGCATCGAGGGCGGTGCGCGCCTCATCGGGCGTCTGTGCCTTGACCAGATCGAAGCCGTGGCGCGTCAGGACGAGTTCGGCGGACGCCAGGATATCGGCGTCGTCGTCGAGGAACAAAGCCTTCAGGCGCGGCGGTGCGGGGGCGTCGGACATGTTCGGAATCGGACACTTTGTGCGGGTGAGTCGAGGGCACTTAGACGTGAAATTACCTAAAAGTCAAATAAAATGAGTTGTTTATGTCTATTGAAAGGTCTGTGCTAATTTCTTAGTATGCCCGATACCCCCTCCCCAGACAGCAACACTTCAAATTCTCCGGCACGCCGCATGGACCGCGTTCTCTCCCGCCCGTGGTGGAAGCGACGTCCGTTCCAGATCGGCGCCAGTGCCGCCGCGATCGCCGCCCTCTGTATTGGCGCTTTTGTGCTGCGCCCGGCCGCCAATACGGTCGATGTCGTTGCCACGACGCTCGACACCGGAGAGGTCGTGCGCGGATCTTACGCCGACTACGTCCCGCTGCGCGCCGAAGTCGTGCCGCTGATCACCACCTATATCACCGCCGAGGCCGCCGGCCGCGTCGAAGCCGTGACGAGCGATGACGGCGTTCTGGTCACTGCGGGACAGCCCCTGGCGCGCCTGGCCAATCCGACCCTGACGTTAGAGGTGTCGACGCGCGAGGCCGATATTTCGGCGCGCCTGAGCGACAGCAACAACCAGTTGATGAACTTGCAGACGCAGCAGCAAGCGCGCGAACAGGCCCGGGCCGATGTCGCCTATGCCTTGCACAAGGCTGAACAGGATCTGCAAAAACGTACCCTGCTGCGCGACCAGGGCGTGATCAATGACGCGGCGCTGAAGACCTATATCGACGAGGTCGACTATCAGCGGTCGCGCCTGGCGTCGCTCAAGGCCACGGAGGCGCAGGAAGCCGCCTTCAACAAGAGCCAGCGGGCGCAGATCCTGGCGAGCGCCGAAGACCTGCGCCGGTCTTTGGGTGAAGTCCGCAAGGGCATGGACGCCTTGACCATCGCCGCGCCTGCGGCGGGTCGGTTGACCGGTTTCGATCTGAAACCCGGCCAGGCCGTCGCCATGGGGACTGCGCTGGGTGAGGTCGACTCTGAGGGCACCTACAAGCTGCGCGCCCAAGTCGACGAGTTCTACCTGGCGCGCCTGTCCAATGGCTTAAAAGCCACTGCCCGCGTTCACGACACGACCGTCAACGTCCACGTCAGCAAGGTTTTTTCGCAGGTCAATAACGGCCGTATCACGGTCGAACTCGAATTTGACAGCGCTCTGCCGGCCGACCTGAAGCGCGGCGAGGCCATCGATATCCGCCTGCAGCTCAGCAACGGCAGCCAGGCCGCCGTACTGGCGCCGGCCGGGGGCTGGCTGAACGACACCAACGGCACGTCGGTCTTTGTACTGAATGCCAGGGGCGATCGTGCCGATCGCCGCACGGTTGCCATCGGCCGCCGCAATCCGGAACAGGTCGAGGTCCTTGACGGTCTCAAGCCTGGTGAGCGGATCGTCGTCAACGGCACGCAAAGTTATCAAAAAGCCCAACATCTTCGCCTGAAATCGAGCCAATAATGACCGACAAGCCCCTTATCGATCTGCAAAAGATCAGCCGTCTCTACCGTTCCGACGACGTCGAGACCACGGCCCTGCACAATATCTCGCTCAGCATCCGCCGCGGGGAGTTCGTCGCCGTCATGGGCCCGTCGGGCTGCGGCAAGTCAACCCTGTTGAACGTGCTGGGCACGATCGACCGGCCGACCTCGGGCGCCTATATGTTTAATGGCGAGGATCTGGCGACGATGAATGAGGCCGGTCTGGCGCGTCACCGCGCCCGGCACCTTGGCTTTATCTTCCAGAGCTTCAACCTCGTCGACGACCTGACCATCTATGAGAACGTCGAGCTGGGTCTTCTGTACCGCAAGGATCGCAAGGGCTCACGGCGGCAGGCTATCGAGCAGGCCATGGACCGCGTCGGCATTGCCCATCGCGCCCGCCATTTCCCGCACCAGCTGTCGGGCGGCCAGCAGCAGCGCGCCGCCATTGCGCGTGCCATTGTCGGCCAGCCCGACCTGATCCTCGCGGATGAGCCGACCGGCAATCTCGACACTGAAAACGGCGCGCAGGTCATGCAGATTTTGAAAGGCCTGAACGCAGGCGGGGCGACGATCATCATGGTCACGCACTCGCAATCGCATGCCGACCAGGCGACGCGCCAGGTCGATATCCTCGATGGCCAGCTGGTCGCTTCCGTGGCGCAGGTGCTTTAGATGCTGCGCAACACGTTCACGGCATTTTATCGCTCGTTCACCCGCCATCCGCTCTATTCCATCCTGAACCTGCTGGGCCTGAGCCTCGGCATTGCGGTGTTCATTACGCTCGGCCTGTTCTTTCGTTTTGAAACGACATTCGAGCAGTGGCTGCCGCACGCCGGTCGTGTCTACATGGTCGAAAATACCTGGACCCTGTCGAGTGTGACGACGGATCCGCAACCCTATACGGGGGGCGTCCTGCTCGACGACCTGAAAGCCGATTATCCGCAGCTGGTCGGAACGCGCCTGTGGGAGAACAACGTCACTGTCCATATGGGTGCGCAGACGACGCGCGAGTCGGCGACCCTGGTTGACAGTGACTTCTTCAAGGTCTTCGACCTGAGCGTCGCGGAGGGCGACAAGATGACCGCCCTGTCGTCGCCGGATGATGTCATGCTGTCGCGGACCATGGCCGACAAGTATTTCCCCGGCGGCAAGGCCGTTGGAAAGACGATACGCCTGACCGATGACCAGGGCACGCACGACTACCGCATCAGTGCTGTTCTCAAGGTCCTGCCGGCCAATACGGAATCGAAGTTCGATTTCGTGCGCTTGCTGACGCCGCAATATATCAGCACCATCCCCAACTGGAAGCATTATGGCTCACAGCGCCTGCAAACGGCCCTGCTCCTGCCGGGGCCGGCGCAAGCAGTGGAACTGGATAAGGCCTTTCCGAAGTTTGTCGATCGCCACGCCGCCGGCAATTTCGGCGACGATCTTCCCCACACCCTGTTGCGGATGACTGTTGCGCCGCTGATCAGCCTGCACCTGGCGGATGAGAAGACGCGGACCTCTGTCTATGTGCTGGGCGTCGTCGGCATCCTCGCCTTCCTGATTGCCGCCATCAACTACATCAACCTCGCCACGGCCCGCGCCGGCATGCGTGCCAAGGAAGTCGCCGTGCGCAAGACGCTTGGCGCCACGCAAGGCAGTCTGCGGGCACAGTTCCTGTGCGAGGCCTTGCTGACGACGCTGATCGCCGCCCTGATTGGTCTTAGCCTGGTCGAGGTCGGCCTGCCGCAGATCAATGCGTTCGGCGATCTGCACCTGAAGCTGGATTATGCCGGCGAGGCGATTCCGCTGGCGGCGGCAGGCGTATTCATCGTTCTGATCGGTCTGCTGGCCGGGCTTTATCCCGCATTTGTGCTGGCAGGTTTCAAGCCGGCCCAGGTCCTGGCTTCGTCGCGCAGTCCTGCCGGCGGCCGCCTTGCCATCCGCATCCGTGAAGCGCTTGTGGTGTTGCAGTTCGGCGTCGTCGTCGCCTTTTTCATCATGGTCGCCGGCTTTCTCAGCCAGCTCGCGCACATGAAGACCGCCGATCTCGGCTTTCATCGTGACGGCCTGATGGTGACGGACTCGACCTACGATCCGGCCATCAGCGACAGCCAGCGTATTGCCATCTGGGCCGCTTTCCGGGCGATCCCCGGAGTCCAGTCCGTCACCGCCGGCAATGGCGCGCCGGGCGACAATTCCATGACGGACAATACGACGATCCTGCCGCCGGGCTATACCGGACGGCCGTTGTCGATCACCTGGATTCTGACAGGGCCGGACTTCTTCACGACCTATAAGGCGAGGTTGGTGACCGGCCGCTATTTCGACCGTGCGCGCGGCGACGACAACTATTTCCGCCTGGTCGACGGCAAGCGTGTCGGACCGGATGACGGCGCGGTGACCAACGTCATCGTCAACCGCACGGCGCTTAAACTGCTGAATTTCAAATCACCGGAAGCGGCCATCGGCCAGGTTGCGACCTTTAATGACAGCAAGGTGCGCATTGCGGGTGTCATTGAAGATATGCGCTTCCGCTCGCCGAAGGACCCGATCCCGCCGACGCTGTATGTCTATTACGACACGCCGCACGACCATGCCGTCACGGGGCTGCGCTATGCCGGCATCAGCGAACCGGTCATGCGCGACCGTATGCAGCAGGCCTGGCGGGCCGTCGCTCCTGAAGTGCCGTTCAAGGTGGTTTCGGCCGAGGAGAATGTCGACGAGTATTATAAGCCCGACCGCAACCGCTCGAACCTGTTTAGCGTCGGAGCGGGCGTGGCGGCGCTGATCGGCTGTATCGGTCTTTACGGGATGGCGGCGTTCAATACGTCCCGCCGGGCGCGCGAAGTGGGCTTGCGCAAGGTGCTGGGGGCTTCATCCGGCAAGGTCGTCGGCTTGCTGATCGGGCAGTTCCTGCGCCCAGTCCTGCTGGCCAACCTGATTGCCTGGCCGGTGGCATGGTACGCGCTGACGCAATGGCTGTCGCAGTTTGACGACGCAGTGGCGCTCAATCCGCTGATCTTTGTTGCGGCGTCGGTGATTGCGCTGGTGATTGCGCTGGGGACCGTCGGCGGGTTGGCGTTGGCGACGGCGGGTACGGAGCCGGGGAAGGCCCTAAGACACGAATAAGCGGCACGAGTAGGCGGCGTGTGCGGTGGCTTGGGTGTACCCCTCCGTCGCGGACTTCGCCGCGACACCTCCCCATAGAATGGGGAGGAGAAGGGTTATAGTGCGTGGATGGTGACGGTTTCGGTCTGCGCGGTTTCGAGTGTGTTGCGCAGGCCGTAGCGGAAGGGGTCGGCGACGATCTCGAAGATGTCGCCATCCTTGGTCTTGATGCCGTCGGCGAAGGAGGCCGTGGCCGTGCCGAAGCAGTGGACGTGGATGTCGCCCGGCTGGCGGAACAGGGCGTATTTGAAGTGATGGTGCTCGAGGTTGGCGAAGGTGTGGGACATGTTGTCCTCGCCCGAAATGAACGGCTTTTCCCAGATCACTTCGTTGCCGCGCCAGATGCGCGCTGTGCCGCGGACGTCCGAGGGCAGGGCGCCGGTGCGCAGCTCGACGCCCAGTGATGCCGGACGCAGCTTGGAGTGGGCCAGCCACAGATAGTTCTGCTTTTCGACGACGTGGTCGGAGAATTCGTTGGCAATACAGAAGCCAAGCCGGAAGGGTGAGCCGTCCGGGCCGATGACGTAGATGCCGGCCATTTCGGGCTCTTCGCCGCCGTCTTCGGCGAAGTTCGGCGAGACGAGGTTGGTTTCGGGACCGGCCAGCGTGTTGCCGTTGCCCTTGTAGAACCATTCCGGCTGGGCGCCGGTTTCGCCGGGTGCGGGCTTGCCGTTCTTTACGCCCATCAGGAACATGCGCATCGAGTCGGTCAGGGGCGCGTCGCCCGAGGCGGCCTTGTGCATCTTGTCGCGGCCTTCGGCGGAACCGAGGTGCGTCAAACCCGTACCGGTGACGTGCAGGTGGGCGGCGTCCGGATGGTCGATCGGCGCCAGGATGCGGCCTTCCGAGAGGGCTTCGGCCACGTCTGCTTCGTCGCCCAGGCCTTGTTTTTCGACGGTCGAGGCCAGTGAGGTTCCGGCCGCAATCGCCTTCATCGCCAGGTCGTAGGTGGTGCTTACGCCATTGATGGCGCGCGCTGAGCCCGTATCGTCGGTGGCCAGGACCTGGCGTTGGCCGTCGCGGACGGTGATCTGGATGAGGCGGAGAGTCACGGGCGCATACCTTAAGGCTGGAAAAGATCGGGCATGCATATCCGCACGGCATGGCCGTGTCAATTGTCTGACAATTTAAATAGCGACTTAGGACTATATGAAGACGACAGATTCCCCCCGCCCACCGTCGCAAGCGACGGTCCCCCCTCCCCGTAAACGGGGCGGGCGAAGAATAGGTGACCAAGAGAAAACCGATCTAAGCTTTTGTTTTGTCGCGATGTTTAGCGAAAAACCGCTGACACTTTTTCGCACATCGCTCTAGTTAAACAGGCTGAGCAGCAGTTTAGGCGCCTGCGTGGCGATGCTCAATGACTGGGCGGCCAGGGTGGCTTGCGCCTGGCGCGCCTGCCAGTTGGCCGATTCCTTGCCCATGTCGGCGTCGACCATATCGCCGTAGCTCTTTTGAAAGGCGTCCGTCATGGTGTCGTTGAGCTTCAGGGCGCGATCGACGGCGCTTTGCTTGCTGGCGAAGTAGGTGGCGTAGTTTTCGCTGACCGTCAGGGCGTTGTCGATGGCGGCCAGGGATTCGGCCGGCGTCATGGTGGCGATATTCGACAGGCTGAGGGCCTCGACCGTCATCTGTTTGTGGGTGATGTTGAGCGTCGTGCCGTCGCTGTAGGCGGCGACGCGCGTCTTTTCCGGGTCGGGGGTGAAGGTGAGCCAGGGAACGTGGAAGCCCTTGGGCGCCAGGCCTGCGGTGCCTGCGGTGATGTCGTAGGTCATGGTCCGGCCAGTGGTGGCGTCGTCGTAGATATGCGAGATGACGGTCGAGCCGGTATAGGGCGTGCCGTAGGTGTCGTTGGCGGTGTAGCTGGTGCCGTCACCCCAGTTGATATTGACGTTGCTCGAGGTGGCCTTGGCGAGGTCGAGCGCGACGTCCAGCCGTCCGGAGCCGGCGCCGACGTCGTAGTTGGTCGACGATGTGCCGTGGGCGATAAAGCCACCGAAGGGGGCGCTCCAGTTCTGCGGCGTCAGGACGTCGGCCTTGAGCAGGTTCTTGCCGTTGAAACTGCTGTTCTGCACGACCTGGTCGATCTGGCTCGTCAGGTTGGTGATGTCGTTGGTCAGGGACTGGCGCTCGGACGTGCCGAGCGAGGTGTCGGTGACGGCGAGCGCCTTTTCCTTCATCTGGCTGAGGATATCGGTGATGCTGTCGACCGCTGATTGGGTGACGTCGAGGAGCGAGCGGGCGCGCAGGTCGCTTTGCTGGCGGACGGATTGCTCGGCGATGGTTTTCTGGATGTGGGTGGCGATGACGAAGGCCGCGCCGTCGTCGCGCGCCGAGTTCAGTTTCTTGCCGGTGCTCAGGCGTTCCTGCGATGCGGCCAAAGCTTCGCCGGCTGCAGACATGGCCTGCAGAGAGGACATCGCGCTGGTATTGGTCAGGCTGAAGACCAAGCTTGCCTTTGGGATAAGGGCCGAAGGGGTACGCGAACTGGCGGATAGCCTATCACAACCCTCTTAAACCGCCCTTAAGTATGAGACCGGCGTTATTTTGCTGCCGGTTTGCGCCACAGGCGATTGTCGTAAGGAATGGGACGGTAGGCGTGGCGCTGGGCCAGGCGGTCGCGCCAGAAGCCTTCATAGTCGGCGATCGTCTGGACCTCTGTGCCCTCGTGGTCATATTTCAGGCCGAGGTCGAGATAGATGTCGAGATTGCTGAGGTCCGGCTGCGGCAGGGTGCCGTCCTGGTGGGCCTGCCACATTTCGGTGTAGAGGCTTTCCAATTGGGCGACGAGTTTCGGCATGTCGAAGAGGACATTGTTGTCGCGGGTGGCCTGCAGGCGCGCCTTGTAGCCGTCGACCTGCGAACGCGTGCGGCCGAGCGCGACGGCCTGGTCGATGAAGTCGGAGGCCTCTGTACAGACGAGTTCGGGCAAGCCGGCCGAGCGCACCAGCGAGCCGCAGACGCGCGAGGCAAAGGTACGGCCGCTTAAGGTCAGGACAGGAACGCCCATCCACAGGGCGTCCGAGCAGGTGGTGTGGGCGCCGTAGGGCGTGGTGTCGAGGAACAGGTCGGCGAGCGGATAGCGCGCCAGGTGGTGCGGGTTGGCGAGCTTGGGGGCAAAGATGATACGCGAGGCGCTGATACCTTTGGATTCGGCGTAGGCATGCAGGCGGCCGTGCGACGATTCCGCGCCGCTGAGCAGCCACAGGACGCTGTTGGGGACGCGCGCCAGGATCTCGAGCCAGCGGTCGAAAGTGAAGCGCGTGATCTTGTGCGTGCCGTTGAAGCAACAGAAGACGAAGGCGTCTTCCGGCAGGCCGGCCTCGGCGCGGGTGGGGCGTTGCTCGGCGACGACGCGGCGGCTGTTGTTGGGCTGGTAGCAGGGCAGGCGGGTGACGGCCTCGGTGTAATAGATCTCGTCGCCCGGCGGGATGATCCAGTCGTCGGCGATGATGTAGTTGTGGTACGGGCTGGCCATGCTGCCCGGGAAGCCAAGCCAGTTGACGATGACGGGTGCCGGCCGCAGGGCCAGCATCTTGACGCGGCCGTCGCGGGTATAGCCGTTAACGTCGACGAGGATCTGGATGCCGTCGTCGGCCATGCGCCGTGCCGCGGTGGCGTCATCCATACCGGTGATGTCGATGAAATGGTCGGCCTGTTCCTTGTAGTGGAGCTGGAACGGGTCGTTGGCAGCGGGGATGCCGCAATAATAGGCGAAGATCTCGACCTTGCTGCGGTCGTGCAGGCCGAAGACATCGTACATCAGGTGGCCGACGGCGTGTTCACGCAGGTCGGACGACAGATAGCCGATACGCAGCTTCTGGCCGGGCTGCCAGTTGTTGGCTGCCCAGTGGCGGGTGATCATCTCGGCCGGTGCACCGACGTCGCGCAGATTGTACTGATAACTGATCGCCAGCTGGAACATCGGATCGTCGGTATAGGCGTCGATCGACAGGGGCGAGATGCCGCTCAGCAGGTTGTCACGCGTCATGTTCTCGAAGGTGGTGATGACCGGCCAGGCGCACTGACGCTGGCGCAGGGCGACGAAGTGCTGGATGGCTTCGCGTTGGTGCGGGTCGATTTCGAGGCTGAGGCGCAGGGCGTGCTCGGCGGTTTCGTCCTGATGGGCGGCCTCCAGCACGCGCGCCGACTGGTTCAGCGCCATGGTCTTGTGCTTCAGCGCCGAGCCGCTGAGCTGGCTGAGCCGGTTGGCGAGATTGTTCCAGGTCGTCACCGCCTGTGCGGTATTGCCGAGGCTTTCATAGACACGGCCGAGATTGATATAGACGCTGTGGAAATCCGGATTGACGTCCATGCAGCGTTCCATGACGACGCGGGCGCGTTCCAGTTCGCCTTCGTCGGTCAGGATGACGCCGAGATTGAACAGCAGGGCATAGAGCAGCTGATGATCGGCGTGCTGGTCGATGAATGATTCGTACAGGGCAATGGCGGCGCGGCCCTGGTTGGCCTGTTTTTGATGTTCGGCGGCCTGAATAAGCTCCATGACGCTCATCGGCTGGTTCTCCACGCGCGCCGCTGCGCTGGTCTGTACGGTATTCGACATTGTGCCCTCGATTCGCCTGGGCCTCGAGTCTATCGGCAGGGGCACTTTTGTAAAGGCGATGTTTTTTGCCGCCAAGCGAAAGAAGAAGTGTGGCAAGTATCTGAAAATAAAGGAAAATTTATTGAAATTTAATATGTTTCCACGATTCCCGACTCATGGCAGGGTGCCGCGTTGATCTTTGGTTAGGGCGTTGGGTATTCGGCTTGGGTGCTGGAAGCTGGAACTGCCCCAATCGACCTGGGCGTTGAGCCGGGTGGATGGGCGGGTTTCAATTTCGACATAGAAGTCGCCACTGTGAGAACACAACGGTTAATTGAAAGTTTACCTTAACAAACAATACATCAATCCAGTTGGTTGAAATTTTAGGGGTGAGTCGTGTCCTCCATCACAGGTCTTTCGGCCGTCCAGGTCTCGAAACTTAGCAATACGTTCATTCAGGGTCTGTCGACGACGCAGTTGCAGGAACTGAAAACGACGCAGATCAGCGCCCTTTCCACGTCGGGCGTCGCGGTTCTAAGCACCACGCAGATCGGCGCGCTCAGCACCACCCAGCTGAAAGCTCTTACGACCAATCAGGTCAAGTCGCTAACGACCGACCAGATCACGTTCCTGGCGACCGGGCAGGTCGCCTTCACCAGTTCCCAGCTGGCTGTCCTTCTGACGGCGCAGCTTCAGGCCCTGTCCACGACCGCGATCGCCGGCCTCGACTCGACGCAGTTGTCAGGCTTGACGGCGAGCGAGATCAGCAATCTGACGACGCAGCAATTTGCCTCGCTGACATCGACCGAAGTTTCGCGCTTCTCTTCGGCCCAGGTCCGGGGCCTGACGACAACGGAGGTGTCATCGTTTGACACGACTCAGTTGTCCGGCCTCAGCGCCACCCAGATCGGTTTCCTGGCCAGTACCGCCGTCGGTGCCCTGACGACGACCGAAGTCAGCGGGCTGTCGACGACGCAAATCCAGGGTATCAATACGGCGGCCATCGCCAGCCTCACCACGACGCAATTCGACGCATCCTCGACGACCTTCCTGAGCGAATTCAATACGACGCAGTTGAAGTCGCTGTCGGCGACCAACCTCAACAGCCTGACGACGACGGAATTCGCCGCGGTCACGACGACCGTCCTGGCTGCACTGACGCCCGCACAGATCACCGGCGTCAACGGTACCCAGGCCGGTGCGCTGACGACGACCCAGGTCGGGGGCTTGTCCACCGTTCAGGTCGCCGCGGTGAACACGACGGCATTGCAGAGTGTCTCGACCACGGCAGTCGCTGCGCTGGTAACGACTCAGCTTGCGGCCCTGTCGGCCCTGCAGGCCTCGGTCCTGACCACCGATCAGTTGAACGCAGTCAATTCGACACAACTCAACAGCCTGACGACCGCCGCGGTTGCCGCCTTGCGCTCGACGCAGGCGCCGGGCCTGAACACCACCTTGATTGCCGGACTGGACGCGACGCATCTGGGCGCGCTCAGCACGTCGGCCATCAGCAATCTCGACACAACGCAGGTTGAAGCCCTGACGACGACCCAGGTCGGGCTGCTCAAGACCGCTCAGTTGAACGCGCTCAGTCAGACCGCGATACAGGATTTGTCGACGACGGATCTGGTGCAGCTGTCGACCACCCAGGTCGCGGGCCTGTCGACGACGCAATTCGGCCGCCTGACCTCGACCCAGGTCGAAAGCCTCAGCTCGACGCAATTGGGCGCGATCAATGCGCTGTCGGTGCCGCAGATCACCACAACCGAAATCGGCGACCTGACCACGACGCAGCTGTCCGGCCTGAATTCGGCGCAGGTGTCGAAGCTGACCACTTCACAGGTTGCCGCCCTGTCTTCGACCCAAGTCACCGGACTGACGACGACGGCGCTTGGCGGGCTGGCATCGACGCAGATTCACGCGCTCGCCACCGATGGGCTGGCCGGCCTGTCGACGACGGCACTCAACAGCCTGAGCAATGCCGCGCTTGCCGGCGTGACGGCGACGCAGGTCGCGCAACTGTCGACGACCCAACTCACTGGTGTGGGCGCGACAAAGCTGGCGGCGCTGACGACGGCGGCCGTCCAGGGCCTGAACAGTACCGACCTGCAAGCGCTCAGTACGACCCAGGTCCAGGGCTTTACCGCCGCGCAGATCGGCAGCCTGACGGCAGCGGACGCCTTTGATACCACTGCCGTGGCGGCGCTGACGACGGCGCAGGTCGGCGGTCTGACTTCGGCACAGATCACAGCGTTTGATACGACGCAGGTCGCCGCGCTGAATTCCGGCCAGCTCAATGCGCTTACGACAGCGGCGATCGGCGGCCTGGCTTCGGCCGATGTGACCGCCCTGTCGTCAACACAGTTGTCGGGACTGACCGCGGCGCGCGTTTCGGCGATCACGTCCGGCGCACTGGCGGGTATCACAACCGTGGCCCTGTCCGCGCTCAGCACGACGCAAGCCACCGGGCTGACGTCGGGTCAGATCAACGGACTCGATTCGACGCAATTGCAGGCGATCACGACCGATCAGCTCAACAAGCTGACCGCCACCACGATTGCCAGCCTGTCGAACCATTCCAACTACCTGACGACGACACAGATCGCCGGGGTCAATTCGACCTTCCTTGCCGCTTTGACCACGACCGGGGTTCATGCCCTCGATACGACGCAGATCGGCGCTCTCGGCTCCACGCAATTGCAGTCCCTCAAGACGACGCAGCTCAATTCCATCGACTCGGCGTCGCTGGTCGGCGTTACCTCGACCAATCTCGACACCCTTCTGACCAGTCAGATCGCCGGCCTCAACTCGACGATCCTTGTCAATCTCAACACGACGCAATTCGGCAGCCTCGGCACGACCCAGCTTGGCGCCCTGACGGCGGCACAGGTTCCCAATCTGAGCACCGATGAGGTCAATGCCCTGACGTCGACCCAGCTGAACGCCCTGACGGCGACGGCGGTCGGCGCCCTGACCTCGACGCAGGTCCCGGGCCTGACGACGACGCAGGTCGGCGGCCTGGACGCCACGCGCCTCGGCGCACTCAGCACCAGCGTCGTCGGCTATCTCTACGACACGCTGATTCAGGCGCTCAGCTCGACTCAGGTCAGCACGCTGAAGACGACGCAGCTCAATGCCCTGACCAGCACCGGCCTGGGCGATCTGTCGACCACGGACATCGACGCCGTGACGACGACCCAGATCGCCGGCCTGAGCGCGACCCAAGTCAGCCGCCTGACGACCACGCAGTTCGGCTCGCTGGAATCGACGCAACTGGCAGCCATAAACGCCGCCAATATCTCCAGCATCACGACATCGGACCTGGCAACGCTCGACACGACGCAGATCGTCGGGCTGACCTCAGCCCAGGTGTCGCGCCTGACGACGGCGCAAGTCGCCAGCCTGGCCTCGACGCAGCTTGCCGCCATTACATCGACGGCCATCGCCGGCCTGACCTCGCTGCAGGTCCCGAGCGTAACGACCGACGCGCTTGCCGCTCTATCGACGACCAGCCTGAACAGCCTGACGCCTTCGGCGCTTGGCGCAGTAACGTCGACCCAGGTCACCAACCTGACGACGACGCAGCTCAGCGGGCTGACGGCAACCAAGTTCGCCGGCCTGTCGACGACGGCGCTTGGCGGCCTGACGACAACGGATATCGATAACCTGCTGACGACGCAGATCCAGGCTCTGAGTTCGGCGCAGGTGACTGCGCTGGGCGCGACCAATCTGGCCGAGCTGACGACGACGACCCTGCAAGCCCTGAGTGTGGCGCAACTGGGGGGTGTCAGCGCCGCCGAACTCCATGGCCTGTCCTCCACACAGGTCGGCGCCTTCTCTTCGACCCAGCTCAACGCGCTTACGACCGCGACGATTGCGGCGATCGACGGCAACCAGGCGGCGGCTATCAGCAGCACCGAGCTGTCGGGTCTCGCGGTGACGCGGATCGCCTCCCTGACGACGACCGCGGTTACGGGCCTGACGACAACGGCCCTGACCGGACTGACGTCGACCCAGGCTCTGGGTCTGACGGCCTCACAGGTCAGTAATCTGACGACGAGCCAGTTGGTGTCTTTGTCGACGGATCAGTTGAACAAGCTGACGACGGCGGCCGTGGCCGGCCTCAATGCCACCCTGGCGACCGAACTGACGACGACACAGGTCAGCGGCCTGGCGGCAACTGTGCTGGGCGCCTTGACGACGGGTGCCGTGGCGGCGCTTGACGAGACGCAGATCGCGACCCTGAACACGACCCAGATGCAGGCGCTGAAGACGGCGCAGCTCAACGCCTTGACCTCAACCGCTGTCGGCGGCCTGACCACGACCGAACTCGACGCCCTGACGACAGCTCAGGTCGCCGGCCTGTCGATCGGCCAGGTTGCCAACTTCGACACGACCAATATCGCCAACCTGGAAACGACGCAGCTGGGCGCCTTGACGGGCACGCAACTGGGTTCATTTACGACGACGCAGTTGAGCACGCTGTCGAGCACGCAGGTCAACTCGCTGTCGTCGCTGTCGATGGCGGCCTTGAAGAGCACGCAGGTTACCGGTCTGACGACGACCCAGGTTGCCGGTCTGGACGCCACGCGTCTGGGGGCCCTGAATACGACTGTTCTCTCGGTCCTGGATACGACCCAGGTCGAAGCCCTGACCTCGACGCAGGTCAGCCTGCTGAAGACGACGCAGCTGAACGCACTGAATTCGACGGCCTTTACCGACCTGTCGACGACGGATGTCGGGGCCTTGACCTCGACACAGGTCGCCGGCCTCAACATCACCCAGGTTGAACGCCTGACCTCTGATCAGGTCGGTACTCTGAACACGACGCAGATCGGATCGATCGCGGCCGCTTCGATCGCGACCCTGTCGACAACCGACCTCGGGACGCTCGACACGACGCAGATCGCCGGCCTGACCTCGGCCCAGGTGGCGAAGCTGACGACGGCGCAGGTGGCGAACCTGACCTCGACGCAGTTCGCCGCCATCACCTCGACGGCGATTGCCGGACTGGCTGCGACCCAGGTGCCAAGCGTCACGACGGACGCCATGACGGCCCTGTCGACGACCAGCCTGAACGCTCTGGCGGCGTCAGCCCTTCTGGCGGTCACCTCGACCCAGGTGACCAACCTGACGACGACGCAGCTGAGCGGATTGACGGCGACGAAGTTTGCCGGTCTGTCGACGACGGCCCTGGGCGGTCTGACGACAACGGACGTCGACAGCCTGCTAACGACGCAGCTACAGGCCCTGAGTTCGGCGCAGATTACGGCGCTGGGCGCTACCAACCTTGCCGAACTGACGACGACGAGCCTGTCGTCGCTGAGTTCCACGCAACTGGCCGGCGTCAGTGCCACCGAAGTTCACGCCCTGAGTTCCGCTCAGGTTGGGGCGCTCTCCTCGACGCAGCTCAACGCCTTGTCGACCGCAGCCATTGCGGCGATCGACAGCAACCAGGCATCGGCCATTACCAGCACGGAACTGTCCGGCCTAGGCATCACACGCGTCGCGGCCCTCAGCACGACGGCGGTTACCGGTCTGACGACAACGGCGCTTACCGGCCTGACGTCGACCCAGGCGCTGGGCTTGACGGCCGCGCAGGTCAGTAACCTGTCGACGAACCAACTGGTGTCTCTGTCGACGGACCAGCTGAACAAGCTGACGACGGCGGCGGTAGCCGGTATCAACGCCACCCTGGCGGCCGAGCTGACGACAACGCAGGTCGACGGCCTGGCGACGACGATCCTCGCCTCGCTGACGACTGCGGCGGTCGGCGCTTTGGATACTACGCAGGTCGCCATACTCGACACCACGCAGGTCCAGTCGCTGAAAGCCACGCAGCTCAATGCGCTGAGTTCGACGGCTCTGGGCGGGCTCACCACCACGGAGCTCGGCGGCCTGACGACAACCCAGGTGGCCGGCCTCAATTCGACGCAGGTGATCAACCTGACGGAGACGCAGTTCGCCGGCTTCAGCTCGACTCAGCTCAGCAGCCTGACGACGGTCGACGTTGCGGCGATCGACTCCGACAAGCTCTCGGCCCTGACGACAACACAGTTGGGTGGCCTTGGCGCCATCCAGATCGGCAACCTGACGGCGACGGCCTTCGCCGGCCTCGATACGACGGCGATCGCCTCACTGAGCACCGGCCAGGTCGCCGGTATCACGTCTTCGGATCTGGTGGCCATCGACACCACGCAGCTGGCGGCACTGTCCTCCACGCAGGTCGGCGCCATATCGACGCGCAGCCTGTCGACCCTGACCTCGACGGTTCTTACCAACCTCGATACGACGCAGGTTGTCGGGCTGACCGCGACGCAGATTGGGGTCATAACGACGACGTCGCTTGCCGGGCTTTCGTCGACGAACCTTGGCGAGCTTTCGACGACGCAGCTGGGCGGGGTGAAGACCACGCAATTGGCCGCCCTGACGACGACGCAGGTTTCCGGCCTCGACGCGTCGCAGTTCGGTTCGCTGGCGGTGACGCAGCTGGCCAGCCTCACCGGCACGCAAGCCGGCAGCCTGACGACCACGCAGGTCGACGGCCTGTCGACGACCAAGCTGGCCGGCCTGACGACGACCGTTGTCGGCAGCCTGTCGACCACGGTCATGGCCGGACTCGATACAACGCAGATGGGTGTCCTGACCTCGACCGAGGTGCACGCGCTGAGCACCACCCAGGTGGCGACGCTTGGCTCCACGCAACTGGGCGGGCTGACGACGACGGCGATCGGCGGCCTGACCTCGGCGGACATCACGGCGATCGATACGACCCAGCTCGACGGTCTCGATTCGACGCAGGTCGGCGCCCTGAGCATATCGGCGATTGCCGGTCTGACGACGTCGCAGGTTTCCAACCTGTCGACGACGCAGATCACCGGCATCACCGCCGATCAGCTGGCGTCCTTCACGACCGATCAGCTCGAGGCCTTCACCGACACGCAGCAGCTTTACCTCTAGCAGGCCGCTTTATCGATGTAAGGTATTGTTTCGATACGTTCTTTAGACAAAAGGCAGTCCGGTTACACCGGACTGCCTTTTGCGTATCTCTTTAGAGTGTGCTGCGCTTTAATAGAAACGCAGCACACTCTAAATTCCTTGGTGGTCGCACGCTTTATGCAAAAAACCGGTTTCCACTTTTTTGCAGCATGCTCTAGGTTCTGTGGACACTTATCGTAACCACATTACAATTGCCGCGATGGTCACGACAGCGAGATAGTTTCGGGCTGTCTTCTCGAAACGGGTTGCGACTC
>FSVF01000141.1_pt1 | contig 20925 bp, 13 predicted proteins | sample 1637601 | NCBI WGS metagenome assembly FSVF01 (sample SAMEA3914814, study PRJEB12502) | metagenome | biome: forest; material: soil | place: USA | collected 2011-09-16 | depth 0.1 m
CGGTCGACGGCATCGAGATCGGGGGAGGCGTTTTTGCGCGTAGTCATGCGGGCGAAGTTTGTCCTGGCGGTGCCGAACCGGAACCAAAAAAGGGAATTGTGTGGGGAAAGGGTTACACGCTCCACGGCATGGATCAAGGGCTTTACTGAAAGCTGGCTTATTGCGCTGCGGCATGGTGTTATAAATCTGTCGATGAGTTTGGCTAGTGTGTCGATGGCATGGAGACACCATTGATTTCAGGGGCGGTTATTCGCAGGGGCTCGTCATTCGCCAGCGTGATCGGCGGATTGCGGACGGCTGTATGAGCGTTTCCTCACAAAGCCTGGACGCGCGCGTCGTCATTCCACCCGTGGCCACCTTGCCGCGCGGCGATCCGTTGGCCCAGAAGCGCGCGTTCGAGGGGCGGGCCTTTGCCAGCGGCTGGCGTGTGGTTATCCATGCCGATCCTGAAGCGGTCGACCAGCTGAGCGCCGACCTGCCCAAGCGCATCCAGTCCTGGCTGGACCTGATCGATCGTCAGATGAGCCCCTATCGCGATGATTCCGATCTGACGCGCTTCAATACGGCCGAGGCCTGGAGCTTCGTGCCCTTGCCGCACGTCCTGATGCAGGTCGTTCGCTATGCGCTGGACATGGCCGCATTGAGCGATGGCGCGTTTGATCCGACGCTCCTCCCGGCGGTCGAGCTGTGGGGATTTGGCGCCAAGGTTGTGCCGGAAGGCGTGCCATCCGAAAAGGAAATCCAACGTCTGCGCGACCGGACGTACAGCTGGCGCGACCTGAACTGGCAGGCCGACGGTATGGTTCGCCCCGAAGGCGTCTGCCTTGATCTGTGCGCGATCGCCAAGGGCTATACGGTCGATGGCCTGGCTCAGATGCTGCGCGTCGAGCCCGGCGTTTCCGCAGCGCTGGTCGAAATCGGCGGCGAATTGCGAGGGTTCGGTGTGCAGCCCGACGGCCTGCCCTGGTGGATCGAAGTCGAAGCCGCCGAAACCGCCCCCGCGGGCCTGCGGACCATCATTGCCCTGTGTGACCATGCCGCGGCGACCTCCGGAGATCTGCGCCGCGCCTTTCATCACGACGGTTTGCTACTGTCGCATACGATCGATGCGCGCACTGCCTGCCCGGTGCGGCCCGAAATCGCCAGTGCCACTGTGATCGATGACCACGCCTGGCGCGCCGACGCGCTGGCGACCGCCCTGATCGTCATGGGCGAGACCAAGGCCGTCGCCTTTGCGGCCCGCAACCACATCGCCTGCCTGCTGCGCGTGCGCGATGGCGGGGCCATGCGCGAGTGGGTCAGTCCGGTTCTCGAGGCGTGGATCTGAGATGTTGCCGGGGGGATTGACAGCATATGGCATCTTGCCCTGGTTGTTTCTGGCGCTGCTCCTGGTGGCTGCCGGGATCGTATTGGCGCCGTGGCTGGGATTGCGTCGCAGGCCGACGGACAGCTCCGATCGTTCTCAAGCCGTTCGCGTTTCTCCCGTTACTCGCGCGCATTCGGTGGGCGGCGTCCTGTGGCGCCTCGCGGCCCGCCAGGCTCTCAACGCCGAAAGCCGCGCCAAGGCGTTGTATCAGATTGACCTGACACCGGTTGGCGCCATGCCGGACTGGCGGGCCGGCGACATCGTCGAAATCCCCGTGCCGGAAGGTGTTCGCCAGTATTCGGTCGCCTCGGTGCCGGAAGAAGGCATGGTACGGCTGTTGGTCCGTCAAGGTGGCCACGGCGCCGCGACACTCACCGATACCTTGCAGCCCGGCGACGGTGTGGCGCTGCGCTTCAAGACCCGTGAGGCCTTTCATGCGCCGCCGGGCGATGGCCCGTTGCTGCTGATCGGTGCCGGTTCGGGCCTGGCAGGTTTGCGTGCGCATATCGTGACGGCGCGCGCGTCGGGGCGGCGCTGCTGGCTGATCTACGGCGAGCGCAACCCTGTGACGGACGGCGAGGCCTGCGATGAGCTTTATGGCTGGCAGGACGACGGCACTCTATTGAGGTTGGACCTGGCTTTTTCGGCTGTTGCCGACGGCAGTGGCCGCTATGTACAGGATATTCTTGTCGGGCGGACGGCTGACCTGAAGGATTGGTTGTCGCCAGACGGCGCTGTGCTGGTCTGCGGCAGCCGCGATATGGGCCGGGCGATCGACGGCGCCCTGCGCGCTCATTTGGGTGATGATTGGGTTGACGATGCGACGGCCAGCGGGCGCTATCGCCGGGACCTCTACTGAAACAAAAAAAACGGGCTGAGACGGCCGGGTGTACGTCTCAGCCCGTTGCGGCAGGGGATGTGGTGAGCTTACCCCTGCCACCCTCCACCGAGGGCGCGGATCAGGCCCACCGTGGACTGATACTGCGCCGCCCGGACGCGGAGGGCCTGCCGGCGGATCGCCAGGTGCGACCGCTGCGCGTCGAGCACTTCCAGCTGCGACGACGAGCCGTTCCTGTAACGCGACTGCGACTGCGCCAGGGCGCGCGTCGAGGCGGCGACGGCTTCGTCCTCGGCCGTCTGTTGTTGCTGCAGATAACTGAGGTCGGACAGCTGGTCCTCGACGTCCTGGAAGGCGACCAGGACCTGCTGTTGATAGCCGGCAAACGCTGCGTCCAGCCCACCCTTGGCGTAGTCGATGCCGGCGTTGCGCCGTCCGCCGTCGAATACGGCCTGCGACAGGATACCGGCCAGCGACCAGCCCTCCATGCCTTTGTCGAACAAGGTGTTGAGGTCGCCCGAAGCATAGCCGCCGGACGCAGTCAAGGTCAGGGTTGGGAACCAGGCAGCCCGCGCGACATGGACTCTTTTTTGTGCAGCATTGAGTGACGCGCCCGCAGCAATGACATCGGGGCGGCGTTGCAGGACCTGCGACGGGACACCGGCGGGAATGACCGGCACGGCGCCAGCCCACGGTTGCGATGACCATGACGCGGCTGCGACGTCGAAGGTCGTTGCCGGTTCGCCGACCAGGACCGACAAGGCATTGGCCAGGTTGGCGCGCTGCTGGTCGAGCGCGTAGGCCTGCGACTGAGTGCTGGCGACTTCGGTTTCGAGGCGTGCGACGTCGAGCTGGGCGACGTCGCCTTCCTCAAAGCGGCGTTGCGTCACCTTCAGGCTCGAGCGGTAGGCGTCCAGCGTGTCGGCGACGATGGCGCGGTCCTCATCGAGGGTACGGAGCGCAAAATAGGTTTGCGCCACGCGGGACTGGACGAGAAGCTGCGTGTCTTTCGCCAATGCCGCACTGGCATCGGCATCGAGCTTTGCCGCTTTTGAGGCTTGCGACAGCCGCCCGAAGACGTCGACCTCGTAGCTCAGATCGAGGTCGAGTGTGTGGCTGTTGGCCGCTTTAGGATAGGGCTGCTGGGTTGTCGAGCGGGAGGCTGTATAGGATGCCCCCGCCTGTGGCCACATGTCGGCGCGCGCCGATTTCAGCAGGGCGCGTGCCTGGGTCAGACGGGCAGCCGCGATGCGGATATCGCTGTTGTCCGTGGTTGCCCGCGATTCCAGGTCGTTGAGGACCGGGTCGGAAAAAAACAGCCACCAGGCCGAGGCTTGAGTGGGGGCAGGCGTTCCAGTCAGGCTTGAGCCTTTGAAGGACGCCGGTGTGGAAACGGCCGAAGCCGTCTCCAGGGGGGCGCTGGCGCAGCCGGCCAGGAGGGCGGCTGCGAGCGTCAGGGGAATAAGGAGCTTGGTCATTAATAGACCTCCTCGGTTTGAGCTTGCGGTACAGAGGCCGGCACGTGTTGCGGGGTATCGTCGCCGAGTGTCGACTTGTGCGCCTTCAGTGGCCGGTTACCCGACAGGCCGCGCAGCAGGACGTAGAAGAACGGCGTCAGGAACAGGCCGAGCAGGGTGGCGCCGATCATGCCGGCAAACACCGCCACGCCCATGGCTCTGCGCATCTCGGCACCGGCGCCTTGCGACAGCACCAGGGGCAGCACACCCATGACGAAGGCGATCGACGTCATCAGGATGGGACGCAATCTCAGGCGTGATGCCTCGATGGCGGCCTTGACGGGCGGCAAGCCAGCCAGTTCCAGCTCGCGGGCGAATTCGACGATCAGGATGGCGTTCTTGGCCGACAGCCCGATCAGGACGAACAGGCCGATCTGGGTGAAGATGTTGTTGTCGCCATGGCTCAAAAACACACCGATCATCGCCGACAACAGGCCCATCGGGACAATCAGGATGATCGAGATCGGCAGGACGACGCTTTCATACTGTGCCGCCAGGACGAGGAAGACGAGCAGGATGACAAGAGGGAAAATCAATGTTGATGAATCGCCCGCCAGGATCTGCTGATAGGTCAGGTCGGTCCATTCGAAGTCCATGCCTTGCGGCAGGGTCTGGGCGGCGATCTTCTTCATCGCGTCCTCGGCCTGGCCCGAGGAAAAGCCGGGCGCAGGGCCGCCGGAAATGTCCGCCGTCAGGTAGCCGTTATAGCGGCTGGCTGTCACCGGACCGTAGGATGGGTTGACGTTGAGCACGGTCGACAGGGGGATCATTTCGCCCGTGTTCGAACGGACCTTCAGGTTGCCGATGTCTTCGGGATTGGCGCGATAGGGCGCGTCAGCCTGAACACGGACGCTGTAGGTGCGGCCGAAGCGGTTGAAGTCGTTGACATATTGCGAACCGAGATAGATCTGCATGGTCGAGAAGATGTCGCTGACCGAGACGCCGAGCTGGCGGGCGCGGGTGCGGTCGATATCGGCATAGAGCTGAGGTGTATTGATTTGGTAGCTGGTGAAGACACCAGCCAGTTCCTTGGTTTGATAAGCCTTGCCGACCATGGCCTTCACGGCCTTGTCGAGTTCGGCATAACCCAGACCGGTGCGGTCCTCGACCTGCAGTTTGAAGCCGCCGGTCGTGCCCAGGCCCAGGAGGGGCGGGGGCGGGAAGACGACGACGTTGGCTTCCTTGATGCCGGCGAACTGGGCGTTGAGGGCACTGGCGATGGCGCCCGCACTCAGCTGCGCGCCGTGACGATCGTGGAAGGGCTTCAGCGGCAGGAAGACGACGGCGGACGACGACGAAATGGTGAAACCGTTGATCGACATGCCGGGGAACTGCACGGCATGGGCGACGCCGGGTTGTTTCAGGGCGATGTCGCCGACCTTCTTGGCGACAGCTTCGGTACGATCGAGGGTGGCGCCGTCGGGCAGTTGCACCATGCCGACGAGGTAGGCCTTGTCCTGCTGCGGGATGAACCCGCCGGGCACGACCTTGAACATCAGGAAGGCGAAGGCCGCGAGGCCGGCATAAAGGCCGAGCATCAGGGCTTTGCGGGTGACCGCGCCGCCGAGAGTCCTGCCATAAGCGTCCGAGCCGCGGCGGAACAGGCCGTTAAAGCCCTTGAAGACGCCGCCGAACATGGCGTCCATAGCCTTGGTCAGGCCGTCCTTGGGAGTCTTGTGGTCCTTGAGCAGCAGGGCGGCCAACGCGGGAGACAGGGTGAGTGAGTTGACCGCCGAAATCACCGTCGATATGGCGATGGTCAGTGAGAACTGGCGGTAGAACTGACCCGACAGGCCGGTGATGAAGGCCAGCGGCACGAAGACAGCGACCAGAACCAGGGCGATGGCGATAATCGGGCCTGAGACTTCGCGCATGGCCTGGTAGGTGGCCTGGCGCGGGGTCTTGCCGGCTTCGATATTGCGCTCGACGTTCTCGACGACGACAATGGCGTCATCGACGACGATACCGATGGCCAGCACCAGGCCGAACAGGGTCAGCGCGTTGATGGTGAAACCGAAGACGTGCATAATCGCAAACGTCCCGATGATCGACACCGGCACGCTGAGCAGGGGAATGATCGACGCCCGCCAGGTTTGCAGGAACAGGATCACGACGATGACGACAAGCAGGATGGCTTCCAGCAGGGTGTGGATGACCGAGTCGATCGATTCCTGGACGTATTCGGTGGTGTCGTAGACGATCTTGTAGTCGACGCCTTCCGGCATGGCTTTTTTGAGTTCCGCCATGGTCTTCTTGACGTCGGCGGACAGCTGCAGCGAGTTGGCGCCGGCGGTCTCAAAGATGGGGATACCGACGGCTTGCTGGTTATCAAGCAGGCTGCGTAAGGAGTAGTCCGACGCGCCCATCTCTACGCGGGCAATGTCGCCGAGACGCGTGACGGACCCGTCGGTACCGGTCTTGACGATGATGTCGCGGAAGTCGTCCTCGGTCTTGAGGCGGCCTTGCGCGTTGACGGAGAGTTGCAGCATGGCGCCGGGCAGGTTCGGGGAACCGCCGATGATGCCTGCGGCGGCCTGGACATTTTCGCTGCGGATGGCGTTGGTGACGTCGCTGGCCGACAGGTTGCGTTCCGCGACCTTCTGCGGGTCGAGCCAGACGCGCATGGCGTAATCGCCGCCACCGAACATCTGCACCGGGCCGACACCCTTGATGGCTTGCAGGCGATCCTTGATGTGCAGCAGGGCGTAGTTGCGCAGGTAGTTGACGTCGTAGCGGCCATTTGGCGAGACGATGTGCACGACGAGAGGCAGCGACGACTGGTTTTTCTGTGTCGTGACGCCGAGGGCGCGCACGTCGGCGGGCAGGCGGGCTTCGGCCTGGCTGACGCGGTTTTGCACCATCTGCTGCGCCAGGTCCGGGTTGGTGCCGAGCTTGAACGTGACGGTCAGGGTCATGACGCCGTCGGTCGTCGTCTGTGAGGCCATGTAGAGCATGTTCTCGACGCCGTTGACCGACTCTTCGATGGGGGCGGCGACGGTTTCGGCGATGACGGCCGGGTTGGCGCCGGGATAGATGGCGCGGACGACGACCTGGGGCGGGACGACTTCGGGATATTCGGAAACGGGCAGGACCTTGAGGGCGAGCAGGCCGGCGACCAGGATCAGGAGGGACAGGACGCCGGCGAAGATCGGCCGGTCGATGAAGAATTTTGACAGGTTCATTTTGGATGGCCCTTTAAAGGGTGAATTTGGGCAAAGGCCCCCCACCGTCACTTCGCCAAGAGGCGAAGCGCCACCTCCCCCACGAGTGGGGGAGTATGAAGACAGGGAAAGCGCGCTTGTCTTAAGGCGCGAGCCTTTGTTAAGCTTGTGGGGGAGCGATCTTGTCCATGGCGACCGGTTGCTCGGTGACGACCGTGCCGGGGCCGACGTGCTGGACGCCGTCAATCACGACGCGTTCACCCGCCAGCAGTCCGGACTTGACGATGCGCAGACCATTGGCCGCGCCGCCGAGCGTTACTTCGCGGTAGCTGACCTTGTGGGCCTTATCGACGACATAGACGAAGCGCTTGTCCTGGTCGGTGCCGACAGCGCGTTCGTTGATCAGCAAGGCCGGTTTGGTCGAGGCCGCACCCATATGGACGCGGACGAAGGCGCCGGGGATCAGCTTGCCGTCCGGGTTGCTGAACACGGCGCGGGCGCGCAGCGTGCCCGAACCGTTGTCGAACTGGTTATCGATCAGCTGCAGGTGACCCTCGACCGGGGCTTCGCCCGGCGCGCCGGTCTCGACGGTCACGGGGATGCTGTCGAGCTTGCCGTTGCCGGCCTTGAGGTCTTCGAGCGTGCGGCCGACGACCTTTTCATCGGCGTCGAAACTGGCATAGATCGGGCTGACCGAGACCAGGCTGGTCAGCATCTGCGCCGTCGGACCCGAAGCGACAAGGTTGCCGACGGTCACTTCGATGCGACCGACACGGCCGGAGACGGGTGCGCGGACCTGGGTGTAGCTGAGGTTGAGATTGGCGATCTGCAGGTCGGCCTGGGCGGCATCGACCCCGGCCTGAGCAGCCTTCAGTTCGTTGACGCGGGTTTCCAGTTCGGACTGGGCGATGGCTTGGTCATTCCACAGGCGCTGGGCGCGGGCCTGTTCACTTTGTGCCAGGGTGAGGCGGGCACCGGCAGACGAAGCACTTGCCTTGGCACGGGCGACTTCGGCGAGGTAGGGCGCCGGATCGATGGTGACGAGCAGGTCGCCGGCCTTGACCAGCGCGCCTTCGCGGAAGTGAATGGCCTTGACGGCGCCGGCGACGCGGGGACGGATTTCGACGCGTTCGATGGCTTCCAGGTGGCCGGAAAAGTCCGTCCAACTGGCGACGTTCTGTTCGGACACCGTGGCGACCGAGACCGGAACGGCCTGGCTGGCGGCTTGACTCTCTGCTCTGGGCGCCAGGGCGAAGGTGGTCACTCCGGCGATGCCGACAACGGCGACGGCAGCAGCAGCGAGAAGGGTTTGGCGGCGTGCCTTATAGACAGACACAAGAAATTCGGTGGGCAGCATGGGAAGAATCCTTCGGGGAGAAAGGAAAGCGGGATTACGCCAGGTTTTAGGGTCTTGCAGTTACGTGGCTCGACCCTATTTAATGCGAACTCGCAAACAAATAGGCGCTCAACGTCATTTTGTAAACATATTTTTATGCGAGTTCGCAAATAAATATGTTAGGGTATGAAAACCTGCTTTCTGGCAAGCCTCCGGCTCCCCGCATTTGCAGGCTATTCACGAACGCTGAACGACGCTACTTTGATAAGCTAACCATGGCAGGGTACATGATGCGCTGCCAAATTCTGTCACCAGACCCTGCCCGCGGTCGATAGCGGGCGCGTAAGGACTATAGATGGACGATCTAAAGCCCGATGTAACCGCCATCGAAACCGCTGGGTGCGGCGGGATGGCTATGGATGCCGCCGCCTGTTCCGGTAAACGCCGCGGCCGGCCGCGCGCCTTCGACCCTGACGCAGTGCTCGAAACCGTGCTTGAGCTTTTCTGGATGAACGGCTTCGCTGCGACGTCGCTCGACGACATCTCCGACGCAACGGGCGTCAGCCGCCCCAGCCTGGCGGCGGCGTTCGGCGACAAGCAGGCGCTCTATATCAAAGCCATGGAGCGTTATCAGGGCCAGATCACCGATCAGCTTGACGATGTCCTGACCTGCGACGGCACCTGTACCTGCCTGCGCGATATCATCGACCGTTATTTCGACGTGATGATTGCGGCCTATACCGGCGAGTCCGAACACCCGCTGGGTTGCGCCTTCATGTGCACGGCGTTGAACGAAGCGCCCCAGCACGATTCGATCCTTGAAATGCTGCGCGGCACGATCGACGGGTTTGACCGCCGGTTTGAGGCTTTCTTCACTCTGGCGCGGGACAAGGGCTTCCTGCGCGCCGACGCCGATCCGAAGATCATGACGCAAATGATCAGTGGCCTGACGTCGAACCTTCTCGTTCGCGCCCGTGCCGGTGCCGGTCGCGACGATTTGCAAAAGATCGCCCGGGCGACGACAGGATTTCTGTTCGCCTGATCCGGTGGCAATAAAAAAGCGGCGTGTCGGGCAACCGGCACGCCGCTTTTTTACCTATCTGTCGGATCAGAACTTTGAGCCGAACCGGATGCCAATCGTGCGTGGCCGGTCCGAGACGACGTAGTTGCGAATGAAGCAGGACCCGCATTCCTGGTAGCGTGCCAGCTGGCCGCGTTCGTCGGTCAGGTTATGGATGAAGATTTCTGCCGTCCAGGTCTTCCATTCCGCGCCCATTGCGAAGTCAACTGTCGTGAAGGCCTTCAGGTCGCCCAGCAGGGCTGCCGGATTGACGATATTAAGTGTGCCGGTCTCGATGGCCGCCGTACGGATGTCCGTTGACGCCTTCGACTGATACCCGGCGGTGACCTGCCAGAACGGCGAGTAGTCGCCGGCTTCCCAGGCGTAGCGGGCGACGGCGCTTAGCTTGATGCGGGGCGTCACCGGCAAGTGGGTGCCCTTGGGCGCGGCGACGAAGTCCGGGTTGTGAGTCGTGTCGATATACGGCACGCCAGGATGCGCCGGATCGTCATAAAGAGTCTGGAAGGTGTCGACGTTTCCTAAACAATTGGCCTGGGTGTCGCCTTCGAATGCGCACAGGTTTTCGGTGATCTTAGCATCGGTATAGGCACCGCTGGCCGTGATGGTCAGATGCTCGGAAGCTTTCCACAGGATATCGGTTTCGATGCCGTCGATCTTGGCGCTTGGGCCGTTATGCACTTCGGTAAAGCTGTTGGCGCCAAGGAAGGCGTACTGGAACTTGTCCCATGTCTGCGTGTAGATCGCGCCGTTGAAACGCAGCTTCTTGTCGAACAGCGTACTCTTCCAGCCGATTTCGAAATTGGTCAGGTAGTCGGCCTGGTAGGGGGGGACCGTGCCGCGGCGGTTGATGCCGCCGGGACGGAAGCCCTTGGACCAGGTCGTGTACAGCATCAGGTCCGGTGTTGTGCGCCAGGTCAGATTCAGCTTCGGCGAGAAGCCGCTGCCTTTGGCGTGTTTCGGACTGACGGAGCCGTCGGCATTCTGTTCGCCAAGGTCTGTACAGGGCGTGCCCGCAATGGCCGGGGCGATAAGCGTGCCCGTCGGGTCTTTCGGATTGATGGCTCCGTAGGTCGTGGTGGTAAAACAGCGCCGGACACCGGAGGAGCCATAGACGGCGTTGGGTGGGTCACCGCCCGCGAAACCGGGATTGAGCCCGAAGCCGAAGAAGCCGATCAGCGAATTATCATAGGTGAAGGAGCGACCGCCGGCCGTGATGGTCAGGTCCGGCGTGATATCGTAGCTGAGTTCACCGAAGACGGCGGCGTCACGATCGACGCGATTCTGGTTGGTCAGCCACAGCGTGCCGGGATGGCCGTTGACCGACATGATGTCGGCAAGGTTCGGCACCTGGTAATCCTGCAGAATATTGTGGGTCTGGCGCTGGACGAACACGCCGCCGATAAAGCGCAGACGCTCGGACGAGGGCGACGCGATGCGCAGTTCGTGGCTGGCTTTGGTGAACTTGTCCTTGCCGACAATGGTCTGGCGCGGGTCGATAGTATTGCCGTGGTTGTCGTAGAAATAGAAGTAGCCGGCATTACCGCCGCCATAAAGCTGGTCATAGGCTTCGGCATAGTCGGTATAGTCAGCCTGGCTGTTGATCTTGCGTTCCATATAGGCGCCGGCATAGGTGACGTCGAAGGTGCCGATCTTGCCCTGGACGGTCAGGGCGGCCTGGGCGAAGCGATCGTGGAAGGTTTCGGGATAGAAGTGCTGGACCTTCAGGTCACCCAGGCTGGGGTCGTAGCCGGCGCTGCCCTTGCTTTTGGAGTCCTGCGCGATGATCGTGCCCGTCACCGTCCAGTTTTCGTTCAGGTCGACCTTGAGTGCTGCACGTCCTCCGACCACATCGGCGGTGTTATAGTTCTTTTTGACGAAGGCATTGTTATTGACCGTGATGCCGCCGACGGTCGGCAGGAAGGCGCGGGTGCCGGGAATATTGTCGATAAATCCGGCGTCGTGCTGCGCCCAGCCAACGACGCGCAAAGCCGCATTACTGCCGATCGGCGTGTTGAACATGCCCTCGACCTTGCCGCCGGCGCCACCGCTGGCGACGGAATTGCCTTCGGCGTCGAAGCGCCCGTAGGTGCTCGTCAAGTCGGGCTTGTTGGTGATGATGCGGATCGTGCCAGCCTCGGAAGAGGCGCCGTACAGCGTACCTTGTGGTCCCGCAAGGGATTCAATGCGTTCGACGTCATAGATATGCACGTCAAGCGGCCCGCCTATGGTGGTTACCGGTTGTTCGTCGAGATAGATGCCCGCGCTGGGTTGCGAGCCGGAGTGGTTGCCGTCGCCGCCCGAGGCCACGCCGCGGAAATAGACGCTTGAGCCCTGGTAAGGATTGTTCTGGTACGACACGCTGGGCAAAAGGGCGACATAGTCGTCGATATTGCCGACGTTCATCTGGTCGAGCTTCTTGGTGCCCAGGACCTGGATGCTGATGGGAACGTTCTGCAGCTTTTCGGAGCGCTTGGTCGCCGTGATGATGACTTCGGTCGAATCATTGCCGGCCGGCGGCTTGGTCTGGGCCATGGCCAGCACGGGGGCCAGCAAGGGCAGGGCGCTCAGCATGGTGGTCGACAGGAGGGTGGCGGTGAGTGTGTGAACGCGCATGGGAACTCCTGATTTTGGTTAATGCGACAGGATTGTGACGAATGTGATCACACGTCAATCGTCCTGCGCAACCTCGCCGGATATGACTCTGCGGGCGTGTCAGAATTGTCACTTGTGCGGCTGCGAACAGCGGCGGGGTCCGCCGTATACGGTATGATTTATGTATCGTCTGAGCCGGGTTTACGCCCACCTGTCCGGCGCGTCCGGATAGGCGGAAAGGACCGGGCCAAGCGCCTTTTTCAGCGGTTCAAGCCACGGTTCAAATCCTTTCCAGGCATCGGTCCCGTCGCGATTGATCGGACGGCGAACCTGTTCGGACGATGGGGTGCGTACGGCGCGTTCGGTCTCGAAAAAACGCAGGGTGGCGTCCTCGAATTCCAGGCCGCAGGCCGCGATCAGCGCGCGGATTTCGCTTTCCGTATGGTCAAGCAGATGCTCGTGAATTGTGCGGTGCACACGCCCTGGCAGGACCGTATCGAAGTGCTGCATCAGGCGGACATAGTCGGCATAGTAACGCCCCATGTCTTCGAGGTTGTAGGTGAAGGCCTGGCCGCGAGCGAAGTGCTGCTTGAAGTTGGAAAAGCCGCAGGCCAGCGGGTGGCGGCGGGCGTCGATGATTGTTGCGTTCGGCAGGATCAGGTGGATAAAGCCGGCGTGCGCCCAGTTGTTGGGCAGCTTGTCGATGAACATCGGCCGGCTGGTCTTGCGCTGGATATGCGTGCGGTTGAGGTAGTCCTCGCCGAGTTCGCGGACCTGGTCCGCTGTCAGGTCGCTCACGCGCTTCGGATCGTTGCGGCCGCGCCCGGCCAGGGCCGGAATATCGGGCAGCTCCTGCGTGCCTTCGATATGCGAATGGCTCGACAGGATCTGCTCGATCAGGGTAGAGCCGGCGCGCGGCATGCCGAGAATGAAGATTGGATCGCGCGCCGGCCATCCCCAGCCGCTGCGCTCGGCAAAGAACGCGGACGTGAACTGCGCGATGCATTGATCGACGAAAGCGCTGGTCTCGTCGGCGTTATAGGTGTCTGACCTGCGGCGGAGCGCATTTCCCGCGGCATAGTGACCGAAGGCGCCGGCATAGTCCTTGCGGTCTTCGAGCGCCTTGCCGAGGGCAAAATCGAGATGCACGCGGTCGGCATCGCTTAAGGTCTCGCTTTTCAGGGCGGCCTGCATGGCGGTGACATCGGCGTCGCTGAACTTCACCACCTTCAGATTGGCGAGGCTCCACCACACCTCGCCGAGGTGTGGTGTGATCTCGAGAGCGCGGCGATAGGCGGCGACGCCGTCGTCGGTGCGTCCGACGGTTTTGAGCGTATGGGCATAGCTCATCCAGACCTTCGGCTGGTTGGGGGCGTCCTTGAGGATGGCTTCGTAAAGGCCAAGGGCCTCATTGAATTCGCCGATGCGGCCCAGGGCGGCGGCTTTCAAATTGACGTGGCCGATATTGTCGGCGTCGTCTTCGAGCAGCTGGTTGAGTTCCGCAATGGCCTCGGCTGAATGTCCCTGACGATAAAGCACGGTCGCCAGATTGGCGCGCGCCGCGCCAAAGCGCGGCGCCAGTTCCAGTGCACGGCGCAACAGGGTTTCCGAATCGCGGTAGCGTCCAATACGCGCAGCCACCTCAGCCAGCATGCGGATGGCGGCAACATCGAACGGATCGTCCTTGAGATAGGCGCGCAGCAGGGGCTCGGCATCGGCAATCCGGTTGTCGTGCAGGGCCAGGGCCGCGTTCATCAACCCGGCATTTTGCAGGGCGGCAGCAACCGAGAGGCTGCCGGTTTCATCGGAAAGTGTCACGGAAGGCGCGGCCATGTGGCGGGATTTCAACTCGGTGCAGTGCGGCTGGGAACAGTCTTTGTCGCCCATCTGCAAGGCCTTGTAAATCTCGCGCTTCACAAGCCATCTGTAATCGATTACACCTGAATCAACTACAAAATGCCGGAAAACCGGGAGACATATCCGAGCTCCGGCGACAGGGACAGGAAACCATCATGACGACATCCGCCAGTCCGGATCAGGCCGCCAAAGGCAATGGCCTGCTGTTTACCACCTCGTTTGCCGCCATTACGGCGACCTCGTTCTGCTTCATCCTGCGGGCGCTGGTCATCGACAACTGGGGCACGGCCTTTGCCTTGTCCGAAACGCAGAAGGGCGAATTGCTGGGTGTCGGCCTGTGGCCGTTTGCCATCACGATCGTGCTACTGTCGCTGTTCATCGACAAGATCGGTTTTCGCCTGACCTACTGGTTTGCGGCCATCTGCCACTTGCTGGGTCTGGGGCTTCTGTTCACCGCGACCGGCTACTGGTCGCTCTACGCCGGTACCTTCATCATGGCGCTCGGCAACGGCGCGGTCGAAGCCGCCGCCAATCCTCTGATCGCCACGGTGTTCAGCCACGACAAGCCGAAGTGGCTCAACCGCCTGCACGCCGGCTGGCCGGGCGGAATGATCCTCGGTGGCCTGCTGGCCATGGGGCTCGACCATTTCAGCGGCGGCACCGCCGACTGGCGCATCAAGGTCGGCCTGATGATCGTGCCCGTCCTCGTCTATACGGTGCTGCTGTTAGGGCGCAAATTCCCGGTGTCGGAACGCGTCGCTTCGGGCGTGTCCTATCGGACCATGCTGGGCGAAGCCGGGTTTATCTCGGCCTTTATCCTGGCGTCGCTGATCATGCTTGAGGTCGGCCGGGTGTTTAACCTGTCGCCGGTCATTTCGATGAGTGTCGCGACCGGCCTGACGCTGCTGTACGCCTTCTTTGCGCGGGCGCCCGGGCGTCCGTTCTATATCCTGCTGGTGCTGCTGATGATGCCCCTGGCGGTGACCGAACTGTCGACCGACAGCTGGATCTCGTCGCTGATGGGCCCGGAAATGCAGAAGCTCAGCCTCGCCGCCGGCTGGGTACTGATCTACACCAACCTGCTCGTCTTCGTGATCCGCATTTTCGCGGGCACCCTGATAGAGAGGTTCAAGCCGCTCGGCGTGCTGGCGCTCGGTTCGGCGCTCGCTGCCATCGGCCTGTTCTTCATGTCGGGTGCCACCGGCGCCATGATCCTCGCTGCCGCCACGTTCTACGGTATCGGCAAGAGCTTCTTCTGGGGCACCAGCATGGCTGTGGCGTCGGAGCAGTTTCCCAAGGGTGGCGCGGTTGCCATCAATATGCTGGGTGGCGCCGGCATGCTGGCCGCCGGCATTGTCGGCTCTGTGCTTCTGGGCGCGGCGCAAGACCATTCGACGCGCGATGGCCTGACGGCTTACGACGCCAAGAACCACACGTCGCTGACGGCGGAGTATTTGAGTGCGCCGAAGATCAGCATTTTCGGCAGCTATCAGGCGCTCGACGAAGCCAAGGTTGCCGCTGCGCCCGAAGCCGACAAGGCGGTGCTCGACGGCTTGACCGGCGGCGCCAAGAAGGACGCCCTGAAGCTGGTGGCCATTCTGCCGGTGATCACCCTGCTGATCTATCTCGGCCTGATCGCCTGGTTCCGTTCGCGCGGCGGCTATAAGCCGGTGGTTCTCGGACAGAATGGCGAAGCGATTGATGGCTAAGAGACTGCGCCTTGCTATGGTCGGCGGTGGACCCGGCGCCTTTATCGGCCCGGTCCACCTCATGGCTGCGCGCCTGGATGACCGCTATGATCTGGTGGCGGGCGCGTTCAGCCGCGATTCTGTTAAGAACTGGCAGGCGGGCGAAGGCTATGACATTGCGCCTGAGCGGGCCTATGCCAATTGGCGTGACATGCTGAAAGCCGAGGCTGGCAAGGTCGACGTCGTCGCCATCGTCACGCCCAACGACACGCACTTTCCGGTGGCAAAAGCAGCGCTCGAGTCAGGCTTTCACGTCATGTGCGACAAGCCGGCAACCCTGACGCTCGACGAGGCCCTGGCCTTGCGTAATGTTGTGCGAGCGTCCGGCCGGCAATACGGCCTGACCTATACCTATAGCGGTTATCCTCTGGTGCGTGAGGCCAGGGCGCTGGTGGCGGCGGGTGCGCTCGGCGCGATCCGCAAAATCGTCGTTGAATATCCGCAAGGCTGGTTGAGCCAGGAGGTTCATTCCAAACAGGCGGAATGGCGCGTTGATCCGAAACAGGCGGGCCTCGGCGGTTGCATCGGCGATATCGGCGTTCACGCTTTTCATCTCGCCGAGTTTGTCGGCGGCCAGCGCGTCAGTGAATTGTGCGCCGATCTGGGCAAGGTCGTGCCGGGACGGGCACTCGACGACGACTGCAATATTCTTTTGCGCTTTGGCAACGGCGCGCGAGGTGTTTTGGTCGCATCGCAGATATCGGCAGGGGAACGCAATGCACTGCGGCTGCGCGTCTACGGCGAAAAGGGCGGGCTCGACTGGAGCCAGGAGACGCCTAATACCCTGACGCTGAACTGGCTGAGCGCGCCGTCGCAGACCCTGCATGCCGGTGGTGGCTATCTGTCAGCCGACGTGCAAAAGATGATCCGCATTCCAGCAGGTCACCCGGAAGGCTACCTCGAGGCATTTGCCAATCTCTACCGCGATTTTGCCGCGCAGATCGTCGCCGCCGGCCCGTCCATTCCCGGCATAGACGACGGCGTGCGCGGCATGCGCTTCGTTGCCGTCGCCGTCGAGTCGAGCAGCGCCCGCGGGTGGCGTGAATTCAAGGATATCTAGATGAAGACCCTCAAAGGCCCGGCCATTTTCATAGCTCAATTCCTGGGCGACACGGCCCCGTTCAATCGGCTCGACAGTATCGCCGAATGGGCAGCGGGGCTCGGCTATAAGGGTCTGCAGGTGCCGACCAGTGACCCGCATATCTTCGACCTGAAGCTGGCGGCGGAAAGCCAGGGCTATTGCGACGAAATCAAGGGTGGACTGGCCGCCTACGGTCTCGAAATCACCGAGCTGTCGACGCATCTGCAAGGCCAGCTGGTCGCCGTTCACCCGGCCTATGACACCCTGTTCGATGGCTTCGCGGCGCCCGAAGTGCGCGGCAAGCCGGCAGCGCGTCAGGCGTGGGCGGTCGATCAGGTCAAGATGGCGGCCAAGGCTTCGCAACGGCTGGGCCTCAAAGCCCACGCGACATTTTCGGGTGCACTCGCCTGGCCGTATTTCTACCCGTGGCCGCAGCGCCCGAACGGCCTGGTCGAGGAAGCCTTCGCCGAACTGGGCCGCCGCTGGCTGCCGATCCTCAATGCCTTCGAGGACGCCGGCGTTGATTGCTGCTATGAAATCCATCCCGGCGAAGACCTGCACGACGGGGCCACCTTCGAGCGCTTCCTGGCCGAGGTCGGCAACCACAGCAGAGCCAACATCCTCTTCGATCCCAGCCATTTCGTGCTGCAGCAACTCGACTACCTGAGCTACATCGATATCTATCACGACCGCATCAAGATGTTCCACGTCAAGGACGCCGAGTTCAATCCGTCTGGCCGTTCGGGCGTCTATGGCGGTTACCAGGGCTGGATCGACCGGCCGGGGCGTTTCCGCAGTCTGGGCGATGGCCAGGTCGATTTCAACGGCATCTTCTCCAAACTGGCGCAATACGATTATCCGGGTTGGGCCGTGCTCGAATGGGAGTGCTGCCTGAAGCATCCCGAAGACGGCGCGCGCGAAGGCGCTGCGTTTATTCGCGACCACATCATCCGCGTCACCGAAAGAGCCTTTGACGACTTTGCCAGTGGCGGCGTATCGAAGGACTCGTTGCGTAAGCTTATGGGGCTGTCCTGATGGATACCATCCGGCGTTCATTGATGTTCAGCCCGTTGGCGCTGGCTGCCACCGGCGTCGGGGCGCAAACGCTCGCGGATCAGACGCCGGCGCCTGCGGCCCCAAGCCAGAAGACTGTGAAATGGCCCGCGCCGGCGGGTACCATCGACCTGTGGCCACACGGGGTCTCCGGGCAATTGCACGCCGACATGCAGGAGACTGTCGAAGATATCTCCACCGATCCGGCGACATTGCTGCGTCGCGTGCACGGCATTTCCCGGCCGCGGATGGCTGTTTTCCCGGCGCAAAAGCCCAATGGCGGCGCCATGCTGGTCATTCCGGGGGGCGGGTTTACCGCCAACTATTTCGACCACGAAGGCTACCAGCTGGCCGATTACCTCAATGGACACGGCATTACCTGTTTCGTGCTGTTTTATCGCCTGGCCAATGATGGCTGGGACAAACCGGCCGACGTCGGCCTGATCGATACGCAGCGGGCCATGCGCGTCATCAAGGCCAATGCTGCGCGCTTCAAGATCGATGCGGCAAGGACCGGCGTGATTGGGTTCAGCGCGGGCGGTTTTCTGACGGCATCGCTGGCGACGCGATTCGCTGCCCCCCTCTACACGCCCGTCGATGAGGCCGACAAGCTCGATGCCCGCCCTCAGCTGGCGGCACCGATCTATCCGGTGCAATCGGTCGATCCCGCTGTCGCCTATTCCGGTATCGCGCCGACCCTGTTCGGTGGCAAGGTGACCCCGGAAATCATCGCGGCCTATTCGCCCGACCAAAATGTAAATGCAGCGACGCCGCCGTGTTTCCTGGCCCACGCCGAGGACGACACGACGGTTCCGGTCGCCAATTCGACGCGCCTGCGCGACGCCTGCAAGGCGGCGAAGGTACCAGTGGAGACACACCTGTTCGCCAGCGGCGGCCACGGTTTCGGCATGAAGCCCGATCCCGACCAACCCTATCATGTCTGGCCGGACCTGTTCGTCAATTTCGCGCGCCGCAACGGATTGACGGGATGAAGCGGCTGGCGGCGATTACGGCGGCGCTCCTGCTCACGGGCTGTGGCCCGCGCGGTCTTGATGCGACTTCCTCGACATCCGGCGCCGACTGGCCGTGGTATCACGGCAACCCGAACGGCACGCACTACTCGACGCTTGACCAGATCACACCTGCTAACGTCGGCGATCTGCAGGTCGCCTGGACCTTCGATTCCGGTGACGCCTTCGGCGAAGGCGGCAATTCGTCGGACATGGAAGGCAACCCGATGATCGTGCGCGGGCGGCTTTATTTCGTCTCGCCGAAGGGCCGCCTGTTCTGCCTTGATGCCGCCACCGGCAAACAGACCTGGGTCTACGATCCGGCCAATGGTGAGGCCGTCAATACCAAGCAGCGCCTGCGCGGCATATCCTACTGGGCAAGTGGCAATGACGAGCGTTTGCTGTTCACCTTCCGCAATAGGCTGATCGCCGTCGACGCCAGGACCGGTAAGGCGATCACCGGCTTCGGGAGCGATGGCGCCGTCGATCTGCGCCAGGACATGGGCCGCGATCCGGAGAGTATCTCCGTCGGTAACGTCTCGCCGGGCGTAGTCTACAAGGACCTGATCATCATGGGTTCGACCGGCAATACGCCGGGCCATATTCGCGCTTTTGACATTCACACCGGCAAGCTCAAATGGATATTTCATACTATCCCATGGCCCGGTGAAGCCGGCTACGACACCTGGCCGAAAGACGCATGGAAAACGGCCATGGGCGCCAATGCCTGGTCAGGATTGACGCTCGATCCGGAGCACGGCCTGGTGTTCGCCCCACTGGCCTCGGCGGGAATGGGCAGCAAGGATTTCTATGGCGGCGATCGCCCGGGCGACAATCTCTTCGGCACCACCCTGGTGGCGCTTGATGCGAATACCGGCAAACGCGTCTGGCATTTCCAGCTGGTCAAGCACGACCTGTGGGACCGCGATCCACCGACGCCGCCGACCCTGATCACGGTCAATGGCAAGCCGGCCGTGGCGCAGATCACCAAGGCCGGCGTCGTCTTTATCCTCGACCGCATGACGGGCACGCCGCTTTACCCTTTGCGCGAACTGCATCCGCCGGCGACCGATGTGCCTGGGGAAACGACCGCGCCGACGCAGGTCCTGCCGGCTTCACCGGAACCCTATGCCCGCCAGACATTGACGGCGGATATGCTGACCAACCGCACGCCGGCGGCGCACGCCGCTGTAATTAAAACCTTTGCCTCGGTGCGTTCGCGCGGCCCGTTCGATCCGCCGTCGGTCGGCGGGACGATCCTGCTGCCCGGAATGGATGGCGGTGGTGAATATGGCGGCGCCTCATACGACCCCGAAACCGGTCTTCTCTATATAAACGCCAATGAGATGGCGTGGATACTAAAGGTGAAGAAGCAGCCGATGGTCATGGCCGGCCGCGGCGGTGAGGCGCTCTACCAAAACACTTGCGCCGGCTGCCACGGCGAAAGCCGTGCGGGCAGTCCGCCGGAATTTCCCGCACTTACCGGGATCGGCAAGCGCATGAGTGACGCGCAGATCGCCCGCCAGATCAGCGATGGCGGCGGACGCATGCCGGGCTTCGCCAAACAACTCAATGCCGCCGATACCGCCGCGATCATTGCCTATTTGAAGGGCGACCCGGCCCAGGCGGCGCAAAAGACGGCAGGCACCTATCCGTCGACGGCCAACGACGCTTATGTCTTCGACGGCTATACGCGTTTCCTCGATCCCGATGGTTACCCCGCGATTGCACCGCCATGGGGGACTTTGAGCGCGCTTAATGTCAATACAGGCAAGTATGCGTGGAAGCAGCCTCTCGGTGAATATCCCGAACTGGCCGCCAGGGGACTGACGAATACCGGCAGCGAAAACTACGGCGGCGCCGTCGTCACCAAGGGCGGATTGCTGTTCATCGCGGCCACCGTCTACGACAACCGTTTCCGCGCCTTCGACAAAAAGACCGGCAAGCTGTTGTGGCAAGCGACGCTGCCGGCAGCAGGCGTGGCCACGCCTGCCACCTACAGCGTCAAGGGGACGCAGTATGTCGTTATCGGTGCCGGTGGGGGCAAGAATGCCAAGGTCAAACCCGCCGGTGTGATCGTCGCCTATGCTTTGCGCAAATAGTTGACGCTGTCCTGCAGCGAGTCGAAGATCGGCCTGAGGAAGGGCTCTTCCTGCTCAATAAAGAAACCCGAAACCTTGGTGTCCTTGGCTGCCTTTAGCGTGGCTTTCCAGTCGATCATCCCCTTGCCGACCTCGACCGATCGATAACCGTCTGCATCCTTGACCATGTCCTTGATGTGGAGC
>FSVF01000078.1_pt1 | contig 19914 bp, 17 predicted proteins | sample 1637601 | NCBI WGS metagenome assembly FSVF01 (sample SAMEA3914814, study PRJEB12502) | metagenome | biome: forest; material: soil | place: USA | collected 2011-09-16 | depth 0.1 m
GACTATATGCATACTGTATACGACCTCAATGGTTGACTTTGCGCACCGGAGCCGTCAAACCCCGCGCCATGGCTGTTGTCGATATTACGGAACTTGCGGGCGCGTGCGCGCCGCGTACCTGTGTGCTCGGGCTCGACCTGGGCGAAAAGACGATTGGCGTTGCGATCTCTGACTTATCGCTGACCCTGGCCTCGCCTCTGGAACTGATCCGCAAAAGCAAGTTCACGCTCGAGGCCGAGCACCTGTTCAAGCTGATGAAGGCCCGTCAGGTCAGCGGCATGGTCATCGGCCTGCCGGTCAATATGGATGGAACCGAAGGGCCGCGCGCTCAGAGTTGCCGTGCATTTGCCCGCAATCTGCTGCGCCTTAAGGACTTTCCGATTGCCTTCTGGGACGAGCGCTGGTCGTCATCGGTGATGAATCGGTTCCTGATCGAGGAAGCCGACCTATCCAGAGCCAAACGCGCCGAGGTCATCGACAAAAACGCCGCCGCCTATATCCTGCAGGGCGCGCTCGACCGGATGAAGTCGTTGTGAAGACAGGCATCCCCTATACGCGTCCGACCGGACGCCGGCGATCGTTCGCCGCCCTCGCGGAGGCGCTTGCGCAGCAAGCTTGCCGTGAGCGCATTCGATGACCTTCGAGACGATCCTGAACGGCATCGTGCCCGTTTTCCTGCTGATCGCTCTGGGTTACGGCCTGAAGAAATCAGGCTTCCTGCCCCTGCCCGTCTGGCCGCCGATCGAGAAGTTCGCCGTCTACGTCCTCTATCCCGGCTGGCTGATCCCGTCGATCTGGCACGCCAACCTGGCCGGCTTCTCCGCCGGGCCGGTAAGCCTTGGTGTCCTTGGTGCCGTCGCAATCGCCAGTATCGTCGGTTTTGCGTTGAAGCCCGTCCTGAAACTGTCGGGCCCGACCTTCACCAGCGTCTTCCAAGGCCTGATGCGTTTCAATTCGTTTGTCTTTATTCCGGTGGCCGCCGCGATCTTCGGCGATCGGGCCACGGCCGTCGCTGCCGTCGCCATCAGCGCGTTGATTCCCGCCAGCAATATGATCTGTATCCTGGTGTTGGCGCAGTGGGGCGAGCCCGAGGGCGAGGTCAGGCCCGACAAATCACCGCTCGGCATGGCAAAGACCCTGGTCACCAACCCTATCTTTGCCTCGTGCCTGATCGGCCTGGCGTGCAATTTCCTGCACGTGCCGCCGATCCTTTTCGCCGAAAAGTCGCTGCAGATGCTGGGCCAGGCAGCCATTCCGACGGGTCTGATTCTGGCGGGCGCCGGCCTGAGCTTCTCTTATGTTTACCGCAAGCCGATCCTGGTCGGCGCCGTATCCCTGTTCAAGATCCTGGCCATGCCGGTCATGGCCTGGCTGATTTGCCGGGCCTTGGGCGGCGACCTGCTGGCCCAGGGCGTGGCCCTGGCCTGCGGCGCAGCGCCTTGTGCTGCGGCCGCCTACGTCCAGGCACGCCATATGGGCGGCGATGCGCCGCTGATGGCTGGGATCGTGGCCTTGACGACATCACTGAGCGCCATCACCATGCCGCTGCTACTCTATATATTCCATCTCGGCTGAATTATTTGTCCGCGCCGGCCTCCAGCATGCGGTCGAATTCGCTTCCACTGGTCAGCCCGGACACAAAGCCGAACTCGCCCTCAACCAATTGCCTGGCGGCGTTCAGAAACCCACTCATCGCCGCCAGATGCAGGAAGCCGCCGACGCTTACCCTCCGCACGCCCAGTGCGCCCAGTTGGGAGACCGACAAGGGCGACGGCCCGATACCGCCAATGACATTGAGGGGGCGATCGATAGCGGCACATATCGCCTTGATATCCTCGGCCGCATTTGCGCCCGGGGCAAACAGCACGTCCGCCCCGGCCTCCTGATAGGCTTGCAGGCGCGCGATCGTGTCGGCAATATCGCGGCGGCCGTGCAGATAGTTTTCACAGCGCGCCACCAGCATGAACTTGAATGGCAAGGCTTTTGCCGCTTCGGCCGCGGCGCGAATGCGATCGGCGGCCTCGGCTATGCTATAGATCGGCGCACCGGCATTACCCGTCGCGTCCTCGATCGAGCCCCCAACCAGTCCGGCCTCTGCGCTTAAGCGAATCGTCTCTGCGCAGTCCTCCGGACGATGGCCGAAGCCATTTTCGAGATCCGCGGCCAGAGGCAGGTCGGTGGCGGTCGCGAGGTCACGCACATGCGCCAGCACATTGTCGCGCCCGGCGTTGTAATCCTTCACGCCCATTGAGCGCGCATAACCGCCACTGGTCGTCGTCAAGGCCTTGAATTCCAAGGCCGCCAGCAGGCGCGCCGAACCGCGATCCCACGGATTGGGAATGACAAAACAGCCCTCTTCGTGCAGGGCGGCAAAGGCTTCGGCCTTTTGTGCCTGGGTTTTCATCGCTCATCCTCCGCTGCGGACTTGTGCTTTGCGCCAATCTCCGCCACAACCCGGCAAACATGCCGATAAACATGATCACAGCTGTCGGGGCAAATCCTGTCAGCATGCCCCAAAGCGCACAAGTGTCTTTCAAACATGTCCGACGTCAATGACCTGATCCGAGCCCGACTGACCGCCTTCCCCAAGCGGCACTTCCTCGCGGCCCAGGACCTCGATCCACCCGATATCATGAATCTGCTCGACCTGGCCGACGTCTTTGTCGACCTGAACCGGCAGACGACGAAGAAGATGGACCTGCTGAAAGGCCGGACCATGGTCAATATGTTTTTCGAGAACTCGACGCGCACGCAATCGAGCTTCGAGCTGGCCGGCAAGCGCCTGGGCGCCGACACCGTCAATATGAGCATGAAAAGCTCATCGGTCGCCAAGGGGGAAACCCTGGTCGACACGGCCGTCACGCTGAACGCCATGAAGCCCGACCTGCTGGTCGTGCGCCATTCCGCCTCAGGGGCCGCGGCCCTTCTGGCGCAAAAGGTCGGCTGCTCGGTCATCAATGCCGGCGACGGCCAGCACCAGCACCCGACCCAGGCCCTGCTCGACATGCTGTCGATCCGCCGCGCCTTCGGCCACGTCGACGGCCTGAATATCGCAATTTGCGGCGACGTCGCCCATTCCCGCGTCGCGCGCTCCAACGTTATCCTTCTCAACGCCATGGGGGCCAATGTCCGCCTGGTCGGGCCGCCGACCCTGATTCCGGCGGATGCCGACCAATGGGGCACCGAGGTCTTTCACAATATGCGCGATGGCATCGCCGGCGCCAATGTGGTGATGATGCTGCGTCTGCAGCTTGAGCGCATGGATGGGGCGTTGATCCCATCGACGCGTGAATATTACCGCTTCTTCGGCCTCGATCGCGAGAAGCTGCAAGTTGCCGCCAAGAATGTGCGCGTCATGCACCCCGGCCCGATGAACCGCGGCGTCGAAATCGATTCCGAAGTCGCCGACGATCTGAGTGTCAGCTTGATCCAGGATCAAGTCGAGATGGGCGTGGCCGCACGCATGGCGGTGCTGGCGTCGCTGGCGGCACGGCTGGAGAACGATCGATGAGTCCTCAAGAAGCGAGGCGTTAGGACAACCAAAATGAGCGAGATCAACGCCCTGGCCTTTGTGAATGCCCGCCTGATCGATCCGGCCACAGACTATGATGGTCCGGGATCCGTGGTCGTCGTCGAAGGCCTTATCGCCGACGTCATCCATGGCACGACACCACCGGCCGGCAATGCCGCCATCCGCGTCATCGACTGCGACGGCAATGCCCTGATGCCCGGCCTGATCGACATGCGCGTGCGCACGGGCGAACCCGGCCATGAACCCAAGGAAACACTCAAGTCCGCCAGCCTGGCCGCTGCGGCCGGCGGTGTGACCTCGTTCGTCGTCCAGCCCGATACCGATCCCGTCATCGACCAGCCGGCCATGGTCGACTTCATCCTGCGCCGCGCCCGCGATATCGAGCTGGTGCACGTCTACCCGGCAGGCGCCGCCACGCAAGGCCTGAAAGGCCAGCGCATGGCCGAGATCGGCCTGATGAGCCAGGCCGGCGCGGTCTATTTCACCGATGCCGACCAGCCCATCGTCAATTCCAAGATCCTGTTGCGAGTCTTGTCCTACGCCAACGGTTTCAACGCCCTGATCGCCCATCGCCCCAAAGAGCCATGGCTGTCCGAAGGTGCCGTCGCAACATCCGGCGAAATGGCCGCGCGTATGGGCCTGGCGGGCGTACCCGCCCTGTCCGAACGCATCATGATGGACCGCGATCTCGGCCTGGTCGAACTGACCGGCGCCCGCTTCCTGGTCGATCAGGTCTCGACCGCAGAGGGCCTGTCAAGTTTACGCCGCGCCAAGGCCAAGGAACTCGAGGTCTTTGCATCGGCCAGCATCAATCACCTGATGTTCAACGAAATCGACATCGGCGACTACCGCACCTTCTACCGCCTCGATCCGCCCCTGCGTTCTGAGCGCGATCGCCTGGCCCTGGTCGACGCCCTGGCCGAAGGCTTGATCGATGTTGTGGTGTCGAACCATTCGCCGGCCCCAGCCGAAGACAAGCGCCTGCCATTTTCGGAAGCTGCGCCAGGCGCCATTGGATTGCAGACCCTGCTGCCGGCTCTGATCGGCCTGCATCTGGAAAACGATATTCCCCTGCTCGACATTTTGCGGGCCGTCACGATCAACCCGGCGCAATTGCTGGGCCTTGAAGCCGGCCGCATCGCCAAGGGCGCGCCCGCTGACCTGATCCTGGTCGATATCGACGCCCCATTTGCGTTGCGCGAAAAAGACATCCTGTCGAAATCGAAGAACTCGCCCTTTGAAAACCGGACGTTACAAGGCAAGGTACTGAAAACCCTGGTCGATGGTCGAATCGTTTATGAGCAGGGCTGAACCATCGCCCTCCCCATTTATGAGGTGTAGCGGCAGCGAAAGTATAGCTTTCGCCAGTGTTGGGGACCGCCGTCAGGCGGTGGGCGGGGCAATCAGCATGACACAGCCGCACAATGTTCGTGAAGGCGCAAAAATCAAAGCGGCTCGACGTTTGCGGAAAAATCTGACCCCACCGGAACACTGGTTGTGGCTCAGACTGCGGGAACGCGCTTTGCACGGCCTGACCTTCCGTAATCAGCATCCGCTGGGAACGTACATTCTCGATTTTTACTGTCCGAAGGCGAAGCTGTGTGTTGAAGTTGACGGCGAAATCCATACGCGCGACAAGCAGCGGGCGCACGATGCGCTACGTGATGCACGGCTCGAGACCATGGGAGTATATGTCTATCGTATCAATGCCGCCGATGTATTGCGCGATCCCGATGAAGCCGCGAATACGGTTGTCGACCTGGCTCGAAGCCGGATAGAATTGACCCCGCCCACCGCCTGACGGCGGTCCCCCCTCCCCATAAATGGGGAGGGCGAAAAACGAACAGGACTGAAGTTGCAAACAAACCTCATCGTTGTCGCCCCGGACATTTATAACGGACTTGCCTATGGCATGGCGGCCATCGGCGGCTATCTGCTGGGCTCTATCCCTTTTGGTGTCCTGGCGACGCGTATGGCCGGCATCGATATCCGTACCGTCGGTTCGGGCAATATCGGTGCGACCAATGTCCTGCGCACCGGCCGCAAAGACCTGGCCGCCATGACCTTTATCGGCGACACCGGCAAGGGTGCCGCCGCTGTCGGCCTGGCCTTTCTGCTGCTCAGCGGTCTCGACCAAGGCACGCGCCAGATCGCAATGGCCTTGGCGGGCGCTGCCGCGTTTCTGGGCCACCTGTTTCCGGTGTGGCTCAAATTCAAGGGCGGTAAGGGTGTCGCGACGTTCCTGGGCACCCTGGTCGCTGCCTGCTGGCCGATGGGTCTGATTGCAGGCGGTCTGTGGCTGCTGACAGCGTTTATCTTCCGCATCAGCTCGTTGTCGGCTCTCGTTGCCGCGGCGCTGGTGGTACCGGTGAGCCTGCTGATCCCGTTTGTCGATCCGCCCTATGCCTTTTGCGGCATGGCCCTGTTCATGGCGGTGCTGATCTACGTCCGCCACCGCGACAATATCACCCGCCTGCTCAAGGGCGAAGAGCCCAGGATCGGCAAGAAGAAAGATACGCCGGAGGCTTGAGGTTTTAACCACGGATGACACGGATATGCTGCAGGCGCAGCATTACACAGATATTTTGCCACGTACTGGCCCTCTCCGAGACCGTTCGATATCCGTGGTTAAACCCTTTTCAGCGTCTTGAGGTCGAAATCCGGACCTGATAGCGTCACGCGTCATCAGGGGACCCCATGCCGTTCGACCGTATCACTGCCGCCACCACCGAAGCTGAACGGTTTGCCCGTCTGCGACTGGCGCGCACCCATCGCGTTGGACCGGTCAATTTTGCCAATCTCATGCAACGCTTCGGCAGCGCTGTCCGCGCGCTTGAGGCCCTGCCCGAAGCTGTCAAGCAATCCGGTGGGACGTTCGACGCGCCGCCCGTGGCCAAGGTTGAAGAGGAAATGCGCCGGGGTGAAGCCGCAGGTGCGCGCCTGATCCTGATAGGCGATCCGGAATACCCAACATTATTGGCCCAGGCCGACGCCGCCCCACCTGTACTTTGGGGCATTGGTCCCGGGCTGCCCGTTCGCAGGAGGGCGGTCGCCATAGTCGGTGCCCGCAATGCCTCCGCCGCGGGGCAGACGATGGCGCAGACCCTGGCGCGCGAATTGGGTGAAGCGGGCTTCACCACCGTCTCCGGCCTGGCACGCGGTATCGATGCCCGCGCCCACACGGCGTCTTTGAAGACCGGCACAGTCGCCGTGCTCGGTGGCGGCGTGGACGACATCTATCCCCCCGAAAATGTCGAACTTTATCACGCACTGGCCGAACAGGGCCTGATCCTGTCGGAAAGCCCGGTCGGCTATACGGCGCAGGCGCGCGACTTCCCCCGCCGCAACCGCATAATTTCCGGCCTGAGCCTCGGCACGATTGTCGTCGAAGCCGAAATGCGGTCCGGCTCCCTGATCACCGCCCGCCTCGCCCTCGAACAAAACCGCGACGTCTTCGCCGTGCCCGGATCGCCGCTCGATCCACGCGCCAAAGGCTGCAACGATTTGCTGCGCCAGGGGGCCATCCTGTGTGAGTGCGCGGAGGATGTCATAACGATCCTGGGTGCGCAGATGGGCTTTGACGCCCCCGAACCCGGTTCCGCGCCCACGCCTCCAGCCACAATGCCCTCCGAAAAGCTCGAGACAGATATTGCCCGAGCTGCCAAAACCCTGAGGCAGTTGATCAGCCCGGTCGCTATCGGTCGCGATGAGCTGGTGCGTTTGACCGGTCTGCCGACATTCGTTGTTCTGGCGGCTTTGACCGAACTCGAAATTGCCGGCCATATTACCGTCGTCGAGGGCGGCGCATACGTTCGGGTCTAACCGATTTTTTCCACCTCAGGACTGCAATTTTATACAAATCAATTAAAGATTGCGCGGCGTTATTTTTTTATGCCGTTGACATGCGCGGAATCGATTAGCATGTATGCGAAGCTTTTAAAGCCGGTGTGCGCCGTCGTGGCCTGCCCGGTTTTCCCCTCCCCCACGATTTTCGTGCCGAGTATTTTCGCCTCTCAAGAGATTTCATGACCGTCGTTATCGTCGAAAGCCCGGCCAAGGCCAAAACCATCAACAAGTATCTGGGTAAGGGTTTCACCGTCCTGGCCAGTTTCGGCCATGTGCGTGACTTGCCCTCAAAAGACGGCTCGGTGCGCCCCGACGAAGATTTCGCCATGACGTGGGAAATCGACGCCAAGGCCAGCAAGCGACTCAACGACATCGCCGATGCGATCAAGACAGCCGACAAAGTCATCCTGGCGACCGACCCGGATCGCGAAGGCGAAGCCATTTCGTGGCACGTGCTGGAAGTTCTCAACAAGAAAAAGGTGCTGAAGGACAAGCAGATCGAGCGCGTCACCTTCAACGCCATTACCAAGTCGGCCGTCCAGGAAGCGATGGCGGCGCCGCGCCAGCTCGATATGGAGCTGGTCGAGGCCTATCTGGCCCGCCGTGCGCTCGACTATCTTGTCGGCTTTACCCTGTCACCGGTCCTGTGGCGTAAACTGCCGGGTGCGCGTTCCGCCGGCCGCGTGCAATCAGTGGCGCTGAAGATCGTCGTCGACCGCGAAATCGAGATCGAGAAGTTCCGTACCGAGGAATACTGGACCGTCGATACCGAGGTCTCGGCCAGTTCAGCACCGTTCACCGCCAAGCTGTTCACGCTGAACGGCAAGCGTCTCGGCAAGTTCGACATGCCGAACGAAGCCGCCGCTTTTGCGGCGCGTGACACCATCAAGCGCTCGACCTTCGCCATCGAGGACGTCGAGCAAAAGCCGGGCAAGAAGTCACCACCGCCCCCCTTCACCACCTCGACCCTGCAGCAGGAAGCCGCGCGTAAACTGGGTTTCAGCGCATCGCGCACCATGCAGACGGCGCAAAGGCTTTATGAAGGCGTCGATATCGGCGGCGAAACGACCGGCCTGATCACCTATATGCGGACCGACGGTCTCTTTATCGAACCGGGCGCCATAGCTGAGATGCGCAGCCTGATCGGTGAGCGATACGGTGCCGCCTACGTGCCGGAAAGCCCGCGTTTCTATAAGACAAAGGCCAAGAACGCCCAGGAAGCGCACGAAGCCATCCGCCCGACCTCGACCTATCGCCGGCCGGAAACTCTGCGCCTCGATGGTGACCAGGCGCGCCTGTACGAACTGATCTGGAAACGCACCGTCGCCTCGCAAATGGAATCGGCGCGCGTTGAAAATACCGTCATCAATATCCTGTCGAGCGACAAACAAACCGGCCTGCGTGCCACGGGACAGGTCGTCACCTTCGACGGTTTCATGGCCGTCTACGAAGAAGGCAAGGACGACGACACCGATGAGGACGGTGGCCGCCTGCCCGCTGTGCGCGCGGGTGCGGCGACGCAAGTGCACGAGGTCAAGCCGGACCAGCACTTCACTGAGCCGCCTCCGCGCTATTCGGAAGCCACTCTCGTCAAGAAGCTGGAAGAACTCGGCATCGGCCGCCCGTCGACCTATGCCTCCATCCTGACCGTCCTGCGTGACCGCGCCTATGTGCGGATGGACAAGAACCGCTTCATCCCGGAAGACAAGGGCCGCCTGGTTACCGCCTTCCTCGACCAGTTCTTCCATCGCTACGTTCAGTACGACTTCACTGCCGACCTGGAAGAAAAGCTCGATCTCGTCTCATCGGGTGATCTCGATTGGAAAGCATTGCTTCGGGATTTCTGGAAGGATTTTCACGCCGCTGCTGACGGCATGACCGAACTGCGCGTGTCGCAGGTGCTCGATGCCCTCAACGAGAGCCTCGGGCCACACATCTTCCCGGACAAGGGGGACGGCTCGAATCCGCGCGCCTGCCCATCGTGCTCAAACGGCCTGCTCAGCCTGAAGACGTCGCGCTTCGGCGCGTTCATCGGCTGCTCGAACTACCCGGAATGCAAGTTCACCCGCCCGGTCGGCTCGCCCGATGCTGAAGGTGACGCCGGCGCCAGCGGCGACCGCGAACTCGGCGTCGATCCTGAGACCGGCAAGGTCGTTGCGCTGAAAATCGGCCGCTTCGGTCCCTATGTTCAGTTGGGTGAAGCCGAGTCGAAAGAGGACAAGCCGAAACGCTCGTCCCTGCCCAAGGCCTGGCCACCGGCAACGATCGATCTCGACCGCGGACTGAAACTCCTCAGTCTGCCCAAGACCGTCGGCATCCACCCGGAAGACAACAAACCGATCGTCGCCGGACTGGGCCGTTTCGGTCCGTTTATCGAACACGCCGGCACCTACGCCAATCTTTCCGGTTTTGATGAAATATTCGAAGTCGGCATCAATCGCGCCGTCGACCTGCTGGCGGAAAAGCGCGCCGGCGGTGGCGGCAAGGGCCGTGGTGCGGCAGCGGCACCTCTGCGTGAACTCGGCACTTTCGGCGAAGGCGGCGACAAGATCCAGGTTATGGCCGGCAAGTACGGGCCGTACGTCAAGTGCGGCAAGGTCAACGCCACCCTGCCCAAGGAAATGACGCCGGAATCGGTAACGATTGAGCAGGCAATGGACCTGATCAACGCCAAGGGCGGTGTCGCCAAAAAGGCCGGAGCGAAAAAGGCGCCGGTCAAGAAGGCAGCCGCCAAGAAACCCGCGGCAAAGAAAGCCACGACCGCGAAAAAGGCTGCACCGGTAAAGAAGGCAAAGACGGCTTAAGGTCGCAAGATATTCCCCCGCATCTCGACAAGTCTGGATGTGCGCGAAAACTTCATTGTACCTCCCCAGCTTGCTGGGGAGGGGGACCAATGCGCCCCTGGTGCGGTGGTGGTGGGGTTTCTTGCTTTTGGACAAGACAGGCAGGCGCTGCACATCGTTGTGACCCAATTCCTAGACCGCCTCAAAGCCATCCCCTACCTGCCGCTGATCCTCGCGCTTACAGCTCTGCGCCTGTTCACGGCGGCGCGCGCAGGTCTGGTGCCGGACGAAGCCTACTACTGGCTGTGGGCCCAACACCCGGCGTTCGGCTATTACGACCACCCGCCGATGGTGGCCTGGTGGATCGGCGCCAGCACCACGATATTCGGCGATTCCGCCTTCGCCGTCCGCCTGCCCTTCGTCCTCAGTTTTCTGGCTTTGTCGTGGCTGATGTACGACGCCGCCTGCCATCTATTCAACGACAGCATGGCAAAACGCACCCTCCTGTGGCTCAACGCCTGCTTGCTGCTGAGCATCGGCTCAGCCATTGCCACGCCGGATCCGCCTTCCGTCCTGATGTGGGCGGCCGGCCTTTGGGCGCTCGCACGCCTGCACGCCTCGGGCAACGGCATCTGGTGGCTGGCCTTCGGTCTGGCGTCAGGCCTGGGCGTCGAGGCCAAATACACCAACCTGTTCCTCGGTCTTGGCGTCGTCCTGTGGGTCGTCCTCGACAAGGACGCCCGACGCTGGCTCAAGACGCCCTGGCCCTATCTGGGCGGATTGGTGGCGCTGGCCGGTATGGCGCCGAACCTCATCTGGAACGCCACCCACGATTTCGTCACGCTCGACAAGCAGTTCGGCCGCATAGAAGCCGGCGCGTTCACCATCAACTATTTGATCGAGTTCCTGCTGTCTCAGCCCTTGCTGCTCAATCCCCTGATCTTCGTCTTTGTCGCCATCGGCGCGAAAGCCTGGGGGAAAAACCGCAGCGACAACCGTCTTACTCTACTGATTGCCCTGCCCCTGCCCCTGCTGAGCTATTTGCTGGTGCACGTCTTCCACGACCGCATCCAAGGCAACTGGACTGCACCGATCTTTCCGGGACTGGTGCTGCTCGGCGCCGCAGCGGCCGAGGGTCACAGCTGGCAGCGCGTTCGCGCCCTCACTGCGCCTGTGGGAGTTGCCTTGAGCATTGTGGCATTGGCCTATCTGGCGCTTGGCGATAACGTCACACTGACCGGTGCCGCTGGATTAAGCCAGGGATGGGACCGCGTAGCCGCCGAGGTTCGCGCCCGTCAGGCACAAAGCGGCGCAACATGGATCGCCACCACCGATTATAACACCGAGGGAGAACTAAGCTTCTCCGTCCGTGACACGCCGGTTATCGGCATGGCCGAGCGCGAACGTTACGGCTGGGAAACCGGCGACGCGCAGCGAAAGGGACAAACGGCGCTGATCATCATCGCCGCCCGCCACAGCCCAAAGCTTGATGCCTGTTTTGACAGCGTGAAGGACCTGGGTGCGATTTCGCGGTTCGGCAAAGCGAGCGCCCGCCCAAACCCGAAGTCAGACTTCCGCGTCTATGCAGGCCGGCTGAAAGCCACCGGCTGCGAAGTGACTGAGTAAGTCTCCTCCCTTGCGGGCGAGGAGATAATCGTCTTACGCCAAAACAGCTTCGAGCGTAATCGGCACCGCCGACAGAGCTTTCGAAACCGGGCAATTGGCTTTTGCCCCGGCCGCGATGGCATCAAAGGCATCCTTGGTGATGCCAGGAATTGTTGCCGTCAGCTTCAGCGTGATGCCGGTGATCGAAAAGCCGCCCTCGCCCGGCGTCAATTGCACCTGGGCTTCGGTGTCGATCGCCGTTGCCGTAAAGCCGCCGTTGGCTAGGGCAAAGGCCATCGCCATCGAGAAACACCCCGAATGCGCCGCGGCGATCAGTTCCTCCGGATTGGTCCCGGCCTTGCCGTCGGCGTTCTCAAAACGAAGCTTGAAACTATAGGGCTGGCTGGTAAGCACGCCGCTCTGCGTCGTCAGGGTGCCTTCGCCCTGCATGCCATTACCTGCCCAGTGGGCCTTTGCCGTACGCATCATCGGGAAATCTCCTGTTTTTTGAAAGCCCGTTCTTTTAGTCCCGTCCCGTGACGGGGCCAAGACAAAAAGCGGCCCTCCGGCGGGTGGTCCGGAGGGCCTAATTTGAGATCGCACGGTCAGGGATAGAAACCGTCGATCTGAAGGGGCAGCCGGGAGAACTGCCCAAGAAGAAAGAAAGAGGACGTTAATCCTTGATTTTCGAAATCTTGGTCCCCTCGATCGACACCCCGGCCATCAGGCCCTGCTGGTCGAAGATAAAGGCGTAAGCATCGTCCTTGAGCGTCGAGGTCGACAGATTGCGGGCGACACCGTCGTCAACCACAACCACAGTCGGGCCGACGCCAATTTCCCAACCGGCGCTGTCGTGGATATATTTCACAGCCTTGTCGGACATCAGGAAGACAACATAACCATAGGATTGCGCTCCGGCCTGGAGACCCCACGAACCCGATAGCGAATTATAATAGCGCTCGACCTTACCGCCGGAGAAAAGTACGCCCTCACCGTAGGCGCCGCCGAAGACCAGTCCAGCCTTGACGATGCCGGGGAAAACCAGGATGGCCTTGGCGCGGCCGCCCATCAGTTTAGCGGTTGGATTGGAGGCATAGAGCTTATCGAGTGCAGCACTGGCGTCATTTGTCAGATCGGCTTTGGACGCCGCTTCGGCGGCCGCCGGCACAATGGCCGGGGCGATGGCGCAGGTCGTCAGCGCCAAGGCGAGAGCGAAACCGTTGAGCTTGAGCTTGAACATTGACGAGGTCCTTAAGAGTGGGCAGCGAGGCTGCTGGTGACCAAAGCTTAAGGAGACCGCCATCGTCATGCCATGCGATTGGACAGTTCTAAAAATCAGGAAGCGGTAAGCCGGGAATCGTGCCCTTTGCAACCAGCTGAACAGCGGCTATAGCAGCGGATATAGAGGGAAAAGGATTTTACCGATGAAATTATTGCGTTTTGGCCCCAAGGGTCAGGAAAAGCCCGGCCTGCTGGATGCGGACGGAAATATCCGCGATCTGACGGGCATCGTCGATGATATTGCCGGTGAGACCCTGTCCGCCGCCGGGCTCTTGAAACTTGGCGCTATCGATCCGGCTTCACTGCCCGTGGCCCCTGCGGGTACGCGATATGGCCCATGCGTCGGCCGCGTCGGCAAGTTTATCTGTATCGGCCTCAACTACGCCGACCACGCCGCCGAATCGAACCTGCCCGTGCCGGAAGAGCCCGTCATCTTCATGAAGGCAACGTCCGCGATCATCGGTCCGAACGACGACGTCTTAAAACCGCGCGGCTCGACCAAGCTCGACTGGGAAGTCGAGCTGGGCATCGTTATTGGCAAGCCCACCTCCTACGTCACCGAGGCCGAAGCGCTCGATCACGTCGCCGGCTACTGCACCATCAATGATGTCTCTGAGCGCGCCTTTCAACTCGAACGTTCCGGCACATGGGATAAAGGCAAGGGCTGCGACACCTTCGGCCCCATCGGCCCGTGGCTGGTAACAAAGGACGAAGCCGGCGACGTGACGAACCTGAAGATGTGGCTCGATGTCAACGGCAAGCGCTATCAGAACGGCAACACCAAGACCATGGTGTTCAAACCGGCCTTCATCGTCCATTACCTGTCGCAGTTCATGAGCCTGCAGCCGGGCGACGTCATCTCGACCGGCACGCCGCCGGGCGTCGGCATGGGCCAGAAGCCCGAGCCGATATGGCTCAATCCTGGCGACGTGATGGAACTGGGCATCGAAGGCCTGGGCAACCAGAAGCAGACCGTCGGCGCGGCCTAAAGCTTTTCATGCCTTACCACGCGCCGGCCGGCATCCAGCCACAGGGTCAAGTCGGCGCGTTCGGGCATTTCCTTCAATATGTGGCGCGTCAGCCGTTCGTAATACTGGATAAAGCGGGCGACCTCCGCGTCGGTCATGACACGCATGCCCGTGCGGCCTTCGCGCCGCAGACGGTGACGCAGAGACTGTTCCTGTTGCGTGCGCCAATCGCGAACGATGGCAAAATCCGGCGCGGCCAACATGACCAGTTTATCCAGGCGGGCAAACAGGCGGACGTAAGCCCCCTTCAGCGCGTCGTTCACGGTCCGTCGCCAGACGCCGTCCGGATCGCGTACCTGTTCCAGCTCGTTGACCGGCGCGATCAGTTCATAGTCGGCTTGCGCCACCGCGCCGACACACCAGCCTTCAAACAGAATGACATCGACGGGTCCCTCGACCACCGGCCAGTCGCCGTCCGGCAGCGGCTGGTCTGCGGCCTTGTCAAAGCGCGGCAGTCGCGTGGCCTTGCCCGATTTCAGATCGTCGAGCACCTGTTCGCCCAATGCCAGGTCATGCGTTCCAGGTACGCCGCGCGTCTGGAACATCGGATGGATGGTTTCGCTTAAGCGTGTGCGAGCCTCGCGTGGCAGATACAGGTCGTCAATCGACAAGACACAAACGCGCAGCTTCAGGTCTTCCAGCCGCTGTAACAGATGCCGCGCCAGGGTGGATTTCCCTGAACCCTGCGCCCCGCAAATTCCCACGATCGACGGTCGCTTGCTATTCGCAAGCCACCCTTCAATCGCTTGTAAGGTCAGGTCAAGCGATGCGGTCACGCGGGGCCTCGCCGCGAAAAAAGGCGTCTATGTTCGCCGCCGCCCGCAGGCCCATTTCCGCCCGCGTCTCGACCGTGGCGCTACCGAGGTGCGGCAGCAGGACGGCATTGTCGAGCCCGAGCAGATCGGCGTGGACCGTCGGCTCTTTTTCATAGACGTCGAGCCCTGCGGCCCAGATGATGCGCTCTTTCAGGGCCAGCGCCAGGGCGCCCTCGTCGATTACCGAGCCGCGCGCCGTGTTGATCAGGATGGCGGTTGGCTTCATCAGGCCCAGCAGGCGGGCATTGATCAGATGATGAGTCTCGGCCCCACCGGGGCAGTGCAGCGACAGGACGTCTGATTGCGCCGCCAGTACGTCAAGGCCATCGACATATCGCGCCTCGAATTGCGCTTCGATCGCGGGCGCGACGCGGCTGCGGCTGGCATAGGCGATATGCATGCCGAGCGCCGATTTCGCCCTGTGCGCCGTCGCCTGGGCGATGCGGCCGAAGCCGAACAGGCCAAGCGTCTTGCCCTGCAGCGACTGCCCCATCATGTGCGTCGTCCCCCATCCGCGCCAGCCGTGGGCACGCACCTGGCGCTCGCCCTCACCCGCCCGGCGGCTGGTCATCAGCATCAAAAGAAGGGCTATGTCGGCGGTGGCGTCGGTCAGGACGTCGGGCGTATTGGCGACGACAATTCCGGCGGCTTTCGCGGCGGCAAGGTCGATATGTTCAAAACCGACACCGAAATTGGCGATAATCTGGACACGGGCATCGGGCGTGCCGAGGATTTCGGCATCGAGCTTGTCCGTCACCGTCGGGCACAGACCGTCATAGTCGCGCATGGCCGCCTTCAATTCATCGCGCGTGAGCGGCGCGCCGGCAGTATTGACCGTAACGTCGAAGCGTTCGGAAATCCACTTTTCCGCCGCATCGGGCCAGGGACGGGTCAGCAGGATCTTTGGCCGGGTCATGGGAGGTCTCTGATGAAGGGCTTTGCGCTCTTTCCTACTCCACCCGGTCCGAATAGGTCCAGTGAACAATATCGTGCAGATCCTTGCCGGCAAACGCCTCGACGGCATTGTCACCATCCTTCAGAACGACCTTCCACGTCGCGATATGATCGACGACCTTCTGCGCCGGTACGCTCTCGCCGTTCAGGCTCAGGCGCACTTCGTCCGTATTGGAGTAAACCTTGACCGTGACATTGCGCGTCCGGCGATGTTGATAACGCGGACTGGTGATGTGGACCATCAAACGATCGGACCAGTTGGCCTGGTACCAGTAGTAGGCATCCTTTTTGACCAGACGGTCCTCGCTGATCAGCCCCTTGTCGTTCATGCCCGGGCGGTCGCCTTCGTTGCGGGCGTAGGCGGGGAAGTCAAAGGCCGCCCAGACATAGTTCGACCACAGCCACGGCCGCGCCGCCAACTGCTTCCAGTTGGCCTCGTGGTAGGCCGCCTGATACTGTTCCGGATGCCAGTAACTGGTCGTCGCCGGCCGGCCGGTGGGGTCTTCCTGGTCCTTGACGCTGGCGCCTGCGCCATATTCGCTGATACCGAAGACGCGGTCCGGGAACCTGGCATGTACGGCGTCCGCCCATTTGCCGAGATCGGCGAATTCGCCGCTGTACCAGCCATAATAGCGATTGAACGAGGTGACGTCGGCATGGGCGGCGATGGCGGCATCGTCGGCCAGGCAGCAGTGCGAATAGACCGTCGGCCGTGCCGGGTCCATGGTCTTGGCAGTCTTTTGCAGATCGGCCATGATGGCGTTGGCAGCGTCGGAATTGTCCCACAACTCATTGCCCAGCCCCCACATGGCGACTGAAGGGTGGTTGTAGTTCTGCGCGATCAATTCGCGCAACTGCTCGACGATATTGTCGTGAAAGGCGGCGTCCGGCGTGATTTCATTGACGAGAGGCACCTCGGTGGTGAGGATGAAGCCATAGCGGTCGGCATCGTCGTAGACGCGCTGGGGGTGCTGCATGTGCGCCAGGCGAAGGCCTGTCACGCTAAGATCATCGAGCATCTGCATATCGGCGTCGATATCGGCCTCCGAGACCGCGGTGCCTTTGCCGGGCCGCCCGGGCTGCTGCATATTCACGCCGTGGACGCCGTAGGGCTGGCCGTTGAGCAGCAAGCCCCTGTTCGGATCGGTGGCGATGGTACGGATGCCAAGCGGCACGGTGACAGCGTCGTCTCCGACGGCGACCTCGACCTTATAGAGATAAGGCGATTGCCGCCCCTGCCAAAGGTGTGGACGCTTGATGGCCAGGACCTGCTCGAAGACCGTCGCTCCAGGCGCCAGTGTTTGGCTTCCGCCCGATTGCGCCACGACCTTGCCGTCGGCGTCCAGGATGCGCATACGTACGGTGGCTGCGGTCTTGCCGCCCTCATTGACCAGCAGAACGCGGGCCGTGATATCGGCTTTGCCTGCCGTGATCGCCTTGGTCGCAATATAGACGCCGGGGCCGCCGTGATCCTTCAGATCGACGTGCACATCCGGCACCACAATCAGCGACACGCCGCGATAGAGCCCGCCTGAAACATTGAAGTCGCCGTTGAGCGGAGCGACTTGCGGCACTTTACTGTTATCGACACGAACAGCGATCAGATTGTCACCGGGCTTCAGTGCGCCGGTAATATCGAAACGGAAGGTCGCGTAGCCGCCTTCGTGCCGCCCGACGCTCAGGCCATTGACGTAAACGTCGGCGATCAGCGCCGCGCCGTCGAACTGCAGGTAATAATGCCGGCCCTTCTGCGGTGTGAGATCGAGCGTGCGGCGGTACCAGGCCGGGCCGCGATAATAGCCGTTCGGGCTTGGGATCGCGTCGGGATCCCCCACTGAGCGAACATCGTGCGCATTGAAGCTATGCGGCAAGTCGACTTTTTGCCACCCGCCGGTATCGAACGATGCGTCTTTAGCAGCGACAATGTCCTGGCGGATAAACAACCAGCCGGCATTGAGCGACGTCTGCGTCCGCGCTTCCGCGATGGCAGGAAACAAAAGGCACAAGAGGAGTCCAAGCCGGATCAGAAAGGTCGTCATGGTGTCCTCGCGTGTGGTGTCTCGGCGAATTTATATGACTTTTCCCGGGACGGGTACAGGCGAGGAAGAAAGAAAAGAAAACTGCAGATTTCGCAGACGAACGCGGATTTTTCAGCGCCTTGGTCGTTGGTATTGCGCTCGGCATTGGCACAAGATTGCGCTGCGGGCGTTCCATGTCGAGGTGAGACATTCTACCCAGGCCATTAACGCTCTGAAAAATCTGCGTTAATCTGCGAAATCTGCGGTTCCCTTCCCTTAAAACGGCGCCGCGGAATGAAATCGCATTCGCTCTCCGCCAACCGGATGCGGCACTTCCAATGTCTCGGCATGCAGTAGCAGACGCGGGCTTAACGCTACAACTTCGGGCAGAGCGTAAAACACATCCCCCAGGATCGGATGCCCCAATGCCTGCATGTGCACGCGCAGCTGATGCGACCGCCCCGTAATAGGCTCCAACTGCACGCGCGTCGTACCCTCACTGCGCGACAAGACGCGATAACGCGTCAGGGACGGCTTGCCGATTGTATGATCGACCATCTGGCGCGGGCGGTTAGGCCAGTCCGTGATCAGCGGCAAATCGATCTCGCCGAAATCCGCTTGCATTTCACCAGCAACAACCGCGACGTAGGACTTGGCGACACACCGATCGGCAAACGCCATGGACAGCGTCCTGTGCGCCGCCGCTCCGCGCGCAACGACCGTCAGCCCAGACGTCGCCATGTCAAGGCGATGGACGGTCAAGGCGTCGGCATAGTCCACCTGAAGACGGCTGATCAGACAGTCCTGATTGGCTTCGCCCCGCCCCGGCACGCTCAACAGGTCCGCCGGCTTTACCGCCGCCAGCATGTGGTCGTCGGCATAGAGTACAGCCGGCATCTCAGCGTCCAAGCACACGGTCGAGACGGCGCTGAATATCGACCCACAGGCGCCCTCTCGACGGATCGAGGCGCTTGACGTCGATCAGCGTCACCTCCCCTGCCTGAGACAGGGTATGTAATCCATCGCCATAGCCGTCCAACACGCCTTCCGGCGTTAACTGGGAGGCGATGGAGACACGAACCCTCTCAATGGTCAATTCGTCAACCCGCAACACACTCAATCCGCGGCCATAGCCGCCGACGCAGTCCTGCGTCGGCAAATATAGCCGGCCATCGACTACAAACGGGGTCCCGCCCGGCCGCGCGGAATCGAGCGCAACGCGCACCGGGTTGGCCGGATGCACACACCATGGCCCCACAAGCGCGTCGGCAAAGGCGACATGCAACTCCTTCATCGCCCGGCCGTCCTCACCCGGCAGGGCGTAGAACATCCACCACTTGCCGTCGTGCCTGACGACACTGGCGTCGATTGCCGGCTGGTCGAGCAAGGTCGCCACCGGCTGCCAGCGATCCGGAAACCGTTCGGCGCGATAAAGTGTCAGCTTGCCGCTGCGGTGGCCCTCCGGCAGCATATAGATCTCGCCGCCGTCCTCGATCAGGCTCGGATAGGACAGATGAAACGGCTCTCGCAAAGCCACGCCGTGGCCTTCGATCCGCCAGTCCTGGCCGTAGGTGTAATAATGGATTTCCCCGCGCTTGACGCGATAGTCGAGCGCCTCGACCATGACGGTAAAGCGGCCGTCACGCCAGAGCCCGAACGGATCGGCATTGAAGCGGAAACGGCCGGGATCAGGAAGCCAGGTAATATCGGTTTGGCGCAGCGCTTCCGGCGATATCAGGCGCGCGACCGGCGCGTGGACTATGCCCACTTGCCAGAGTTCGGTCATGTTTCGCGCCAAACCTGCAACTCCGCATTACGACGGCACTCCCGCGGACTATCCTGCGATTTGGGGCTGGGAGCGCTTCAGATTAAAACGCGGAAAGGCGCACAATTGCACGCGTGTGGCAAGAGCGACCTTATTCAGCCGCCATGGGCGCGAATTCCGGCGTTCCTTTGAGACGGCTGCGGATTGTCCGATGGCGGATCGATTCCAATGCCTGCGACAATCGCCGACGCCCTGCGTCGAAGCCGAAGGTCCGCAGGGCGTGATGC
>FSVF01000127.1_pt1 | contig 19833 bp, 21 predicted proteins | sample 1637601 | NCBI WGS metagenome assembly FSVF01 (sample SAMEA3914814, study PRJEB12502) | metagenome | biome: forest; material: soil | place: USA | collected 2011-09-16 | depth 0.1 m
GCCATGGAGCCCAGGATTCCGGCCAGTGCGCCGACCACGCCGACGCGTTCGCAGGTTTCGGCATCAGGAGGGATTTCGGGTACCAGGCACTGGTAGCAGGGGGAACCGTCGAAGACGGACAATTGCCCGCTCCAGCGCCCCAGCGCCGCTGACACCAGCGGAATTTTCAAATCATGACAGACACGATTGACGAGCAGCCGCGTCGGAAAGTTGTCGCAACCATCCAGGACAATGTCATAACCACGAAGGATTTCGACGGTATTGTCCGTATCAAGGCGCAAATTATGAGTGATATAATCCGCATACGGATTAACTTCGCCAAGTGCGGCTTTTGCTGTTTCCGCCTTGCCTCGCCCGACATCGCTCGTGCCGTACAGAACCTGCCTTTGCAGGTTACTCAGGGAGACTTCGTCGTCGTCGATCAGGCCGAGCGCGCCGACGCCTGCCGCGGCGAGATAGAGCGCGGCTGGCGAGCCGATACCGCCGGCGCCGACAAGCGCCACTTTCGCGCTCTTCAGTTTCATTTGCCCGGCGCCGCCGATTTCCTTGAGGACAAGGTGGCGGGCATAGCGATCGATTTCGTCGTCGGTGAGCATAATGCCGATATAGTCGGCTTACCGCCTTGGCACCAGCATCAATCGTCAGCTTTTGTTTACCACGAAAGCCGATAATATCCGCATTCGCGGTAAGGTTTTTGTCATGGTTCCCACTACCTTGCGCCAGATGAGCGGCAGGCACCGCAGCGAAGCCGGGGATACGCGCCTGGGCGTTGCGCTAGCCTTCGTCGCCGGTGCAGTCAATGCGGGCGGCTTTCTCGCCGTCGGCACCTATACGTCGCATATGAGCGGCATGGCTTCATCACTGTCCGACTTTCTGGCCCAGCAGCACTGGCAGGCTGCGGCACTTGCGGCCATGCACATCACCGCCTTTTTCTTGGGATCATTGAGTGCCAGCCTGATGGTCAACGGCGCGCGCAGGTATGGCCTCAACAGCGAATTTGCCATTGCGCTTCTGGTTGAGGCCGTCCTTTTGCTGGCCTTTGGTTTCCTGGCGGCGGCCATGGCCGGCCCTGCCGGTTTGCAGGTCCTGATATCCCTGCTGTGCCTGATCATGGGATTGCAAAACGGTCTGATTACCAAGATATCGCACGCGGAGATACGCACGACCCATATGACCGGAGTCATTACGGACCTCGGCATCGAGGCGGGACGTTGGCTCTTTGCCGCGATGACCGGAACGGCCGTGCGCTTCGATGGCAAGAAAACGCGACGGCTGGCGGCCCTGCTGGCCGCTTTCCTGTCGGGCGGTGTCATCGGCGCGCTTGCCTTTGGACTGGTGGGTTATATCAGCGTCGCACCCCTATGCCTGATCCTGGTCGTGCTTGCCGCCATGCCGATTGCCGACGACCTGGCGCGGTTCCTGGCGCGGAAACCTTAAGCCTCCAGTTTGACCGTCTTGCCCGTTTTGGCGCTGCGAATGGCGGCATCGAGAATCTGCATGACGACCATGTTGTTTTCCAGAGACGACGGGTCAAAGGGTTCCGGCTTCACCCGGCCCGCGATCACCGCGCAGAAATAGGGCGACGAATCGTTATATGGCACACCGCGTTCGGGCAAGGTCATCGTCTGCGTTCCGTCCGGGCCTTCCCTGCGGATGCGCATGGTCGAGCGGTCGTCGGCGACAATCTGGCCATTAGTGCCGTAAAGCTCCATGTCCTTGCGGCCCACGGGCCAGTTCCATGACGCCTGGATGATCGCCTGCTGGCCGGCATAGTCGACGATGATCGTCGCGTCGTCATCCACCTTGGGGTAGATATCGGGTTTGAACTGACGCGTGACGGCGGTCACCGACACCGGTTTTGCGCCGTCGTTCAGCCATGTCATCAGGTTGGCGCCGTAGCAGCCGAAATCGACGATAGCCCCGCCGCCATTGAGAACCGGATCGGTCAGCCAGTTGAGGAATTCAGGACCGACGCCGATCTCCTTCGGCCCCTTGTGGCCGTCATGGAATACCGCCTTGCGCAGCGGCCCTATCGCTGTGCCGGCGCGCAGCAATGCCTTGGTCTCGGCGACGGTCGCGTACCAGGTTGTTTCATAGTTGGTCAGCAGGTGGATATTGTGCTTGCGCGCCAGCCCGGCCATCTCCTCGGCCTGCTTCAGCGTCGCCGCCAGGGGCTTTTCAACCATGACATGGATGCCGCGCGGCGCGGCAATGCGCACGATCTCGACGTGCTGGCCGACGGCATTATATCCTGCCACGGCGACGGGACGGACCGTGTCGAGCAAGGTTGCGAGATCGTCGTGGACCAGGTCCATGCTCAGGCCGTACTGATCGAGATAACGTTTGGCGAGTTCGCGGTCGGCTTCGGCGACACCGACGATCGTGATGTCACCGCGCTTGGCGCTCTGGAAGATCCAGTTGGCGTGGCCATGTGTCAGGCCGGCAATGACGACGGGCATGGGCACAGGCGCGGGTGTCTGGGCCAGGACCTTTGTCGCGGACGCCGCTAGTCCAAGAGCCAGGCCGGCGGAAACCGTGCGGCGGTTGATGGTCATGATCGTTTCCCCATTATGTTCGTTAGCGTCCAGTTTAGAGCGGCCAGCGCTGAATTCAAGCCCGAAGCTCTGACATCGCCGGCGGTGGATTGGCTCTTGAAACCGTTCGTCAAAAGCGCCAATTAGGCCACATGACCGAACATACTTCCCCATTCCCCAACTGGCACGGCACGACCATTGTCGCCGTGCGCCAAAACGGCAAGACCGTCATCGCTGGCGACGGCCAGGTGTCCATGGGGGCTACCATCGTTAAGGGCGGCGCCAGGAAGGTGCGCACACTGGCCAATGGCAAGGTGATCGTTGGCTTTGCCGGCGCCACCGCTGACGCGTTCACGCTGCTGGAACGCCTTGAGGCCAAGCTCGAAATGTTCCCCGACCAGTTGGCGCGCGCGTGCGTCGATCTGGCCAAGGACTGGCGCACCGACCGTTATCTGCGCCGTCTGGAAGCCATGCTGCTGGTGGCGGACAGCAACCACATCCTGACCCTGACGGGTGTCGGCGACGTGCTCGAGCCCGAAGACGGTGTGGCCGCCATCGGTTCGGGCGGCACCTACGCCTTGTCGGCGGCGCGCGCCCTGCTCGAATACGAACCCGATGCCGAGGTTATTGCGCGCAAGGCGATGAAGATCGCTTCGTCGATCTGCGTCTATACCAACGATCACCTGACCTTGGAAATTCTGTCGTGACAGGTGCGCCCCCAGGCAGTCCTTTTGGCATTTCCGGCCGGGTGACGATCGACGAGGCGCTCAGTCGCGCCCGCACGACCATCAACCTGCCGGCCACCGTCATCATGATGGCGGCGTGGGGGCAGGCACTGATCCTTGTGCCATCCGGCAAGGCGCCGTTGCCGGTGTTGATGATCTCGATCTTCGTTGGCCTGTCCGCCTGGCCGGTCGCCTGGCTCTACCGCGCCGTCATGACGCCGCGCTGGAAGCTGTGGGCCTATGGCGGCGCCGGCAATGTCCAGCAGATGAAGGCCGCCGCCATTACTGCCAAGGTCATTTCACCCGACAACAGTTTCGCCGAAAAGTCGGAAATCTGCTCGAAGAATGTCCGCACGCAGATCCTGAAACTCGAAGGCCGCGCCTGATGGCCTTCGTGGCCAAAACCTTACCTGCAGACACACTGGAAACAGCCTGAATATGACCACCTTTTCTCCCCGCGAAATCGTCTCCGAACTCGACCGCTTTATCATCGGTCATCACGACGCCAAGAAGGCTGTCGCCGTGGCGCTGCGCAACCGCTGGCGGCGTAAGGCGACGTCCGAGGACATCCGCGACGAGATCACGCCGAAGAACATCCTGATGATCGGGCCCACGGGTGTCGGCAAGACCGAGATCGCCCGCCGTCTCGCCAAGCTCGTCCAGGCGCCGTTCATCAAGGTCGAAGCGACCAAGTTCACCGAGGTCGGCTATGTCGGCCGCGACGTCGACCAGATCGTCCGCGACCTGGTTGAGGCGGCGCAGCTGATGATCCGCGAAAAAAACCGCGTCGGCGTCCGCGCCAAGGCCGAACACAATGCCGAGGAACGCCTCATCGACGCCCTGGTCGGCGAAAACGCCCAGTCCGCCACGCGCGAAAGCTTCCGCAAGAAGGTGCGCTCCGGTGAACTCGACGACAAGGAAATCGAGATATCGCTGGCCGAGACCGGCGCATCGCTCGGCTTCATGGAAGTCCCCGGCCAGCAAAACCAGGGCGCGTTCAATCTCTCGGATATGCTCTCAAAAGCCATGGGCGGCCGCAAGAAGACGGTCAAGACGACCGTCAAGGCGGCCATGGCACCGCTGCTGAGCGAGGAAAGCGACAAGCTGCTCGACAATGACTCGGTCAGCAACGAAGCGCTGAAGCTGGCGGAAAACGAAGGTATCGTCTTTATCGACGAAATCGACAAGGTGGCCTCGCGTCAGGACCGGGGTGGCGCCGACGTGTCGCGCGAAGGCGTGCAGCGCGATCTGCTGCCACTGATCGAAGGGACGACGGTGTCGACCAAGTACGGCCCGGTGAAGACCGACCATATCCTGTTTATCGCTTCGGGCGCGTTCCACGTCTCAAAGCCGTCGGACCTGCTGCCGGAACTGCAGGGTCGCCTGCCGATCCGCGTTGAGCTCAAGGCGCTGACCCAGGACGATTTCCGCCGGATTCTCAGTGAACCGGAAGCTAACCTGATCAAGCAGAACCAGGCACTTATGGCCACCGAAGGCGTCACGGTCGAATTCGACGAAGGGGCAATCGCCGCCATGGCCGAGGCCGCTGCCACGGTCAATGCCAAGGTCGAGAATATCGGCGCCCGCCGGCTGCATACCGTCATCGAAAAGGTGATGGAGGACCTGTCCTACGCCGCCTCGGACATGTCCGGCCAAAGCGTGACGATTGACGCGGAATACGTGAAAAAGCGCCTCGGCGAAATCGCGGGCGACGCCGACCTCAGCCGCTACATCTTGTAAATTTCACGCGTCGTCGCGCAGCTCTCCCGCCTGGGGCTTAGAGCATGCTATAAAAATTAGCGGGTAATCGCGCCCGGCTTGTGCTGGTAGTAGCTGTTATAGTTTGCGACGAAGTCGTTAAAGTGCTCCTCCAGCATGTCGCGGTAGCCCTGGGTAAAGGTATCGATCGCGTGCTGGCGGCGCGTTTCGAGGTCCCCCGGGCTGATTGTCGTGTTGGCCGTGGCCCAGATGGCATAGCGCGCGGCGGCGTAGGCGGCGGACGCGGCTATATTGTGGCCGGGAAGGCCGGAATCCTGCATCTGTTTGTTGAACAGGTTCAGGCTCTCGCTGTAGCGGTTGAAGAATTCGGGGTCGTTGGACATGGCATGAGATCTCGGCAAGATTGGTATCAGCCGCTACCATGCCCTGAATTTTTTAACAGCGCCAGTTCTTTAGATATCAATCGCTTAGGCAAGCGCCAGCTTGGCCAGTAATCCGTCGCTGGCGCGATCGCACAGGCTGAAGACGTGCTCGAAATCTTCAGCGTCGCCGCCATAAGGATCGGGCACATCCTTGCGCTCCCCCAAAGCCTCTTCGAGATAGAGGCCGATCCGCGCCTTGCAGTAGGGCGATTGCAGCCGCATCAGGTGGCGGACATTGTCGTGATCCATGCCGAGGATGAGATCGAAGCGCGAAAAATCCGTGGCCGTCAGTAAGCGTGCGCGCTGGTTATCGATCGTCACGCCATGTTGGGCGGCAACGGCGATCGAGCGCGGATCGGGCCGCCGGCCGGCGTGCCAACCGCCGCACCCCGCCGAGTCGAGCGTGATGGCAGAGCCCAGGCCGGCCTGCTCGATCTTGTGGCGCAGCACGCCTTCGGCCAGCGGCGAACGGCAGATATTGCCAAGGCAGACAAAGTGAATTGCGGTCATCGGTCCCCAAACCCGGATAAAAATTCAATGATCGTTGAAATTCCGGTTTGCTGCTGCGGCGCTTCTGGATTAGCTTCGCGACAACGATACGCTTGCGACTACGCTTACGGCAGGCGAAATGCTTTGAAAACACAATTGGGGGGTACGTTACCAGATGATGCGACAACTCGCCACGACAGCACTCGTCACGGTTACATTATTGTGCACAACGGTGTTATTTTCGCCGCAGGTGCGAGCCCAGGATAAGGCGGATGCCGTAACGCTGACCCCTGCCGAACAGCAGCAACTCGACTTCCTGCACCAGCCGGAAGACTGGTTCATCGCCCATCTGAAAGGCCCGCGTGAAACCAGTGAGGGCGGTGTGTTGGATGCGCGCCTGCAGTATGTGCTGGAAAACGTCACGCGTCCGGCAGCTGCCATGCAGCCGGCTATCCGCGCGGCCTACCAAACCCCAGAAGGCCGCACCAACGGCCGCAAGGCGCTCGATCGCTACTGGCTGATCCGCACGGCACCGTCCGAAGCGATGAAAAGCGTCGAGGATCGCATGCTGAAGGGCCGCGACGGTGTCGATATTCCGGTCCGTATCTACCACCCGAACTGGAAGGGCACCCTTCCGGTCCTGGTCTATTATCATGGTGGCGGCTTCATGTTCGGCAGTGTCGAAGCCTGGGACCGCACAGCGCGCGAGATCGCAGCGCAGACAAACATGATCGTTATTTCCGTCGACTATCGTCTGGCACCCGAAAGGCCTTATCCGGCGGCCTGGAACGATGCCGAAGACGCTTACCGATGGGCGCTGGCCAATGCCGGATCGCTTGGGGGCAAGACGGATGCCGTCGCCGTCGGCGGTGACAGTGCCGGGGGCACCCTGGCCGTCGCCGTGGCGCTGCGTGCGGTCAAGACGCACCAGCAGGTACCCGCGGGGATGCTTCTCTATTATCCAGGTGTCGACCGCGTCGGCGACTACGCGTCGATGAAGACCTTCGGCACCGGCTATGCCCTTGATGCCGACAATCTGAAATACCTCGCCGGGCTCGTCTATCCGGAAGGAACCGCGACGACGCAAGCCGATACGTCTCCGATGCAGGCGGATCTGTGCGGTGTGCCGCCGGCGGTGATAGCCACAGCGGGCTTCGATCCGTTGCAGGATTCGCAAAAGGCGTTCGCGGCGAAACTGAAACTCAACGCCTATACCGTCGATGCCTATCACTATCCCAGTCTGATCCATGGCTTCCAGCAAACGTCAGGGTATGTTCCGGATGCGCAACGGGCAACCGATGAGCCGGCGCAACACTTCGGTGCCTATATGCGCCTGTGGCACAATCGGGTTGCAAAATGCCCGTAAGGTCCCTTGCCGGGATTGAGAATCGCGCTTAACAAGGTCTGGAACATTCAAAGAACCTTGGTGCCCCCTGACATTGACGCCGACTCTGCCTATCCCCAATCTCGAAGCTTTTATCGACCGCCTGAAGGCCATTTCCGATCGCTATGAACGCGTCTACGAGGTCGATCGCAGTGGCGACTGGCATCTGATCAAGATCCAGGAGGAGATGGGCGAGCTGACGCAGAGCTACCTCGCCATGACCGGGCGGTCGCGGCGCGGCGTTGACGGCGCGAAACACGACGTCGCCATGGAAATGGCCGATGTCATCTGCATGACCTTGCTGATGGCGCGCGACGAAGGTATCGACCTGAATGCCGCTATCACCGAGAAGTGGCTGAAATGGGAAGACGTCATGGCAAATGAGGCCGCTTCCGAGGCCTTTGGAGCATGACCACTCTGACAACCGGACGGCTGGTTTTGAGTCCCATGACCACGGGCGAATACGAGCCTTTGTGCGCGCTGTGGAGTAATCCTGACTATGTCCGCGACATTACCGGGACGCCCTTAAGCCCGGAGACTGTATGGTTGCGCCTGTTGCGCGACATCGGCCACTGGCAGGTCCATGGCTACGGCAATTGGGCGGTGCGCCTCAAAGACACAGGTGACTATATCGGCAGCGCAGGCATTTTCGATTATCACCGCGACCTGACACCGGCCTTCGGCGCACCGGAAGTCGGCTGGGGCCTCGACCCGGCTTTCCATGGCAAGGGGTATGCGTTCGAGTCTGTCATGGCGGCACTAGATCACGCCGACACGGTTCTGAAGCTTCCGCGCACCGCCTGCATGATATCGCCGGGCAACGCAGCGTCATTGAAACTGGCCGCGCGTGCGGGATTTGAAGCCTGGCAGGACGGCGATTATCGCGGCGAACACATCCTGCTGCTGCAACGCCAGGGTCTGCAAGGCCAGGGCTTGCAAAGTTTAACGGGGGGCGCTGGCCATGGCTGACGCCAAACTGATCAAGGCCCTGTTCGAACGTTTCGAGGCCGATAAGCCCGACCCGCGCACCGAGCTCGACTTCATCAATCCGTTTACCCTGGTCGTTGCCGTCGCCCTGTCGGCGCAGGCGACGGATGTCGGGGTCAACAAGGCCACCAAACCCTTGTTCGCGATTGCCTCCAATCCGCGTGACATGCTGGCGCTCGGCGAAGACAAACTGATGCGGATGATCAGTTCGATCGGACTCTATCGCAACAAGGCAAAAAACGTCATCCGCCTGTGCGAAATCCTGCTTGAGCAGTATGGCGGTGAGGTGCCGCTGACCCGTGAGGCGCTGATCTCGCTGCCGGGCGTCGGCAACAAGACGGCCTCGGTGGTGCTCAACGAGCTCAATATCGAGCCGGCCATTGCCGTTGACACGCACGTCTTCCGCGTCTCGCACCGCCTGGGGATCGCCGACGGCAATACACCCGACAAGGTCGAAAAGCAGCTGATGGCGATCATCCCGAAGAAGTGGCTGACGCGGGCGCACCACTGGCTGATCCTGCACGGCCGCTATGTGTGCGTGGCGCGCAAGCCGAAATGCAGCATCTGCATCGTTCGCGACCTGTGTCCGAAAATCGGCGTGGAGACTGCAGCTTAAACCTTGCGCAAATGCCAGTCGGTGCCTTCGCGTTCCAGCTTCAGCGTGTCGATCAGCGCCACGGTTTCGCACAGCTTGGGATGATCGAGCGGTTTGACCAGATAATGGGCGGCACCCTGTTCGCGGGCGTGGATGATGTCGTCTTCAAAATCCGATCCACTCAGGATGACGACGGGGATACGGCTCAGGGCTTGGTCGCCCTGGATGATCTGCAACAGCTTGCCGCCGCTGAGCTTGGGCAGGTTGAGATCGAGGAAGATGACGTCAGGGCAGGGCGCGGTCTCGAAGCCCTTGTCGCGGCGCAGGAAGCTGAGCGCATCCTCGGCGGTTGTCACCCAATGGCCGTCGAACTGCACGTGCGCCCGGTTGAGAAGCTCAGTGACAAGACGAATTTCAGCGGTACTGTCCTCGATGAACAGCGCCTGCGCGAGCTTGGGTTCGGTGGCGTCGGTCATGCCTGGCATTCCCCGGGGCCATGGATGAATGCGGACCTTAGCCATCAGGATTTGTTTTTTTCAAGACAATTTTACGCCGGTCTGGTGCATCGGGCTACCCGTACGGCGTGTATATCATGCCATAGCGCGGCGCCATAGCCGCCCCAGCCGCAGCATCGACGGACAGGGTTTGCGGTCTGGGGACATCTGCGGTTTTGGCGCGGCACCCTGCCAGACGACTTGCGGGCGCGGGACGGCCGGGACTCGGATGTTCCATACCAGACCCAGCCCCTCAAGCGCTTTCAGGAACCAGAAGCCGGGATCGCTCTGGCCGGGATGCAGGCCCAGGCGCGCCGATCCGGGAAAGGCATGGTGGTTGTTGTGCCAGCCTTCGCCCATGGTGATCAGCCCGCTTAAGGCGACATCGCGGCCCTGTACGCCGGCGCCGTTGACGTGCCAGTGGTCGATAGGATGACCGTCGTCGTGGTGGGCGAAATAGCCGATGAACCAATGACCGGTGACGGTTGCGGCGACCTGGGCGCAGACGCCCCACGCTACCCAGCTCCAACCGCCGATGGCAAGGAATAGCAAGACCCACTGCAGATGGACGGCGATCCAATGCCTGTCGATAAAGCGGTAGAAAGGATCGGTCGCGACCTCGTCCTCGATGACAAGGTGCGGCGGCTGGTCAAGGCGGATGTCGCAGTGCATCTGCCACAGGCCGTCGATGACGAGCGCGCGGCGATGGGCGAAATAGTCGTGGCAATGGGTCTGGCGCTGCGCCCAGTCGCGGAAATCATGGGTGCGGATCATGGCGAACGGTCCGCCGAGCCCGACGAGGACGCCCATATAGACAAGGAAGCGCTCGAGCCACAGGGGACAGTCGAAGCTCTTGTGGATCAGGCGGCGGTGCATACCGACCGAATGGCCGAGCAACAGGACGACGGCCGTCTTGGCGAGGAACAGCAGGACGGTGTCGATGCGTAACCAGAAGATCAGCCCGGCCAAGGTGCCGGCGTAGCAGGCGATCAGGAACAGCGATTTGACGGGCGACCAGACGACGCGGCCGCGGACCGGATCGCCGCCGAACTCGGTGCGGATGCGGTCGATGTTGTCGAATATCTCAGTCATGGTCCCCTCTCGATCGATTTCATTTAGCTAAATAACTAAATGTTTGGTTCAAACGAGTCAAGGGCGTTTACGAGCCCGCTTCAGGAGTGACAGCTGCAGCCCTCGAACAGCGCAATTTCAAACGCGTGCTTGAAACGCTGCGCTGCCCCTTCGGCGTAGGGCAGGTAGAGGTCGGGTTCGATCAGCTCCAGCTCCATCAGGCAGAAGCGGCCCTGTTCGTCACGCACCATGTCGGCGCGGGCATAGAGCAGGCGGTCGGCGCCGACAAAGTCGATCGCTGCGGCCGCCAGCAGCATGGCTTCCGGCGGTGGCGGCAGGGCGCGCAGGTGGGCGTCGTAGTCCGGTTGCGAGCGGAAATCGCCCGACTTCGGCGTCTTCAGGACGGCGTGCGAGAACTGGCCGGCGAAGAACAACAGCGACCATTCGCCCTCACTCTGGATCGACGGCATGAAGGGCTGGATCATCGCCGCGCCCTCAGGTGGTCCGGCCTTGCCTTCGAGCGCGTCAAAGGCGGTGGTTTGGCCCGCACGCCAGATCAGCGTGTTCTTGGCCCCCGCTGAAACAACCGGCTTGAGCACCAGGGCGTCGCCGAAATCGGCCTGCGCCTGGCTGAGCGCCGCTTCGGTGATGCGTTCGACAAACTGCGTCGGGATGATGCGAACGCCGGCTTCGGCCAGGTCGCGCAAATAGGTCTTATCGACGTTCCAGCTGACGATATCGGCCGGATTGAAGACGCGGTGGCCATCGGCTTTCAGGCCGGCCAGGATAGCGCGAAAGCGCTCCGGATCGTTGTGATAACCCCACGCCACCAGAGGGCAGATCAGGTCATAGGCCTGCGTCACGGGCTCGGACCACGGCGCCTCGAAAATCTCGACATCGAGGCCGTTCAAAGCCTGGCGATAGGCGGCCAGCACATCGGGCCAACGCCCGTGATGCGACGGGGTCTGCGGGTCGGGCGTAAAAAACAGTAGCGTCTTCGTCATGGAAACCTTATTCGGGCAACACCTATACGAAGGCAACAGGAATTTCCGCCAAACTTGGCACAGGACCCGTCAATGACCCCCACCTACGATATCACCGCCGTCGGCCATGCCATTGTCGATGTGCTGGCGCCTGCCGACGATGCCTTCCTGAAGACCCACGACCTGCACAAGGGGGCCATGACCCTGATCGACACCTATCGCGCCACCAACCTCTATGAGGCGATGGCCGACGGTGAGCAGGTGTCGGGTGGTTCGGCGGGCAATACGATAGCCGGTGCCGCGTCGTTCGGTGCCAAATGCGCTTATGTCGGCAAGGTGGCGCACGACGCCCTGGGCGAGACCTTTGCCCGCGACCTGAAGACCATGGGCGTGACGTTCACAACACCGGTCCTGCATGACGATCCGGCGCGCACCGGCCGCTGCCTGATCAATGTCACACCCGACGCCCAGCGCACCATGGCGACCTATCTCGGCGCCGCCGCCCTGATCGCGCCTTCGGATATCGATGAAGCCATCGTTCGCGACTCGCAGATCGTCTATCTCGAAGGCTATCTGTTCGACTCGCCGTCGGGCCGTGAGACCTTCGCCAAGGCGGCGCAGATCGCCCGCGTCGCCGGACGCAAGACGGCGATCACCCTGTCGGACACCTTTGTCGTCGATCGCTGGCGCACCGATCTCCTGGCCTTTATCGAGCGCCATATCGACCTCGTCTTCGCCAACGAATCCGAGCTCCTGTCGCTATTCCAGACCGACGACTTTTATAAGGCCCTGCGCGCCCTGCGCGGCAAGACCGATCTGGCCTTCGTGACGCGCTCGGACCAGGGCTCGGTGGCGATCAAGTTCGACGACACCTATACGGTCGCAGCCTCGCCCGTCAGCCAGGTCGTGGATACCACCGGCGCCGGCGACCAATACGCGGCGGGCGTGATGTACGGCCTGACGCAAGGCCTGCAGATCCAGACCTGCGCCGAACTGGGCTCGCTGGCGGCGGCGGAAGTGATCGGCCACTACGGTCCGCGCCCCCTGGTCAATCTGCACCAACTGGCCAAGGAAAAGGGCCTGATCTGAGGGCTTTCGCGGCGTCCGGCCGCATGCTAACCTCGGCGAAATAGCAGAGGGGGCTTGTCGCTATGTGGGGCAAAATCGTTTCGGGTATCGTATGTTTATTATTGTTAAGTTGGGCGGTGTCGCCCATTCTCAATCCGCCGAACTATTATGACATCAATGGCGCCGAAGATCCGGTCGTCCGGGCGCTGGCAAAGCCGGCGACGATCAAACGCGCTGAAGCCTATGCTGAAATGATGCGCGTACAGGATCTCGACGGGCTGCGCCGCGAAAGCGCTCCGTCCATCCTGAACGACGATTTCTACAAGGCGGTGCCGACGATCGCCGGCTATTCCACAGCGGAAAAGCCTAAGGCGGTGCGCGTCCTCGGCTACCATATCAATACCACAACATCGACAAGCGGCGGACAATGGTCGGACAGCAATATTGTCATCGTCCACTATTATCCGTTTGGCGTTATCGTCACGACGACGTGGTTTCGCGACGAAAACAAGGTCAGCAAGGTCACTGGCTTCAATCTGCGAAGATTGTCGAATGCCGACATTGAGGGCATGAAATTCAATTTGGCCGGCAAGACTCCGGTTCACTATGCAATCCTGGCTGTGGCGGCGTTCATATTGGTTTTCAGCCTGGGTACGCTTTACATCGCCTGCACGCGACCGGGTCTCAAGCTGCGCTGGTTATGGATTCTATTTGTCGCGCTGGGCATCGGTCACTTCATATTTAACTGGGGCGACACGACGATGGCGTTCGACATGGCCAATTTTCGCGCCCCTCAGGCCGAGTTGGATCAACAGCTGTTTGAGCCGGCAAAGATTCATTTCTGGCTGCCGATCGGAGCCGTACTGTTCTGGCTGTTTGCAAAAAAAGCAGTGCCCAAGGCCGAGGTCAAGCACCCGGAATTTTAAGCGTATCCCTCTATTCGGGCGACAAACGCAACTTCAGGCGAAATCCACACGAACGCACATTTGTTTTGCGCACAAAGCGATCATAGGCCGCGTCGTTCATCTTGTGGCGAGGGTAGCGAACGATCTTGTCGAACACGCGTCTTATCTCGGCATACTTGCCAACGCCGCCATTGGTTTCCATGTTCGAAATATCGCTGCCGTCAAAGACGATGTCGCTCTCGTCCCGCACGTCTTCGCCCCGACGTATGAGCGGTGTGAAGGTTTTGGGGCTGTCTTGCGCCAGCGTCAGTATGTCACCCGAAGCGATGCGGCACTGATAGGCGTAAATACCTTGCTGTGGTGGAGGCAGAGCCATCGCTAAGCATGCCGCCGTTTCAGCGCCACGTACAGCGCGCCTGAGCCGCCATGGCGGGCGTGGGCCTGGCTGATGCCGGCGACGATGTGTGACAGCGCCGGATCGGCCAGCCATTCCGGTGCGTTGCGCTTCAGTATGCCGTTTTCCGCCATACCCTTGCCGGTGATGACCAGGACGGCACGATAATCGTTGGCGTAGGCCTGCTGCACAAAGGCTTTCAACCGCGCCTCGGCGGCGATGGCGTTGAGATTGTGCAGATCGACGCGCGCTTCGATTGGATCGCGTTCGCGGCTGATGCGGCGTTTGCGGCGGGGTTCGATCTGATCGGGCGCGATGTCGGGACTGCGCGTCAGGCGGAAGCCGGACACCGGCTTGACGGCATCGCCGATACGGAACGGCGTCAGGGGAACCGGTCTTGGCTTTGCCGCCGTCATGGTGTCCTGGCCGGACGGCATATCAGCTATCTTGACACTTTCCATTTCGGGCGCTTTGGCCACGATCGGCGTGCGCGACGGCTTGTGCGGCCGCACAGTCGCCGTCACCAGCGCCCACAGCCGCAAATCCTCGCCCTTGAAACCAAACCGTGCCATTTTTTACAAACCCTCTCGCACTGCAAGGTAAAGCAAAACCGCGCCGCAATGAAGGCTGATTTTCAGGGATTTGTCAGTTCAATCTGCTCCCGCCTGCCCCGTTTACGGGGAAGGTGGCGGCGCTAAGCGACGACGGAAGGGGCATTTTTCCGGTAGTTTATAAGCTTAGACGTTCGTCGCTAGCTAGAGCGATGTGCGAAAAAGTGTCAGCGGGACGGGCGAAGATTGGCTGCGATCGCTTCCGCCAACAAAAAAGCCCGGCGGTGAGGCCGAGCTTTTGAACTTAATATTCCTCCGCCTGGAAGGCCTGCAACTGCCGCGTCAGGCGCTCGCCGCGCTTGCCGGCGGCCAGGGCGGCTTCCGACAGACGCCGGATCTGTTCGGTATCCGCCTGTTTTGTCATGACCTCGAGCGCACCATTGATCACACCCAGCATCTGGGCGAAGTCCTGCGCGACATCGCCGGTCAGGCGGCCGACCGTTTCATAGCGGCGCGCGTTCGACAGGGCGGCATTGAGCTTCTCGACGCGGTCCTGCATCTCGGTCTGTTGACCCTGCGCCAGGGCAAGGTTGGCCTGCATCTCCGCCTGCTGCCCCTGAGCGAGAGCGAGCCTGGCCTGCATGTCGGATTGCTGGGTCTGCGCCTGGACAAGATTGGCCTGCATTTCCGCATGGCGGTCCTGAGATTGCGCAAGGTTGGCCTGCATCTCGGCCTGCTGGGCCTGCGCCCGCGCCAGGCTGTCCTTCAACGCGTTTTGCTGCGACAGCGACTGGCCAAGGCTCGATTGCAGCTCGTCAAGACGCGACATCAAGGCGTCGACATCGACGGCCGGCGGCGGCGGAACGGCAGCCAGACGCGCCTGAGCGTCGTCATAGGCAGCCTGCCACTTGCGGACTTCGAACTGTGCGGCCGCAACCTTGTTATCCCATTCTGTCGTGTCGAGCACAGGCGGTGGTGCCGAGACCAAGGCTGTGACCTGGGCCTGCAGGTCTTCGCGATGGGCGGCGGCCTTGCCAAGCTCTGTAGTGAGGGTTTCCCGATGAGCCGAAGCTTTTTCAAGCTCGGCCGTGAGGTCTTCGATCCGCTCGTCGCGTTCGTCCTTGGTCTCGACCAGGACCGGCGCCAGCAGGATATCACTGAGCTGGACCTGCAACTCGTTGCGGGCGTCGGATGCGTCTTTCAACTGCGCTTCCAGCGCGGCAATGCGGGCGTCGAAATCGCTGGTGTCGGCCACGGGCGGCGTAGCGGACAGGGCATCAAACTTTGCCTGAAGATAGTCCTGCGCCGACTGGGTCACGCCAAGCTGGCTTTGCAGCGCGTCGAGGCTGGCCTTTAATTCGGCATTTTCGGCGACAACCCGCGGATCGGGTTCGCGCACGACGACCGTTTCCGGCTCCGGCATGGGCAAGGCATTGATCGCTTCGATCTCTTCGCGCAGCGATATCTGACTGGCTTCTGCGGCGCGCAAGTCGGCCTGCAGAGCATCGATGCGTGCCTTGAGGGCGTCGTTTTCCGCGACGATTTCGGGCGGCGCTTCGCGGATGATCACCGGCTCGGGCACAGCTTCGGCCTTGGCGCCGAGCAGGTCCATTTCGTCATGAAGGGCTTTTTGCCGGGCTTCAGCCTCACGCAGTTCGGCCTGCAAGGTGTCGACTCGGGTTTTGAGGAAGTCGTTTTCCTCGACGATTTCCGCCGGGGTCTCGCGGATAACGATAGGTTCCGCAACTGCGTCCGCCTTGGTGCTGAGCAGGTTCATTTCGTCGCGCAGAGCCGCTTGCATGGCCTCGGCGTCGCGTAACCCCGCCTGCAGGTCTTCGACGCGCGCCTTCAGGGCGGTGTTTTCCTCGGCCATTGCGGGATCGGGCTCGTGAATGACGACCGGCGCAGGGGCATCTTTCCAGCCATAGACATCCGGTTGGGCCGCTTTCACAGCCTCCAGGGCCGCTTCGTACTCGTGGCGCGCGGCCTCAAGGGCTTCGGTACGGGCTTGCTCACGGGCAGCCTGAAGATCGCTTTCGCTAATCTGCGGGACAATGATGTCTGCGTCCGGTTTGCGTAATGACGTGCTGTCAAAGGCGATGCCGAAGACTTGTTTGGTGCCGCCCTCAGTGGGCGTCGACTGGCCGCGCAGCGTGATCCAGCGTTCCTGCCCATTCTTGTCACCGTCCTTGGCGACAACACGGATTTCCATCTCCAGCGTGCTCGTACGACCCGACAGCAGCAAGCCGAATTCGGTGTCGGCGCGCGTCTGATCTTCGTCCGAAATCAGGGTTGGGCCGCCATCGTACTCGCGGCCGATCAGCCGGCGCATGCCCTCGTCCTCGACGATGGTGTCGGCCTCGGAGTCGTATTGCCATACGCCGATACCCAGCCCGGCCAGGGCGGCTTCGGCATTGCGCAGGTCTTCCAGCTCCTGGGCGTCGTCGTCGGTCAGGTGTGAGGCCGGTTGGGCAGCCATATCGGTCTCCGCAGGCGCAGCTTGAGTTTCGCTCTTCAGGGCCATGACGGTCAAGCCGTGCTCGCCGCCTTCGTGGGTGCGCACGGCCCAGGCACTGACCAGGCTGGGCAGGGTCTCGCCGTCAACGCCCTTCAGACCCATGCGGATCGAAGCATTATTATGCGGCGAGGTTTCGTCCTGGCTGTCACCAAGATAGTCGATGGCGCGTTGGAAATCGGCGTCGGCGACGAATATCTGCGTCCAGTTCTTGCCGACAACAGCGTCGCGCTGCAGGTCGAAAGCATCAAGCGCGGCATTGTTGACGTCGACGATCTGGCCCTTGGCGTCCAGGCCCCAAAACGGCACAGTCGCGGCAGCGAACCAATGGCCGCGCCACAGGCCGGTCAGGTCATCGACACCTTCGCCGGCGGTCGATTCGATTTCGACCATGGCCGAGGTCGAGCCAATGACTTCGCCGTTGCCGTTCAGGATGGGCATCGAGGTGACGCTAACCAGGACCTTGTCGTGGGTGCCATGATTGACGATCAGGTGCTGAAAGCCCTTGACCGTCTGGCCACGCAGGGTGCGGGCGATCGGCATCATGTCGGCGGGAATAACGCGACCGTCGGGGAAGGCGATTCCCCAGGTGGCCGAATGGAAGCGCAGGCCAATCAATTCGTTGTCCTTACGGCCCAACAGAAGATGCGCGGCGCGGTTGGCGAAGGTGAACTTGCCCGAATTGTCGGTTTCGACCAGGGCGACAGGCACGGCGTTGAGCACGTTGAACATGCGCCGTTCCAGGGTGTCGATCTTGCGCTCGGCCTTGAACAGAAGGTCCTGGAATTGTCGGACCTGGAACGTCTTCAGGGCCGCCAGCACGCCGGCGCCAATGCAGGCAAACAGCAGCAGAGCGGCAATGACGCCCAAGACCACGACGAGATCATGATCGCTTGTCAGTAACATACGCGATAATCCACCTTATACCCCAAGTTCTTTGGCGACTGCCTCGGATTGCCCCCGGATTGCCTAGCCTGGCACTGGTGCAATATGTGACAGAGTCCACCTGTTTTCAGGCTCTAGCAAAAACCGTACCTGAATAAGGTTTCAAGGTAATTATTTTACATCACTTATGTTTAAGCGCGTCAGCTCGGCCTTCGAAATGGATGGCTCCGGGTGTGCGGGCCTTGCCTGACGCATTGAATATTCGCTATTATTTTTTAAGCACGGCGGGTGTACACTCAGTGGTGGACAAAAGAACCGGGTCTTTTCGTTCAGCGTATTCCTTTTGCTATGAGGCGCTGTCATGAAGCGAACCGGCATCGACGTTGAAATTCACCCGGAGGGGCAGTACATCCTGTTCCGCCTCAGGGGCGTGGTCTACGCCAGGGATGTCCTCGACAAAATCGCCGAGACCTATGCCCGTCTGGAAGAACCCTGGCAATACGATCAGGTGTACGATGTCCGCGCCTTGATCAATATCTTTGTCTATGCCGATTTTGTCGCTATTTCCGACAAATGGCGTGAAATGGTCGGCACCTACAGGCCTTTGCACTTCGCGGTCGTTACCACCGACCCATTGCGCATCGACCGGGCGCACACCTTCGGCCTGATGTTCGATAATATTGAGGCGAAGACCTTTCCGACGGTCGAGGAAGCGGCCGCCTGGCTGACGCCGGCGTCCGTCAGGCAATCGCACGAATCGTAAAGCCATCGGAAACGGCAAAGGCCGGGCCCTTTGCAAGGTCCGGCCTTTTGCTGTCATCGCTCTCAAAAGAGAGGATTGGAGCGGGCGAAGAGGATCGAACTCTCGACATCAACCTTGGCAAGGTTGCGCTCTACCGCTGAGCTACGCCCGCTCATTTCAATCTTTGGTCATCCGTCGGCAGGAAATGTCTGCCGGGGAGGCGGGCCTTATAGACGGAAGGCCGAAATCTTTGCAAGGGCTTAGTTGCCAATTCCTGTGAAAAAGTTTTGGAAGCGCCAAAAGCAGGCCGAAATCGTTACAACATGGCTGGAATGACGCGGTCGGGCGGTCGGTGGCCATCCTGGAAGGTCTTGACGTTGAGGATGACCCGATCGCCCATGTCGGTGCGGGCTTCGATCGTCGAGGACGCCATGTGTGGCAGCAGGATGGCATTGGTCAGCCCGATCAGTTCCGGATTGATCGCCGGCTCGCGCTCATAGACGTCCAGACCGACGCCGGCGATGCGTTTTTCGCGCAGCATGGCCGCGAGCGCCTGCTCGTCGACGATCTGGCCGCGCGCCGTATTGACCAGTATGGCGTGCGGCTGCAGCTTGGCCAGGCGCTCGGCATTGAGCAAGTGATGCGTGCTGGCGCCGCCGGGGGCATTGATCGACACCACGTCCATGCGTGACAGCATTTGATCGAGATCGTCCCAGTAGGTGGCCCCAAGATCGTCGCTGATCCGCGCCGAAACCGGTTTGCGGTTGTGATAGTGCACGCTCATGCCGAACGCTTTTGCCCGGCGGGCCAGGGCCTGGCCGATGCGGCCCATGCCGATAATGCCCAGACGCTTGCCGAAGACGCGGTGACCGAGCAGGAAGGTCGGCGACCAGGCGGAAAATTCGCCGCGCTGGACGATTTCGGCGCCTTCGACGAAACGGCGCGACACGGCCAGGATCAGGCCCATCGACATTTCGGCTGTATCTTCGGTGAGCACGCCCGGCGTATTGGTGATGATAATGCTTTTGTCGGTACCGGCGACCACGTCGATATGGTCGTAACCTACGCCGAAATTGGCGATCATCTTCAATTGCTCACCCGCCTGGGCGAAGAACTCGGCGTCGAGACGGTCGTTGATCGATGTGACCAGCACGTCGGCAGTCTGGGTGGCTTCGAACAATTTTTCGCGCGGCATTGGCGACATATCGAACCACAGCGTCGTGTTGAACAGCTCGCGCATCCGCGTTTCCACGGGCTCGGGCAGTTTGACGGTGAGGATGACCTTGAGTTTTGCAGCGCTCATCGAAAGCCTTTTCGGCTGTTTTTTCCTGAAAAAATCAGGGAATTAGTGTCTTGTTAACCAAATCTGA
>FSVF01000136.1_pt1 | contig 18929 bp, 11 predicted proteins | sample 1637601 | NCBI WGS metagenome assembly FSVF01 (sample SAMEA3914814, study PRJEB12502) | metagenome | biome: forest; material: soil | place: USA | collected 2011-09-16 | depth 0.1 m
GTGCTCGGTCAGGCGGAACGACCAGCCCATCAATATGGCGCCGACCTGCAGGCTATTGGACTTTTGCCAGATGCCGCCAATCTGCGTCTTGGTCGGGAAGATGTAGTTATCGCTGTAGCCAAACGACACTGAGAAACGCGGGTTGAGCGACAGGCCGAACCCCAGTGACGCGCCGATCGAATCGCCGGGCTCGACCATGCCGACCAGGGCGGTGCCGATCGTCTTGTTGATGTCGCGCTTGAAGTTGTGCAGATAGCTCAGGCTTGCGAATATCACGGCCGGGTCGGTCGGATAGAGCATTGTCACCCCGCCTTCGGCCGCCAGGAAGCCCGAGCCGGTCGCCAGGTCTTTTGCCACACCGAATTCGTCATAGGTGACGTCATACGGGCCCAGGCCCGTCGCCGGCTTGATGCGCGCATTGGCGACAAAGATCGGCTGGCCGGGGCGGACGTCGTTGATCTGGTAGCGCGCCGAGATTTCGATATCGCCGATATCGCTGCCTTCGAGCTCGGTCGTACGGCTGATGGTTTCGTCGCGCTGCGCCAGCGTCGTCACCCGGTCGTGGCGGTAGACGTAAGGAATGCGCGCCTCGACCTCGATGCGGCTGGTCAGGCCGTAGCGCAGGCCCACGGCGCCAACGAGTGAATCGCGGTCGGCGTCATTGGCTTCGATGACGCCGAGCTGGATGCCGGGAACGATCTCAACGCCACGGAAAACCAGGCGATTCGAGCTCGAGCGGACATATTCGACCGAAGGCGTCAGCACGAACTTTCCCTTGGGTGTCAGCACGCCTATATGCTCGGGCAGGGCCATGACCTCCTGAACGCGGCGTTCCGGTGGCGGCGCTTCGCCGACCGGCTGGCCGGGGATGCCGTCGGTGGCCGGCGCGACCTGTGGTTTTGTGCCGCCGCCATCAGCTCTCGTGTCGATTAAGGCCATTGGACTGCGACCGGCGCGGATCTGCGCCAATTCGGCTGGATCCGCAATTGGATCTCCGCCGGTGCTATAGGCCATGGCACGGTCGCGCAAACGGTCTCGCTCGACGCGTAATGCCGCCAGTTCGTCTTTCTGCGTCTTAAGCTCCGCCGCCTGTTCTGCCAGCCTGCGGTCCTGATTTTCCAGCCGTTGCGCATACCCGTCCATCGCCTTTTCGAGACGATCAAGGCGGCCTTGCGGGGTATGCGTCACGCGGTGCCGGGTCGGCGCCGCCACAGCAGGGGCAGCAAGCGCGAAAAGACTGGCGCCGGTAAACAGGGCGGTCACGAGGCGGGCGCGGGATCCACGGCGTTGCGTCATAAGGGTCTACCTTCTGCAGATTTAATTGAGGGTCGGGTCAGCGCCGGTCAATTCGATCAGGCGTTCACGCGCCCGGTTGACGCGGCTTTTCAACGTGCCGACCGGACAGTCGGCGGCGGCGGCGGCCTCTTCGTAGGAAAAGCCACCGGCCCCGACCATCAGCAGGGCGTGGCGGGCATCAGGCGTCAGCCTGTCGATGGCGCTCAGGATTTCGCTGAACAGTACCGCCCATTCCTGCGGAGCGGCCGTGGTCTGCTGTCCGGCGCGGCGCCCTTCGACGTCTTCAACTGTGCCGCGGCGCCTGTGGGCCTCGCGGTAGAAGCCGTTCTGCAGGATACGGCACAGCCACGACTTCATGCTGGTGCCGGCCTGATAGGTGCTGCGATAGCGCCAAGCGCGCGCCAGCGCCTCCTGCACCAGATCGTCAGCCTCGCTTGGAGTCGCGGCCAGTTTCAGGCCAAACGCCTTGAGCAGTGGAATATGGGCGAGCAGGTCGTCACGGAACGCGTCCGGTTCCGGATCGGGCAATGGGGCAAACATGGAATTTCCTCCCGCCCCGTTCACCTGTCGGCGGACAGGGCTGGGCGTGCGTTTTTTTTTCTTCCACACCCCATTACGGGTCGGACGCCGGCTGTGGATGCACATGGCCGGAAATAAATCGGCCGCTGGCGAGACGCGCTGGGTTCCATTGCCAGAAAAATAATTATCTATGAACAAAATCAGATCATTACGCACAAGTCGAAGCTTGAGTGTGCCTGCACCCTCGTGGCTCACATTGTTTCCTTATCGGCAGGGGCCGACCATGACGGCATTATGGGAGCCTTGGAATGACTGCTGTTCTCGAACTGCAACTGGCGTCCCGCGATCTCAACATGCTGCTCCCGAAAGTCGCCGAAGGTGACCGCTCAGCCCTGAAGGCGATCTATGACGAGGCCGCGCCTCGCCTGTTCGCCATCCTGATGCGAATGGTGCGACGGCGCGAGGCCGCAGAAGACCTGTTGCAGGATACCTTTGTCACGATATGGTCGAAAGCCTATCAGTTCGACGCGTTGCGCGGCGACGCGCAGGCTTGGCTGTCGGCCATAGCCCGGCGCAAAGCGATCGACCGCCTGCGCGTGGTCAATCGCGAGATCACCGGGCTGGACGCGGTGATCGACAGCCTGACAAACCGCCCTGACCGGACGTATGGCGATCTCGATGCTGAGACGCACCTCACCCTGCGCACGCAGCAGCAATTATTGAAACCCGAGATCAATCGTGCCATTGAATTGTGTTACGGACTCGGTTTGACGCATGAGGAACTGGCGGACGAACTCAACGTGCCGCTGGGGACGGCGAAAAGCTGGCTGCGCCGTGGCCTGGCACAATTGAAAGAATCCCTGACCCCATCATGACCCCCGCAGACATTGTCATGGCCGCACGCTACGCGCTCGGAGTTGCTGGAGCGGCCGAAGCAGTCCGGTCAGAAATGCGCCTCATGACGGATGATGCCTTTGCCGCCGAGGTGGCGCGGTTCGAGGCGACCTTCGACGGCTTGCACGAAGGTGTGCCGCCCGTACCACCGGGCGAAGACTTGTGGAACCGCATCGAAGCGGCGATCGACAAGAACGAGGCAGCCAGGGCGCCGCGTACCGTCGACCCGCGCACGATCGCCTGGCGGCCGCTGACACCCGATCTCGACATCAAGGTGCTGCTTGAGGACGCCGTTACCGGTGTGCGCATGGTTCTTTACCGCGCCGGTCCGGGCGCCAATGTACCGGCGCACCGCAATGTCGTTACCGAAGAGTGCCTGGTGCTGGAAGGCGAAATCGACATTGGCGGCGAGACGCTGGGCGCGGGCGACATGCAGATCGTTTACGCCGGCACCGACCATAGCCGCATCAGTACCCGCAATGGCGCAGTAATTTATATTCGCGAAAACGGCCCATCAGTTTCAAGTCCCTAGAGCGACGTGCGAAAAAATGGAAACCGGGGCCGATCAGAGTGTGATGCCGTAATTGATCTATCCTTTCTCCTCGATTGATAGCAACCAAAACGGCTGTCTCCGAAACGTAGGGAGGATAGATCAACCCGACAGAAGCCTATGCCGTTCTCAGTCATCGGCGAAGTCCGCTCTCCCCTCGGCAATCAAGGGGCGCGCTTCTCCATCGCGTCAAAAGCGGTATGGAACCGCCCGTTTACCTGTCCAAGGGGCTGCGGTTTGCCGACGAGATATCCCTGAACTTCGGTACAGCCCAGCGCCATCGCCAGGCGTGATTGCTCGGCGGTTTCGACGCCTTCCGCCGTGGTGCTGAAGCCGAGCTTGGTACCGACGTCGACGACGGCCTTGATGATGACGTCGCTGTCGGCCGACCTGCCGAGTTCATGGATGAACGACCGGTCGATCTTGATCTTGGCGAAGGGAAACAGCCTGAGATAGTTCAGCGACGAATAGCCGATGCCAAAGTCGTCCATGGTGATGCGGACACCCAGCGTCTTGATGTCATGCAGGGTTTGCAGCGTCGTTTCCCGGTCGTTCAGCAGCGCGGCTTCGGTGATTTCGAGCTCGAGCCGTGGGGCCGGTAAACCGGACGCGGCCAGCGCCGAGAGCACCGTATGGGCGAGGGTTGAGCTCCTGAACTGGAAAGCCGACAGGTTGACGGCGACAGTGATATTTCGCGGCCACGTCATCGCGTCCTGGCAGGCCTGACGCAAAACCCATTCGCCGATGGGAACGATCAGGGCCGTCTCCTCGGCGAGCTGAAGAAAGTCGCCCGGCAGGAGCAGGCCACGGTCCGGATGATTCCAGCGCAACAGGGCCTCGAAGCCGACCGGGCTTTGCGACTGCGCATCGACCTCGACCTGGTAGTAGATTTCAAGCTGCTGGCTCAGCAAGGCCTGGCGCAGTTCACCTTCCAGCTTGCGGCGCTCCTGGAGCCCGGCGTCCATGGCCGGCTCAAAGAAGCGATAATTGTTGCGGCCCCTAGATTTCACCGCGTACAAAGAGGTGTCAGCATACCTGAGAAGGACATCGGCATTGCAGCTATCGTCTGGCGCCATGGCGATGCCGATACTGACGCCGATGCGAATGACATGGCCGTCGATCTTGAACGTCCTGCCCAGCGCGGCCACAAGCCTTTGCGCCAGGTGCTCGGTCTGCTCTCTCGTTTGCACGCCCGTCTGGATGATGGCGAACTCATCGCCGCCGAGCCGGGCGATGACGTCGTCCTTGCGCAGGCAATTCTTCAATCGCGCCGTCACCGCCTTGAGAAGGAGGTCGCCGACAGCGTGCCCGAAGGTATCGTTGACCTCCTTGAAGCGATCGAGGTCGAGGTACAGGACCGCCAAAGTCTTGCAACCGGTCTTGCCTTCGATCGGGCCTTCGGTCTTGCCGTCGATCTGGCGCGTCGTCTCGAAATCGAGCTTCTCGCGCAGCAGCCGCCGGTTCGGCAACCCGGTCAGCGGATCGTGACGGGCCATGTGGGTGATCTGTTCTTCGGCGCGGACGTTCTCGGTGACGTCTTCGTGCGTCGCCACATAGCCGCCGGTATCGAGGGGGCTGTGCGATATGCGGATCACCCGGCCATCGGCAAGCGGAATATTCCGGCTGGCCACGCCGCCAATGACCGTGCTGGCGGCCACGACGTCATAATAGGTGTCCATTTTGGCCGGGCCGTTGCCGATACCCTGCCGGTGGTCGAGGATGTCCTGGAGCGATACCCCCCGCAGCGTCAGATGCCCTGGCAAGGCATACATGCGGGCATAGACGCTGTTGCACAGGATCAGCTTTTTCTCATGACTGAACATGCACAATCCATGCGGCATGTGGTTCAGTGCGATGACGAAGGCCCCGTCGTCCTCAATCTTCAACCCGGCGTTTTTCATGTTTACAGGCGTCGCACGCGGACTCTCAAAAAAACTCGATACCCTTGTTATGACATAGCGCAGTGTAGCAATGTTTAATCCGACGTCCTGCATGTTTGCCAAGGCATTGCGTCCGGCGCGGACCGAGCGTCTATTTCGACAATTTGGGCGCGTTGCTATGCGGTCCGACACCGTCGGGCACGGGTACGCCCGAACCGGCATAGGCGGTGTTGATGACCAGCACCGGGTTTTGCGTCAGGCTCAGCGTATTGGCGACGATGATGCTCCACGCCGAGTCCTGGGCGACATTGCCGGCGGTCTCGATATCAAGCTCGGCATTGGGGATATAGATCGTCCCCAGCAGCTTGCTGACGTGGTCCGAAGCGATAGTGAACTTTTCGGTATTGTCGCGCGTGGTGACGATCAGAAAGCCGGCGAAAGGTCCGGCCTTGCGCGCCGCCAGTTGAACCGAGGCCTTGTCGGCAAAGTTGATTTTCTTGGTGGAACCGAAGATCAGTACGACGTCGTCGCCGCGGATGACGGCGTTGTCCTGCGCATCGAGATCGTCCATGAAGTAGTGTTCACCGGGTTCAAGGATCAAGGTAGCGTCCTGCTCGATCTTGTACTGTTCGCAGTGGACGCCCGGCGCCAAGGACAAGACCGTACCTTTTTGCTCTTTTACCTTTGCAGCCTTGCCGACACAGTCGGTCGGGGGCACCAGGTTCATATCGGCAAAGGGATCTGGAACAGCCAGGGCACCGGAATTTCCGGCCGGCGACACGGGGCCCGCGACCTTGCCCACCGCCTGGGTGCGGGTGGCCTGGATCATGGCCGACGACTTGACCGTGATGTCGCTGTTGGCATGGATGGCGCAGCCCGTAGCGCGGATGCGCGCCGTATTGTCGACGGTGATACCCGTCTTGCTGCCGGCACCGGTTTGCAGGATGCACAGGGGCGTCGAGCCCAGCGTCTCAGCCGTGGCGCGGACGATGATCTTCTGGTCGCCGAAGCCCATGAAACCGACAAGCGCCTTGTGGTCGGCCACGGCTTCGAGCGTAACCGACTCGCGATTGGCGCCGATGGCTGCGTTATAAACGACCTCAGAGCTTATTTTTGCGTTGGCGACCGCCTGCTGAGCGACCGCGACGGCGGTATCGGTCGGGCCCAAATCGTTGGTGGTGGATGCGATCGATAATCGCCCGGCGCCGGCCAGCGCACCAGCATCGACGGCGTCCTGCAGCTTCGCCCGGTCGTTGGAGGCATTGCCGAGCTCGATGACGCCGAACACAGTCAGCAGGACCGGCACCGCGCACAGGGCTGAGATCACCGTGACATTGCCGCGAATGTCGTTTCGCGGGCCCAACCCTTTACGCCTGAACACTTATATCTCCCGTTTTCAGGCAGTAGAGCAAGTAATAGTAAACAAACTGATGATTTCCTAGGCCGCGCGCCTAATGAATGCATATGTTCGTCAATATTTATCCATCCATTATAAAAGAGACATCAGAATTTACAGATACCAAATACAGTAATTTAATACCACACAATCGAATTTACATATGTTCAATTGTACACATATTCAACCGATCTGGAGATAACGGCCAAATAGTATCATCTATAATTTAATTCTGAGAGCCTAAGGCCGCGCCGCGCGCGCCGCTTATATTAACGACCGAACTGAAATCGGGCAGCGCATTGCCGGTGACAGGATGCGCAAATGAGCCGATAGTTCGCCGGGCCTCATTTTAAGGAACCTTGAATGATCACGCGTCGCCGTTCGCTGGCCGCCCTCACCGCCCTGGCAGGCGTTTCCTTCACGGCGCGATCCGCCCGCGCGGCCGATGACATGGGCGTCCGGATTGACGAGATTATCAAAGACAAGATGGCATCCGAGCCTATCCCCGGGGCCGCCTTCCTGGCCGTGCGCGACGGCAAGGTCGTCCATACCGCCGCCTTCGGCCAGCGTGACCGGGAACAGGGCCTGGCCGTCACCCTCGATACGCTGTTTCCCATCGGCTCGGCGACCAAGGCCTTCACCTCCATGGCGGCCGGCGTGATGCAGGACAAGGGCTGGCTCAGCTTCGACGATCGTCCGCACACATACCTGCCCGATTTCCATATGCACGATCCGTACGCCAACGCCCGCGTCACCCTGCGCGACATGTTGAGCCATCGCACCGGCCTGCGTGCCTATGCCGACCTGGCAGCCGAGCCCGGTGTGCTGACGCGCGACGAATATGTCCGCGCCGCCGTCTCGGCCAGGCCGGAGGCCCCTTTTCACAGCCGGTTCCAATATTCGAACGCCATGGTCGTGGCCGCCGGCCAGGTCCTCGCCCATATCGGCCGGGCATCGTGGGAAGACGTGATCACCCAGGAAGTCCTGCGTCCGCTGGGAATGACGACGGCGCGCGCCACACTGCTCGGCCTGGGCACCACGCCCGACCACGCGACCGGCTATGTCCATGACGCACAAAAAGGCACCTGGACCGCCGTGCCGCCGCCGCGAAGCCTCGACGCGCTGGCGCCGGCAGGAGCCGTGGCGACGTCGGCCAACGACCTGTCGAAATGGTTGTTCGCGCTCACTTCCCGGGGAAGACCGCTGGTCAGGTCCGCCACCTTCGCCGAAATCACCACGCCGCAGATCGCGCTCAATCCCGCCGTCTCCTATGCCCTGTGCTGGGCCACCTATGACTGGAACGGTATGAAGGTGGTCGAACACAATGGCGGATCGGAGGGCATTTCCGCCCTGGTCAGTTTCCTGCCGGATCAGAGGACGGGCTTTGTCTTCCTGGCCAATACCTCGCCCAACTCTATGACGAAAGTCACCAATGCGGCGGCGCTGATCTATCCGCATTTGCTGGGTCTTTCCAGGCCAGTCACGCCGTTGGCCGTGACGTCGGCGCCGGAGCCGGCGGCGAAAGACGAGCGGCCCAAGCCGGACATGCCGCGGATCGACGTCGATACGGTGCTGACGAACATGATTGCGGCGGCGGGCGGCGAAGACGTCCTCAAGCGCCACAGGACCCTGCAGGCGACCGGCGACAAGTCTTACGAAAACCAGGGGGTTCAGGCGGCTTTTACGCTCAAGGCCGCCGCTCCTGCCGCGTTTGAGGAAACCGAGATTTGGACGGCCGCCGGGCGGGAAATTGGCCGGCTCCGCAGCTATTTCAATAGCGAGAAAGATGGGGACGAAAAAGGCGGGCAGGAAACGACGTTCGGCCAGGACGCGATCAATGACGCCGAAACCAATGCGCGCACCCGCCGCGACCGCGACTTTCAACCGCTGCTGCGATTGCGCCAGTTGTATAAAGCCGTGGCAATCAAAGGCACGGACTGGATCGGTGACCGCGCCGTCATCGTTCTCGCCGCGACGGCTGACGATGACAGCGAGACCCTGCTCAGCGTGGCGATGGATGATTTTCATCTGGCTGCGCGTGACAGCGGCGGCACGCGCACGATCTACAGCGACTACCGGTCTGTCGATGGCGAGGCCGTCGCCTGGCATTGGGAGATCCACGACGGCCTGGGCCTGACCAGTGTGCAATGGCGCGAGATCGTCTTCAACGCAACGGTCGATCCGGCCGATTTCGCGGCCCGGAAGATCGGCTGAGGCGGGCTAGAGTGTGCTGCGTTTTGATAGAAACGCAGCACACTCTAGCTTCCTTGGTGGTCGCACGCTTGATGCAAAAAACCGGTTTCCACTTTTTTGCAGCATGCTCTAGGGTTTTTTACTTTGACTACGCCCGCACCGACGCCAGGAAATCGAAGGCCGTGGCTTTCAGCGTCTCGGTCTGGCCGCCCAGGTGCTGGATCTCGTCGAGCGCGCGTGAGGCCTGGGCTTGGGCTTCATCGGCCGTTTTACTGACCTGCGTCACCGCCATGCTGATGTCCGAGGTCGAGGTCGAGACTTCCGCCGTCGAGCGCGAGATTTCCCCGACCGCCGCCGTCTGCTGGCCGACCGACATGGCGATCGAATGCGAGATGTCGCGAAGGTCGAGCACCATCGACAGGACACCGTTGATGCCGTCGGCAGCGTGGACGGTCGCTTCCTGGACGCTTTTCACCTGCTGGCTGATCTCGTCGGTGACGCGGGCGGTTTGCTGCGCCAGGGCCTTGACCTCGGTGGCGACGACGCTGAAGCCGCGGCCGGCCTCACCGGCGCGTGCGGCTTCGATAGTGGCGTTAAGCGCCAGGAGATTGGTCTGCGCATTGATCTTGGTGATCATGTCTATGCTGCTGCCGATGCTTTCGGCCGCGCTCTTCATCGCCGAGACCTTGTCGGTGGTTTCCAGCGCCTTGGCGGCGGCGGCATTGACGGCCTCGGTGGCCCGCTCGGCCTGATCGGCGATGGCGTTGGAAGACGCGGCCATCTGCTCGGTGGCGCCGGCCACGGATTGCACGTTCATGCTGGCGGCGTCCATGGCGGTTGCCACTTCGTGCGTGCGGTCGCGCGTCTGTTCGGCCTGGTCGCTCAGCGTCTGCGCCGTCTGGCCCAGCGCCCGGGTCGACTGGCCGAGGCGGTCGACGATCGTCAGAACCGAGCTTTGGAAGCGATCGGCCATGTCGAGCATGCCCTGACGGCGCTGCTCGACGGCGTCCTGCTCGAGCTTGAGCTGCGCGTGGCGAAGGTGCTCCGCTTCCCCGAGACTGTCGCGAAAAGCCTGCACGCTGCGGGCGATAATGCCGGTCTCAAAGCCGTCGCCCTGGAAGGGGATATCGCCGATCTGTTCACCGCCGGCCAGTGTCGCCATGGTCGCGGACAAGACCTTCAGGCGCCGCGACAGGCCCGACGCGATGATGTAGGCAAAGACGAGTGCGACCATCAGCACCGAAATGGCCAGGGCCAGCTCGGTGACCAGCTTGGCGATTTCTCGTGCTGAGCGGGCGTTCAGCAGGACGGCCAGATCGCGATTGGCCGGCGTGAACAGCCCGTCGATGGCGCCGACAAAGCCGTCGTAATTCGCCGCGATCGCATCGCCGCGCAGCGCCCCGGCGGCCGTGACGACCGCCGTCATGGCGGCTTCTGTATCCGCCGCCAGATGCTTGCTCTTTGAATACTGTCCGGATTTTTTCATCGAGTCGGTCATCGCCGCTACGGCGTTGTCGAACGTTACCTGATCAATCTGATGTTGAAAGCCGCCGCCCGCGGCTGAATTGTGCAGGGCCCGCGCCGCCACGATCACCGCCGGTATTTTCACGGCGGTGGCGTCCATCATGTAATAGCTGTCGAGATCGGGATCGAGGATCAGCTGCGACTTGTCGGTGACGTCGGCGACAGCCGTGTTGGCGTGTGCCAGCAGGTCGTCACCGCTCAGGGCTTTCAACGCATTGGCGGCGTCCGCGCTGGTCAGGTCAGGATAACGCCCGGCCACAGCGGCAACCGCCGCGGCGCCGGTGTCCGCCAGCGGTTGACCGCGCGCACCCTCGACCATGGCCGGCCATAGGGCCGACAGGTATTGCGAGCCGGCGATTTCACTTTTGGCGAAATCCACGACAAGCATATGTGAGTTGAACAGCAGGTAGCCGGTGAAGGCCACAGGCAAGACCAGAAGGACGCCGAGGATACGCATACGCCCGGCGATGCTGACGCGCCGGTTAATCTGGTCGAGAAACGGCCCCATGGCTCTGCAGTCCTGATGAGTGATGTTGGGCGACTATTAACCACACCTGTTAAGGCGGACTTAAATTATGACACTCGCGTCAAGAATTCACAGAACGGCGGTATTGAAATGAAATAATGCCGTTAATCCTTAACTTTACCGAAAAATTCAGCGGTCCGTTGTAACCTTCGCAGCACAAGCCGCCCCAATATGACTGATGCCCCAGGAATTTCCCGCTTCAACCATGGCAGACAGCCCGCATAGCGCCATGACCAGCCTGGCGGCGTCGGAAGCCGACAGCAACTGGCTGAAGGCGCGCGCCCTCGAAGACATCAACGCCGCCGTAATCATCGTCGACGTCCATGGTGAGCTGCTGTTTGCCAATACCCAGTTTCACAGCCTTACCGGCCTCGATGCCGATACCGCCCTCGCCGGCAGCGCCCTGCGCCGGCATTGTCCTGAAATCGCCAATGCGCTCGACTATTTGCAGGCTGAGAACCGGGAGCAGGACGAGTTTCTGTTTTACGACCGATCGAACCACCCGGTCTGGGCGGCGCTCAGCATCAAAAAGGTGTTCGGCGGCCGCAGTCGCGACCTGCGCCTGGTCGTCACCCTCACCGACATTACCTATGCCAAGCTGCACGACGGCCTCTATCACAAGATCCTCGAAGCCCTGATCCAGGACCGGCCGATCGGCCAGATCCTCAGCCTGTTGTGCACCGAGGTCGAGCAGCTGCTGCGCGGCGTCACCCTGTCGATCCTGCGGGTCGATGACGAAGGCTGCCTGCGTCACGTCGCGGCGCCGAGCCTGCCCGTCGACTATTGCCAGGCCGTTGACGGTGTCCGCATCGGCCCGAAGGTCGGCAGTTGCGGGACGGCGGCCTATCGCGGCGAACCGGTGCTGGTGAGCGATATCAACAGCGATCCCCTGTGGGCGGATTATCTCGGGCTCGTCGGGCCGCTTGGCTTTACCACGTGCTGGTCGACGCCGATCCACGCCAGGGACGGCCGCGTGTCGGGCACCTTCGCCTTCTATGCGCGCCAGCCCCTGCCGCAAAGCGCCTTCATGACGCACATGGTCGATATCTGCGGGCGCCTGTGCCGGCTGGCACTCGAAAAGCGCGACTACGAGGACAAGATCCAGTTCCTGGCGCATAACGACATGCTGACGGGCCTGGCCAACCGCGCCTTCTTCCAGGCGCGGCTGTTCGAGGAAGCCCAGCGCGCCAACCAGCAGAACACGTCTATCGCCCTGCACATGATCGACCTCGACCGGTTCAAGGAAATCAATGACGGCCTGGGCCATCCGACCGGCGACGACGTATTGAAGATCGTTGCCGACACTCTGCGGGCCGTAGCCGGTGACGACGACGTCATTGCCCGGCTGGGCGGGGATGAATTCGTCCTGCTGCAAACCGGCTTCCGCGACCAGGGCAAGGCCGAGGCCCGCGCGCAAGTGATTATTGACGCCCTCGAGACCGCCATCCAGAATCGCCTTGTGGGCACAGGCGTCCAGGCGGGCGCCAGTCTGGGTTTTGCCGTCTTTCCGCAAGACGCCGACGACATCGACACGGTCGTGCGCCACGCCGACATGGCGCTTTACCAGGCCAAGTCCGACGGCAAGGGCGTGTGGCGGGCATTCGACAGTTCGATGGCAGAGGCGCTTCATCATCGCCGCATGCTGGAAGGCGATTTGCGCGAGGCCTTGGGCAGTCCGGAAGACAGCCTGTGGGTCGCCTACCAGCCGCAGATCCGCCTCAGCGATAATGCCATCATTGGATTTGAGGCGCTGGCGCGCTGGACGCACCCGCACGACGGCGATATCAGCCCGGGAGAATTCATCCCCATCGCCGAAGCCAGCGGCCTTATCGGCGCGCTCGGGCGGCGCATTCTTGAGACGGCCTGTGAGGCGGCGGCGAAGTGGGACGAGCCGATCAAGGTGTCGGTCAATCTGTCACCCCTGCAGATATTCGAGGACGGCCTGGTCGAGTTCGTCCACGGCCTGTTGATCCGCACTGGTCTGGCGCCCAGCCGGCTTGAGCTTGAAGTCACCGAGAGCGTCCTGATCGAGAATACCGACCGCGCCCTCTATGTCCTGCGCCGGTTGAAGGGCCTGGGCGTGCGCATCGCCATGGACGATTTCGGCACCGGCTATTCGTCACTGAGCTACCTGCAGACCTTTTCGTTCGACAAGATCAAGATCGACCGCAGTTTCGTCGATGGCCTGGAACGCAGCGTCCAGGCGCGCGCCATCATCCGCGCCGTCATCGGCCTCGCCCACGCCATCGACATCCCGGTGATCGCCGAGGGCGTGGAGACGCAAAGCCAGGCCGACCTGTTGCGCGACCAGGGCTGCGACGAAATCCAGGGTTATTTCGCCAGCCGCCCGATGGCGCAGGCGGACCTGGACGGATGGTGCCATGCCTGGCGGACGCGCGACGATCGCCACGCTGAGGACCGGCTGGCGTCGGCGGGCTGATAGACCAGCTTCAGATCGTACCGGTCAAATCCGTCCCGCGTCAATTGGGCCAAGAGGCCGGCCGGCATAAGCGGCGCGGCGAAGGCACTTGGGTCAGGGTCGTTCACTTGCATACGCGCTCATAACCGCATCGCGCTTCTTTGCCCTTCAGTGGCCGATGAGATGCCTGGTGAAGGCCAGCCACGCCGGCATCCGGTAGAGCCAGATCGATACCCCTTCGTTGGCCAGCACCCACACCAGTCCCAGCATAAAGGCCGGGTGCAGACGGCGGCGGGTGATCAGGTCGTACAGTCCAATGGCGAGGATCAGAGCCGTGCTGCAGGCATAGAGCAGGATCAGCATTCCCCAGAAGCCGTGACCGAAGAGATGCGCGAAAAAGCCGCCGTCCCAGCGGGCAAAGCCGGCGCTGGTGAGATAAAGTGTCCCCATCAGCATCAGGCGTTTGTGCGCGGAGGAATATTTGCGCAGCAGCAGGGCGGCTCCCGTGAGCCCGGCAAAGGCGGTCATTTCGGTAAAGGATATCGCCAGGAAGGCCGGATCGCTGTCCTTTGTGCCGAAGATATGCGCCTGGACGGTCATCTCCGCCAGCGGTCCCAGTACGACCATGGCCACGGCCAGGACCGCCATGGCCACGCCCAGCTTTTTGTGGAGGCCGTATGCAGTGGTCCGGATCAGCAGGATCTGGACGGTGATCAAAACCAGCCAGGCGACGAAGGCAGCGGCATGGATGTGGACGATCGGCAGGTAGGCCGGCTGATGGCTGGCGAAATGGTCCGCCATATCGCCGCCGAAGCCCAGAATAACGCCGGCCCAACCCAGCAACAGTATGCCGAGAAAGGCGTTGCGGTCGTATGGATGCTGCGGCGCGAACCGCCCGCTTTGTTCAGTCATGGCCCGTCCCCTGCTGCCTGATACGCATGCAAACACGGTTATGACCAGGCGTCAATAATCGGGCGGCGGTCAGAAACGGCCGATCGGTATCACTTCGCCTCGGCGACGTTGTCGTCGGAGTCGCGGTCGATCCATTTGTTGTAGGGGTCGACGCCGACAAAGGCCGGCTTCTTGTCCAGCGTCAGGGTCACGGTCTGCAGGCCCGTATGGACGGGTTGGCGGCCGAAGCTGAGCACGTCCTTGGCGTTGAACTTGCCCTCGCCCGGCTTGGCGGTGAAGGCGCCGATATCGAACATATCGTTCAGCGGCGTTTCGGTTTCCTTGCCCTTGGCGTCGGCATAGTATTTGTGCGCCTCGACCGTGAAGCGGACGTCGAACTTGCCGTCGGCGCGCTTGGTCACCTTAGGATCACGGGCGCGCAGTTCGACAACCGTGATCTTCTCGAACAGATCCGTAATCAGGGCCTGGTCGGCCGGCGACGCCTCGGCACGCAGGGCGGCCACGAGTTCGCTGGAACGCGGATAGGGCGCGCCCTTGAAAGCGTGGTCGGCCAGCAGCCCGCGAAGCGCCGCATTGACCTTGTCCTCGCCGAGCCGGTCGGACAGCAGGTACATGACCAGCGAACCCTTGTTGTAGTGGATATATTGCTGATTTTCGACGCGGTAGAGCGGCAGTTCGCCGTCCGGGTCAGTCTGGCGGCCGCGCAGGTAGGTATCGAGCTCGTACTTCAGGAAGCGGCGGATCTGGTCCTTGCCGTAAAGCTTCTGCATCACCATCAGCGCCGAATATTGCGCCAGGGTTTCGGACATGGAGGTCGCGCCCTGTTTGTCGCCGCCGATGATCTGGTGCGCCCACCACTGGTGCGCCAGTTCGTGGGCAGTGACGTAGGTCGTGTAATCGATCTTGTCCGGGTCGCGGACATCGGCAATGAATCCAATCCCTTCGGAATAGGGTACGGTACCGGCAAACGATTGTGCATACGTGGCATAAGCCGGGAATTCCAGTATGCGCATCTGTTTGAACTGATAGGGACTGAAGTTGGCCTGGTAGTAGTCGAGCGAGGTCGACAGTGCGTTCAGCATACGGTCGACATTGCGCGGATGCTGGGCGTCGTAATAGACGGTGAGGTCTACGCCGGCGTGCTGGATGTGCTTTTCCTGGTAGTGCGCCGACTGCATCGAGAAGAAGTTTAGGATCGGCGCGGTCGAGACGAAGCGCGAGGTCCGGCGTCCGTCCCTGGTGACGTCCGAGACGCGGTAGCCGGGCGCCACCGGCGTCTGGTCGGCAACCGTGCTGACGGTGATGTCCGACGTCGTCCAGTCGGCGTGGATGTAGTTATATTGATCGCCCGCCGGATCTTCGAGCTTCTTCATGCGCTCAAGCGGCGGCAGCTTGTATTTGCGGCGCAGGCGCTTGTCCTGCATCTCCATGGCCGACCAGATACCGAGCCGCGGCGCGATCTCGAAATTAGTGAGGAAGGTGCCGTTATCGACGACGCGCGTCGTCAGGCCGTCATTGCCGAAACCCGATTGCGCCGCCGAGGCGGTAAAGCTTAGCGTGCGCTTCTCGCCTGGCTGCATCGGCGTGTCGAAGACATAGAGCCGTACGCCGAATCGGTCGTAATTGGTCTTCAGTCTGGCGCCGTCGAGCGTCAGGCTTTGGTAGCCGAGCTCCTTCGGCGAGGCGATGTACAGCTTCGCGATCGGACCGGTGGTCTTGTTTTCCAGCACGTAGCTGCCGGTCGAGACCACCTTCAGGTCGTGCGGATAGAGATCGACCTTGAGCGTGACGGCGGTGATGCTGGGGACCGGCAGGCCGACCACGGGGGTGAAGGTCTTTTCAAAGTCCACCATGTTGCGTTCACCCTGGCCCTTGGTGACGTATTCGTTGAGAATATTGGTGTTGTAGAAGATGTAGCCGCCAAGGGCGACGAAAACGACGGCGCAGGTGACGAGGATAACGCCGGCCGGCCCCTTGAGCCGTTGCGGCAGCCGTTTCAGGCGCGCGCTGAGGTGCGAGACCGTGCCGCGGCGCCACAGGACGTGGGCGATGACCAGCAGGCCGATGGCGAACGCTACCCAGTAGAGCTTGACGATCACCCAGCCGATCCAGAACTGCCCCAGGCCGTTCATGTCCGACATCGGCATTCCCGGCGAGCTGTTGAAACGATAGAGGACGTGATCGAAGCCGAACATGCCGGCGAACATGTTGAACAGCAGGATGACGACCATGATCGCCCAGCCGGTGAACTTGTTGGGCGACAAGGCCTGGACGAAGATCGCCAGCACGCCCATCAGGGTGAAACTGAGGGTGAAGGGCAGCAGGTACCAGACGACGTACTTACCGAATTCGTAGTCGGTATAGCCCTTGAAGGTCTGTACGGCGACATCGGCGACGATCGAAAAAATCAGGGTCGACAGCAGCACGATCATCAGGGCGATGGTCTTGGGGATGATGAAGGCCCAGTTGGGAATGGCCGTCGAATCGATGATTTCGTGCATGCGGCGCTCGCGTTCGCGCCACACGACCTGGCCGCTGTAGAAGATGGCAACGACCATGGCGAACAAGGCAAAGCCGCTGCTGACGATCGTCACCATGACGCGCGTTACCGGATAGATGGCGGTGCCGTAAAGCTGATTAGCCGAGATCGTCATCAGCGCCGTCAGGGCCAGGGCCAGCAGCATCAGGATGGGATAGACCGGACCGGAAAACACCTGGCCGGTTTCGAAACGCGTGCGCTTGATCAGGGTCGCCATGACCGAGCCGGCGCCGAAGGACGGGTTGGCCAGTTTCGTGGCAAAGGTGCGGGCGGGCGCGGTTTCGGTCTTCGCCATCAGCTTTTGCGCCTTGGACGGTTTGGCGCCGGCGGTATCGAAGCGCAGCAGGCTTTGCGTCAGGACGATCAGGCCGATGCCGAGGGCCGCATAGAGCAGCCGGTTGCCGAGGATGACGCCGGCAAAGGGCGGGACCTTCGTATTGGTATCCGACGGCGTCCAGTAGCGCGTCACCTCGCCTATGGCCCCCGAGCCGAACGGGTCGGCCCAGGCATAGATGTGCCGCGCCAGTTCGCTTTTGTCGGCGAAGGCCGAAAAACCGAAATAGGCGACGATCAGGGCGATTGTGCACAGATAGCTGCCCATCATTGACTTGGTCAGGGTGGCCGCCGTCGAGAACAGCGCCACCAGGAACAGCAAGGTTGGCAGGACGATCAGGGCATAGCCCCAGGTGTATGAACTGATGTTAAATGGCGCGATCGTTTCCTTGTCCAGCCAAGGCATCCACGTGCCGATGATGAAGCCCAGCGGCACGGCGAGGAAACAGATGGCGCAGACGATGAAGGCGCCGAGCGTGCGGCCGAGCACATAGTTGGCCTTATTCAGCCGCGTCGAATAAAGCAGCGGTCCGAAGCCGGTTTCCTGGTCGCGGATCATGACGTTGGCGCCGAAGGCCGTGGTGACGAACATGAAGAAGATCGAGACGATCGTCATGATCATGGTGACGACGATGGGAGCGTTCTTATCGACGTTGGAACCGGCGAGGATATTGACGTTGGGCGATGCCACCATGGCGAAAGCCATCGCCAGGAAGATGACAAAGGCGATCCAGAAGGTCGGGCTTTTGAGCTGATATTTCAGCTCGAACCGGGTGATGCTGGCCCACATGTCACGCCGCCTTCTTCTGGCCGAGCGTCAGGAAGTAGAGGTCTTCGAGACCGCCATTGACCGCTTCGAAGCCATCGCCCGGGTCGCTGTCGGCGGCAATGTGGATGACGGTCTTGCCAGCGAACAGGCGCTGGGAGATCAGGTTGTATTTGGCCTTGTAGGCGTCGAGCTGGTCGCGCTCGATCGTCTTCTTCCATACGCGGCCCTTGAGGCCGTTGATCAGGTCGACGGGCGCGCCTTCGAGGCGTATCTGGCCGCCGGCCAGGATGGCCATGCGCGGGCACAGGTCGGCGACGTCTTCGACGATGTGGGTCGAGAGGATGACGACGACGTCGTCGCCGATGCCGGCCAGCAGGTTGAGGAAACGGTTGCGTTCTTCGGGGTCGAGGCCGGCGGTCGGTTCATCGACGATGATCAGTTTCGGGTTGCCGAGCAGGGCCTGGGCGATGCCGAAACGCTGGCGCATGCCGCCGGAGAAGCCGGCGAGCGCCTTGTTGCGCACGTTCCACAGATTGACCTGGTTGAGCAGGCTTTCGACCGTGTCCTTGCGCTCTCCGCCCTTCGACAGGCCCTTGAGGATGGCCAGATGGTCGAGCATGGAATAGGCCGAAACGCGCGGGTAGACGCCGAAATCCTGCGGCAGGTAACCCAGGGTTTCGCGCAGCTTCTCGGGCTGGCGGATGACGTCGATATCGCCGAAGGTGATGCCGCCTGACGTTGGGGTCTGCAGCGTGGCGATGGAGCGCATCAGGCTCGATTTACCGGCGCCGTTAGGGCCAAGCAGGCCGAACATGCCGACGGGCAGGTCAAGGCTGACTCCGTCGAGCGCCCGGACGCCGTTACCATAGACATGAACAAGATTGTCGATACGCAGCATATTTGCCCCCAATTCATATGGCTGGACTCTCGTCGCGGGATTTAGTCACGGATGTCGCCATTTGTCACCTGACAAGCGCGTAACTGTTTGCCTGTCGTCATGTTTGAAAAATGCACGCCCGAAAGGCGCTTTTTGGAGGGGATATTTTGGAATTATATTGTGTAAATTCAACGATGTAGACCTTTACCCGTTTTTGGGGAATCGCACACAATGTCGGAAAATTGCAAATCGGCATTTCTCGCGGGCTGGAGGGTTTTGTAACTTGGCAGGATGCTAAAGCA
>FSVF01000120.1_pt1 | contig 18702 bp, 16 predicted proteins | sample 1637601 | NCBI WGS metagenome assembly FSVF01 (sample SAMEA3914814, study PRJEB12502) | metagenome | biome: forest; material: soil | place: USA | collected 2011-09-16 | depth 0.1 m
ACAGGTATTCGACGCCGATCTCGTTCAAACCCTCGATGAAATAATTGGCGGCGGTGATGTGGTAGTTTGATGCCGTTATAAAATACCTGTTCTCTTTGCGGATCCGATGGAAGTCGCCGACCAGATTCGCATGATATTCCGGCATTTCACTGTAGAGGCGGTAACGTTTGCCAGTCCGGATATTGAGCAGGTAGCCAACCCAGGTCTCATAACGTACGCCCATGGATTTCTCGGTGTGGGACGCCGTGAAAAAGACGCTGTCATTGCCCGCCCACATCAGGACGGGAATCGAGTTGGCGCCCGTGACCTGCGCCGAAAAGCGGTTGCCGGTCTCCAGGTCGATTTCGACGATTTGCAGGTCGGCCGATTGTGAAACGAAAGCAGCGCGCTTTCCATCCGGCGATATCGCCACCTTGCCGATAGCGGGCAGTTTGCCGAATTCCGCCAGAGGCGGCTGCGCATCCTCGGCCGCGGCCATCACCGGCGAAAACAGCATAAGGGCGCAGGTTTGACCCAGCACCGAGCGACGCGATAACCGCGTGAAACGTCCCATCCCGACTCCCCTCGGCACTGGCCATTCGCTCAGGCTTATGCTTTGCCCGTTAAGCGTTACCCTAGACTGGAAGGCGTGCCCTGGCAATGGATTACCCGGCTACCGCAGAGTGACTTTGCCCTTGCCCCAGGCGAGGCTTTGGCCTAACGGAAGGGCCCGTTTTTTCTTGAAGCTTTCCCGCAGGTGACATCATGACATTGGCATTCGTTTTCCCCGGTCAGGGTTCCCAGAGCGTCGGCATGGGCGCGGAGCTTTTCGACACATTCGCCCGCGCGCGCGACGTCTTCAACGAGATCGACGAGGCGCTCGGCCAAAAGCTCTTCCAGCTGATGCGCGAAGGGCCTGAAGACCAGCTGACCCTGACCGAAAACGCCCAACCGGCGATCATGGCCGTGTCCCTCGCCGTGGCGCGGGTTCTCGAGGGCGACTTCGGCATTGCCTGTTCGGCGGCGAAGTATGTTGCCGGGCATAGCCTTGGTGAATATTCCGCCCACGCCGCGGCCGGGACTTTTTCTCTGGCCGACACGGCGCGTCTGCTGAAACTGCGTGGTCAGGCCATGCAGCGCGCCGTGCCCGTCGGCGTCGGTGCCATGGCGGCCCTTATCGGCAAGGCTGATCTCGAACTGGCGGAAGCGGCCTGTGCGGCGGGATCGAGCGCCGGTGTCGTGGTTGTCGCCAACGACAATAATGCCGGTCAGATAGTGATTTCCGGCGAAAAGGCGGCGGTGGATGCCGCCGTCGAAAAGGCCAAGGAGCTTGGCGCCAAGGCCGCCATGCTCAACGTGTCGGCGCCATTCCATTGCCCGCTGATGAAGCCGGCGGCCGAAGAGATGCGCGAAGCCCTGAGCAAAGTGACCATCAACCAGCCGGCTTCCACCCTGGTCGCCAATATCACGGCGCGTCCGGTTGTCGACAAGTCAGAGATCGCCGATCTGCTCGTGCAGCAGGTCACCGGCCGTGTGCGCTGGCGTGAATCGGTGCAGTGGCTGGCCGGTGAGGGACGGGGGGAGGCGACGTTGATCGCCGAGCTTGGCGCGGGCAAGGTCCTGACCGGTATGATCAAGCGAATTGCGCCGGAAGCGCAAGCTGTCGCGCTTAATGGGGCCGCCGATTTCGAAGCCTTCGTCAATTCGCTGAAGGCGTGATCCATAAGCTCTTGATACCGAGGGCGGTTTACCTTAAGGCCGCCCATATCGAGACCATCACATCCAGGCGGGAGATCGCATGTTTGAACTGAGCGGAAAAACAGCCCTTGTCACCGGCGCGACCGGCGGCCTCGGGGCCGAAATCGCCCGCAGCCTGCACGCCCAGGGCGCCAAGGTCGTTCTGTCGGGCACGCGCGAAGCTGTCCTCGCTGAACTGGCCGGGGAGTTAGGCGACGGCGCCTTCGTCGCGCCGTGCAATCTGTCGGATTCGGCTCAGGTCGACGGTCTGGTCGCCAAGGCCGAAGAAGCCGCGGGTTCCGGCCTCGACATCCTGATCGCCAATGCCGGCATCACCAAGGACGGTCTGATCCTGCGCATGAAGGACGAGGACTGGGAAACGGTCATCAAGGTCAACCTGGAAGCTTACTTTCGCCTGGCCCGCGCCGCCACCAAGGGCATGATGAAGCGCCGCTTCGGCCGCATCATCGGCATTACCTCGATCGTCGGCGTCACCGGCAATCCTGGGCAAACCAACTATGCGGCATCAAAAGCCGGCATGATCGGCTTCTCCAAGGCCCTCGCCCAGGAAGTCGCCAGCCGTAACATCACTGTCAACTGCGTTGCCCCGGGCTTCATCGCTTCACCGATGACCGACGAACTGAACGATGCTCAGCGCGCGGCTATCCTGACCCGAATTCCGGCCGGCGACCTCGGCAAGGGCGCGGACATTGCTGCGGCCTGCGTCTATCTCGCCAGCAATGAAGCGGCGTACGTGACGGGCCAGACCTTGCACGTCAACGGCGGCATGGCCATGATATAGAGCGCGGCAACCACGGGGCCTTCACGTTGCACTGCACAGTGAAGGCGCTTTTGGTTTGAGAAAGAGTATGCTAGGCAAGGCGCGAAATGGCTTGAATCGCGCCGGATGTGTGAATACAAGTCAAATCCGGATTCTGGAAAGCCCCGGCCTACGTCACTGGCCTTATGTGGGATCTGAATATCTAAACCTCTGAAGGGACTATAAATGTCTGAAGTTCTTGAACGCGTTCGCAAGATTGTGATCGACCACCTGGATGCTGATCCGGACAAGGTCACCGAAAAGGCGAGCTTTATCGACGATCTGGAAGCCGACAGCCTCGACATCGTCGAGCTGGTTATGGCTTTCGAAGAAGAATTCGATATCGAAATCCCCGATGACTCGGCTGAACACATCCTGACCGTTGGCGATGCCGTCAACTACATCCAGGAAAAGCTGGCGGCTTAAGGCCTGACAACGGCTGTCACGGAGCGCGGTTTTCAGGCCCTTCTGCGTAGGCGGGGTTTGGCCGCGCTCTGTTTGTTTGTGCACTAATCTTTCTGATGCGTGGCCGCCCGGCTGCGCGAGATTTCAAGACAGGTGATCGGCGAGCCCGTTTGCGCCCGCCAATACGGATCACCGCCAAAGATCGCCGCCACGGTCGCGGCCAAAACTGCGGTAGGGTGGAAACTATATGGTTCGTCGCGTCGTCATTACGGGTCTGGGTCTGATTTCGCCTTTGGGCGCCGGTGTTGAAATTTCGTGGAAGCGCCTGATTGCCGGACAGTCGGGCGCGGGTCCGATCACGGCCTTCGACACGACAGACTATGCCTGTACCGTGGCCTGCGAAGTCCCCAGCGTCGATGGACGCGGCGGCGGCGGCCCGGATATCGAAGGCTCGTTCGATCCGTCCAAGGTCTTGTCGAACAAAGAACGCCGCAAGGTCGACGATTTCATCCTGTACGCCATCGCGGCCGCCGACGAAGCCCTGGAAGACGCCAATTGGCACCCGGAAAGTGAAGACGATCAAATCGCCACAGGCGTCATGATCGGCTCCGGAATAGGCGGCCTGGGCATTATCGCCGAAACCGCGCTGGAACTGCGCGACAAGGGCCCCAAGCGCATATCGCCCTTCTTTATTCCGTCTTCGCTGATCAACCTGGCGTCGGGTCAGGTATCGATTCGCCACAAGCTCAAGGGCCCCAACCACGCCGTTGTCACGGCCTGCGCCACGGGCGCCCACGCCATCGGCGATGCCGCCCGTCTGATCGCGCACGGCGACGCGGATGTCATGGTCGCCGGGGGCGCCGAATCCGCGATTGTCCCGATCGGTATCGCCGGCTTCATCGCCTGCCGAGCCCTGTGCACGGCGTTCAATGACACGCCGGAGAAGGCATCGCGGCCGTACGACAAGGACCGCGACGGCTTCGTCATGGGCGAGGGCGCGGGGGTGGTTGTTCTCGAAGAATACGAGCACGCCAAGGCGCGCGGCGCCAAGATCTACGCCGAGGTTCTGGGCTACGCCCTGTCGGGCGACGCCTATCACATCACCGCGCCGTCCGATGACGGCAACGGCGGCTATCGCGCCATGGTGGCGGCGGCAAAGGATGCAGGCGTCGACCCATCCGAAATCGACTACGTCAACAGTCATGGGACATCGACCATGGCCGACGGCATCGAGCTGAAGGCGATCGAGAAATTTCTCGGCGAACGCGCCAAGACCGGTACGGTGTCCTCGACCAAGTCGGCGATCGGCCATCTGCTGGGGGGGGCCGGTGCCGTCGAGGCGATTTTCTGCGTCCTCGCCATCCGCGACCAGATCGCGCCGCCGACACTCAATCTCGATAATCCCGATGTCGATACGCCGATCGACCTTGTGCCGCACAAGGCCAAGAAGATGGTCATCAACAAAGTTATGTCGAACTCGTTCGGCTTCGGAGGCACCAATGCGGCCCTCATCCTGGGCAAGGTCGACGTATGAGCCGTCTCCCAACCGATCCCGGTAAATCTCACGCCGGCAAGGGCTTGACCGGGGCGCTCGCGGGCCTTGTGGCGGGGGTAGCCCTGCTGATCTTCGCCGGCGTCCTGTTTCTGTTTGCGCAGTTGTTCGGTCCCGGGCCACATGTCGATACCGAAGTCACCTTCCCCAGCGGGATGAGTGTCGCGGCCATGGGCCGCGAACTTGAAGCCAAAAAGGTCGTCCATTCGGCGTTGATGTTCCGCATCGCCGCCAAGATGGGCAAACACACCAATGACCTGAAGGCGGGCACCTACGATTTCCCGGCCGGATCGTCCCTCGTCGCCGTGCTGAAGCAGATTGCCGAAGGGCGTGTCGAGCAAACCTACGTCACAATTCCCGAAGGCCGTACCTCGGCCCAGGCCGTGCGCATCCTGATGGCCACCAAGGACCTGGTCGGCGACGTCGATGTGCCGCCGGAAGGGTCGCTTCTGCCCGAAACCTACCTTTATCAACGCGGTGAAAGCCGCCAGGCCGTGCTCGATCGCATGCTCGAAGCGGGCCGCAAGACGCTCGATCAGCTGTGGCCGACGCGCGCCAAGAACCTGCCGTTCAGCACCAAGGAAGATGCCCTCATCCTGGCTTCGGTTGTCGAGCGTGAAACCGGTATTCCCTCTGAACGTCCGCGTGTCGCGGCCGTATTCGTCAACCGCCTGCGCAAAGGTATGCGGCTGGAATCCGATCCGACGGTTATCTACGGAATCTCCCATGGCGAGCCTCTGGGACGCGGCCTGACGCGCGCCGAAATCGATACGCGGACGCCCTGGAATACCTATCTGATCAACAGTCTGCCGGTGACACCCATCGATAATCCTGGACGCGCTTCGATCGCCGCCGTGCTTAATCCTGCCCAGACGGACGACGTTTACTTCGTCGCCAACGGTACCGGTGGTCACGCCTTTGCCGCCACTTACGAAGAGCACCTCGTCAACGTAGCGCGCTGGCGTCAGATGGAAGCCGGTGTCAACCACTATACCACGCCGGCGGTAGACACGGTGCCGGTCGAGGCGCCGGTACCGGCGAAAAAGATTGCTGCGGCCAAACCTGCCCAGGCCAAACCTGCCCCAGCCAAATCCGCGCAGGCCAAATCTGCTCAAGCCAAATCTGTTCAAGCCAAGTCCGCCCGAGCCAAACGCCTCAAGACGATCCGCTTGCGCGGCAAGGCGTGACGCACCATCGGGCGGTGATCCTCCCTGTTCCTTTAGACGGATACCCGACCCTATGACGCTGTCCAGCATGACCGGTTTCGCGCGCTGCGAGGGCGCTTTTGGCGACGTCAGCTGGGCGTTGGAAGCGCGCAGCGTAAATGGCCGAACGCTGGACATCAAGTATCGCTTCCCCCCGGGATTCGAGGCGACTGAACGCCTCGGCCGCGATCTGTCGAAGGCGCGATTCCAGCGCGGGCAAATGAACCTGACGGTGTCGGTCAATACGGCGGGCTCGACCGCGGGCGTGATGATCAATCGGGAGGTCCTCGATTTTTACCTGGCTGCCGGGCAGGCTCTGGTTGAGGAGGGCAAGGCGACCACACCCTCGGCCGATGGCCTTCTGGGTTTGCGCGGCGTTGTCGAGGCCACGGGTGATGAACGCACCGGCCTGGCTGAAGACGGTGAGGGAGCTCTGGCGCGGGACATCGCCAGGCTGTTCGATCTGCTGAAGGCTGCGCGCGACAGTGAAGGGCGTGCGTTGCAGGGCGTTCTCAAGGACCATCTCGCGGCCATGGCGGCTGCCGTCGAGCGCGCCAAGTCCCTGGCTGATACCCAGGTTGAGGTTATCCGTGACCGCTTTGTGCGCCGTTTGGCCGAGATCATGCCGGACGCCGGCAAGGACAGCCTCGAAGACCGCATCCTGCAGGAAGCGGCATTGCTGGCCGCCAAGGCGGATGTCCGCGAAGAACTCGATCGCCTGACCTCACATCTCGATCAGGCGCATACCCTGATCGACAGCGAAGCCGCGCCTGGCCGCAAGCTCGACTTCCTGGCGCAGGAATTCATGCGCGAAGCCAACACCCTGTGCTCGAAGTCGGCTTTTATCGAATTGACGCAAACGGGACTGGAGCTTAAGTCGGTCATCGACCAGTTCCGCGAACAAATTCAGAATGTGGAGTAAACCATGCCGGGCACCAGCTCGCCGAACACCGACCGACTAAGGCGTGGTCTGATGCTCATCGTTGCCGCCCCGTCCGGGGCGGGCAAAACGTCGCTGTGCCGCCGGCTGGTGTCGGATCACGCCGACCTTGACCTGTCGATCTCGGTAACGACACGCGGGCCGCGTCCGGGCGAACGGAACGGCCGCGAATATCACTTCATCGACGAGTCGCATATGGACGAGCTGATCGCCGAAAAGGCGCTGCTTGAATATGCCTCGGTCCACGACGCCCGTTACGGCTCGCTGCGCGAGCCGGTCGAGCGCGCGCTCAGCCACGGTAAGAATGTCCTGTTCGATATCGACTGGCAGGGGGCGCAGCGCATTTCGGCCAAGGCGCCTTCGGATGTCGTGCGCGTATTCATCCTGCCGCCGTCTATGGCGGAGCTCGAACGCCGGCTGGTGGCCCGCGCCCAGGACGACGATGACGTCATTTCCCGCCGCATCGGTCGCGCCAAGAGCGAGATTTCGCACTGGGCGGAATACGACTATGTCATTTTAAATGACGACTTCGATCGCTCCTACGCTGAGCTGGTCCACATCTACCACGCAGAAATCTCGCGCCGGTCGCGAGGCTTGTGGATATCTCCGTTCGTTGATGAATTGATGGTCGAGAATATCTAATGGGGTGATGGACCCACGCACTTCGCCTATACCTCCCCATGAGCGCCTCTTTCGACACCATAGACTCAGTAACGAATGGGGAGGGGGACCGCACGCCGCGCGCCGCGCGGAAAGTATTGGAAAAGCAGAGATTTCTCCGTCGCGCAAGATGTGGTGGTGGGGGCGGATTCGAACGATCCGTCGCTCAGGCGCTAAGTGCGACCGTCCATCAGATCAGCTCTGCCAATACCAGAAAAGCCTTAGGGCCAACCTGTTCCGCGCGCGTCGTTGGATCGATCCCGGCCTTCTCCAGCAACACCTCTCCGCCAAGCGCCTTCAGTGATGAGCGCAGCATCTTGCGGCGCTGGCCGAACGCGGCGGCAGTGATCTTTTCCAGATTCTTGATAATCGCCTTATCGGGTCGATCGGTCTTCGGCGTCAGCTTGACCACGGCGCTGTCAACCTTCGGCGGCGGCGTGAAAGCGCGCGCGGGCAGGTCCATCAGCTTGTCACAATCGCACAGGACCTGGGCGATGACGCTCAACCGGCCGTAATCGTCGTCCCCGGCCGGTGCCACGATGCGCAACGCCACTTCCAGCTGGAACATCAGGGTCATCGATGCCGGCTGCCACGGACCCGTCAGCCACTTGATCAGTAATGGCGTACCGACGTTGTACGGCAGGTTCGAGACGATGTGCGCCTTGGCATCTGCAAGAATTAATTCTGATGAATTGCATTTGGCAAGCAATTGTCGCTCATCGGCCTTCAACGCGTCACCGTCAATCACTTCGAACCGCTCGCCATAGGCTTCGCGCAAGTCGCCGAGCAGTTCAACGAAACGCGAATCCTTTTCGATGGCAATGATCTTCCGGGCTTCGGTTTCAAGCAGGGCACGCGTCAGCCCACCGGGGCCGGGGCCCACTTCGATCACCACATCGCCATCAAACGGGCCGCCCAACCGGACGATTTTACGCGTGATATTGAGGTCGAGCAGAAAGTGCTGCCCGAAACTCTTCTTCGCCATCAGTCCATGCGATTCCAGGCTCTCACGCAGGCTGGGGAGGTCGGCAGGGGTCATGGGCTCGTCCGGTTGCGGCTGAACTGATCGGCAGCCTTGAGGGCATTCAGGAAGCTGTCCGCGCGGGCGATGCCCTTGCCGGCAATGTCGAAGCCGGTGCCGTGATCCGGCGAGGTCCGGACGATCGGCAGCCCCAGGGTTATGTTGACGCCGCCCCAGAAATCGAGCGTCTTGAGCGGGATCAGGCCCTGGTCGTGGTACATGCACAGGACCGCGTCGTATCGCGCGCGGGCTTCGTCGTGGAAGAGGCTGTCGGCGGGATAGGGACCACTGATATCCACGCCCATTTGCTGCAGTTTTTCAACGGCAGGCCGCAGCATCTCGATCTCTTCGCGACCGATGCTGCCGTTTTCGCCCGCGTGAGGATTGAGGCCGGCCATGACCAGCCGCGGCGCCGCGATGGCGAAGTCCCGCCTCAGGGCCGCGTCGGTGATGTGCGCCAGCCGTACGAGATTTTTTTCCGACAGGGACGCGGCCACTTTCGCCAATGGCAGATGGATGGTCGCCAGAACGACGCGAAGGTCCTGGGCCGCCAACATCATGACGGGGGTCGGTGCCGGACTTGCGTCGTCTTCGCGGCACAGCTCGGCAAGAAATTCGGTGTGGCCGGGAAAGCTGAATCCCGACTGGTAAAGCACGGACTTGGCAATCGGTGCCGTGATCAAGGCCCGCGCCTGGCCCGACCGGCACAAGGTGACCCCGTGGCGGATCCAGTCGATAATATGGGGTGCGTGAACGGGATCAGGCTTGCCGGGGACGGCCTGTTCCGTCAACGGCCTGTCAAGGACCGGCACCGCGCGCTCGAAAATCGAGGAAATCTCTGCAGGAGCGGTAATCCGCGCAATGTCTACGCCTTGCTGCGCGACCGTTTCGGCGTCCCCGACAACGGCGAAGGCGAGCTCGGGACTATGGCGCACGGCTCGCCAGGCAGCGGCAACGATCTCAGGACCGATGCCACAAGGATCGCCCAAACTGACGACGAGGGGAGAGCGCAGACTTGCCATGACCGCGAGCTAAGAAGCTTGAGGGCTTAGGTCAAGGACAAATCGCCTGGGGCGTCGGATTAGTGGTTCTCGATCGTCGCGCTGCTGCGCAATTCGCGCAGGTAACGTTTACCAAGCATCGCCAGGCGCTCATTGACGAGACTTTCCTGGATCTGGTCCCGCGTAACGGCATTGTCGCCCGCCAGCTGACGATCGCAGACGAACAGGACATTCACGTTCTGCGCATTGCGCATCGGTACGGTCGACTGGGTTGGCTTCAACGGCCGTAGGGCATCGGCGTACGACGTTTGCAGCAGGCTCAACTGTGCTTCCCCAAGGTCGGTAACCTGAATGCCCGAAGCCTTGGTTTCATCGACCCCGTCGCACGTCTTGGCGCGCGAACGATAGGCGGTCAATTGGCTTTCCGCGCTGCTGACCTGTGCCGGCGTGGCATCGGCGGGCAGGGACACGGCGGCTTGCTTGACGTGGAAGACCATGTCGGCATTGCCATCGGACTTATTACGCAGCAGAACGATATGGACGCCGTCCTTGGTCGTGATCGGCGCGCTCATGTCCCCGGGAGCCATCGTTTCAAGCACCGCCTCGATCTGCGGGTCCAGGCTGCCGGCAGCAATCCAGCCTTCATCACCACCCTGCGCGGCCGAAGGTGCGTTGGAGAACTGACGCGCCACGGCCTGGAAGGGGGCGACCTTGGCCTGAATCTGCGTGTATAGCTGCTGGGCGCCCTTTTGTGCGGTATCAAGGCCGCCGGCCTGAGTGGCGTCGAGGAAAATCTCGGAGATGTTGAACTGGCGCTTCTGGCCGTCGGAGATAACACGGTCCATCATGGCCTCGACCTGGGCCTTGCCGACGGAAGCGTTCGAGTGATAGCGGCCTCCGACCAGCTGGCTCCAGCCGGTCTGTGCCGAAATCTGATCGCGCAGCGTCTGCGACTCGACGCCGACCTTTTTCAGTTCCACCAGCAATTGCGGGCCCGTCAGGCCGCTCTGGTGGGCCATACGGTCGATTTCCTCGTCGATTTCCTTGTCGCTGACCGTGACCTTCCAATGCGTCATTTCCTGCTGTTGCAGGTGTTCATCGACAAGGCTGCTCTCGGCCTGCTGCTGCAAAGCGGCATAATTTTCCTGAGTGACCTGGACGCCGGACGTCACGATCAGCAGCAACATGCGCTGCTTCAGATCGTAGGATGTGACCATGTCCTTGTTGACCGACATCAACATGCCTTCACCCAGTGCCGGCAGCTGAGGCGCCGGGGCGTTCTGGTCGAAACCAGGCGCCGAGGCCAGCGCCGCCGAACCCGTGTCCGGCGTTTGCGTCTGCAAAGGGGTTTGGGCCAGACCAGCCGTCGCGGCGAGAAGCCCCGCCGTCAGGGCAAACAGGCTGACGCCGGTGACTTTCAGGGCGGTGCGGTATGTGGACATCATCGGCATAGGGTGAGCTTGACCTGAGGTGTTAGCGAACATCGGTGAATTCGGAACCTGACGTTCCCAATGTGGCAAGGTTAAGGCGGAAAAGTATCGAAGATTGCGGCTTGCCGTTATGGGCGTAGAGATCGCTCTCGTTCCGCTGATAGACGATTTCGTACCAGCTGCAATCGTCGCGGTAAATGAGACTGACCGTCGACCGGCGCCAGCGCTTGTTGACCATGTCGCGGTCAAGGCGCGCGGACACGCCCCAGTTGTCGGTGATGAAGTGGCGCGCGTAGAACTGCAGGTTGCGGTAATTGTCGCCGAAACGGACCAGCTTACCGCTGGCAACGTAAGGTGTCACCAGCAGATCATTGAAGATATAGCGAACGGTCGCCACGGTCTTCGGGTTGAAGGCGCTAAGGCCCCACTCGCCCTGGCTCAGCCGCGTCGTCTCGCTGTCGAGGCGCAGCCGGGTGTAACCATAGAGACCCTTGCCGGTATCGAAGCTGCCATCGACCACCCAGTCGGAATTTTTGTTGCCGAGCCCGGAGGGGTCATAGGTATAGCCCGACACCGTTTTCAGGAACTGTGTCTCTGGTTTGTCACGCAAGATCCGACCGACAAGGCCCTCGACTTCGAGGCCTGAGTCGAATTTCAGCTGCGAGCGCAGACCAAGGTTCAGGCGCGATCCGCCCTCGTAGATGTCGAAGCCCGGTGAGCGGTTGGCCGTGAACAGGTTGGTGCTGTCGAACTCGAACGACTGGCTGTCTTCGGTCGGCAGGTAGGGATTGACTTGCGCGTCGGGTGACACCGCGAACTGTGCCATCGGCTCGAGAATGGCGGTAAAGCTGTCGTACCGCTTGTACAGCGGATAGCTGAAATTGAAACCGATTGTGCCAAGATCGCGGGAAATACTCGCTTCCTTGCCCGCTGCATCGAGATGCGTCACGCGATACTGGTCGTGGCGAACGTCGAAGAACGGTCCCCAGCGCACACCGCCGCGGGTCGTCATATTGCCGTACCACGAGGCGCCGACGCTGGCGCGAGTGGTGTCGTAGGCGCCCTGCTGCGACGGCAGAAGGCCCTGGACATAGGTCGGCGCGCCGTCGGCAACGTAAAGCTTGTGGATCAGCGCCAGGGCGTCGGCCGAGACCGTCAGTTGCCCGCCCAAAAGGCGCGACTTCGGCGACCAATAGGCTTCCAGCATCGGCGCAATGGCCGGATAGAGGTTCGAATCGACCGCCAGGCTGTGATCGCTTATGGTCGGGACAACCAGCCCCGTTATGGAATCGACGTACTGACCGCTGACGGCCAGACTCTGGAAGTTGGCGATCGACAACGACACATAGCTTGTATCCGTTTGGCGCGTCACGTGCGCCTGGCTGATCAATTCACGCGAATTGGCCGTCCATTCGCCGATCTGCTGGAAGGGATCATCGATGCTGTAGCGTTCGAAGAAGTTGGCGTTGTCGTATTCCCGGCCAGCCGGATCGGCGTACTTGTCCTTGATGTGCTGGGCGGTGAAGCTCCAGCGCCAATCCTGGTTGATCTTGAAGGCGCCGTCGGCCAGCAGGTAGTCGCGTGTCGCCGAAGGGCCGATCCGCGCGCCGGCATTGTCGAAGAACGACTCATTGGTGAAGCCGAAGCGCGCATGCAGTTCGCCGGAATAGAAGTGGCGGTCGAATTCCAGATTGATCAGCGGATTGACGCCGGCATTGAACTGCGGGCTGACGATCACCTGCGAATATGGCGAGATCGACCACAGATAGGGCTGCTCGTAAGAGAGGCCGCCGCGCTTGCGCGAAAACTGCACCTTGGGCTGCAGGAAGCCCGACGCGCGCTCAAGCTCAGGATCCGGCGTCCACATATAGGGCATATACAACACCGGCACGCCGTGTATCTTCACGACGGCATTGTTGTAATAGACCATCTTCTTGTCTTTGCGCTGGGTGATCGTCCCGGCCTCGATCGACCAAGACGGCTCCTGCGTCACACCTTTCGCCTGACAGAGCTGGCAGGGCGTATAGACAATATTGGTCAGCCGCGTCGTGAAGTCGTTGACGCGCTCGACGCGGCGGGCAAAAACCTTCGAATTGTCCTTGCTGACAGCGGCAAAATTTTCGCTGACGCCAGACGACATGTTGTCGTCATAGGTCACCTTGTCGGAAAACTGGACCGAGCCATCTTCACTGATGGTTTGGGTGTGGCCCTCAGCTATGGTCTTGCCGGTGCGGCTGTTATAGGTCACGGCGTCGGCGCGGATGATCCGTTCCTTGTAGCGCATTTCGACGTGGCCGCGTGCCACGACCGTATCGCTGTCAGGGGTCTCGATTTGATCGGCTTGGACGTAGGCCCCGCCGGGGACCAGTCCGTCCGGACCAGGCACACCGGGGACCTGCAAAGTCCGTGTTGTTTGTGCCCCAGCCGGCGTCGCGGCTTTCGCCGTAGCACCCTGGGCGCTATCGGTGACGGCCGTCTGCGCCATGGCGAGTTCGAATGACAGTTGCGAGCCGGTGCTGATGTGCGTGTCGGCCTGAGCCATCGCCAGCTCGAAGGCGAGTTGAGTCGCCGTGCCGCTCACCGTCGTCGCAGCGGCCTGCGCGCCTTGCCCGGTCGTTACCAACCGGGTTTGCGCCAGGGCGGGACCAACGATCCCCGCGCCCATGGCCAGAGAGAGCAGACCCGCACTGACTTTAAGAGAATAGCGCTTCATCACGGCCTTACTGCAGAGCGCAACCCGGTTCAGCGTCTCCACTTCCCGGCCCAATTGCGCGACAAAACCAACTCCGGACACCCAAGGTCCTATAGCATAAATGTGGCGGCGGCGAGTCTCCGTTTGCCGCTTATCCCCGCTGATCCGCTTATCCTCCATCCTAGCCATCCTCGGTGTAAACGAGGAGCGTCATGGCTGCAAGCATGGCCAGAACAGCCGGCGACCAGCCCGCCAAAACCACGGGAATGACATCGGCCTTGCCCATGCTGGAGAACAGCTGGTTGACGAAGAAAATGACAAAACCTAGGCTGACGCCCGAAATCACCAGGGGGGTCAGTCCGCCCAGACGCATCAGGCGCAGGGAAAACACGGCGCCGAGCATCGCCATGGCGGCGAACATCACCGGCGTAGAGAGAAGCTGGTGCATCTTCAGGCGGTACATTGTCGTCGGTGAACCGGCGACAGCATTGCGATGGATGAGCTCAGGCAATTGCCAGAACGGAACCGACTGCGTCGAGGCATATTTGTGAAAGGCTGCCTTGGCGTCGAGGGTCGACGGAATGCTGAGCCGTTCGTAGTAGAGGGCAGGCTCGCCCGGCTTGGCTTCCCAGGCGTTTTTCAGCGCCCAGCCGCCAGGTCCAAGTATGGCTTCCTGAGCATCGACCCGGCTGCTGAATTGCGGTACGCCCTTGGAATCGACGTCGTATGTCCAGAAGGTCACGCCGCTCAGGCGGCTGGCATTGCCGTCTTCACCCTCGGCCCGGATGACCGTCTGCTTCTGCTTTTCACCCTGACGCAGGTAGACGGCCTTGCCGGCGGTTTGCGGCGCCGACTCCTCGAGACGATTGGCGACCTTTTCGTAATTGTCCTGCAGCATCGACGCCACTGGATTGAGGACGGTGATGGTGAGGATGCCGAACAGAAAGGCGATGACCGTTGCCGGCAGGACGAACCGCCAGGCCGAGACGCCGGCGGCGCGCATGGCGATCAGTTCGCTGCGGCGGTTAAGGCTGACAAAGGCAAAGATCGAGCCGAACAGGAAGGCAAACGGCAGGAGCACCAGAATCGAGCTCGGTGATTTCTGCAGGATGAGGCCCAGGATACTGAGGCCGGATACGTCGGCCCGCGCGCCGAGCGACTTTGATATCCCAATATAATCGAGCAGGAATATCAGGCTGGACACCACCAGCAGCGCCGAGCCGAACATGGCGATGCACGTCTTGAGGATATAGGTCTCGAGACGGCTTTTGCGCCAGGGATTGAGATAGCCGAGAGCATCCTGCCAGGTCATTTGCATGGGCTCACGTCAGCGGCTGAAGGACGGAGAAACTGCGCGCCACGCCGGTCGTGCGCAAGGTGTCGTGCTTGCGCATCAGGTGCACGCAGACCAGGATCGGGACCAGGGGCACGGCATATTGCAGTATATTGAGGAAGCCCATGTCCTGGCAGGCGGTTTCGACGGCGACACCAAGGATGCGGATAACCGCGGCAATCCCCGCCGCGGCGGCAATGCGCGGGCCGTAGCCGGTGCGGCTGAAGCGCCCGCCGAGGATGCTGACGATGGCCAGCAGGATGAAGCAGAGATTGTACAGGGGACCGGACAGACGGGCATGCGCCTCGGCCTGAAGTTTGTTCGGGCTGATTTTTTCGCCGTCATACGCCGGGTTGGGAAGCAGCAGTTCGTGCATGTAACGGTCGCCTTCCTTGTACTGCAGGAAGTCGTCATTGCTGAAATAGGGCGTGACGTCGATATTGACCTGGTCGAAGGTGGTGTCGCTGATCGTGCGCTTGTCCGACATCGACTGCCTGGAGCCTTTGCGCATGATCAGGATCGACGCGCCATTGACGACCTTGATACGGCCTTCCTTGGCGACGTAGGTGCTGTCCTGGCCGTTGACCGCGGGTGTGCGGATGAATATCTGTTTCAACAAGCCGTTCTGGTCGATGCTTTGCACGAAGATGGTCAAGCCGGACTCGGACGTCGAAAATTCGCCCTCCTTGACCAGGCTGGAGATCAGGTCGTTCTTGATGCGGAACAGTTCCTGGCGCATGGCGCGTGCCGTAAACGGCTGAACGAACAGGTTGAAGGCAAGGGCGATCAGGGTGAAATAGACGCCGATACGAATCATCGGCGACGCAATGCGCAACAACGGCTCACCCGCCGCGCGCGCCGCCGTGATTTCGTGTTCGCCCTGCAAACGCGTCAGCGCCACCAGCGTGCCGACAAACAGGGCGATGGGAAAGATAAGGCCCGCCAGTTGCGGCAGCGACAGCACGGCCACCTTGGCGAAGGTCCAGCCGCTCTGGCCGCGCTCGACCACCAGATCGAACTGGCTCAGCGACTGGCTCAGCAGCGCGATCGCCGTCAAGGCCGCAACTGCCCCGGACACCGGTCCGATCAGCTGGCGAAAAAAATAACGGTCCAGTGTGCGCATGAAGACGGGCGGGGCCTGAATAATTCCTGAGTGCGGAGTGTTTCAGCCCCGCCGCGAGTTCGCTCTCCTTTTGACCGCATACGGGGTTAATTACAAGTAACTAAGCGGCTTTCCGGCAGAAATATCCCCGCAATATCCCTGTTCGCGGCGTGTCTGGGGAATTTGTCGCGCCTGTAACGGGGCGTGCGCAAAAAAAGCTTCTGTCGGCAGGCAAAAAGGGGCATAGACGCGGCACATTGCCAGCCGATACGGCGACAGATTCCCGGAGACATTCATGCAGATCAAGCTTGCCGCCAAGGCGCCCGCCAACGCCATCCACGCCGTGATTCTGGGCGAAGGCGATGCCGTCAGCCCCGGTTTTGCCGCGCTTGATTCGGCCACCGCCGACTATGTCCGCAAGACCCTGGGCGTCACGGGTTACAAGGCCGCCAAGGGCAAGGTCCAACTCGTCAACACGCCTGCCACCTTTGAAGGCGCGGCTCTGGCCTTTGTCGGCGCCGGCGACATTGCAGCCCTGGACGCTATGACAATGGAGACCGTTGCTGCCAGCCTTTATCACGCGGTGAAGGCCGCGGGCATCGACTCGCTCAGTCTCGATGTCACTGGCTACGATGCGGATCTCGTTGCGCATGCGGTGCTGGCGCTGCACCTTGCGGTCTACCGCTTCGATAAATATTTCGGCGCCGCCAAGCAGGAAAAGGCGCCGACGCTGAAGACAATTACCGTTGTCTGCGACGACGTGAAGGGTGCGGAAAAGGCGTTTGCGCCTTTGTCGGCCATCCGCGACGGCGTTGTGTTCGCCCGCGACCTGGTGTCCGAGCCGGCCAATATTCTCTATCCGCAATCCTATGCCGATCGCGTCAAGGGCCTGGAAAGCACGGGTCTGAAGGTCGAGGTCCTCGGTGAAAAGGAAATGACCGAGCTGTGCATGCATTCGCTTCTCGGTGTTGGCCTGGGTTCGCGCAAGGAATCAAAACTCGTCGTCATGCAATGGAATGGCGCGGCCAAGGACAAGGCACCGGTCGCCTTCGTCGGCAAGGGCGTGACCTTCGACACCGGCGGTATTTCGATCAAACCGGCCGAAGGCATGGAAGACATGAAGTGGGACATGGGCGGCTCGGCGGCAGTCGTCGGCGCCATGATCGCCCTGGCCTCGCGCCAGGCCAAGGTCAACGCCGTCGGCATTATCGGCCTGGTCGAGAACATGCCGGACGGTAACGCCCAGCGCCCCGGCGACGTGGTCAGGGCCATGTCCGGCACAACGATCGAGGTCATCAATACCGACGCCGAAGGCCGGCTCGTCCTCGCCGATGCCCTTTGGTACTGCCAGGACCGTTTCAAGCCGCAGTTCATGATCGACCTGGCGACGCTTACCGGCGCCATGATCATTGCACTGGGCATGGATTATGCCGGTGTTTTCAGCAACAACGACGAACTGGCGAACAGAATAGGCGAGGCGTCGAAGTCGGTATCGGAAAATACCTGGCGCATGCCCTTGCCTGCGCAATACGAAAAGCAGATCGATTCCAAGATCGCCGACATCCGCAATATCGGCGGCCGTCCGGCGGGCTCGATCACCGCGGCCCTGTTCCTGCAGCGCTTTGTCAACAATGTGCCGTGGGCGCATATGGATATCGCGCCTACCGCCTGGACGAACGAGCAGCGCATCCCGACCGTGCCGGAAGGCGCGACCGGCTATGGCGTGCGTACCCTTGATGCCCTGGTCGCCAGGTTTTACGAAGGCTGATGACGGCAAATGGTTGACGTCTGGTTCTACCACCTCGAGCGCACAACCGTCGAACAGGCCTTGCCGGATCTGCTCGAGAAGGTCGTGGGCCGGGGGTGGCGTGCCTACGTCCACGGCCTTGAGGATGACACGATTTCCGGGTTAGACTCGCATCTGTGGACCTACAGTGCGGCGGCGTTTCTGGCCCATGGCCGGGAGAACGCCGAATTTGCTGACCGCCAGCCGGTTCTGCTTGGGACATCCGGTGAGATGGTCAACGGGGCCCAGGTCTATCTGTCGGTCGCTCCGGCTGATATGCCGGAGCTCGGTGGACTGGAGAGGGCGCTGATCGTCTTTGAAGGCAGCAATGAGGCACATCTGGGCTGGGCGCGCGAACAATGGAAACGAATGAAATCAGAAGGGTTGTCTCTCGCTTACTGGAAGCAGAACGACCTGGGACGCTGGGAGAAGGTGCAATGAAGCTGGCAATTGGGAAAATCGCGGTCATTTCCGGCATTGTAATCATGGCCTTATCCGGATGTGCTTCGACTCCGCAAGAAGCGCCACCGCCGCCGAAGCCGTCACCGGTAGCGACGCCGCGTCCCTATGAACGGCCTGCCCAGACGCCCCCCCAGGCGCAGGCCCCGCGCTCCGCGCCCAAGGCAGAGTACAAGCCGATGGCCAACGATACCTGTGGCGCCAATGGCCTGCAATATCTTGTCGGCAAGCCGCGCACGGAAATTCCCGTGCCGCTTGATCCGGGGTCGCGCCGGGTGATCTGCTCGACGTGCGTCACCACGCAGGAATATCGCGCCGATCGCCAGACGATCGTCTTCGACAGCGACACCGGCCTGATCAAGTCGGTAACCTGCGGGTAGAGCACCTCCCGTTCGAATTGACTCGCGCGGGACGTCTCTCGTTTTTTTGCCTGGTCGCATCTCCTGACGCCCAAGCGGCATCCCCTTGGTCGGGAAATGCTCCACACGGATTTTCTACAAAAATTCATAGGGCTCCGGTCGCTTTCAGATAGAAGCCCGCCGTCTTCGGTGCTACCGTAAGTAGCCGCCTCCGCGAGTCG
>FSVF01000171.1_pt1 | contig 18171 bp, 14 predicted proteins | sample 1637601 | NCBI WGS metagenome assembly FSVF01 (sample SAMEA3914814, study PRJEB12502) | metagenome | biome: forest; material: soil | place: USA | collected 2011-09-16 | depth 0.1 m
CATGGAAAGCTTTTTACGGCTATAAGCTGGCGCAAATCAATCGGCGAGACGCTGCATGAGTACAATCACCCTGATCGGTCCCGGCGCCATCGGCCTCAGCGTCGGCATGGCGCTCATCGACGCCGGTCACGACGTCACCTTCGTATCGCGCCAGCCGTTCGAGACGCTGAAGCTGACAACGCCCGATGGCAAGGTCCGCACGCGAACAGTCAAGGTCGTCACCACTGAGCACGCGCCTGTCGGCGATTGGGTTTTCTTGTGCGTCAAGGCACATCAGGTCGCCTCTGCCGCAGACGCCCTCAAAGCCGCGGTCGGTCCGCAAACCCGCCTGGCCGTCTTGCAAAACGGCGTCGAACATCGCGAAAACGTCGCGCCTTTTGTCACGGGAAGCGTCGTGCCTGTGGTCGTCGATGTCCCGGCGTCCAAGTTCGGCCCAGGCGAGGCGGCCTGGCGCGACCCGGCAAGCATGATCGCACAAGACGACAACGATGGCCGCGCTTTCCGCGACCTGTTCGCTGGCACCTTCATCGCCACCTCGGTCAGCGGCGACCTGACCACCAGAATGTGGCGCAAACTGTGCGTCAATGCCGGCGGCGGCGCGGTGCTTTGCCTGACGGGCAAACCGATGAAAGTCTTTCACGAACCGGGCGTCGCCGCTGTGGCGCGAGCTATCCTGACCGAGTGCGTCGCCGTCGGGCGGGCGGCCGGTGCGAAGCTCGACGACACCGTCATCGAAGACCAGATGCATCTCTGGCTGGCGGCCGCACCGGAAGACACCAATTCAATGTTCGACGATTTTCGCGCCGGTCGTCCGACCGAATGGAACGCCCGCAACGGCGTGCTGGTCCGCAAGGGCAGAGAATACGGCATTCCCACCCCGGTCAGCGATTTGATTGTACCGCTGCTCTCAGCCCAATGCGCCACAAACAAAACCTAACCACAATCGCTGAGAAACTGCGCGACATCCTCCGCCGTCGTCGAGAAACTCGTCACCAGGCGATAACAGTCGGGACCTTCGTTCGGCCAGGCGTAAAAGCGGTGGCCTTTAGCTATCAGGCCATCGGCCAGGGTCTTCGGCAACGTAACAAACAGCTCATTGGCTTCGACAGGATGTTTGAGCGCGACTCCCGGCCTGTCGATCAAACCAATGCGCAGGGCCGCCGCCATGGCATTGGAATGCCCACCGAGCTTCAGCCACAGATCGTTGTCGAGCAAGGCCAGCAATTGCGCCGACACGTAGCGCGCCTTCGACGGCAACTGTCCGGCGCGCTTGTGGACATAGGCGAAGTCCTCGATCAAGTCTTCGTTGAAGATCACCGCGGCCTCGGCCAGCATGGCGCCGTTCTTGGTGCCACCGAAAGACAGGATATCGATGCCCGCCTCGACCGTGATCTCGGCCGGATGGCAGCCTAACGAGGCCACGGCATTGGCGATGCGCGCACCGTCCATATGCATGAACAGGCCGTGCGCTTTTGCCACCTGCGACAAGGCCCTGATTTCCGCCGGGGTATAGATCGTCCCCAGCTCCGTCGACTGCGTCAGGCTGATGACGCGCGGCCGCGACGTGTGCGGCGCGTGCTCCAGGGTCCGTTCAACCAGATCGCCGATGCTTGCCGGCGTCAACTTGCCGTGCGCTCCGTCAAGGCCGACGATCTTGCCGCCCGTATAGAACTCCGGCAGACCGCACTCGTCGTTATTGATATGGCTCTGGCGGTGGGCCAGGATCGACTCGTACGGACGGATCATCCGTGCCAAGGCCAAGCCATTACAGGCCGAGCCGTTGAACACCGGAAAGATCTTCAATCCCGGGTGACGAAAGGTCTCGCGGAAGGCCTCCTGCAGCCTTGCCGTCACCGGATCATTGCCGTAGGCCGGCACGGCGCCGTCATTGACCGCGATCAGCGCGGCCATCACATCGGGGTGGACGGGAGCGGTATTGTCGCTGGCAAAATTGGCCATGGATCGGGTGCCTCGGAACGGGTGGGAAGTTCCTCTTAGAGCATGCTGCGAAAAAGTGGAAACCGGTTTTTTGCGTAAACCATGCGACCATTGGAGCCCTCATAAAGATCATGAAAAGCGGCAAATTTTTACAAAAACACTGTTTTTCTGTCGTTGAAATCGATACCGGCGCCTCCTTTTACAGATTTTTTTCCAGGCCGCCTTCTGCCCGCCCGGTGCCCATGGTTAACTTTTGTGCGGCCGTGAAATGTCTTTGGGAAATTCACGCGGCCTTTGAAAGCTTTGCCTCTCGCAGGTCAGACATCGACAGAAATGATCCGGCACCCCCGGTATTCGCATGACCAATATTAAGACAGGTAAAGACGGCTTTAACAGTTGAGCGGCGTTTTCCTGGCCGCTTTTCAGAACAGGGTGCGGTTTACCGACTCTTATATCTATCGTGATACACCAAGCGATATGAAACCCTGCCCTGCGATAACCTGCCTCACGCTCGCCAGTCTGATTGCCGTCCCGGTTGCGTTTGCGGACACGGCCTTGGCGACAGATCTGAGCGTTATCGTGAAGGACGCGGCCGGCAGACCGGTGGCATCCGCCGTTGTCACATTTAAGCCCGCGGCCGGTGCCGCCCTGTCGGCGGCGGAACGCCAGGGGCCCTTCGTCCTTGCGCAGAAGAACATTAAGTTCAATCCGTATGTGCTCGCCGTCCCGGCTGGCGCCACGGTCACCTTTCCCAACCAGGACCGCGTCAACCACCACGTCTATTCGTTCTCGTCGGTGCAGCCCTTTCAGTTCCCGCTCTACGGCCAGGGCCAGACGCGCTCTTTACGCTTCGAGCACCCGGGAACGGTGGCAATCGCCTGCAATATCCATGATTCGATGAGCGCCTATGTGCGCGTTGTCGATACCCCGTACTACGCCACGACCGACGCAACCGGCCGGGTGACGCTGCAGGACGTGCCCGAAGGGGCAGGAAGTCTAGGCGTCTGGCAACCCCTTCTCGACGCGCCCGAACATTCGGTCGCCCGGACCATCACGCCTGGCAAAGCCAGTTCGGCCCAGACCTTCACTGTGACTATCCGCGCTGCTGCCATGCCCGCAAGCGGCGCTTACTAGGTAAAATTTGTAATGGCTTTCAAACGTTTAAGTACCAAGCTGGCGGTAATGTATGGGGGGCTGTTCTCGGCAGCCCTGCTGCTGATCGCTGTTGCCTGTTATTTGGCGGTTATTTCCTACGCGCAAGGATCGGTCCAAAAAGAACTGCAGGCCAACGCCCAGGTTTTCAAACGTATCTGGACTCTCAATTCCGAGGCGCTGCAAACCAATGCCATGTTGCTGTCGCGCGATTTCGGCTTCAAGCAGGCGCTTGCCACCCACGACACGGCCACCGTTGAGTCAGCCTTCGACAATCTGCAGGCGCGTCTGAAGTCTCAGGCCGGCGTCATCGTCGGCGCCGACGGCATGCCGGAAGTTGGCAATACCAGCGCCCTGGGACAGGCACTTGCCGCTGCCCTGCGCGGCAAGGACGAGTTCGATCCGCAAACCGGCATTGTCACGGTCGACAGCCATCCCTATCAGGCGGTCGCCGCCCCCGTCATGGCGCCCGACCGTCTCGGCTGGGTCGTTTTTGCATCGCGTCTCGACGAAGATGAGATGCGCAATATGCAGAGCCTGTCGGCCATCCCGATGAAGGCCGCCATTCTGACCCAGACGCGCGGCGGTCTGTGGCAAGGGCCGCAGGACCAGACCGACGACTTCAAGACCGAATCCTTGAGCTTTTTCATCGACCAGAGCCTGCTCACCCGGTCGGCGAGTATGGTGCAAAGCCGCCGGGGCTCGGTTATCGCCGTGGCGACCCCCTTGCCGGCGCTCGACGGTCAGCAAAAGAGTGTTCTGCTGCTCAGCTACCCTTTAAGTCAGGCTCTGAAAGCCTATCAGCCATTGCTGACCGTGCTGTTCGCCATCGGCAGCCTCGGCCTGTTTATCGTCGTGGTCGCCAGTCTCTATCTGTCGCGCTCGCTGGTACGGCCGATCCTGGCGCTCAAGGACGCCGCCTTCAACCTGAAAGACGGCCGCTCCGGACAGGTGCGCGTGTCAAGTCAGGACGAAATGGCCGACCTTGCCCACGCCTTCAACGCCATGGCTGTTTCGATCGAAGACCGCGAACGCGACATCATGCGCCTGGCCAAGACCGATACAGCCACCGACCTGCCCAACCGCTCGGCCTTCGAGGACTTTATTACGGGTCTGCGCGAACGCAATGGCGACGACGGCCTGGTTGTCATCGCCATCGGCATCGAGCGCTTTGCCCATATCCGCGCCGTGTGGGGCGTTACCTATGCCCACACCCTGGTCTCACGCCTGCAATCCATTCTGGCCGGCATATTCGAACGTGCCTATATCGCCCGCCTGTCGGCCGACACCCTGGGCCTGGTCCTGAGCCCCTGCGTCGGCGAACAGGCCGTGCCTCTGGCGAAAGCCATCTTCGCCCGCGTGGCCAAACGCATCAAGGTGACCGACGACCAGAGCCTCGACGTCATGGTCACGCTCGGTGTCTACCACGCCGGTGCCGCGCGTCCGACCGCCGACGAAATGATCGAACGCGCCTTGATCGCGCTCGACCAGGCGCGCGCCGCCAAAACGTCGATCGTGCTCTTTGATCCGCGCATCTATTCGGAACTGGCCGATAACCTGCTGCTTACCGACCAGCTCTACGCCGCCCTGCAACAACGGCAGATGCAGGTCTATTACCAGCCCAAGTTCAGCTACCGCGAGGGCCGCATCACCGCGGTCGAGGCCCTGGTCCGCTGGCAGCACCCGGAACGCGGCTTCGTATCACCGCAGCGCTTCGTGCACATTGCCGAGGAGACCGGTTGTATCCGCGACCTGACCTTGCAGGTGCTTGAGACCTGCCTGGCCGATCAATCGCGCCTCAAGGCGCTCGGCATCGAGCTCGGCATCAGCATCAACTATTCCGGCCGCCTGCTCAGCGACGAGCAGTTCAACGCCCGCACGCTGGCCATGTGCAACCATTCCGTCGGCGGCATCTGCCTGGAAATCACCGAGACCGCGGTCATCGAAGACCCGACCATCGGCCTGGCGGCCATCAATACCTTCGTCGCCAACGGCATCGAAATCTCGATCGATGATTTCGGCACCGGCCTGTCGTCGCTCGCCTACCTCAAGCAGATACCGGCCCACGAGCTGAAGATCGACCGCTCGTTCATCATGGAAATCGAAAGCGGCCAGCGCGACGCGCTCCTTGTCCGCTCGTCGATCGACCTGGCGCACGGTCTTGGCATGGTCGTCACCGCCGAAGGCGTTGAAACCGCCGCCTCGTTCGCTCTGCTGCAGGCCATGGGCTGCGACATTGCCCAGGGTTACGGCATTGCCCGGCCCATGCCCTTCGACAAGCTGGTGCCGTTCCTCGAAGACTTCGCCAAAAAGGACACGGCGTTTCCCCTGCCGACCCTTGTGTCTCCTCGAAAGGCCGCCAGTTGAACATGCGCGCTTTTACGTCCGCACTCCTCGCCGCCGGCTTGCTGGCGGCGTTCGGCGTTTCCACGGCTGCGAGCGCACAGACACAGCTGTTCCAGCCGGAGAACGTCTCGGCCTGGGTCGATGTCAGGGCGGTCACTGCCGACGGCGAGCAGGGCTGGCGTGATGGCGGTTTCGGCAAATTGCGCTACGGCAACGAGACGAAATTCGACGTCGGTCAAGCGGCGATCAACTGGAAACCGCGCCTGAGCGACACCCTCACCGGCTACGTCCTGGCGCAATATACGCCGGGCGGCTTGACCGAATGGGGCCTGTCGGAAGCCTATATCAAATGGAAGCCGGTGCCGAGGTCGGACCTGCGCTATTCCGCGCGCCTGGGCCAGATGTTTCCGCCGGTATCCATGGAGCACGATGGTCCCGGCTGGTCGGTGTCGCGCACCCTCACGCCCTCGGCGATCAACAGCTGGATCGGTGAAGAAGTTCTGGTCGACGGCCTGGAAGGCACCATTCAAAAAACCTTCGGGGGGCACACGCTCGGCCTGACGGCGGCCGTGTTCACCGGCAACGACACGGCGGGCACCATCCTGAGCTGGCGCGGCTGGGCCCTGCACGACGTCGCGTCTGATCGCGACACCCGCCTGAAGCTGCCCAGCGGCGATACCCAGGGCTATTACCTGATCTTCGGTGACGACTACCAGGATCCCTATACCGAACCGATGGCCGAAACCGACGGCCATTCCGGCCAGTACCTGCGTCTCGACTGGCGCCCGCCGGCGCCGTTCGCCGTCAATTTCGAGGTCTATGCCAATAATGCCGACCCCGAAAGCGTTCGCCACGCGCAATGGGGCTGGGATACGCATTTTTCCAACCTCGGGCTGCAGGCGCAGGTCTCAGCGAAAGACCAGATCCTGGCGCAATATATGGCCGGCAGGACCGTTATGGGCTGGCGGATATCCGCCGACGCCTGGGCGATCGACGACAAGTTTGACTCTGCTTACATCCTGCTGACGCACAGCTTTGACAACGGCGCCAAACTGACCGGCCGCGCCGACTATTTCGCCGTCAAGGACCACTCATGGCGCTCCATCGACGACAATACCGAAAAGGGCTACAGCGCCACCGTGGCCTATATTCGTCCGATGACGGCGCACCTCGATCTTGCCATTGAAGCCTTGCAGGTCGCGAGCAACCGCCCGGCGCGCACGACGCAGTCAATAGATCCGCATCAAAGCCAGACACAGATTCAAGTGGCTTTCAAACTGCACCTCTAACCGGGCCGCCTGTCGCAGGCGGTCACAGCCAGGCTAGTTGATAATAATTCTCATTGTTAAAATAATCTGGCGATGCTAAGGCGACGCAATACCGTTCACTCCCGTCGCCGAGCCCATGCCGAAGTTTCAATTTACCCCTAATTTCTGGCGCATCCAGTTGCGGCAATGGCATTGGATCAGCTCGGCCCTGTGCCTGAGCGGACTGTTGCTCTTCGCCGTGACCGGCTTCACGCTCAACCACGCCGCCGGCATGGAAGCCAAGCCGAAAGTGACCCACGTCGAAAAGACGCTGGACGCACGGGCGATCGCCGCCTTGCCGCAAGCGCGTGACAAGGCCGTCCTGCCCGGCGCCGTTATCGCCTCGGTCAAATCGCTCACCGGGGTCGACCTGCGCGGCCACCTCGCCGATGTGTCGGCGGACGAAGTTTTTGTCGATCTCTCAGGTCCTGGCGTCGACGCCTCGGTCACGATCGATCCGGCGACAGGCAACGTCGTCTATGAACGCACGACGCGCGGTGTCGTGGCCGTGCTCAACGATCTGCACAAGGGCCGCCACACCGGGCCGCTATGGTCGCTATTCATCGATATTCTGGCCTGCGCCTGCGTCGTTTTCTCGCTGAGCGGCCTTGGCCTGCTGTGGCTCTACTCGAAAAACCGCAGCATCACCTGGCCGCTGGTCGCCGCCGGATTGACCCTGCCGGTCATCCTCTATCTCCTGTTCGTTCACGCCTGAGGTTCCGCCATGTCATTTAAATCGCCCCTCGCCTGGGGCACCGCCCTGGTCCTGTCCGCCACCTCTGCCGCCGCCCAGGCAGGCCAGTTGACCCTCGACGTGCAGATCCCGCAGCAGAATGTCACGGAATACCACAAGCCCTACGTCGCCGGCTGGATCGAGGCGCCGAACGGCACGGTCGGCGCCAATCTGTTCGTCTGGTATGATGTCAAAAAGCGCGACGGCGGCGGCCAGAAATACCTGAAGGAGCTGCGCAGCTGGTGGCGCAAGGCCGGGCGCGACATGACCCTGCCGATCGACGGCGTCACCGGCGCCACGCGCGCGCCGGGCCGCCAGACCCTGACGCTAGACACTGCCGCGGCACTGAAGGGCTTGCCAGCGGGCCAGTATTCCCTCGTCATCGAAGCGGCGCGCGAAGGCGGCGGCCACGACCTTGTCAAGCTGCCGATCACCTATGCGCCCACCAAGGCCTTGTCGCTGACCGGTAAGGGCGACGGTGAACTGGGCGATATCAGGGTTGCCTATAAGCCGTAATCAACGAGTGCGAATAAAACTGCAAATCATTCGCAAGATTCATGTTGCGAATGATTTGCAATAATGATACCGCAATCTTACCATAATTTCACGGGTGCCCATCGGCGCCGCACACTTTCCGGATACGACATGGCCTCGGCGAAAACAGGTTTGGCAATCGGTCTGACGACGTTGTCTCTGGGGATGGCCTTGATGCTGCCCGCAGTTGCTCAGGCGCATCGCAGCTGGCTCAAGCCGTCGACGGTGCAGGTCGAGGGCAAGGCGCAGTGGGTGACCATCGACGCGGCCACATCCGAAGGCATTTTCGACTTCGATTCCTTCCCGCTCAAGCTTGACGGCCTGACCGTCACTGGTCCCGATGGTCAACCGGTTGCATTTGACGCGCCGGTCACCGGCCATCTGCGCTCGACCTTCGATCTGCAACTGAATACACCCGGCACCTACCGTGTCACGGTGGCCAATGCAGCCGTCATGGGCAGCTACGTTCAGGGCGGTGAAACCAAGCGTTTCCGCGGCACCGAGGCCGACCTTGCCAAGACGGTTCCCGCCGATGCAACCGACGTCAAGCTGTCGCGCATGTACAATCGCTTCGACACCTTCGTGACCTCGGGCAAGGGCAATGACACAGCGTTGCAACCAACCGGCAAGGGTCTTGAACTGGTGGCGGTGACCCATCCGTCGGACCTGATCGTGGATGCGCCCGCCACCTTCAAATTCCTGCTCGATGGCAAGCCCCTGCCCAATCTGAGCATCACGGTCATTCCCGGTGGCGCCCGTTTCCGTAACGCCCTGAAAGAGGCGACCGTGACAACGGATGCCAATGGCATAGCCACCGTCAACTGGACGCAGGCGGGCGATTTCCTGCTCACGGCCAACTACCCGCCGCGTCCGCAAAAAACCGAAGGCGAGGCGCCCGCGAACGACATGCCCGCCCAGCGCTACACCTATTCAGCCACCTTCGAAGTGCTGCCGAACTGAACGCCAGTGAGGCCGCAGGACATATCTGCACCCGCGCTTCGCTTGTCACTTGAGAATGCAACTGACTTGCATTTCTTTATTTGCGCCAATGCGCGCCTCTACCCCCGTTCCTCCCGCCGGGATCGAATGAATAAGGACCGACCCATGCCTATCCGCAGCCGCAAACACCCTGCCAGCCGCTACCTCACGGCCCTTGCCATCCTGGTCGTTAGCGTTCCCGGCGTCACCCATGCCTCTGACGCGCCAGACGCTGCCGCCGACGGCCCAACCGTGGTCGTCAAGGGCAAGCGCGAGGGCTACAAGGCCGACAAGGCGTCTTCAGCCAAGAAGACGGAGGCGCTGATCGACACGCCGCAGACCGTCGCGGTGATCAGCAAGGAACTGCTGTCGGACCAGAACGCTACGACTCTGGTTGATGCCCTGCGCAACACACCCGGCATCACCATGCAGCTCGGTGAGAACGGCAACACGTCCTCGGGCGATACCTTCCAGCTGCGCGGCTTTTCGGCGCAATCGTCGATTTTTCTGGACGGTATTCGCGACATGGGCGCTGTTTCACGCGACGTCTTCAATGTCGAACAGGTCGAAGTGGCCAAAGGGCCGGCCGGCAGCGACATCGGCCGCGGCGCGTCCTCGGGCTATATCAATCTGGTGTCCAAGCTGCCGTTCACGAAGAGCCGGCAGGATGCCACCGTCAGCGTCTACAGCCAGGGCGGCACACGCGGCACGGCGGACAGCAATTTCAGGCTCAGCGACAACAGCGGCTTCCGCGTGAATGTCATGGTCCAGGATGTCAATGTCGCCGGCCGCGACCAGGTCAGGAATACCGGCTGGGGGATTGCGCCGGCCTATGGCATCGGCATGGGCACGGACACACGATTTTATATTTTCGGGCAGGCCGTGCATCAGGACAATGTTCCGGACGGCGGTCTGCCGGTGATCGGCCTGGAGGGCTTTAAGAGCAATGCGACCAGCACGACACTCACGCCGACGCAGCTTGCGGCCAGCAATGCGGCCCTGACGGCCGGCACCCGCGTCGATCCGCAGAACTTCTACGGCAGCAACGACGACTATGAAAAAGTCGAAGCCGCCATGCTGACGACCAAGATCGAGCACAATTTTGCCAACGGCTGGAACCTGGTCAACACGGCGCGTTACGGTCAGACGAAAATGGACCGCGTGCTGACCGGCGTCAACGCCCTGACCGCGGTCAATGTCAGCGATCCTTCGACCTGGACCGTGGCGCGTTCGCGTCAGGCCGTCGATCAGGACAACAAGATCTTCGCCGATACGACCAACCTGACCAACAGCTTCAAGATCGGGGATTGGCAGCACGACGTCGCCACCGGCATCGAGCTGAATACCGAAAGCCAGGAGTCGGTGTCGTTCGCCGTCACGCCGACGACCACGCCGGCGACGTCCGCCGTCAACATTCCCGCAGCCAATCTGTATCACCCCGATTCCAATGTAACCCTGCCGCCGCTGTATCCAACCGGTGCGATCGCCGATGGTGACACGGCCACGGTGTCGGCCTATCTGTTCGACACCATCAAGAAGGATCAATGGCTGTTCAACGGCGGCGTGCGCGTCGACAGCTACACCACGACGTCCGACGCCATCACCCTGTCGACCATCGCAGCCAACCCGACCCTGCCGGTTAATACCAGGATCCCGTCGCACCTGACGGCCAGCGGCACCCTGGTCAGCTGGAACGTCGGCGCGGTCTATAAGCCGCGCAAGAACGGCAGCATCTACATCGCCTACGGCAATTCCCTGACGCCTCCGGGCGGTGCCAACTTCCAGCTCAGCGCCTCCGCCAGCAGCCTCAGCAATTCGGCCTTCGATCCGGTGGAAGTCGACAATCTCGAAATCGGCACCAAGTGGGATTTTTTCGATGGCCGCGTTGCGGTCACCGGCGCCTATTACGCGACGGTCGCCAGGAACGAACTGGCGCAGGCCGATCCGCTCGATCCCAATACCTTCTACCAGACCGGCGAGCGCAAGGTTGACGGTATCGAGCTCGGCCTTGTCGGCCAGGTCAACCCGAAGTGGCTGGTCTCGGCCGGTTTGCAGACACTGCACACCGAAATCACCGCCGGCACGACCGGAAACAGCGCGCAAGGCGCCGCCACGCGCTGGTCACCGGACCTGACCGCGACCTTCTGGACGACGTATAAGGTCACCAGGCAATTCACCCTCGGCGGCGGCGCATCCTATACGTCGGAACAGCTTTTGCTCGTCAATCCGGCGACGAACCCGGCGACGTTCAACGGCTTGCCGAAGATCCCGGCGAGCTGGGTATTCAACGCCATGGCGTCGTACGACATCAGCCAGCGCCTGGCGCTGCAGCTGAACGTCTATAACGTCTTCGACAGCGACTATATCTCGTCGCTGAACAACGGCGGGTCGCGCGTCGTCCTCGGCCGGCCGTTGAGCGGGACGCTGAGCCTGAACGTCCGCTTCTAAAAAGACGCAATCCGTGCAAATGGAATGGCTCTCGCTTGCCGGCGTGAGTCATTTCCGGATTAAAGAGATTAACCGCCCATGATGCTGCACATCCCGGACGTTCTGACGCAAGCCGAGCTTTCGCATATCCGCGGCGTACTGGCGGGCGCTGGCTGGACCCATGGCCGCAACACTACGGGCGCGCAGGCGGCTCGGCAGAAATGGAACTATCAGCTGCCGGTGCTGGCGCCGGAAGCGCAGCCGCTGGCAGACATGGTGCGCGCCGCCCTGGAGCGGCATCCGCTGTTCGTGTCTGCGGCCTTGCCGAAGACCATTCTGACGCCCCGGTTCAATGCTTATGAAGACGGCGGGCACTTCGGTAATCACGTCGACGGCGCCATCCATCCCGATCCGGTCACGGGGCAAAAGGTCCGTACCGATATTTCGACGACCGTATTTTTGAGTGATCCTGAAACCTATGACGGCGGAGAGCTGATCGTCGAGGACACCTATGGTGCCCACGAGGTCAAATTGAAGGCCGGCGATGCCATCCTTTACCCCGCGACCAGCCTTCACCGTGTCGAGCCGGTGACGCGCGGCATGCGGCTGGCGTCATTCACGTGGACCCAAAGCATGGTGCCGGACGCGACGCGGCGGCAAATCTTGTTCGAGCTCGACATGACCATTCTCAGGCTGCGCAGCCAACTCGGCGACAGCGAAGACGTGGTGGCCCTGACAAGCCATTACCACAACCTGTTGCGCCAATGGGCGCAGCTGTAAGCCGGCAAACAAGAGAAGCCGGAAAAGCGATCCGTGATTCCACGGGACTTTTCCGGCTTTTTCTTTTCGAGGTCTGGTCGTGACGCCTGCAAGTATGCGGCGCCGGGCCTAAGGATTACATCTGAAAAGCGCCTTGCCGCCTAAAAAAAGCATAAAGACGCGCAGCAGGATCAATCATTGGCGATTTCAGTAAAGCCGCGCGCGAAGAACGTCACCAGGTGCGAGTAGGCGTCGCGTGCGTTTTCGGAATGCACCTTGCCGTGCGACAGGCGGTCGATCCGGCCGGTATTGGCCATGGTCAGGGTCAGGGCTCCGGTCAGCAGGTGATAGGCCCAGTAAAGTTCGGTGTCCTTGGCCTGCGGTAGGGCCAGCCTGAGCGCCCGCAGCAGCTTTTCGATCAGGTCGTCGAAATGGGTGCTCATCATCTCGGCGAATTCGGCCGACGAATTGACCTGCGCCACCAACCGGCAATAGTTGCGCCAACCTGGATCGGATGAGGCCTGCGCCTCGCGTACCGGCGCGATAAAGGCGTCCAGGATCGCTTCGACTTTGGGGCGCGCGGTGCCGGCAGTGACCACGACGGCATCGATGCCGTCGCCGCGGGCCCGGTTGAGCACCTCGGCGCGGCGGTGAAAGACTGCGTCGAAAAGGCCACGCTTGGAACCAAAATAGTAGTTGGGCAGGGCGACATCGACCTTGGCCATCTCGGCCACCTGGCGCACTGTTACGCCGTAAAAACCGCGTTGCGAGAACAATTCCTCAGCCGCGTCGAGTACGCGCTTGCGCCTTTGCGGCGACACCTTTTGCGCGGCCTTGGCGGGCGCGGCTTCGGTCGGTGCGGACGCGTCGGGGAGGGGAGCCAAGACAACTCTCGATTCAATTGGTTTCAGGGGCTTTCAAGCTTTTTTCACCTGTGCCACGAACCGCGGCTCGCCGTCAAATTCAACGCATGTTGAAAATATAGATTGACTTTCAACGCTCGTTGAAAAAAGATGGTAAATATAAGGACGGATAACAAAGATCCGCATCGAGGGGAATCGCCAATGCTGATCGTATGCCCGTATCCGGGGTATCCGGTCCGTTCCGACCTCAAGATGCGACGTGCGAGATGCCTTTTGGGGGACGGCAAGTGACGGCCAGGGACACACAAGACTACCAGGATCTTTTCTTCCCGAGCTTCGATGGCCGGCTGACCCTCCATGCCCGCGATTACGGTCTGCCGGGCGGCCGGATCAACGCGACGACGGTCCTTTGCCTGCATGGCCTGACGCGCAACAGCGCCGATTTTCACGACGTCGCTATGCGCCTGAAAGACCGCTACCGCATCATTAGCGCCGACCAGCGCGGCCGCGGGTACTCGGACTGGGACCCGCAGACCGCCAACTATGTCCCCGCCGTCTACTCACAGGACATGATTCGCCTGCTCGACTATATCCAGACATCGCGCACCATTGTCATCGGCACGTCCATGGGTGGGTTGATGGCCATGATCCTGGGCGTGACCAATCGCCACCGCTTGATCGGCGCCGTCATCAATGACGTCGGTCCGGAGCTCGACCCCGCCGGCCTGGCGCGAATCGCTTCCTATACCGGCAAGACAAGGCCTGCGGCCGACTGGGCCGAAGCCGCCGAACTGGCGAAATTCACCAATGGCGTCGCCTTCCCCGATTACGGTCCGGCCGACTGGATGGCCTTTGCACGCCGGCTCTATGTCGAGGACGCCAATGGCGTGCCCGTCCTGGCTTATGATCCAGCTATCGCCAAAGGCCTCGAGACGAAGACCGATGCGCCCGTGGTCCCGCCCGATCTGTGGCCCTTGTGGGATGGCTTGCAAGGTCTGCCTGTGCTGGTGGTTCGCGGCGCCTTGTCCGATCTCCTGAGCGCGGCAACGCTTGAGCAGATGGCGGCGCGCCACGCCGGCCTCGCCACGGTCACGGTGCCCAATCGCGGCCACGCCCCCATGCTCGATGAACCTCCGGCCATGGCCGCGCTCGAAGGCTTTATCGCCGGCCTGCGGGTCGACGCATGAGCGGGTACCTGAGCGGCAAAACGGCCTTGGTGACGGGCTCGGTGCAGGGTATCGGCCTGGCCGTGGCGCGCGCCCTGGCCTCAGCCGGCGCGAAGGTCGCTTTGCACGGTCTTGCCACGCCCGACATGGCAGCCGCTGCCTGCGCCACGGTTCAGCGCGCCGGTGCGCCGGAGGCGCGTTTCTTCGACGGCGACCTGCGAGACCGCAAGGCCATTCACCGGCTGATGGATGCCGTCACCACCTGGGGCGCGGGCGGGCCGGATATCGTCGTCAACAATGCCGGCATACAAAAGACCGTCAGCTTTTCCGAGGTCACCGACGATGTCTGGGACGATCTCATCGCCGTCAATTTGAGCGGCGCCTTTGCGACCATGCGCTATGCCCTGCCGCGTATGGCGCGACGCGGCTATGGCCGGGTCATCAATATCGCTTCCGTGCATGGTCTCGTCGCCTCGGTGGACAAGGGGCCTTACGTTGCCTCGAAGTTCGGGCTGGTCGGCCTGTCGAAGGTGGCGGCGCTCGAATATGCCCGTGCGGGCACGCGCGACTCAGGCGGTGTCACGGTCAACTGCATCTGTCCCGGCTGGACCGAGACGGCGCTGATCGAACCGCAGATAAGTGCCCGCGCGGCCGAGTTCAACGGTGATCGTGCGGCGGGAATCGCCAGCCTTCTGGCCGAAAAACAGCCTTCACAACGCATGTCGTCGCCCGATGAAATCGGCTTGCTGGCCCTGTGGCTGGCCTCACCGCTTGCGCACAATGTGACGGGGACTGCCATTCCAATCGATGGGGGTTGGACAGCGCATTAATAGTATATTTAATATATAATGGCGGGTAACTCAAACTTGCCGAGTAGAATTATAATGCTGATTGCAAATTTAAATAAATAAAACAAGCGGTCTTTTTAGGCCGCTATTCGTGTTATTACTTATATAAAATGAAAAATATTGTAATAAATGACATTCAACATGTGTTGAAATTGCATCAACACTTAAAACTCTTTGCATAAACCCGCAACGCATGAAATTTAAACTTTACATCGAATGACATCGAAGACATCTGTTCAGGACGCAGCCGCCCTCAGGGAAAGAGCCTGTGCGCAATGACGTCGAATGACAGGGAACGAAAAATGAAACCGACTTTGAAACTAGCCCTTTTGGCCAGCGTGGCCGCCACCAGTCTGGCCTGCGCGCCCGCCTTCGCCCAAAGCGGCACTCAGACGGCCGCACCGGCGGCACAGACCGCGCCGGACGAAGCCGTCGTCATCGTGTCGGCCCGCCGCCGCGACGAAACGCTGAAAAGCGTGCCGATCGCGGTCTCGTCCTATTCCGCTGAAAAGCTGGGCCGCACGGGCTCGCCCGACATCACCTCGCTGCAGCAAACGACGCCGAACCTGACGCTTCAGGTGGCGCGCGGCTCGAACTCGACCCTGATCGCCTTCATCCGCGGCGTCGGTCAGCAGGATCCATTGTGGGGTTTCGAGCCCGGCGTCGGCCTCTATGTCGACGACGTCTATGTCGCCCGCCCGCAAGGCGCGGTGCTCGACATCTATGACGTCCAGCGCATCGAAGTCCTGCGCGGCCCGCAAGGCACGCTGTATGGGCGCAATACCATCGGCGGCGCCGTCAAGTACGTCACCAAGCCGCTCGACATGAACAATCCGACCTTCAACGCCAAGCTCAATCTCGGCAGCTACGGCCAAAAGGACCTTATCCTTTCCGGCTCGGTGCCGCTCAGCAACACCCTGGCCGTCGGCGCCGCGGTTGCCAGCGAAAAGCACGATGGTTACGGCAAGAACCTCAATACGGGTGCGGACCAATACGACAAGGACGTTCTGGCCTATCGCATCAGCGCCGACTGGCGCCCGAGCGACAAGTTCTCGGCGCGGTTCAACTACGACAACTACACCGACAACTCGGCGCCGCGTCAGGGGCACCGTGAAACGACCGCCATCAACGTTTTCGGCGCGCCGCTTTATACCGGCCCCAACGCCTATCTCGGCATGCCGGCGGCCAGCGTCTATGACACCTATGCCGGCATCGGCGACAAGAACAAGGTCGTCAATGACGGCGCCTCGGCGACCCTGCAGTATAAACTCAACGACCGCTGGACGCTGAAGTCGGTCACCGCGACGCGCAAGGGCCACACCAATACGCTCATCGACTTCGACGGCACGCCGTCCAATGCCCTCGACGTCCAGGCCTTCTATGGCGACAGCCAGGCGACCCAGGAATTCCAGGCGCTCTATTCGGGCGAGCACTGGAACACAGTCATGGGTGTCTACTATCTCAACGCGTCGTCCGAAGGCGCGTTTGACACGATCCTGGGCACCTATTCCGGCCTCGGCGGCATCTTCGCCAACGGTCTGACCGCCCTGACGCAAGGCAAGGTGCGCACGCAGTCGCTGTCAGGATACTTCGATTCGAGCGTCAAGGTGACCGACCGCTTCAGCTTCTCGGTCGGTGGCCGCTATACCACGGATGCCAAGACCGGCACGGTCTACAAGGCCAACTACTACGGCCCGCACAGCCCTTATTTCGGCGGTACGACCTTCCTCTTCACGCCCACCGTCAAGACCAACTACACGAGCACGCGTCAGGACTCGAAGTTCACACCGCGTGTATCGCTGTCCTATATCTTCACGCCGGACCTCACCGGTTACGCCGCGATCTCGACCGGCTTCAAGTCCGGGGGTTACGACATGCGCGGCGACGCTTCGGTGACACCGGGCACGGTCAACGGCTATAAGCCGGAAGTCATGCTCACCAACGAAATCGGCCTGAAGGGTTCGCTGTTCGACAAGCGCCTGAACTTCGCCGCTGACGCCTTCTACTCGAAATATACCGACGTCCAGATTACCCGCCAGACCACGGTCGGTTCGACCGTCGCCTCGCAGGTCGAAAACGCCGGTAAGGCCCACATGTCGGGCTATGAATTCGAAGGCACCTTCAAGGTCAACGACGCCCTGACGGCCAGCGCCACCATCGGCAATATCAAGGCCGTCTATGACGAGTTCAACAGCTACAATGTCACCACCGGCATTACGACCAACATCGCCTCGACGGCCCACTTCCAGAACACGCCGGAATGGACCAACTCGTTTGGCCTGACCTATCGCGGCCATCTTGCCGACGGTGTCCTCGTCATCGCCCCGCAGGCCAGCTACCGCTCGGACATGCAGGTGTTCGAATTCGCCATCCCGCTGCTCGACCAGAAGGCTTACTGGCTCTACGACCTGGGCGCCTCGTGGACGACGCCGAACGGTCACTACAAGGTCGGCGTCTATGGCCGCAACCTGAGCGACGAGCACTATAAGGTCGGCGGCTACAACTTCCCGACCGCCGGCTTCGGCAACTCGGTCACCTCGTACTACGGCCCGCCCAAGACCTGGACGGTCTCTCTTGAGTACAAGTACTAAGACCCGAGTCCAACGAAACGGCGGCGCACGTCCCATGCGCCGCCGTTTTTGCCGCCGCCGTTTTACCGCTCATGATTTGCCACCCGTGCTATGGCTGGCGACAACAGAATGAAGGGGAGGGCCGCTCGTGGCCGATTCGACAGATACCACAACCGTCAACGCATCCGGCGAGACGAAGACCTCCGGGCGGTGGTTCGTCCTGCTGATGCTGATCATCGTCTACACGCTCAACTTCCTTGATCGCAGTATCCTCAGCATCCTCAAGGAGCCGATCGCGGCGGAACTGGGCCTCAGCGATGGACAGCTCGGCCTGATGGGCGGCCTTGCTTTTGCCCTCCTCTACACGACGCTTGCCGTCCCGGCGGCCTGGATGGCCGACCGCATGTCGCGCGTCTGGATCATTACCGGGGCGCTGGCCATCTGGTCGGGATTTACCGCCTTCTGCGGCATGACGACTAATTTCACGCAAATATTCGTGGCGCGTATGGGGGTCGGGGTCGGTGAGGCGGGTGGCGTCGCCCCCGCCTAC
>FSVF01000140.1_pt1 | contig 18161 bp, 19 predicted proteins | sample 1637601 | NCBI WGS metagenome assembly FSVF01 (sample SAMEA3914814, study PRJEB12502) | metagenome | biome: forest; material: soil | place: USA | collected 2011-09-16 | depth 0.1 m
GCGCTACGCCTCCCTGCCCAATATCATGAAGGCCAAGAAGAAGCCGCTCGATATGAAGACGGTTGCCGACTACGGCGTCGATGTAACGCCGCGCCTGAAGGTCCTTAAGGTCACTGAACCGCCCAAGCGCACCGCTGGAATCAAGGTCGCCGATGCCGCCGAGCTGGTGGCCAAACTGAAAACCGACGCAGGAGTGCTGTAAATGGCTGTTCTGGTTATTGCCGATCACGACGGATCGCACCTGCGCGACTCCACCAATAAGACCATCACTGCCGCCCAAGCCCTGTCGCCGGATATCGACGTGCTGGTCTACGGTGATGGTGTTCAGGGCGTCGCCGACCAGGCCGCCAAGGTCGACGGCGTGCGCAAGGTCCTGTTGAGCCAATCCGCCAACCTCAAGGCCGATATTGCCGAAGATATCGGCACGCTGATCGCCGGTCTTGCGGCCAATTACGACGCCATTGCCATTTCGGCCTCGAGCGCCGGCAAGAACTTCGCCCCGCGCGTTGCGGCCCTGCTCGACGTTTCCCTGATCTCGGACGTCATGCAGGTCGTCGACGCCAATACCTTTGTCCGCCCGATCTACGCCGGCAATGCACTGGAAACCGTGCAGTCGTCCGAGGCCAAAAAGGTCATGACTGTCCGCACCACAGCCTTCAAGGCCGGAAGCACGGGTGGCTCGGCCAGCGTCGAAACCGTTGCCGCTCCAGCTCCCGCTGCCAAGACGCGCTTTATCTCCGAAGAGAAGGTCGTGTCCGACCGTCCGGAATTGGGCGCGGCCAAGGTCATCGTCTCGGGCGGACGGGCCATGGGCTCGGCCGAAGAGTTCAAGACCGTGCTCGATCCTCTCGCCGACAAGCTCGGCGCTGCGGTCGGCGCCAGCCGCGCCGCCGTCGATGCCGGCTACGCCCCCAACGACTACCAGGTCGGACAAACCGGTAAGGTCGTCGCCCCCGATCTCTATATCGCCATCGGTATCTCAGGCGCTATCCAGCACCTGGCTGGCATGAAGGACTCAAAGGTCATCGTCGCCATCAACAAGGACGCCGAAGCGCCGATCTTCTCGGTGGCCGACTACGGCCTGGTCGAGGATTACAAGACCGCCATCCCCGCCCTGATGAAGGCGCTGGGATAACAATACAAAATGCCCCGCTGACCATGTCGGCGGGGCATTTATCAGCCGGCAGCGCGCCTGTCACGCCTGCGTCATTTTTCTATATTGCATTGCGCCATGGGGCGCTCTATCCCCATATGTACAGGGCCCGCGTTAGCCCCAGCGTTTTAAGGATCTTTTAGCCATGAACATCAAATCGGTCGGCATTATCGGTGCGGGTCAGATGGGGGCAGGGATCGCCCAGGTCTGCGCGCAGGCGGGTTATGACGTCACGCTGTTCGACCAATCGGCCGACGCCGTCAAAAAGGCCTTCGAGCGCATCGAGAAAGGCGTCAATCGCCTGGTCGAAAAAGACGCCATCACAGCCGAGGCCGCCAAGGACGCCATCGCGCACCTGACCCCGGCCGGTTCGGTCCAGGACCTGTCGCAATGCGACCTCGTCATCGAAGCCGCGACCGAAAATGAAAGCGTCAAGAACGCCATCTTCAAATCGGTGTGCGAGCACCTGAAACCGGAAGCCCTGCTGGCGTCGAACACATCTTCTATTTCGATCACACGCCTGGCCGCAGCGACCGACCGTCCCGGCAAGTTCATCGGCCTGCACTTCATGAACCCCGTGCCGATCATGAAGCTGGTCGAAATCATCCGCGGCATCGCCACCGATTCCGACACCTACGAGATGGCTGTCGCCTTTGCCAAGTCGCTGGGCAAGATCACCGCCAATTCCGAAGACTTCCCGGCCTTTATCGTCAATCGCATTCTGATCCCGATGATCAACGAGTCGATCTACACCCTCTACGAAGGCGTCGGCACAGTGACGGCGATCGATAATGGCCTGAAGCTCGGCGCCAACCACCCGATGGGCCCGCTGGAACTGGCCGACTTTATCGGGCTCGATACGGTGCTCGCCGTGATGAACGTGCTCTATGACGGCCTGGCCGATTCCAAATACCGTCCGTGCCCGCTTCTGGTGAAATATGTCGAAGCCGGCTGGCTCGGCCGCAAGGTCGGCCGCGGCTTCTACGACTACCGCGGCGAAAAGCCGGTCCCGACGCGGTAAGCGACTTGGCCCAGCTCTCCGCGCTCGAATTCCGCAAGCCCATGACGACGTGGATGATCACGTCGGCCTTCTTTGCCCTGTGCCTCCACGGCGCCATCTGGTTCGGCGCCAATCTGAAGCTGGGCAGCCAGCAGCCGCTGACCGACACCCAGTTGCAGATGGGATTTGCTCTGGCCTGGATGGTCGGGGCGCTTGCCATATGGCGCCTGAGCCCGCCGGCGTCGCGTCTGCACGCGGTCTCTACCGTCATGCTGGGCGCCCTGTTCGTGACCCTGCTCGGCAATCTCGGCGCCTTGGGCAGTTTCATCGCGCGCGGCGTGCAACTGAACGAAAACTTCCTCTCGGCCTTCGCCCTCTATCGTGGGCTGAAAGTCCTGCTTGAGCTGGTGCTGGCTGTGCCATCGGCCATCCTGTTGCAAGGGCTGGCCCTGACGCGCGCAAAGTCGGCCTGACATGGAGACGGGGGCAGGACATGAACGTGTCAAGGCTCTCGACCATATCAGGGGCTTAAGCATCCTCGGAATTCTCCTGGTCAATGCCATCGCCTTCGCCCAGCCAATGGATGTCTACGACAATCCGGGCCTGTCGCCCGTATCGCTGAGCCATGCCGATATGACGGTATGGTGGCTGACTGAGGTCTTTTGCCGCGAGAAATTCGTCACCCTGTTCTCGATGCTGTTCGGCGTCAGCATATATCTTGTCGGCCGCGATCAGGACGACAGCGTTCCGGCCTATCAGACGCCGTTGTTCCGGCGGCTGGCCTGGCTGGTCCTCTTTGGCATCCTCCATGGCGCCCTCGTCTGGCACGGCGATATCCTGTTGTCCTATGCCGTGACAGGTTTTGTTTTCTGGCCATGGCGCAATGCGCCGGCACGGCGGCTGATCGGTTGGGGCTTGTTTCTGTTCCTCGTCGGTGCGGCCACGCTTCTGGTGCCGATGCTGATGATTGCCCCCGGGACGCAACCGGAAATCCAGGACATCGGTGCGATGGTGACCACCATGCGCGGCAGTTTCTGGGATTCACTTGGCGGCAATTTCGATGAGTGGTCGAAGACGATTCTTGCCGAGCTGATGGCTTTTCTGCCAACGACGCTTGGCTTGATGATGATCGGGGCCGGCCTGTTCAAGGCCGGGTTCCTGGGTGGCCAGTCGCGTCCGAAGCTCTATTTCGGCTTTATGGCTGCCGCCGCTGCCAGCCTTGCTGTCATCGCCTTGCAGGTGTGGCAAATGGCGGCAGCGCACTTTCCCTACCCCGAGACCTATGGCGCCTTCGGCATAGCCAATACCGTCCTGTGCCTGGTCGTGGCCTTGGGGTACGTCAGCGGTATCGTCCTTCTGGCGAAGACGCCCCTGCGTATCCTTCTCTATCCGCTGGCCTGCGCCGGGCGGATGGCCTTTACCAATTATCTCTGCCAGTCGCTGATCATGACGGCCCTGTTCTATGGCGGCAGGGGGCCTGCAAGCCTGGCGGAGTCGTGGGGTCTGCCGTGGTTTGGTCAGATGAATGCCGGGGCGTTGTGGCCGATCGTGGCGACGATCTGGGGCGCGCAACTGGTCGTCAGTACCGCGTGGATGTCTCTGTTCCGCTACGGACCGTTCGAATGGGTCTGGCGTTGCCTGACCTACCAGCGCTGGGTGGGGATTTTAAAGACGAAATAAGCGCGAGGCCCGCCACCTCGCTTCATGCACCACGCAATGCGGCTTTGAACAGGCTGTGGTTCACCTGCACCTCCCTGGCTTTGGCGCAGCGAAAGCACGACTTTCGCCAGCCATGGGACCGTGGCGGGGTATCTTGCTGTCTTCGACTATTCCAGCCGCAGCTTGTCGATCAGCGCCTTGACTTCGGGCGTATCCCAGGTCGCCTGGCCGTCGAGGCGGGCCACGGCGCGGCCCTGCTTGTCGAGGATCAGGGTCGCCGGCATGCCCGACACGCCGAGCTTCGACGGCGCGGCGAAGGTGGTGTCGACATAGACCTGCAAAGGCTCCTGCACGTCGATAAAGGATTTGACGTCCTCGAACTTGCGGTCTTCGTCGACGCTGATCGGCAAGACCTTGACGCCCTTGTCGGCATATTGCGTTTGCAAGTGCGCCAGGGTCGGCATTTCAAAGCGGCACGGTGCACACCACGTCGCCCAGACGTTCAGCACCACGACCTGGCCTTTGAAATCCGACAGGTGCAGAGGCTTATGGTCGCGATCGACGAAGGGAATATTCTCGATGGTGCGCGGGCTGGCATAGGTGATCAGATTGGCGATCGAACCCTTGGCATAGTTTTTCAGCGGCCCCTGAGCCGTCTCGGTGCTGGCATTGCCGATCTTTTCCAGCGGCGCCTGGAACAGTTTCTGGCTGATGACAAAGCTGGCGCCGCCGGCAATAACCAGAACAGCGGCAACGATACCGCCGAAGAGCCACAGATTAACGCGTTTTTTTGGCGGCTTTCCGCCGCCGTGCCCCTTGGGTTCGCCCGCCGCCTCGGCTATAGGCGTAACGCCAGCGCCCTGCATGGGCTGCGGAACGGGTCTGGGTGCAGGCTGCGCTGCCAGGCCGTCATTATCCAAAGGGTTATCCATGACCGATCATTCCGACGCGCAAGCCCCCAAAAGCCCCGAAGAAACCGGGCAGAAAATGTGGGGCGGACGCTTCAGTGCCCGACCCGATGAAATCATGCAAGCCATCAATGTCTCGATAGACGTTGACAAACGCCTGTGGAGTCAGGACCTCGCAGGGTCCAGAGCCCACGCCGCCATGCTCGCGCAACAAGGTATCATAAGTTTTAACGATGCCCAAATCATCGACAATGGCCTCGTAACCATCTCGGATGAGATTCAAGGCGGCGTGTTTCCTTTCCGCCACGAATTCGAAGACATACACATGAATGTCGAGGCGCGCCTGCGTGAATTGGTCGGTCCGGTGGCGGGGCGCCTGCATACGGCGCGTTCACGCAACGACCAGGTGGCGACCGATTTCCGCCTGTGGGTGCGCGACCAGATCGACATTACCCTGCGCCAGCTGTTCGATCTGCAAGGCGCCTTGCTGAAGCGCGCCGGGGAACACGCCGATACCCTGATGCCGGGCTTCACCCATTTGCAGCCGGCGCAACCCGTCACCTTCGGCCACCATCTGATGGCCTATGTCGAGATGTTCGGCCGCGATCACTCGCGCTTTAGCGACGCGCGCGTGCGCATGAACGAAAATCCGCTCGGTTCGGCCGCATTGGCCGGATCGCCTTTCCCGATTGATCGTTTCGCCACATCAAAGGCGCTCGGCTTCGACCGGCCTATGGGCAATTCACTCGACGGCGTGTCGGCACGCGATTTTGCTTTGGAAGCGCTTGGCCATGCTTCGATCTGCGCCGGACACCTGTCGCGCCTGGCCGAAGAAATCGTCATCTGGACGACGCCGCAATTCGGCTTCGTCAAGCTGTCCGACGCCTTCTCGACCGGATCGTCGATCATGCCGCAGAAGCGCAACCCCGACGCCGCCGAGCTGGTGCGCGCCAAGACGGGCCGCATCAACGGCGCGTTGATCGCACTGACGACCGTCATGAAGGGCCTGCCCTTGGCCTATTCCAAGGACATGCAGGAAGACAAGCCGCCGGTGTTCGAGGCCTTTGACGCCCTCGACCTGGGCCTGCGCGCCATGACCGGAATGGTATTGGATCTTGATGTCAATACTGAGAAAATGCGGGCCGCCGCCGGTGCCGGCTTTTCCACGGCCACAGATCTTGCCGACTGGTTGGTCCGTACACTGAACATTCCGTTCCGCGACGCTCACCATATTACCGGCGCCGCGGTCAAGGTGGCCGAAGGCAAGGGTGTGGACTTGGCGCAACTAGAGTTAACAGACCTGCAAAATCTGGAAGCCAGGATCACAGATGATGTGTATAAGGTACTGACCCCTGAGGCCAGCTGTGCCAGCCGCCAATCCTATGGCGGAACGGCGCCGGATCAGGTACGAGTTCAAATTCAGCGCTGGAAGGAAAGCCGCCTATGATGACGCCCGCCAAGACCCGGTTTGTGATTGCCACGGCTCTGGGGGCGACCCTGATTCTGGGCGCGGCCCTCGGTTTGAGCGCCTGCGGCAAACTCGGCAGCCTGCAGGAAGCTCCGCCCATGTTCGGCCGCGACGCCAAGTCGAGCTGGTCGGCGTCGAACAGCGTGTCGGTGAGCAAGAACGCGACCGGCGGCAATACGGCGACCCTGGACGATTCGTCGGCCAGCAAGGAAAGCGAACGCGCCAAGCCGGACAAGAACGACAAGAACAAGTCGCCCGATCCCTACAAAGGCAACAAAAAGGTTTCCGACGCGCCGCTGGAAGGTTTCGGCAACGCTGAAAGCCACTAAAACATTTCTGAACGGGTCCTCCCCCCTCTTTGGCCCGTGCAACTGGATTTAGGTTTGTGAATCACTTCGATTATCAAGACGGAGCGCTGAACTGTGAGCAGGTGTCTCTCGAGGATCTTGCTCAGTCCGTCGGCACGCCGCTTTTTGTCTACAGCTCGGCAACGCTTGAGCGCCACTATGGCGTCTTTTCAGGCGCCTTGTCGGCGCAGCCGGCCCTGATCAGCCCCAAGGGCGAGGCGCCGCTGGTGGCCTATGCCATGAAGGCCAATTCCAATATGGCGGTTGTGCGCACCCTCGCCACGCAGGGCTGCGGCGCCGACACGGTGTCCGAAGGCGAGATTCGCAAGGCGCTCAAGGCCGGCATTCCCGCCTCGAAAATCGTCTTTTCCGGCGTCGGCAAAACCGATGCCGAAATGGCCTTTGCCCTCAAGGCCGGCCTTTATCAGATTAATGTCGAATCGCGCCCCGAGCTGGAACGCCTGACCAAGGTAGCGGCCTCGCTCGACATGATTGCGCCCGTCGTCATCCGTATCAACCCCGGTGTCGGTGCCGGCGGCCACGCCAAGATCACCACCGGCGGCGCCAAGGACAAGTTCGGCATCTCCGCGGAAGAAGCCTTGCGCCTCTACGCCGAGACCGCTTCCGAGCGCCATGTCGCGCCCATGGGCATCGCCTGTCATATCGGCTCGCAGATCACTGACCTGACCCCAATGCAGTCGGCGTTTTCGCGCATGAAGGGCTGGGTTGAAGACCTGCGCGCCGGGGGCTTAAGCGTCGAACGCCTCGACCTCGGCGGCGGCTTGGGCGTGCCCTATTTCAACGTCAAGGCGCCGCCGAGCCCGGCGGATTTCGCCGAGATGACGGCATTGACCGTCGGCAACCTCGGGGTGCGCTACACCTTCGAGCCCGGCCGCCTGATCGCCGCCAATGCCGGCGTCCTCATATCCCGCGTCATCCATGTCCATGAGCGACCTGAGTCCGGCCAGAAGTTCCTGGTGATCGACGCCGCCATGAACGATCTGATCCGCCCGGCGCTGTACGACGCCTATCACGATATCCGCCCCGTGCGCCTTTCCACGGCCGGTGAGACCGAGGTCTACGACGTGGTCGGTCCGATTTGCGAGACCGGCGACACCTTTACCCGCGACCGTATCTTGCCGCGGCTGAAGGCCGGCGATTTGGTGGCCTTCATGACGGCCGGTGCCTACGGAGCCGTCATGGGAAGCGAATATAACACCCGGCCACTCGCCCCTGAGGTGTTGGTGCGTGACGCTGACTGGGCCGTCGTGCGCCCTAGGCCGAGCTATGACGAAATGATGGCAAACGAGCCGGTGCCTGGCTGGCTCAGCCCGGCGCCACGCGCCGTGACGGCTTAGGGTCTTGAAGGGGGAAATGCACGTTATGTCCGCCAAGGGACTTTCCGGTAAGCCAGGGGCCTTGTCACCGCTCAATCGCGCCCTGTTCTGGACGCGGGTGGTCATGGTGTGGGAACGCGCGCTGCCGGTCGTCTTTCCGTTTATTCTCCTGATCCTGCTGGTCGCCGTGGCGGCGCAATGGGGCGTGTTTTTGCTTATCCCGCCGCTGGCGCACGCCGGCGTTCTGATTGTTGGCCTTGTCGTAGCGGGCTATGCGGCCGTACGGGGGGCGATGCGCTTCCGTTTACCAACCTTTACCGAATTGAATACGCGGCTTGCGGTCGATAATGGCCTCAAGCCCGAGCGCCTGCTCGCCATGCGTCACGAAGTCGATCAGCCACATCTTCGCGTCGGCAAGGCCAAGGCAGGCATTGCCGCGGCTGACCCATTCGCCCTGCGCTTTGTCGCCCTGGTGGCGGCGATGATGGGCTTCCTGATTCTTGGTCCCGTGCCGTTGACCCGGATCGAGCACGGCTTCTGTCCCTTCGCCAAGACCGAGACCTTTGCCGAAATGACCGTGGCGTTGAAGTAAAGTGATCTCTTTTGCTACCGAGGACTATCTGGTAGCTGGCTTTGTTGGCGCCGTCGCCTTGTTCTCGGTAGCGCAGGTCATATCCGGTCTCAGGACCGGCAAAATCATCAGCCCGTCCACGATGTTGCCGATCAAGGACCGCAAGACTCAGCCCGTCGGATTTTGGGGGAGTCTAACCTACTATGTCGTTTGGATATTGGGAACGATCTGGGCAATAGTCGCCTGTTTTGTCGCTGGCGGCCGTTTGCCGTTTTAATCCATCGCCCCGATGTAGGGCAGGGCGCGATAAAGTCCGCCGCTGTCGAGCCCGTAACCGACCAGATACCTCGCCGGCGCTTCCCAGGCACAAAAATCGACGTCCGTCTGGCGGCGTGCGCCCTCTTTAAGCGGGTCGGGTTTCCTTGCAAACACGGCCGTCAGCACCTCCGCCGCACCGGCCTCATAGGCGATGTCGCAGGCGATCTTCAAGCTGGCGCCGGTATCGAGCACATCGTCGATGATCAGCACCTGGCGGCCCTCGACCGGGCGCTGCAACGGTGCACGGATAAGCATATGGCCGCTTTCCTGGCCATCGCCGTACGACGACAGCCACAAGGCGTCGAAAGCGAGGTTGTGGCCGATGCGGAACAGGGCGCGCGTCAGGTCGGCGGCGAACCAGATGCCGCCGGTCAACAGACAGACGCCGACGCAATTGGGCTTGATGTACAGGCCGATAATGTCGGCAAGCGCGGTGACGCGGTCGCGAACCTCGTCCTCGCTCAGGATGATTTCAGGCAGGCCAGGTTCTGACGCCTCCGGCGTGTCGGACATTGCTAGCCATGACCTTTTTTGGCGGCGGCAGGATCGGCCGCCAGTGTCGGGCGAAGCGCTGGCCGGAGGGCCGGGCCGGGGTGGCTCGATAAGGCCTCTTCGGAAGCGGGCGGGACCTCGGCAGACGGATCGCGCGCAACGTCTTCGCCGCTGGCGTCGGTGTCGAGCGGTTGCGGCGGCGAGACCACCTCGGCCTCGGCGACGGCGAGTGGCGCCGGTTTAGCGGCAGCATCGGGCGTGTCGTCATGGACGGCGGCCGGCGCCGGCCTGCCTTTCATGGCCTTCATAGCCTCGAGGTCAAACCGCAAATCAAGCGTGGCGACCTGGTTTTTTGGATCAGCGACATCGAAGGTCAGCGTGCGCGTGGCGTGCGGTGCAACGACCAGTCCGCCGGAGGGCATCAGGACCGAATCGAACACCTGAGAGGTGCTGTCGAGCAGCTTGACGCGGACCGGCGGCACCGGCATCGGCTTGTCACCAGGGTTGTTCACCTGCGCCTTTACCGTGACGACAAAGCGTCCGCCCTTGAAATTGACCTCGCCGGTCTGCTTGCTCAGCTGCAGGCCGCTGGCATTGACCGGCAGGCCGACCATGGCATAGGCGCCGGCAATGCGCGGGAAGGCCTTGACGATATCGACGCGCAGCATATAGGCAATGGCCAGTACGGCGACAGCGGCGACGGCCAGGCCACCCCAGACGAGGCCCTCGACCGCCACGGCCCGCAGGCGCGCATTTTGTTGCAGCATGGCCCGGTATTTTCCGGGCAGTTTCTTGGCCTTGATCGTTCGAAGGTCCTGTGCCGGCTCTTCCTCGACCTCCGCCTCTTCCATTTTTTCGCTGTAGCGCAGGTCTATGGGCGTATCGGCGTGCCACGTGGTCTTGCACGCCGCGCAACGCACGGTGCGGCCGCGCATGCCGATGACAGCATCGTTCACCGTATATTGCGTTGCACAATTGGGGCAGCTGAGGATCATGTCGGGACAGGTAAACGCGGCGAATCGGTGCATAGGCCCGTGTCCCGGACGAAGTGCCGGGAACACGGGTTCTTAACCTTATTCCCGCAAAAGTCTTAACAACTGATCAAGCCCGCCCGAAGCCCCCGCCGACAATGACAAACAACCCGGATGACAATCGAGGAGAGGCCCCTGGCGGCAGCGTTGTCGAGTTCCGCAATGTCAGCCTGGGCTATGGCGACGCACACCACGGTGAAGATGAATTCATATTGAAATCGTTGAATTTTCAACTGCCCGCTGGATCATTTCACTTTCTCACCGGGCCCTCGGGTGCCGGCAAGACGTCGCTGCTGAAACTCATCTATCTGGCACAGCAACCGACGCTCGGCGGTATCGCCCTGTTTGGCGAAGCCATCCGCCCCAATGACCGCGCCCAAAGCGCCGCCTTGCGCCGGCGACTGGGCATCGTTTTCCAGGAATTCCGGCTGTTGGAGCATCTTAATGTCTTCGACAACGCGGCCCTCCCCTTGGTCGTACATGGCCAGCGCTTCAAGGACTATCGCGAAGACGTGACCGAATTGCTGAGCTGGGTCGGCCTCAAGAACCGCCTGACCGCCATGCCGCATATCCTGTCGGGAGGTGAAAAGCAGCGCCTGGCCATCGCGCGCGCCGTGGTGACGCGTCCGACCTTGATCCTTGCCGACGAGCCGACCGGCAATATCGACTACGCGATGGGCCTGCGCATCATGCGCCTGTTCGTCGAGATGAACAGGCTGGGCGCGACCGTGCTGATCGCCACGCACGACGAAAGCCTGGTGCGCGCCTCGGGTATGCCGGTCCTGGAACTGAAAGACGGGCTACTCTACCGCCGTGACCTGACGTCACGCGGAGGTCACGGATGATCCCGCCGCTGCGTCCACGCGCCAAGGATTCTGCCGAGCTGTCGCGGCTGTCCTCCTCCGGAACGCGTAACCTGCTGCCGTCGCAGGACGAACGCGAAGTCGCGCTGCATTACGTTATCGGAGTCCTCTGTCTCCTGGCCTGCCTGGCGGCCCTGTTCGCTGTCGAGTCCGATCGCGCCGCCAGCGGCTGGGCACGCGACATCCACTCCGAAGTGACGATCCAGGTGCGCCCGACGGGACTCGAAACGGGCTCGATCGCCGCCGCCAAGGCCGCGGAGGTGCTGGCGGGCGTCAAGGGTGTGGCCGAGGCCCGGGCGATTGAGCCCGAAAAAGCCAAGGAACTGATCAAACCGTGGCTTGGCGATGTCATCCTTGACGACCTGCCGATCCCGAACCTCGTCGAGGTCAAGCTCGATCCAAAGGCACCTGCCCGGCCACGCGCCATGATGGAGGCCCTGACCAATGCCGATATCGACGCCAGTCTCGACGATCACTCGGTGTGGCTGAAGGATATCGAGAAGAGCGCCCTGATCATACGATTTCTGGCTTACGGAGCCTTCATTATTATTGGCTCGGCGACCGCAGCCGTCGTCGGCTTTGCGACACGCGCCGGGTTGGCGGCGCGTGCCAATGTCGTCGAGGTCCTTTCCCTGTGCGGCGCCACCGATATTTTCATCGCCGAGCGCTTCCAGTACCGCTTTGCCCGCATGGCTTTCGAGTCGGGCCTGCTGGGTGCCGCGGCTGCCGCCATCGTCATGACCGTGATAAAAATCACAGTTTCATCGCAAAGCCTCGTAATGGTTCTTCCCTTTTCGTGGTACGACCTGTTAATATTAATTCCGTGCCCGCTGCTGGTGGCGTTTATCGCTGCCGCGACGGCGCGCCTGGTCACCCTGCGCTTGCTCGGTCATCGCTGACACAGGCTGGTGCGGGACTTCGGATTTGCTTGGTCGCAAGGATTAGCCGGAATAAAACTCGCCGCAGCAGAAGTTGCGGCACGGACGTTCGGCCCATTGCTGCAGAAGGGGAAGCGGTAAGGTTATGCGGACTTTAATCGCGCTCGGGGTTGTGCTGCTGCTGTGGCTGGCAGGCCTGCTGGTCTTTGCCGACCGCGTTATCGACTCCACCCCCGCCGCCGAACCCGATCAACCCGCCGACGCGATCGTCGTCCTGACCGGCGCGTCCGACATGCGCCTCAAGGAGGGCATGAAGCTCCTGGAACGCCGCAAGGGCCAGCGCCTGTTCATTTCGGGCGTCAATCCCGAAGTCAAACGCCCCGAACTGCTCGATGTCACCGAAGGCTCGAAACGCCTGTTCGAATGCTGCGTCGATTTGGGTTATGAGGCTGAAAACACCGTCGGCAATGCACGCGAAATCGCCGACTGGGCGCGCGGGCACGATTTCTATACCCTGATTGTTGTCACCTCGGACTATCATATGCCGCGGTCGCTTCTTGAGCTCAAGGGCGACATGCCGGACGCCCACCTCATCGCCTATCCCGTGCAGTCGCCTGATCTCGATACGCGCAAATGGTGGAAGTCGCCCAAGGGCACGCGCACCCTGGTCGTCGAATACAGCAAGTATCTGGCGATCCTCGGCCGCGATATGATCCTCAGCCTGTCGCGCGCATTCGGCGACAAAGGCGTGCATAAGGTCAAGCCCGGCACGGAAGACGGCGCCGCGACCAGTGAAGCGGCTGTTCCGGTCAAGGCGGGTACGTGACCGCTGTGACGACGCGGCTGCGGTCGCTGCTTTTCATGCTTTGGCTTTACGGATCGATGGCGTTTATCGCCGTCGTCTCCTCGCCTATGTTGCTGCTTCCGTCCCACTATTCGATGCTCGTCATCCGTTGGTGGGCGCGCAGCGTTATTCTGGGCGCGCGGCTGATCGTCGGCATCAAGGTCGAGTTCCGCGGACTGGAGCACCGGCCGACAGGACCGGCCCTGATCGCCGGAAAACACCTGAGCATGCTCGACACCATCGCGCCGTTCGTCATGCTGGAACACACCGCCTATGTGCTGAAACAGTCGCTGATGTACCTGCCGTTTCTCGGCTGGTACGCCTGGCGGACGCGCATGGTCGCAATCAAGCGTGAAGACGCCGCAAAAGCCCTGAAGGGCATGGTGAAGGCCTGCCGCGAACGCCTTCAGGAAGGCCGGCAAATCCTGATCTTCCCGGAAGGCACGCGCTCGGATCCCGGCGACGATCCGACCTACAAACCCGGGGTGGCGGCGCTTTACCGCGACCTCGATGTGCCGTGCTATCTGCTCGCGACCAATTCGGGCCAGTTCTGGCCTGGGCATGGTATAGACCGCAAACCCGGCACCGTGGTGTTCGAGTTCCTGCCGCCCATCCCGGCGGGATTAAAGCGCGGCGAGTTCATGTCCGAGATGAAGTCCAGGCTGGAAACGGCATCGAACGCGCTGATCGCGGAATTCAGCTAGAGTGTGCTGCGTTTTGATAGAAACGCAGCACACTCTAGATTCCTTGGTGGTCGCACGCTTTATGCAAAAACCGGTTTCCACTTTTTTGCAGCATGCTCTAGAGACGGATCATGAAAGACGACATGTCTCCGGAACAGACCATAAAGCGCCAGCTCGACGCCTATAATGCGCGCGATATTGACGCCTTCATGGCCTGCTGGCATCCGGAAGCCGAGTTCATCGCCCATCCCGACACCATTCTGGCCAGGGGGCACGCCCAAATCCGCGCGCGCCATGACCTTCGCTTTCAGGAACCCGACCTGCACGGCCATCTCATTAGCCGCCTCGTGCTCGGCGATCGCGTAGTCGATCAGGAGCGCGTCGTCCGCAATATGGAAGGCCGCAAGGTCGAGCTCGAGGTCGTCGCCATTTATGACGTCGCCGACGGGCTGATCCGCCGGGCCTGGTTTCTCATGGGAACGCCGCGCGATCTGGAGTAGGTATCCGGAGCGAAAAAGCCTAAGGCGTTTTCGTCTTCTTCCATTCGGAATATTTGGCCATGGCGCGCATGGCGCTTTCCCGTCCGAGTTCCGCGCCGACGCTTTCCATATCCGTGGACGAATTCACACGCACCGCCGCATATTTTTTCATATTGGCGGACTGGAACGTGGTGACCAGGGACTGCAACTCAGCTTCGCTGAAATTTGCGGTGTAATAGTCGACATACCGCTCGATGAGTTGCGGGAAGAAATAGCTGTCGAATTCAGCAGCCAGGAGTTCGTTGATCTTGTCCTGATCGGCCTGCGGCAAGGCGCGGATTTCCGCCTGGCCATTCAACGCCATCTTGATCAGCGGCATCAATTGCCCGGTCATGTGTTCGGTCGAGGCCCGCGTGCCGTCAAGGTCGGTCAGCTGGCGTGCCAGGACCTGCCGGCGCGCCATGCCCGCGTCGGTGGCCGGGGTGGCGGCATCCGAACCTTTCACGGCTGCCGCGGCCGGCGGTGGAGCGTACGCGCTTGCGGCCAGCGGGCAGGCGAGGCACGACAGGGCGATCAAACCGGTGACGGTCAGCAGGGCGGATTTAACAGGCGGCATCGGTATCTCCGGAAAAGGCATAAACGCCCTATTGATCGGCCTCATAGGCCTTGACGATCTGGATCTGAGCCAGGCGCATCTCAAGATCGACGGCGCGGTCGAGCTTGCCGGTGTCGCCCAGGCGCTGCTGCGTCATCTTGCGCTGGGCGTCGCTGTCGAACGCCGTGATCAGCTGCATCAGCTCGGTCTTCGACAGGTTCACCGCCTGCAGGCGCGCATCCATGGTGAGGATCTTTTCCTCAAGCTCGGTCTCGGCGCTGGCGGCGATGGTCGCCATGCGGTATTTTTCGGCGTCCGTCAGGTGCGAGATTTCGATGTGATTATTCACTTCGGTGATGATCAGCTTCATATGCTGGGTGGCGACGAAGTGGCGGATCAGGGAGTCGGTGCCGTCAACGCGGTACAGCGTCCGCACCATGGCGACGCGTTCGTCCAGTTCGGGGTTGGCGGCAGCAGCGGTCGCGGCCGCGTTTTGCGCCTGATCGTAGGCCGTCATCCCGCCAGGCGTATGGAACGCGGCCACGACCGCCTGGGCCGTGGCGTGGTCGAGCGAATCCATGCTGGGGATGGCGGGCATGTTGCCCTGCATTTTTGACAGACCGCGCGTGGTGCTGGCCTGATCGACCTGGGCGCCGCCGCCCTCGGCCATGGCCAGGACGCGGTCGATCGCGTCAGCGCTGGCCTTTGGCAGGCTGGTGCGGGCGGTCGGGGCCGTTTGCGCCGCAACATCGACCGAACCCTTGGCTGCCAGGGAATTGGGCACTTCCGGATTGGCGGCGTGCAGCGCCTTGCTCTGGGCCAGGAAGGTTTGCAGATTGAGCGTCGGGGGCGTCATGTCGGGTGCACCGGCAAACGCGACAGCCGCATTCAGGCTGGCGAGGACGGCGACCGCGCAGGCGTAACGCAAATGGCGAAATGAAACTAACGGCAAAACCAGTCCCCCGAACTGTACGATTGTAACGCGTGCCACCCCTGCGGGCCCTTTTTGGGCCTTAGCTCGCGACGGATTCCTTGAATGTCTTAATGATCTTGATCACGGCCTGGATCATGTAGCCTTGAACTTCCTGCGCGCTGGCGTCGGGCGCCATGAACTTGCCGGCGTTGTATTTCGCGGCGGCGACCGAAGAATTGGCGTTGATCAGCTGCTGGATTTCATCGAGGCTGAAGGCCTGCGACTGACTGCGCGCGATCTCGTCGATAATGGTTGTTTCGGTGTCCTTCAGGATCGTGTCGGCGACGGTGTCGTAACGGGCGTTTTCCGCCTCGGTCAGCGACGTCTTGCCGGCGCGTTCGACGACGATCAGCTTGGTCGATTCCTTAGTCGCGTCGAGCGCCGTATGAACGCTGCGCGACGTACCGTTCAGCTGCATCAGCTGCTTGTAGAGGTCGATCTTCTTCTGGGCATTGGCGGCATCGGCGGCATCATTGAGCTGCGCCACGGCCGTAACCGCGACGTCACCGGCGGCGACAGCGTACTGGTTCGACGGAGCGGCGGCGACGATATCCTGCGCCGAAGCAAAACCACCCGACAGTATCAGGATTCCGGCAAGTCCAATAATACCGGCTGCTGAGTTCGCACGCATGGCGGCAGTCCCCTAACCACAATAGTTAAGGGACGATACCTAATGCCACGCTGTGTGGCAATGTTTGAATCCGTATGCGGCGGCGCAGACAGCCGATTTACGAAGATCGGCTGTCGAGTGTGGCTTTTTAACTCCGTCTCCCGTGAAAAGGGAGCCCCCGAAAAGGGAAATGGCGTTTACACCAGGGCGCCGTGGCAGTGCTTGAACTTCTTTCCCGAGCCGCAAGGGCACAGACCGTTGCGCGAGGTGCCTTCCCAGCCGCCGGGCAGCGCCGTGACAGGCAGGTGCTCGCGCTGTTCCGGCGTCAGGTCGTCGCCGAGCGAGGCGGCGCGTTCGTTCTGGCCGGTAACCGGATCGAGGTGGACTTCCTGGAACTGACGGCCGGAAGGCGAACGGCCCGGCAGTTGCACCGGCGCCTCTTCTTCCGGTTGCTGGAAGCGGATTTCCATCGTCATCAGCCAGCGCGTGACCGAATGGCGCAAATTGACCAGCAATTGTTCGAACAGGGTGAAGGCCTCGGTCTTGTACTCGTTCAGCGGGTCGCGCTGGCCATAACCGCGCAGGCCAATGACGGCGCGCAGGTGGTCGAGGTGCATCAGGTGTTCGCGCCAGTGCATGTCGATCATCTGCAGCAGGAACTGCTTTTCCAGCGACTTCATCTGGTCGTCGCCGAGCAGGCGCAGGCGCTCTTCCATCTTGTTGCCGGCCAGCTTCTGAATGCGTTCCTCGAACTCTTCGTTGGCGATGCCCTCTTCCGCCGCCCAGACCTCGAGCGGCAGGTCGAGACCGGTCAGGGCCAGGACCTGTTCCTTCAGCTGCGGGATTTCCCACTTTTCGGCATAGGCCTTAGGCGGCATGTGGCGCTCGACCAGGTCGTGGATGGTATCCTGGCGGAACTCATGAATCAGCTCGCTGAGATCCTCCGCGTCCATGAATTCCTGGCGCTGCTCGAACACGGCCTTGCGCTGGTCATTGACGACGTCGTCGTACTTCAGCAGGTTCTTGCGGATTTCGTAGTTGCGTTGCTCGACACGCTTTTGCGCCGTGGCGATGGCGCCGTTGAGCAGCGGGTGGGTGATGGCTTCACCCTCTTCGACGCCCAGGGTCTTCATCATCGAGTTGAGGCGGTCGCCGGCGAAGATGCGCATCAGGTCGTCTTCGCACGACAGGAAGAACTTCGACTGGCCGGGGTCGCCCTGACGGCCGGTCCGGCCGCGCAGCTGGTTGTCGATACGGCGGCTTTCGTGGCGCTCGGTGCCGAGCACGAACAGCCCGCCTGCGGCCAGGGCCGTCTGCTTCAAGTCCTTGATATTGTTTTCGATTTCGGCCTTCTTGGCCAGCAGCGCTTCCTGCGTGACCTCGACACCGGCGGCGTCCTGCTCGGCCAGCCATTTCTGTATGCGCATATCGACATTGCCGCCGAGCTGGATATCGGTCCCGCGGCCGGCCATGTTGGTGGCGATGGTCACGGCGCCCGGTACGCCGGCGTCGGCAATGATCTCGGATTCCTGTTCGTGATAGCGGGCGTTCAGCACGCTGTGCGGGATACCCTTGCCGGACTTGTAGACGATGTCATAGGCGTCTTCACCGGCCTTCAGGACGTCCTTCTTGTCGGCATTGACGTACTTGGCCTTGAGCACGCGCGACTGCTCGACCTTGTACTCATAGGCATTGAGGAATTTCGACAGGTCGTCGGACTTTTCGATCGACGCCGTACCGACGAGGGTCGGCTGACCCTTGACGTAGCAGTAGGCGACCTGGGCCGCGATGGCTTCGAACTTTTCCTTTTCGGTGCGGTAGACCTCGTCGTTGTCGTCGATGCGCTGGACCGGGCGGTTGGTCGGGATTTCGAGCACGTCCATCTTGTAGATGTCGCCGAATTCCTGCGCCTCGGTCGCCGCCGTACCGGTCATGCCCGACAGCTTGTTGTA
>FSVF01000154.1_pt1 | contig 17387 bp, 18 predicted proteins | sample 1637601 | NCBI WGS metagenome assembly FSVF01 (sample SAMEA3914814, study PRJEB12502) | metagenome | biome: forest; material: soil | place: USA | collected 2011-09-16 | depth 0.1 m
CCGAGTTCGACTTCGTGCGCAAGCTGATCGAGGAAAACCTGATCCCCGACGACGTCACCATCCAGGTTTTGACGCAATCGCGCGAGGACCTGATCGTCCGCAGCTTCGAGTCCTTGCGCGGCGCCAAACGCGCCATCGTCCACCTCTATAACGCCACCTCGCCGCTGTTCCGCCGCGTGGTGTTCGACATGGATCGCGCCGACGTCCTGGCGCTGGCCGTCAAGGGCGCGACCTGGCTACGCGACTACGCCGCCCGGCAGCCCGAGACTCAGTGGAGCTTTGAATACAGCCCCGAGACCTTTACCGCGACCGAGCCCGAGTTCGCGCTCGAAGTCTGCGAAGCGGTGATGAAGGTGCTGAACCCGACGCTACAAAACCCGTTGATCTTCAACCTGCCGGCCACCGTCGAAGTCGCCGGCCCGCATACCTATGCCGACCAGATCGAATGGTTTGGCCGCCATATCTCGAACCGCGACTGCGTCTGCATTTCCCTGCATCCGCACAACGACCGCGGTACGGGCACGGCAGCGGCCGAACTGGGGCTGTTGGCCGGCGCCGACCGCGTCGAGGGCTGCCTGTTCGGCAACGGCGAGCGCACCGGCAATGTCGACCTGGTGAGCCTGGCGCTTAATATGTACACGCAAGGCGTATCGCCAAAGCTCGACTTCTCCAACATGCGCGAAGTCGTGCAAACAGTCGAGCATTGCAACAACATTCCCGTTCATCCGCGTCACCCCTATGCCGGCGAACTGGTCTTCACGGCGTTTTCGGGCTCGCACCAGGACGCCATCAAGAAGGGCTTTGCCGCCCACGAGCAGCGCAACGACGGCATGTGGGAAATGCCATACCTCCCTATAGACCCGGCGGACCTTGGCGAATCCTATGAGGCCGTCATTCGCGTCAATTCGCAGTCCGGCAAGGGCGGCATCGCCTGGGTGCTGGAGCAGACCTATGGCATGAAGCTGCCGCGCAAACTGCAGGTCGATTTTTCCAAACGCGTGCAGGAAATTACCGACGCTTCGGCGCGCGAACTGTCGGCGGTCGAGATCTGGAAGGCCTTTCAGGATACCTACCATCTGGGTGGCGGCCGCTATGGCCTGATCGCTTACGAACAGGCATCGGCCGTCCATTCGGGCACGCAACGCACCTTCGTCGGCCGCATCGTCAAGGACGGCATTGAGGCGTCTGTGATAGGTCATGGCAACGGCTTGATCTCGAGCGCGATCGAGGCCTTGAACGATCATTATGACCTGAAACTTGAAGTGCTCGATTACGCTCAGCACGCCATGACCAAGGGCTCGCTCAGCCAGGCGGTGGCCTATATCGAATGCCGTACCCACGATGACCGTCTTGTCTACGGCGTCGGCATCGACGATGATATCGCCACGGCCAGCGTCAAGGCCGTCCTCAGCGCAGCCAACGGACTATAATATGAAGAGACGCGGACTGTTCACCGCCGCCCTGACCCTGTTGTCGGTTCTCACCGGTGCCGCCGAGGCGACAGTGCCGCACTATACCGTGCGCGTCGTCAAAACCTATCCGCACGACGTGAAAGCCTTTACCGAAGGCCTGTTCTATCTCGACGGCGGTCTCTACGAGAGCACCGGACTTCACGGCACGTCGAGCGTCCGCAAGGTGGTGCTGGATACCGGCGCTGTCGTCAAAAGCGTCGATATCGACCGGCGCTATTTCGGCGAGGGCATCGCCCCGTGGAAAGGCCGCATTATCGGCCTGACATGGCAGTCCGGGACGGGTTTCGTTTGGAATGGCAAGAACTTCAAGCTGGCCAGCACGTTTCATTACACCGGCGAAGGCTGGGGCATGACCCAGGACGGCCGCTCGCTGATCATGAGCGACGGCACTCCGACGCTCAAGTTCCTCAACCCCGTGTCGCTTAAGGTGACGCGCAAGCTCAATGTGACGCTCGACGGACAGACAATTGATCAGATCAATGAACTCGAGTGGGTCAAGGGCGAGGTGCTGGCCAATGTCTGGCGCAGCCGCGCCATCCTGCGCATAGATCCGAAAGACGGCAAGGTGACCGGCGTCGTCGATCTGACGTCCTTGCCGGAGACGACGACCATGACCGACCCGGATGCCGTGGCCAATGGCATTGCTTACGATCCGGTCGGCAACCGCCTGTTCGTGACCGGAAAGATGTGGCCGCATCTCTATGAGGTCGAGTTGGTGCCGGTGCCCGTCGCTCAATAGCGCGGGTGCGCCCTGCGGTATTTGAGCGGACTATCAAAGCCGTAGGCCCACGCACCGGCTTTCGCTGACCTGGCGGCGCTTTCATCGGCAATGTAACGCGTCGAAAAGGAGCGATAGGCCACCGCCAGACCGCGCCGAACCATTTCCCGCCCCAGATCGCGACCGTCCGCCAGCCTGCAGACCGCCACCACGCGGCCGTACTGGTCCATATCCTGCTTCTCGCAAGTCACAATGCGGCCGCGCAGAAGTTCGTTGAGGGCGGCCGTTGCCTTCTGGCCGCACCTATACGCCCCGCACGTCTGATCATGCTCGAAGGCATCGACACCGAACAGCCGCACATGCTGTTCACGGATGACCAGCGTGTCGCCATCCAGAGCATAGGACCTGCCCGTCAGCGGCGCTGCCTGAACTGGGGACGCCGCAAGACATATCGCTGTTACACAGAGCGAAATGTAAAGTGACCGCATTGGCCGTGCCCCTTCGTTGCCTTTGCAACCGAAACCCGCTAGAGGCACGGCCATGATGACATCCTTCGCCCGAAATCAGGTTCTGATTCAACTCGATATCATGTCCAAGCTTATTTGGGCATGTAAAGCCGTGCGCCTGAGCTTGCGCAAAACCAAGGGCGAGTAAACCAGGTCTTTTCATAAGGACCTCTACCGCGCCCCCCAAATCCCCGGGCGCGATGATACCAATCAGGCGCCTTTACTCCAAGGCCCCAGCATGATCGCCTTACCCGACACTTCCAAAGCCTGGTTTGCCACCTGGGGCGGTTATCTCATGGCGGCGGCCGGCGCCTTCCTGTTCGCCAGCAAGGGCATCTGGATCAAGTTCGCCTATACCTACGGCATCGACGCCTCGTCGTTGCTGGCCGTGCGGCTCCTGCTGGCCACGCCCTTCTTCGTGCTCGTCGGCGTGGCGACGTGGTTGCGTGCCAAGGCCCGCGGTCTGGAAGGTCCCCCGCCGATAGCTGCACGTCCTGAGCTCTATCTTAAAACCCTGGCGGTCGGGGCTCTCGGTTATTGGCTGGCCAGCTATACTGATTTTGAAAGCTTGACGACCCTGTCCCCACAGTTTGAGCGGCTGATCATATTCACCTATCCCCTCTTCGTCATCATCTTCGGCGCGCTGTTCTTCGGACAGCCGATGCGGACCGGCGCGCTGTGGACCTTCGCCATTGCCTATGCCGGCATCGGCTTCATCTTCGTCACCGACCTGAAAGCCCAAGGCTCCGCCATCGTTACCGGCACCGTGTGGTGCATGGCGTCATCGCTGTCGTTCGCGCTCTATCTGCTTCTCGCCAAGCCTTTGATCGCACGCTTGGGCCCCTCCCTGTTCACGTCGTGGGGAATGTCCGGCGCGGCGCTGGCGACCTTTGCGCACTTCTTTGTCGTGCACCGCCTCAGCGACATTCACATGACGGCACCATTGCTTGCGTTATGCTTAGGTCTGGCCATCGGCGCCACAGTCGCGCCCAGCTATCTGACCAATTTCGCCCTCAGCCGGATTTCATCACAGGCCAATGCCGTAATCAGCTTCGTCAATCCCGTCTTCACGCTGGGGATGAGCATGCTGCTCCTGCGTCAGCACGTCTCTATCGCGGACATCGTCGGAACCTTGCTCGTATTGACCGGCGTAGGCCTTTACACGTGGCTCGATCAACGCGCCGGCCGCGCTCAGCGTCCGGCCGACGCAGCATCATCCGCCAAGGGATAGGCGTCGCGGCCAACAGTTGCAGCGCCAAGAAGGTCGATCGCAGTGCGTTGCAAAAGGGGATGGACCCAATCGGGCAGAATCTCTGCCAGCGGGCCCATCACAAAGGCGCGATCCGCTGCACGCGGATGGGGTAAGGTAAGACCGATTCCGGGTCCAAGACTCATCTGGCCGTAAGAAATCAGGTCGAGATCGACTGCGCGCGGCGCATTGGCCACGCCGATGCGCACACGCCCGAATTCGCGCTCAATATCATGTAAAAGCGCCATTAATTCAAATGGCTGCAACGTAGTTTGCACCTGAAGAACGGCGTTGACATAGGGCGGGCCGGCGGGATCTGGCCAGGCCAATGAGTGCCACAAACGTGAAATTTTGTTAACAATTAGACCCCGATTACGCAATGTCTTGACAACTTCACCGAAAGCCTGCGATGCAGACTGACGTACAGGTAAAGCTGTGGCGGACGGCATGTTGGAACCGTAGGCAATCACGATTGCCGCGTTGTCGTCGCTTTTTGGCCCAACTGTCATTTTTAACCGCACATTTTTCAGAAAGAGTTATTTGAAAATGAGCTTCTACCCGACGGACCGTATCGCGCTTTTTATCGACGGTGCCAATCTCTATTCCGCTGCCAAGGCCCTGAACTTCGACATCGATTACCGCAAGCTTCTCGACGAATTCCGCAAGCGTGGCATCCTTATTCGCGCCTACTACTATACCGCGCTGGTCGAAGGGGATGATTATTCACCAATCCGCCCCCTGGTCGACTGGCTCGACTATAACGGCTTTGCGCTGGTCACCAAGACGGCCAAGGAATATGTCGACAGCCAGGGCCGCAAGCGCTGGCGCGGCGACATGGACATCGAAATCGCCTGCGACATGATGGAAATGGCCGGCAATGCCGACCATCTCGTCCTGTTCTCCGGTGACGGCGATTTCCGCCGCCTGATCGAAGCCGTTCAGCGCAAGGGCGCCCGCGTCACCGTGGTATCGACCGTCAAGTCGTCGCCACCGATGACATCGGACGAACTGCGCCGCCAGGCTGACACTTTTGTCGACCTGGCCGACCTGGCTTCGGTCGTTGGCCGTCCGCGTCAGACGCAAAGCCCGGCTCAGAATACAGCCCAAAATACGGCTAGATTCCCGAGTCACGAAGACGACTTCGACGACGCGGTGTAACCATGCTCAGCGCCGCGACACCGATGGGATTTCTGGCCGTCAGCGATTTCGAGGCGGCCCGGCGTTTCTATGAAGGTGTCCTCGGCCTGGAGTTCGTCACAAACGACGGCTTCGCCCTGGTCCTGCGCTCGGGGCCGATTCTTATTCGCCTGACTGTTCCCCCCGAACGGGTTGTCGGCGGCTACACAGTTTTCGGCTGGCAGGTTTCGGACATCGCGTCCGAAGTCGCGAATCTGGACGCCAAGGGCATCGCCTTCGAACATTATCCGTTCTTCGGTGACAGCCAGGCCCCGGACGGCATATGGACCGCCCCCGGCGGCGACAAGGTGGCGTGGTTCAAAGACCCGGACGGCAACCTGCTGTCGCTCTCCCAGCATGTGGCCTGACGCAGATTGCGGCCTGTGTCCGCGCCTGGCCGCCTATCGCACGGAAAACAAGGCGGGAAACCCGCTCTGGCACAATGCGCCGGCGCTGCCTTTTGGCGACATGAGCGCTTTCGTACTGATCGTCGGACTGGCGCCCGGGCGCACCGGCGCCAACCGGACGGGACGCGTCTTTACCGGTGACGGCGCCGGGCGCATGCTGTTTGAGACCTTGCTTCGGACCGGCTTTGCATCCGGTGCCTATCGCGATGATGGCAAGGACGATGTGCAACTAATCGACTGCCTTATCGGCAATGCTGTTTTGTGCGCGCCCCCCGGCAATCGACCGACATCCCATGAAGAATCGACCTGCCGCCCCTATCTGAAGGCACTGATCGCCGCCATGCCCCGGCTAAAGTTCATCGTCACCCTTGGCGATGTCGCACGGCGCAATGTCCTGAAGGCCTTGGGCGCTTCGGCCTCAGCGATGACAGGCGGACACGGCGCGACGGCGCAAATCAATGGGCTGACCATCGCCAACAGTTACCACTGTTCGCGACTTAATCTGAATACAGGCCGGCTGACGGCGGATATGTTTGCCGATTTTTTCCTCGAAATTCGTCAAAAAGTGCGAAAACGTTCTGATATTACTCGTCCAATCCCGTTGATTTCGTAAATTAATTATTAACGAAAAGACAATTGCAATACTCCGTATACGGATGTATTCTGCTTCGGATGGAAACGCTCGCCCTTATTGACCTGGCCGGTTTCGTCGCCCTGCTTTTGTGGGGTCTGCACATGGTGCAAAGCGGAATCCTGCGCGCTTTCGGACCACAGATTCGTCAACGTCTCCGTCACAGCTTGAACAACCGTTTCTCCGCCCTGGGCTCCGGCGTTGTTGCCACGACACTCCTGCAAAGTAGTACGGCAGTCGGCCTGATCGCCGCCGCCTTCACGGCGAACGGCGCCATAGGCCTTATGCCTGGCCTCGCCGTCATGCTGGGTGCAAATATCGGAACGACACTTATTGTTCAGGTTCTGGCGTTCAACGTCGCCGTCATCACACCCGTACTGATCCTGATCGGCGTTATCGCTTTTCGCACCGCGCGCAACGACACCTGGCATGATCTCGGCCGTGCCTTTATCGGACTGGGCCTGATGCTGTTCGCGCTGGGACAACTGACCGGTCTGTTGCATCGCGCCGCTGGCTCCGAGGCCCTTCAGGCGGTACTGGCCCTGATCGAGAACGATCTGTTCCTCAGCCTGGTGATCGGCGCCATCCTGACCTGGGCCATTCACTCCAGCGTCGCTGTGGTCTTGCTGACCATGTCATTTGCAGCGCAAGGTCTGATACCTTTGCCGATGGCGTTTGCATTCGTGCTCGGGGCCAATCTCGGCAGCGCCGTCAATCCTCTGCTCAATATGCTCAGCGAGAACAACCCGGCCGCTCTGCGTCTGCCCATCGGCAATCTCGTCAATCGGCTGGCTGGATGCGCCGTCGTCTTGCCTCTGCTGAGCTTCGTCAAATATCTGCCGGCCGAGCTGACCGCGGATCCGGCGCGCACCGTCGCCAACTTTCATCTGGCCGTTAATCTGTTTCTGGCCGTACTGTTCCTGCCAATACTCGCCCCCTTGGCCAGTCAATTGACGCGGCATTTGCGAGAGCGCACGGCATTCGATCCCGGCATGGCGCTTTATCTCGATCCCGCATTGCGTGCCTCACCCAACCTCGCCATCGCCAACGCCGCGCGTGAAGTCATGCGTATGGGCGACGTCGCAGAAACCATGCTGCGTGACCTGGCAACCGCCTTCGTCTCCGGCGACGCGGCCACAATCGACAGGGTGCGCCAAACCGACGATGTGCTCGATCGCCTCAACCAACAGGTCAAGCTCTACCTGACATCACTGCCGTTCGAGGCATTGAGCGACTCCGACCGCCGGCGCAGCGATGAAATCCTCGCTTTTTCGCTGACACTCGAACACGTCGGTGACGTCGTCTCGGGCAGTCTGGCGCGCCGCGCCGCCAAACGTGCCAAGCGCAAGCAGGTGTTTTCAGCGGAAGGCGGCCAGGACATCGCCGATATGTTCGCAGGCGTCGGCCGCAATGTCCGGCTGGCATCGACGGTGTTCATGACCGGCGGCACACGCGCCGCCAATCAGCTGATACGGGAAAAAGCCGAACTCGACGCCCTCGAAGCTCGCGCCAGCCGGGCCCATTTCGACCGCCTGCGCGCTGGCCGCGGCGAAAGCGAAGAGTCGAGCGCCGTGCATCTGGACGTCCTACGCGACCTGCGCCTGATCAATGCGCAACTGGTCGCTATCGTCCGCGCGGGGGATGTCCCGGATCCTGTGTTCGCCGCCGCCGGAATCGCGACAGCTAAACACGCCTGAAAAGGACGCCGGCCCGGCGCCTGACACCGATTTTCTCACAAAGACGTGCATTTACGTTTGCTGAAAACAGGCGTTTGTTTTTGGCGGGAAGAGCGATGGAGCCAGAGATGGATAAGATCGATCGGCTTTTTGCAACGGCCTGGCAGGCACGAAGTGACGGTCACTACGATATCGCGCAGGCAAGCCTCAACGAAGCGATCCTTATCAGCCGCGAGGCTGGTGACGAAATAGCCTTGGCCAAAGCCTTGACGGCCAAGGGCCAGATCGAACGCGATTGCGGCCGAATCGGTGTGGCGTTGCCCCTTTATGAAGAAGCCGTGCGCCTGTATCGCCGGGCCTCAGACCCGTTGGCCTTGGCAAGCGCGTTGCGTCATCTTGGCGACCTGCACCAGGACCGCGAAGACTACGACGACGCGGAACCGTTTTATGATGAGGCCCTGGCGATTTACCGCGCGGTCGACGCCACGCCCCCTCTCGCCCTGGCGAACGCTTTACGGCCCATTGCGCTGCTCCGCGAGGCGCAAGGCGAGCCACTCATGGCCCTGCCGATTTGGCGCGAAGCCTTGACCCTCTATAGCGAAGTGGGCGTTCAGGCCGGCGTGGACGAATGCAGGACTCGCATTGGCGCCTTGGCGCACCAGGCATTTTGATCACCAAAGCGAGCGTTATTCCCCTTCCCAATAAGGGATTCCGTTTTCAGGCCGGCCGATGAATGCGAAGGAGTCCATGCCTTCGGGTGAGTCAAGCACACCGAACTTTCCGGAGTCGGGATAGTGGCAGATATCCGGCGTTCGCGACGTACTGACGCCCAGATATTTAAGATCGCTCGAGCCGGTATTCACCAGTTGATGCGCTTTGGAAGCATCCCCCGGAACGCAGGCGATAACGTCCCCGGGCTTCACCGGATAGCTCTCGGCGCCAAAACGCAGCACGCCCTCGCCCGCGATAATGTAGAACATTTCTTCGTTATTGCGATGGACGTGGAAGGGAAAGGCGCGCTTGCCGGGTGGGACGACTGTCAGGCTGTAGCCCAGTGTTTTAGCACCCAGGGCGATGCCGATCATGCCCAGCCGAGCGTCGTATTTTTCCGCTTGCGGCCCGGCCGGCAGCATGTGGGGCGGGCGCGGCTTCAGCTCGACATCATTGATGTTGAGAATGGGCGGCATCTTGGCTTGCTTTTCAACATCGGGGGTTTGCGGTTTGACGGCATCGGGCATGATGGCCTCCTGAATGATGGAGGCCCAGCGTTAAGCCAAGAGCGAAACAAATATCGACGCTATTTGCGCCTCGCGTTATCGCCTTTCGGTAAGTTCAGCCCTTGTCGCGCATCAGGCGTGCCTTGTCGCGTTGCCAGTCGCGTTCGGCCGTGGCTTCGCGCTTGTCGTGGTTCTTCTTGCCCTTGGCGAGCGCGATCTCAAGCTTGACCAATCCCTTGTCGTTGAAGAACAGCTTTGTCGGGATGATGGTCAGGCCCTCGCGCTGGACCGAGACCATCATGCGGCTGATTTCCTTGCGATGGAGCAGCAGCTTGCGGTGACGGCGCGGTTCGTGATTGAAGCGATTGGCCTGGGTATAGATCGGGATGTCGGCATTGATCAGCACCAGCTCGTCGCCGTTCTCGATGCTGACGTAGGACTCGGCGATGTTGGCGCGGCCCAGGCGCAGGGACTTGACCTCGGTTCCGGTCAGCACAAGGCCGGCCTCGATCGAGTTTTCGAGGAAGTAGTCGAAGCGCGCCCGCCGGTTGTCGGCGATCACTTTGTAAGAACTGATAAGATCGGTCATGAATTTTGTTCTGGGGTCAAGGGGGCCATGCCCCCTTGCCTTTCTTCTAGGCGCTTTCCATTTCAAGCCCGGCCAGCACCATTGCGTCTTCAACCAGCGGCCTCACGCTCTGGGAACAAGGCGTAATCGGCAACCTGACGTCCTCAGTACACAGGCCAAGGCGGCTCATGGCATACTTCGTCGGCGACGGTGACGAGTCGGCAAACAGGACCTTGTCGAGCTTGATCAGCCGGTCCTGCCACTGACGGGCAGCTTCAAAAGCGCCTTGAGCGGCGGCGTTATACAGCGCCACGCAGGCAGCCGGCGCGACATTCGACGTCACCGAAATCACCCCGTGACCACCGTGAGCCATATAGCCGAGGAAGGTCGGGTCATCACCTGATATAAAGGAAAATTCCTTGCTGATATCGAGGCGCATGAGGCTGAGACGATCGATATCACCGGTCGCGTCCTTGATGCCGACGATGTTCGGCAGCCTGGCCAGGCGGGCGATCGTTTCATTGCTCATGTCGACGACCGTCCGGCCGGGCACGTTATAGAGTAGAACCGGAATCTGAACCGCGTCGTTTATCGCCTTGAAATGCTGATAGATGCCTTCTTGCGACGGTTTGTTGTAATAGGGCGCGACGACCAGTACGGCATCGGCCCCGACGTCCTTGGCATGACGCGCCAGCTCGATCGCCTCGGCCGTATTGTTCGACCCGGCGCCGGCAATGACCTTGATGCGGCCGGCGACACGCTCGACGCACAGCTTGACGACAGCCTTGTGCTCTTCGATGCTCAGGGTCGAGGTCTCACCGGTCGTACCGACCGGCACGACGCCGTGGACTCCGGCAGCGATCTGATACTCAATCAGGCGTTCAAAGGCCGCATAGTCGACCTCGCCATTGCGGAACGGCGTCACCAGAGCTGTAATGACCCCTTTGAACGCCGGAGCGCGATTTGCGTTACTCATCGTTAACCAGTCCTGCACACAGTCGAATGTAAGAATCGGCGAATGTAAGATTCGGCGAAATTATGATACGGCTTACGCGATTCCGCCGCGTGATCAAAATGTGATCCGGTGGGCGCAAGGTGTGTCTTTTGGTCATCGCTGACCAAAGATTATATCAAAAACAGCCTTAAGCCCGCCATGGCAAGGCTGCAACGTCTTTATAAAAAGAAACTATGGCCTATAGTCGATAAATTGACGGGGCCGAAGGGGTTTAGGCTGGGTATGAAAGTATCGCATTCCAACGGTGCACAATTACGGACCGCACGCGGTGTAAAAAGCGCATGGCGCAAGACCGCGCTCATCCTGACCGTCAGCGCCTTCAGTCTGACCTGCCTCGGACCTGTGGCTGCCCAGGACCAGGTTACGCCAGACCCGGCGACTCCGATGCCGGAGTCACAACCTGCGTCACAGCTGCCGCAGGCGACAGTGTCGATCCAGTCCCAGGACTCCGCACAACCTTATCAGCAGTCGGCCCTCTCCGAGGAAGACACCGACACGCTGGAAACCGCGCTCGATCAGGTGCGTAAACGCAATTTCAGCGCGGCGGAGTCGCTGCGTGGGTCGCTGACCAACCCGGTGGCGCGCAAGATCGTCACCTGGGCCATTCTCAATAACGACGGTAGCGGCGTCTACAGCTTCGCCAGTCTGGACGGCGCGCGTCGCGACCTGTGGGGCTGGCCGCGCGAATCCAAGCGCCAGATCGCCGCCGAAAAGATGATCGGTGCCTCGGGCATGACGCCGCAACAGGTCGTTGACTGGTTCAACGGCTCGCCGCCGCAGACGGTCGAGGGCGCCACCGCCCTGATCAACGCTCAGCAAAGCCTGAACAATATCGAGGATGCCTCGGCCCTGGCCAAAACCTGGTGGCGGACCGAAATTTTCGATTCCCTGGCCCAAGCCAACTTCTATCAGGCGTTCAGCCGCTATCTGACACCAGAGGATTCAACAGCGCGGCAAAACGCGCTGATGATCAATGTGCAGAACGGCAATACCCAGGCGATCCGCGACCTTAACGCCTATGTCGACAGCAATCAGCGCGACATTGCCAATGCGGTTCTGGCGATGCGCGGCAATTCGGCGGCCGGCGACGGCCTTTATACCGCCGCAGTTTCCAATAACCCCCACAGTCAGGTCCTCGCCTTTGCCCGTGCCCGCTACTTGTCGGGCAAGGGGCTGGAGGGCCTGGGCTATCCCATTCTCGCCGACCTGCCGCCGGCCTCGATGAGTCCGGACGCCACTGGGCAGTTGTACGCGCTCCGCCTCGCCTATTTCAAATCGGCACTGAAGGCCCACGACTACCACGCTGCCTACGCCGCCATGAATGGTGGAGGCTTCGAGAACGGTGAAGCCAAGGCCGAGGCCGAATTTTTCGCCGGCTGGATCGCCCTGGTCCGGCTCAATGATCCCAATCTGGCGCTGGAGCATTTCAACAACCTCGCCGCCGCCGGGACGTCGCCCATCACCCAGGGCCGCGCCAATTATTGGCTCGGCCGTGCCTATGAGGCGCGCAATGACGCCGCCAAAAACGATGCCCAGACAGCCCACGATTTCTACGTCAAGGGTGGGCAATATATCTTCGCCTTCTACGGCCAGATGGCGGCGGAAAAAGCCGGAGCTACGACTCTGACAATCGGCAAGGACCCGGTCCCGACCCAGGCCGACCGCGCCCGCTTCGACAATCGCGACATGATCAAGGCGGCGCGTATTCTCGGCAGCATGGGCGAGACCGATCTGTTCCGTCAGATCGTCCTTGCCACCAGTCAGGTTCTGCCCAATGCCGAGGAAGAGGCGCTGCTGGTCGATATGACCGCGCGCTACGACACGCAAATCATGGCGATGAAGATCGCGCGCACCGCGATGCAACGCGGCTTCTACCTGCCGGAACGCGCTTACCCGATGCGCCAGATTCCCGATGTGCCGGCGCCGGAAAAGGCTTTTGTGCTGGCCATTACCCGCCAGGAAAGCGGCTTCGATCCCAAGGTGCGATCGCATGCCAACGCACGCGGCATGATGCAGCTGATTCCATCGACGGCCCGTGCCGTGGCGCGCCGGCTATCGGTCGGCTATTCCGAGGCCAAGCTTTATGAGCCCGATTACAATATGACGCTGGGCGCTTATCACCTCGGCGAACTGGTGACGCGCTTCGACGGTTCCTACATCATGGCCGCAGCGGGCTATAACGCCGGTCCAAGCCGAATGAGCCTGTGGATTGGTGATTGCGGCGACCCGCGCGGCCCCAACGCCGACGCGCTGAGCTTCATCGAATGCCATCCTTTGCGCGAAACCCGTGACTACATGATGCGCGTCACCGAAAACATGCGGGTCTATCGTGCACGCCTGGCCGGCGGCTCCGCGCCCCTGACGGCAATGGCCGACGTCCAACGCGGCCTGCCGGCGCCGATCCTGACGGGCCCGGAGGACGACGAAGGCAGTGCCGGCACGGCCGATCAGCAAGATACGGCGATCAACTATCTGGACTACCAGAAGGCAGAAGCCGCCAATGCCGCCCTGGCGGCCAGCCTGGCGACGATTTCGCCGCCCGAGCCGAAGGTGACACCCAAGGCCTCGTCAAAAAGGGGCAAGGCCGCGAAGGTCAAGAAGACATCGCACGCCAAAAAGACGACGCACAAAAAAAAGCACTAATTACAAAATAGGCACGCTGTCGATGTCGAGCACGCGCTTGCCGTCGCGCAATGTCAGCTCGCCTTTCAAGCCAAATATTTCGCGCAAGGTATTGGGCGTAAACAGGCTTTCAGGCGTGCCCGTACGTACCAGTCGCCCGGCGTGCAACAGCAAAATTTCATCGGCGAATTGCGCGGCCAGTTGCAGGTCATGCAGACTGAGGATGACGGTATGACCGGCTGCCACGCGCTGGCGCAGACGGGCCAGGACTTGGCGCTGCCAAGCCGGGTCGAGCGCAATCAGCGGTTCATCAAGCAGATAGACCTTGGCGGGACTGACCAGTACGCGCGCCAGCAAGACCCGGGCGCGCTGACCGCCCGAAAGGCTGAAGACGCCGCGCTCGGCAATATCGCCGAGACCAAGCTGTTGAATCTCCTCAAGAGCGCGTTGCCGGGCGATTTCGGGCAACAGGTGATAGGCGCCGAGCGCCGCAACATCAACACAGCTAAGGTCCCAGGCAATGCTGCGGTCCTGCGGCAGATAGGCGATCAGCTCGGCTCGTTTTTGGGGACTAAGGCGAGCAATATCCGCTCCATTCAACGAAATATTACCGGTGCTTAACGGTAAAAGCGCAGCCATCGCCTTAAGCAGGGTCGACTTGCCGGCGCCATTGGGGCCTACCATGACATAAAGCGTACCCGACGCCAGTTGCGCGGATGCCCGGTCAAGCACCGTATGACCGCCCAATTGCACGCTGACAATATTGAGGTTCATCCCGTCCATCTGATTCCCCTCAGTCCTGCATCCAGCTCTTGGCGCTGCGCCAGGCGAGAACAACAAACAAGGGCGCACCGACCAGCGATGTCAGGACACCCAGACGGATATCACCCGACGTCGGTAAAACACGGATGAGCCCGTCTGCCATCAACACCATCACACCGCCGGTAAGCGCCGACGGCCAGATTAGCCGGAACGGATCCTTGACCCCCATGGCCCGGACAAAATGCGGCGCGGCAAGGCCGACAAAGCCGATGATGCCGGCGACCGCGACCGACAGACCGGCCAGCAGACTTGAGCCGATGACGATGACTTGCGTCAACCGGACCATGTCAATGCCCATCGACCGCGCCGTCTCATCGCCCAGGGTTAAAAAACGCAAACCCTTGCCCAGGCGCCAACTAAGCAGGCAGGCAACGGCCAGGCCGGCGAAACACAGGCCCGCGTCGGACCATGTGCGATCCTCGACCGAGCCCATCATCCAGCGGTAGATTTCTGATAATGTCACGGGGGACGGCGCCAGGTTGAAAACCAATGCCATCAGCGCGCCGCACAGACTCGACAGACCCACGCCCAGCAGGATCAGCGATTGCCTTTGCGGAAATCGCGAGACAAACAGCAGCAGTAAGACAGCCACGACCGCAGAGCCCACCAAGGCGAAGCCCTGAACGGCAAAAGGCGTCAATCCCAGGCCGAAGACGATGGCCATGGCCGCGCCAAGACCGGCGCCGGACGATACACCGAGCAGTCCCGGTTCAGCGAGAGGATTGCGTAACAGCCCCTGCATCAGGGCGCCGCTCATGCCGAGCATGGCGCCCACACCAAGTGCGGTCAGGGTACGCGGCAGTCTTATGCCCCAGGCGATCTGGGCGGCAACAGAATCCGGCTGAGCGACCGCTCGAAGCCACATCTCCGGGCTCATGGTGACGTCTCCGAACAGCATGAGCAGGATCAGGAGGATGCCGATAACCGTGGCCAGCGCAATATTGAGTGTGCGAAGAGAGACATGCATCAGGTCATTTCACCGTCGTTCGGGACAAGGCCTGCAGATCGTAGGCAATAAACCAGCCACTGCACGACAAGGCGCGCGCCGGTAATGTAAAATGCGAAGTCGCGGCAATCATCTTTTGCACGACGGGACTGCGGCCGGGCACGCGCCGCATGGCGTAAGGGTCGTCATAAAAAGCAAGCGCGAACACATCAGGCTTCAGACTTACCAGGATTTCCGGCGACAAAGGGAAAAAGCCCTTATCCTGGGTTTCGAGGCGGAAATCGAGCCGCGTCAGCATGTCGCCAACGAGGGTGTCCGGTCCTGCACTGAACCCTGACGGCGTGTAGTAAAGCACACTACGGCCAATGCCGATGGGCCGGATATCCGCCATCGCAACGTCGAAACGCGCCGCCTCGTCGCCAGCCTTGCTATCCTGGCCAAGCTCATGGCCGACACGCAGAAGCTCGTCTTTTGCCTTATCAAGCGTATTTATGTCATTGATCGTAATGATCTTGATGCCATTTTTTTTTAGTATCTCGATAAGTCTGACATCTCCGCCCCAGGTGCGAACGACGACGTCCGGCTCCAGCGCAAGAACGGTCTCGATCGCTGGCCGGACGCGCCTTATGCCCTCGGCACGATCGCGATAATACGAGTCCGCCAGCCGCGCCCGCGTGGACACGGCGGCGATATCGGCGCGCGGCGTGAGCCCGAGCACATATTGGTCGGCACAGCCGTCGAGCGACACGACCCGGTGCGCATTCGCTGAAGGCGCTCCCAGTAAAGACGCCCACACGGCGGTAACAGCAGTAAGGCCAGACAGACTGGTTTTCGACGAATAGAATCTACGCAACCTTGTTACCGCCAATGGGTTCATCCGCCCGGAACGATCCGGTCTATACCTGCAGTTTGCCCGACAATGATGAATGTTTTCGAAGGCGACCGAAAGGATCGCGACCGATCGGTTTGAAACGGGCCACGCAAGAGAGATAGGTGACTCGGGCAAAGCCACAAAGCGGCATTTTTCGCAGCGTGCGCAGCGCCACTGCCAAAACCGCTTTACGAAGGCGCGCCGGACGATTATGGCCAAGGCCATGATCATAACGGATTCCGCCACCACACTGCGCACCACGGCCTGGGCCGATTACGCCCTGGTCGATTCCGGTGGCGGCAAGAAGCTTGAGCGCTACGGCGACTATCTGGTTATCCGGCCCGAGCCACAATGCTGGTGGACGCCGAAATACCCGGAACTGTGGGACCGAGCCGACGCCCTGTTCGACCCAAGCACCGACGAGGACGAAGGCCGGTGGTCGTTCTCGCGCAAACCCGCCGAGCAATGGGGCTTAAGCTGGGGTGACGTCAAATACTACGGCCGCTTTACCAATTTCCGCCACCTCGCCTTCTTCCCTGAACAGGCCGCCAACTGGGAATGGCAAAAGGCCGCCGTTACGGCCCGTCCAGGCATGCGGGTCCTGAACCTGTTCGGCTATACCGGCGTCGCCAGCCTGGTCGCCGCCGCCGCAGGCGCCAAGGTCACACACGTCGATGCCTCAAAAAAGGCCATCGGCTGGGCGCGTGACAACGCCGCCCTGTCAGGCCTGTCGGAGGCACCGATCCGCTGGATCTGCGAAGACGCCCGCAAATACGTCCAGCGCGAGGTCAAACGCGGCTCAAAATACGAAGGCATTATCCTCGATCCGCCGAAATATGGCCGCGGTCCGACCGGCGAAGTCTGGCGCCTGTTCGAAGACCTGCCGGAGATGATCCATCTGTGCGCGCAATTGTTGTCGGAGGAGGCGGCGTTTCTGCTGCTGAACGCTTACGCCGCGCGCGTTTCCGGCCCGGCCCTGGCGCACCTGGTCGCCGAAGCCGTAGGACCCGCGAAGGGTGGCAAGGTCGATCACGGCGAACTGACCCTGATCGAAGCTTCACAGCCGCCCAAAGGTCTCAAACCGTCAAGCGTGCAGCCGCGTGAAATCGGCCTGTCCTTCTTTGCACGGTGGCAGGCATGATCAGGCAGATCACATCACTGACCAACCAGACGATCAAGGATATCCGCGCCCTGCACATGCGCAAGGAACGCGAGGCCACCGGCCAATTCCTGGCGGAAGGCTTGAAGATCGTCGTCGATGCGCTCGACCAGGACATCACGCCGCAGATCCTGGTCTACGGCAAGGAGACGAGTTTTCATCCCCTGCTGAAGCGCGCCATCGACGCCACGCTTAAGGCAGAGGGTGAAGTCCTCGAAGTCACCCACGAAATCCTCGAGAAAATTTCTCGCAAGGACAACCCGCAAATGGTCGTCGCGGTGTTCGGCCAGAGAGTCCGCTCGCTGGCCGAACACCGCGACGACCATTTGCGG
>FSVF01000461.1_pt1 | contig 17301 bp, 13 predicted proteins | sample 1637601 | NCBI WGS metagenome assembly FSVF01 (sample SAMEA3914814, study PRJEB12502) | metagenome | biome: forest; material: soil | place: USA | collected 2011-09-16 | depth 0.1 m
GGGCGTCGATTTCGACGCGCTCGTCCGGCTCGGGCGCCAGGCGAACATCGGCCTGGCAGGCCAGGGCAGAGATGCGGTAAGCGAGAAAGCCGTGCTCACCCGTGACGATATTGTCGCCGGCTTCGAGATAGACCTGGTTGAGCAGGGAAAAGACCTCGTCCGAACCATTGCCGAAGACCAGGCGTTCAGGCTCGAGATTGTGGTAGGCGGCGACGGCGGCGCGTAAGGGACCGGCATGGCCATCCGGATAGCGGAACAGTTTGGCGGCAGCCTCTTCATAGGCCGCTACGGCGCGGGCGCTACAGCCGAGGGCATTTTCATTCGACGACAGCTTGATCGGTTCGGCGATGCCCTCGATCTTCGACTTGCCGCCGACATAGGGCGCGATATCGAGAATGCCTTTTTTGGGTGCCGGTTTGTGGAGAGTCTGTTCGTCCATGCCTATACCGTGGGGAGCCGGTTACAAAGTCCGTAAGGCTTTAGCCATCTGCGCCGTGAAAATCACGAACATTCTTCATATTTAGAAATTTACCACGGATGACACGGATGCGACGCCAAGGCGTCGCCACACGGATTCCAGGTCGATTCAATTGCGCTCACAGCTTCAGTATCCTGGCTGTGTTATCCGTGTAAGTGCGCTCGCGCGCTATCCGTGCTTAGCCGTGGCTAAATCTAAATTCGGGGCGCAGCGCCGATGATGCCGCTCAACGAGCCGAGCGCTCCGCCAAGCCGCGCGTCGTGTTCCTGCACGTAGCCGCTGAGGGCAAATAGCTTCAACCCTTGCGCCGTGCAAAGCCATTCTGCGGCAAAGCCGCGCTCAGCGAGGATTTCGATCAGCTTGTTTTCACGCTCAGGGGAATCACTGACCCAGAAGGTCAGGTCGTCTCCGGTCGGTTCCGGCGCGATCGAGGCAAAGGCCAGGGCGTGTGGCCGGCTGCTCGACAGTTCCGGCAGTGCGGCAATAACCCGCACCTTTGGCTCGGCCAACAGGCGCGCCCACCAGGCGCCGCCGCGCGGATCGAGGCTCAGCACACCGAGGTGCCGGGTGTCGCGCGTCGCGGCGATAGCCGAGGCCGTGTCGTTGACATAGCCGTAGGACGGCGCGAAACCGAAGCGGTCGCGCGCCCAGACCAGGACTTCGCGCGACTGATCGCTGGCGCACAGATTGAGGTGCAGGCCGCCCTTGGATTCCCCTTGAATTCGCAGGTTTTCGGAAATCAGCTCACGCCAGATGCGCACGACAAGGGCTTCGGACGCGGCCTTGCGCGGCATGTTGATGAGCTTGCGGATCAGCATGGCTTCACGGTCGGGACGCAGCAGGGATCCGGAGGCATTCGCCCCCTCCTCACGCGCCTTTGCTTCGCCTATGGCCTTACCCAGTGCCGCCCGTTCATCGACAAGCCGCAGCAGTTCCGCATCGAGGGCGTCGATCTGTAGGCGCAGATCGGAAAGCGCTGGCGGGATTTGTGTACTCAAAGGTCAATACTCCGGACCGCAAGCCGATACACTATGCCCGTGGCAACGCCTCGACAAGACTAGAACATGATAACAGTAGATAAAAATGTCATCATGCTCTAAATTTTTTTGCTTTGTCGCAATGTTTAGCCGAAAATCGCGTACACTTTTTGGCACATTGCTCTGGAAATAGACTTAATACGGATAGTTTCAGTATAAACGATTTTCACGGACGCAGTATGAATGCAGAAAATGTTTTAGACTTTTGCACAAGACCATTTATGGCAATATAGGTGCATCTGAAACTTTCAAATGACCGATATAGGCCTTGCCATCCTTGAAATCGAGCTTGAGTTTCTGCGCGCCGACAGTGGCAAAAGTCATATCGAGCAGGGGCTTGGCGAGTGTCATATTCTCTTCCGAAAGCAATCCCGCTGCCGACAGGACGTCGAGCGGTTTGAACTTACCGGACATCTCGACATCCAGACGCCCAGCCAGACGATTGCCGGCATCAACGGTCAAGACATCGCTGGTCGCCATGACTGTCAGGTCGGCGTTCTTGAGCTCACTCTTCAGGCCCGATACCTGGCCGCCGGCTTTCCAGGCTTTCAGGCCGGAGGCGAAATCGACGCCGTGGAAAGCGCTCATCCGGTTGAGCGTGCCCTCGACATGGATGTCGAGCGGACTCGACGGGCTGAAATTGCCGACGAAACGGCCGGGCTGCCCGTGTGCACCGGTGAGGCGCACCAGCCAGTCGGCGCTATCGCCTGAGGCGGTGTTGGGGCGTAGATAGGCTTCGAATTTTTTGGCGGTATCGAACGAAAAGGGATGCGACGGATCGGACGGCACGACGGCGATCTCGTCTGCTTCAATGGCGATTTTTTGCACCGGATTGTGCAGGCCGGAAGCACTGGCGCGCAAGGACGTTCCACTGATTTTGAGCGTGCCGAGATCATCCCCGCGCGACAGGGTCAGACCTTCCGGTGCCGCAAAAACCCATTTGTCGAGGGCATAGGCGGTGGCATCGGCGCGCAGGACCGGGAAGGTCACGCCGCGGCCGGACGGCGTAATCACGCTCAGGTTTTTGAATTCGACGTGCATGCGGTAGGGATAGCCGCTGACGTGATAGGGCTCTGCACTAACCTTATAGCCCTGCTGGATAAGACCTGCCTGTTGCGCCTGCAATGCGCCTTCGACGATATGGGCGGTGTAGACCCAGTAGGCGCTCCAGCCGGCGGCGACGAAGAGCACGGCGACAAACGGGCCGAACAGACCGGCGCGGCTGTGTTTTTTGACAGGGGCATCGGTCATGGGCAAATCTCGCATGTCTTGGCAGAGCCTATAACAGCCCACAGCGCTAAAAAGGCAATCTTTATTGAAGGTCGGGGTTTATTGAAGGTCGGGGGGGTATTCGATATCCGGCGGAAACAAAAAGCGCTCGATCGAATCTATCGCTTCAGCCAGCGTACAGCGCTGCACGATAACGCCTTCGGGCAGGCTGGCGAACAGGCGGGTCGGCGCGGCGGAATCGAGCATGACGAATACGCCGCGGTCGTCCTTCTTGCGGATCAAGCGACCGAATGCCTGCGCCAGGCGCGCCCGGGTCAGCGCGTCGTCATAAAGCCGGTTACCGAAATGCATGCGCCGCGCCCGATGCAGGGTATCGGGCCTGGGCCATGGGACGCGGTCGAAGGCGATCAGGCGCAGGGCTTGCCCCGGCACGTCAATGCCATCGCGCACCGCGTCGGTGCCCAACAGGCACGAATGGTGCTCGGCGCGAAAGACGCTGATCAGGTCCGACACGTCAAGCGGATCGACGTGCTGGGCATAGAGCGACAGGCCGGCATCGGCGAGCGGCTGATTGATCTGCTCGTAGACGGCGCGCAGCCGGCGGATGGCGGTAAACAGGCCGAGACCGCCCCCCTTGGCAGCGATGAACAGCGTCTGCATAGCTGCGGCCACCGAGCGGGCGTCATCGCGGCCGACATCGCTGACGACGAACAGCCGCGCCTGATTGGCATAGTCGAACGGCGAGGCAATGCGCGCCGTCTTGGCGCCCATGACGAGGTGGTTGGCGCCGGTGCGTTGACGCGCCAGCGAAAACACATCCTCGGCGTCGCCGTCGCGCGCGCCATCGCTCAAAGTCGCCGATGCCACCAGCACGCCGTGCGCCGGCTTGAGCACAAACTCCGCCAGAGGCAGGCTGGGGTCGACATAGTGGCGATTGAGGCTGACGTCGACGACCTTGCCGCGATGGACCTCGGTCGAGAACCAGTCGATGGTCTGAGCCTTGCCGTCGTCATCGGTGATGTCGCCGTCTGCGAGCGCCAGCTGCTGTAACAGCGACCGCCACGCCGGCAGGACCAGCCGGGCCCGCCGTTCCAGCCCGCGCAGCATGCCGTCGATACGTATGCGCTCAGCCGGTTCGAGTTCGAGCTTGGCATCACCCAGAATATCTTCGAGCGCTCGGCATAGCGCCAGCAACGGCGCCTCGACGCCCGCCAAAGCCCGCGCCGCCAGTTTCGCTGCCACACCTACTGGTTCGAGGCATGGGTGGGCTTCGCATTCCCCGCCCAGGTCGCTGTCGGGCACAAAGCGCGTTCTTTGGCGGTTTTCACCCTGGCGGATGTCGATCTGCTGCAGGACCTCGACAAGCAGGGCTTCGATCGGGCCAACGGGTTCCAGACCGGCACCGCTTTGCGTGCGTACTGTGATCCGCTGCGAGAAGCCATCCGCCGGCAAGGCGGCGGCGGCGCGGACCAGTTCGCGCATGGCGTCCTTGGCGGCGTCGGTCTTGAGCAGGTCGCCGAGGCGCGCTTCAAGGCCGCGGCCACGCCGCGACCGGCCTTCATTGCCGCGAATCCAGCGACGCAGTTCAAAGGCTTCGAGACCCGACAAACGCGTGGCGAAGGCGCTATCGGCCGCCTCGAAGACGTGGTGACCTTCGTCGAAGATGATGCGCGACAGGGCGGGTTGGACGGCATTTTCGTCGATCTCGTCGCCGTTCAGTTCGGCGATGAGCTCGGCCCGACCCTGGTCGCGCAGATCGTAGGCCGCCTGCGCCATGACAAGCGCGTGGTTGGCGATCACCAGCGAGGCCGACTTGGCCTTGCGCACTGATTTTTCAATAAAACAGACGCGGTAATGCGGACAGGCGGCGTAGGTGCATTCGCCGCGTCGGTCGACCAGGGCGCCCGGCGCGAGAGTCTGAAACACGGCGGCCGGTGACGTCACGGGCAGCAACGACGGCAGCCAGGTCGGAAAGTCACCGCTCAGAATATCGCCGTCGCGACTATAGAGAACCCAGCGCGCCATGAGAACGGCCATGATCACTTCCGGCCCGGATTGCGCACCAGCCAGCCGTTCCTGGAAATTGAGCAGGCATAGGTAGTTCTCCCGGCCTTTGCGCACGACCACCTGTTCTGTTCGGTCGCTCTCCTTATCGAACAGGGCGCGCGTATCGGCGTAGATCTGCTTTTGCAAGGCCTTGGTATAGGTTGACACCCACACCTGTCCCTGGGCCTTGCGCGCCCAGGCGTGGGCCGGCGCCAGATAACCGAGCGTCTTGCCAACGCCGGTGCCGGCCTCGGCCAGCAGCATGTTCGGCTGGTCCTTCATCCATTTCGGCGCAAAGATATCGCGGGCCTTGAGGGCGAATTCGAGCTGTTCCGGGCGGCGTTCGCCAAGGGACGCGCGCGCCAGATCGGCACTCAGGCCTTCCGCCACCTCCTCGTCCGACAGGGTCACCGCGCGCGCATTGCCTTCGGGCGGCTGATCCTCCCATTCTTCCAGCAACGACCAGACTTCCAGCGCCGGTGGCGCCACGTAGTCGGCAGGCATTTCCGTCTGATCGAGCACGGCCTGGATCAGCGGCGCCCAGGCCCAGCCCTGACGCGCCATCAGTTTCACGCCCGATTGCGCCACAAGCCGGAAGCCGAGCGGCGCCGTTTTCAAGGTATCGATCAGCCTGGCGATAACCGTGAACAATACCCGTGCCTGGACGGCAGGAATTTCCGGTTCCGGCAGGCCGCAGGCGAGGGCCAGACCAGCCACCGACGGCGCACAGAACTGCGCCGGACGGACAAAGGCAAAGAGCTCAAGGACGTCGAAATGGCTGGCTTCGCGATGATGGCGATTGGCAAACAGGCGATTGCGGATCAGCGGGGCGTTGGCGACGAGCAGCGGTTCGCGACCCCACAGCTCGCGCAATTCCGGTGTCGACAGTCCTTGCGAGTCTGCGCCGTCATCGACGCACGGACGGATAGCGGAAAAGCCTACGGACTGCGCAGGCATGTGTGCCCGCCACCACTGATCGGGCTCGCGCGTAAGGATTACATCTTCGGTCACGAAGCAACTCTATAGCGATGTGCGAAAAAGTGTCAGCGGTTTTTGACTACGTCGAACTACGTTTCGCTAGATATCGCGACCACCAAGGAATCTAGAGTGTGCTGCGTTTTGACAGAAACGCAGCACACTCTAGATTCCTTGGTGGTCGCACGCTTTATGCAAAAAACTGGTTTCCACTTTTTTGCAGCGTGCTCTAGCCCCGCGCACCGGGCCAAGTCATTAACCGAGCGGCGGGCCACTGCTTGAATCGCCGTGTCCATCACTGGCCGGCACAAAGCCGGCGACGGCTTCGTCGGCCTTGCGGCGCTGCTCTTCGGTCAGTTGCAGGCCGACGCTGTCCGCCTGAGCCTTGGCCTCGGCGGCATCCTTTTCGTTATAGGCGCCCTTCGCGGCGAGACTCAGCCATTTATAGGATTCGGTCGGATTGAGAGCGACGCCATCGCCTCGCTGCAAAAGAATGCCAAGATTGTACTGACTGTCCGGGATGCCGTATTGCGCGGCTTTGTTGAAATACATGGCCGCGGTGACATGGTTCTTCGGGCCGCCGGTCCCGTTGTAATACATGCTGCCGAGGTTGAACATCGCGGCTGCGACACCACCGTTGGCGGCGCGTTGTGTCCACAGGCGCGCGGCCTGGTCGTCCTTGGGCGCATAATTGCCGATGCCGCCATAGATCTGCGCCATGCGATACTGCGCCGGGGCGTAACCCTGGTTGGCAATCTCCGCCATCTTTTCGACAGCCCCCGGCGCATGGGCGTCGAGCAATTGGCTGGCGGAGGCGAATTTGGCGCGCAACAGGGTGGGATCGTGAGCTTCCGGAGCCATGACAGCCGTGGCGGCAAACGGTGTCGAGCCCTTGGTACCGCCGGCGGTCTGGCTGTCTTGGTTATTGGTAAGCGAGTAAATGCCGATCCCGCCGCCGACAACTACCGCGGCGATCGCCGAGGCTGTGAAGGCCGTCAAGAAGGTATTCGACTTCCCGGCGCGGCCACCGGCTGGCGCACCGCGTGCGCGAGTCGCGCTCGGCTTCAGGCCAAGTCCGCCGAGGGGGCTGGTCTTACGGTCGTCATAGGCCCCTTCCATGCTGGCGCGCACCGCAGCACGGGCGGCCGCCAGGGCGTCTCGCGTCGACACCGATACGCCGGCTTCGTCGCCGGCAAGGGCGAACTCACGCGGAGCCGGCCGGTCGGCGATATCGTCAGCGTCCAGGTCGTCTTCCAGCGCATAGGTCGCGCGCGGCGACGCCGCCGTCGCGGCTTGTAGGGCGGCCTTGGGCGCGGTCTTGCGCGAAACTTCGACGTCGGCGAACGGATCGCTGTCGTCTTCGTCCTCGGTTGCCTGAGTTTTTGATGCGGCGGCCGGGAGCATCGTATCCGCGGTCATGGGCACGAGGTCGTATTCGAGATCGTCGGCCAGGAAGGGATCAAAAGCCGGTGTAAAGCCCGGCTCGACGCGCTCGGCTGGTGAATAGCCTGCGGTGACGGACTCGACGGTCGGCCGTTGCGGCTCGGTCAGTTCGACCACGTCATCTTCTTCGGGAGCAGTGACCTGTACCGGCTCAACGGCAGGCGCTTTTTGAGGTTCGTCATCGACGAACTGAACCTGCGGTGTCGGGACAAAATCGGACACGAAAGGATTGGGCAGGTCGCTGGGCGCGCCACGGACGGAAGACCGGGCTGCGCCGTGCAGGCCGCTTTCCGACAACAGGCTCTGGGTTTGCACCTGGGCTAGCTTCTGGTCGATGCGCGCACGCGCCTCTTCCAGCATCTTGGCAGTGCGGTCTTCAGACTGACGGATACGATCGGCCAGCTCGCCGCGCGTCTGGTCGCGCTGCTGTTCGATCATGCCACCAACACCTTCGACGGCTTGCGCGGCGCGGCGCTCGGTTTCCGCCAGGCGCAGGGTCAGGCGTTCGGAAATACGGGCAATCTCGCCGCCAAGTCGTTCAAGGGCTTGGGCGTGGGCGCTTTCGGTGCGGCCAAAGCGCGCTTCAATGCCTTCGTTGACCTGACGGACTTCGCCGCCCAGGCGCTCAAAGCCTTCGACCTGTGCAGATTCGACCGTCGAGACGCGACGGTTGATCGATTCGGCAATACGCAGGACGTCCTGCCCGAGGCGTTCGATGGCTTCGGCCGAGCGCTTTTCCGATTGCTCGACACGTTCAGACAGGGCGCTCAGCAATTGCTCAGATGTCGTGCTAGTGCGGTCTTGCAGCGCGTTGAGCAGTTCGGCGCGCGAATCTTCGACGCGGCGCGACAGGTCGTTGGCCAGGTGCTTCAGCGACTGAACCGATTCCGGATCGGTAACGTCGCCGCGTTCTTCGGCGCGGCCGAGACGGGCATCGAGCGTCGTGAAGGCCTGCTCTAAGGCCTTGATCGCCCCCGATGTCTGGGCTTCGGCCTGTTCGAGGCGCTGCGCCATACGGGCGACGACCTTGTCGATGAGGCCTTGCGCGGCGCGCTCGGGATCGCGCAGTTCCATTTGGGTCAGGCGGTGCGACAGGCCGACCATATCCTCGCGGACGTCCTTGACGACGTCACGATGGCGCTGCTCGCCTTCGTACAGTTGGTTGGCCAGCTTGCCGAGGGCGCCTTCGACCGCACGTACGGTCTCATGGACCTGCGGGCTTTTCAGTTGCGTTTCGACGCGCGCGATGTGCTCGCGCTCTTCGCGCAGATGGCCCGACAGGCCCTCGAGACGCTCGGCCTGGGCGTCGATCAGGCGCTCGGCCTGTTCAAGGCGCGCCGCCAGCTCTTCGCGGCTTTCTTCGTGACGCTCGAACGACGACAGAATGTCCTGGGTGCGCTCATCGAGACGCCCGTGCAAACGCTCCTGTGTTTCAACTTGCGCGGCTTCGGTGCGCTCCATGCGGCCGAGCAGCGATTCCACCGCCGTGGAAACGCCGCGCACGGCCGAGGCTGAGCGCGTTTCCGACCCTTCAATACGCGAACTCAGGCTTTCCAGCGCGCGGGCAACGCGCCCCATTTCGTTCGATGCCGTGCCGTAGTCGGCTTCCTCATCGTAACGCGGACGATCGTCGAAGATCGAACGGCGACGCAGGTCGGCGGACGACATTTCGCGAGCCGCCAAGGGACGGGCGCCGGACGAAAATGCCGCTGGACGGCGCGAAGGCTGCGCCTCGTGAATATCGTTCTGAGTCTCGCGGTAGGAAGACTGTTCACGGTAAGAAGAGGGACGGCGACGCGCCAGAGGTGGGGGCGCTTCGGCATAGGATTCGCTGCGCTCACGTTCGCGACTGATCATCGCGCCGACGTCCTCGCCTTCGAGAATCATCTGATTCAGCCATTCGCCGAGGGTCATGCCGGACCGGCGCGCCAGATCCTTGGCGACTTCGCGCGCCTTGGCATCTATGCCCTTAACACTCCAAGGTGCGCTCGCGCTCATGCGATTCCCCTACTACATCCAACCTGTGAGGCTAAACCGCATTATATTGCGTGTAAACCTTTTGTTAACCGCTATATCTGGGGTCCGCGCATTCTTCTGTGGAAATGTGTGGCGGGAGGTTTTCGCCCCCAGGGCGAGCGGGACATGGCGCATAACATGACGGTTAACAGATTACTATTTTTTTCACTCAGACGCCGTGGGGCTCCTCGCATTCGCTCGGGCGGGCAGTCGCCCTTGCCGAACCTAAACGTTCGGAAATTTTCACTCAGACGCCGTGGGGCTCCTCGCATTCGCTCGGGCGGGCGGTTATGGCCGCTGAACAAAAACGCTCGGAATAGCCTTGCGAAACGGGTAGTTACCCCTCCATATAGGCGCGATGGAAATGACACTCACCACCACCGCCGTCGTACTGGCGGTCACGGCCGCGCTTACCGTGTTGTGCGGATACATGGGTCAGCGCCCGATGAATCCCGTCAAGGGACCGAGCCTGATTCCCTGGCGCTTCCTGATGGTGCTGTTCTTTACCGCCAGCCTGCTGATGGTGGTGCATCTGCTGAACCTGTCCGGCGTCCCCACCGGCCAGAATCAGCCAAGGTACTAGCCATCCACGCGCCCCAATGCACCCGACTCGTTTAGCCGTCAGCCTTGAGTCGAATAATAGCCGGCAAGCGCAGCAGGTACCCTTCGTACCTGCAAGCGCAGACTGCGTATTAGTCGGCCAAGGATGGCGGCTAAAGGGATGACGCGCTAAAACACCAGGCCAGGATAGCCTTTTGTGCGTGTATGCGGTTTTCCGCCTCGTCCCAGATCACCGATTGCGGGCCGTCGATGACGCCGTCCGTCACCTCTTCGCCGCGATGCGCCGGCAAGCAATGCAGGAACAGGGCGTCGGGACGCGCCGCCTTCATCAGCTCTTCGTTGACCTGATAGTCCTGGAAGGCCTCGAGGCGTTCGTCGTGGTCGAGGTCGCCCATCGACACCCAGGTGTCAGCAAGGACCACGTCGGCGTTTTTCACTGCTTCATACGGGTCCTGGGTCACCGTGACCTTGGCGCGAGATTCTGCGGCGAACACCATGGCCTTCATCGACGGCTTGTATTCCACCGGGCAGGCGATGTTCAGCGTAAAGCCGAAACGCGCCGCCGCGTGGATAAGGCTGTTGCATACATTATTGCCGTCACTGATCCAGGCGAGAGTCTTGCCTTCGACGGCACCGCGATGCTCCTCGATCGTCTGGATGTCGGCGAGAATCTGGCAGGGATGGCTATAGTTGGTCAGGCCGTTGACGACCGGGATCGTCGACGCCTTTGCCAGGCGCTCAACGTCCTCGTGCTTGTTGGCGCGGATCATGATGGCGTCGACCATGCGCGACAAAACCTTGGCCGTATCCTCGATCGGTTCTCCGCGCCCGAGCTGCATATCGGATGCGGTCGAGATGATGGCGTCGCCGCCGAGTTGGCGGATGGCGGCGTCGAACGAGAAGCGCGTACGCGTCGAGTTCTTTTCGAAGATCATGGCCAGGACGCGATCCTTGCCCGGCGCGTCGACGTCGACCCTGCCCTTCGGCCAGCCCTTGCGCAGGGCCTTGCGTGCATGGGCGTCATCGACGATGGCGCGCAATTCTTCGCTGGTCAGGTCGCAAATATCGAGAAAATGCCTGACCATTACACGCTCTCCTTGGCCTTGGCGGCGGCGCGCGCGGCCAGGAACGTCTTTTCCAGCAGGCCAACGGCTTCGCGCGCTTCGGCTTCGGTGACATTGAGCGGCGGCAGCATGCGCACGCAGTTGTCCGAACCGCCGGCGATCAGCAGGCCGTTGTCGCGAGCGAGGGTCATGATCTCGCGATTGTTCGGCTTGACCTTGATGCCGACCAGCAGACCCTTACCGCGCAATTCGTCGATCATGTCGGGATAGGCGTCCTTCAGCCCCTCGAGTTGCTGACGCAGGTAGCCTGAGACGCGATTAACGTTTTCCAGAAGCTCCGGCTTGACGATCTCGTCGAAAGCCGCCACGCCGACCGCCATGGCCAGCGGATTGCCGCCGAAGGTCGAGCCGTGCGAGCCGACGACCATGCCAGAGGCAGCATCGCGCGTAGCCAGGCAGGCGCCGATCGGGAACCCGCCGCCGAGCGCCTTGGCGATACACATGACGTCGGGCTCGACGCCGGAATATTCGTAGGCCCACAACTTGCCCGTCCGACCCATGCCGCACTGGATCTCGTCGAAGATCAGCAGCAGGCCGTTGGCGTCGCACAGATCGCGCAGCATTTTCATCTCGGAATCGGTCAGCGCACGCGCCCCGCCCTCGCCTTGCACCGGTTCAACCAGAATGGCCGCAGCGGTCGGCGCCTCGGCAGCCGCCTTGATGGCGTCATGATCGTCGAGCGACAGGTTGACGAAGCCCGGCAGACGCGGCCCGAATCCGGCAAGGTATGTCTCGTTGCCGGCCGCGGTGACGGCGGCATAGGTCCGGCCGTGGAAAGCGCCGGCAAAACCGATGATATCGATACGCTCTTCCTGCCCGCGCGAGGCGTGGAACTTGCGCGCCAGTTTCAGCGCACACTCGACCGCCTCGGTGCCGGAGTTTGTAAAAAACACCTGGTCGGCAAAGCTGTTGGCGCAAAGCTTCGTGGCCAGTTCGTCCTGGCCGGGAATGCGGAAGATATTGGAGACGTGCCACAGCTTGTGCGCCTGGGCCGTCATCGCCTCGATCAGCACCGGATTGGCGTGGCCCAGGCCATTGACGGCGATACCCTGCACGAAGTCGAGGTACATGCGGCCTTGTCGGTCATACAGCCGGGTGCCTTCACCGCGTTCGACCTCGATGGGCGCGCGCGCATAGACTCCGAACAAATGATCTTCTGGGCTGGACGACGGGCTCATAGGTGAACTCCCCAAAATGACAAAATCCCCATGCGTTTTTCGTGTGCTGCCGCTTCGCTGCTTGAGCACATGACGCAGGGGAACCTAAGGGCCTAAGCTATGGGGGGCTTAGGCGCGCCTTTTGTAGACATCCGGGTGAAATGTCAATAAACTTTGGGATCTGGACGAGGGTATCATGAGCAACGAACCGAGCATCCCGGTCATCGGCCTCCTGGCTGGTGGCGGTTATCGAGTCCACTACAGCGGCCAGCCAGATATCGCCGGCACAGGCGCCACCCTGCCGCAAGCCTTGCAGGCCCTGTCAGCGGAAATCGCCCGCCGGTATGAGACGGAGAAAGGCGACGAAACCGCCGCCGCACGCGACGCCGCCCGCCAGACCGATATCATCGAAAATGATCGTTTCATTCTAGGCAACAAGCTGCAGCACAACGTCATGCTGGGCGCCGCGCTGGGCCTTATCTAGGAATCGACGCGCTCGACGCTGTAGCCACGCGCCCGCAATTGCGCCACCAGGCCATCCGGGCCGATGAAGTGATCGATGCCGGCGACGATGAACACAGTCTCCCGGCCCTTGAGCATTGTTTCGACCTTCGGCATCCATTTGGCGTTCCGCTGCACCAGCAGCAGATCGTAGAAACGCGGATTGCGCGTCTTGGTATCCAGCAATTCCGCCGTCATGCTTTTTTGGTCGCCGATGCGCCAATCCTTGACTGTCGCAGCGATGCTGTCGGGGCTGCGGCCGAAATGCGATGCCAGGGCCTTCTTCAGGGCCTCCGTGCCGTTTTGGCCCATATCGCCACCCAAGGCGTAGAGATAGCCGTAGTGCTCTGCGTTGCTCTCGAATCCGCCAACTTTAAGCTTCAGCGCCTTGGCACGATGGAACAATGTCATGTCAGGGCCCTTGTCGACCACGAACGCGCCACCCTTTCGGCTGAGTTCTTCAACGAAGCCTGCCATGGCCCAGGGCTGGACGCGCTCGACGTCCTTGAGCGTATAGTTGTAACGATTGAGCAGGATTTCCAGCTCGTGCTTTTCAAGATCGGTCAGGCCGTTGCTCAGGACCGGCTTCGATGCCATCGTGTTGGTGGAAAAGCCCTTGAAATGTGGGAGCTTGTCGAGGTCAGGCACTTCGAACCACGCGGCATCGGCGCTGTCAAAAGCCTGGAACAGGCGCGGGTCCATCCAGTCGAGGCCGGAATTAAGCACATGCACGCTGCCGAACAGGTAGACTGTGGCCTGGCCGTTCGTGACCTTCCACAACAGAGGCGCACCGACGGCGACGGACCGCGCCTCGCGCGCATCCGTCGTCAGGACGGGGGCGGCCACGGCGGGCGCGGGTCTCGTGACGTCAGCCGGCTGCTGTGCCAAAATCGACCAGGCGGTAATGGCCATTCCGCTGGCAATCAGGCCAATGCAGGCATCGCGCACCCATAGCGGTGTTTCCAGAACCTGCAGCAGGATCTGTTCGCGGATACTGGTATGTGCCATGAAAAGGCCCCTCGTCGTGGTGAACGAAGGGCTTTCTGCAAATTCCGCACCGGCCGTTAAGGTTCGGTTTGGCACATTTTTTAGGATTCCATTTACCGTATTTTCCGGTTCTATCTCACTTCCCTGACCGACATGCCGTCGGCCTTCAGGCGCGCCACCAGGCCGTCCTCACCGAGCAGATGGCCGTCTCCGACGATGACGAAGGACGTCCCCGGCGCTTTCAGCATGGCCTCGACCTGCGGCAGCCAGGCCATGTTGCGCTCATAAAGCATGCGGCGATAGAGGTCCGGTTCCTCGCGCTTCATCTCGGTCACCACTTCGCGCGTCAGCGTATCGTTATCCCCCGCCGCCCAGGCATCCGCCATTACGTCGAGCTTGCTTACGCCCCCGGCGTCATCCTTCAGGGTTTCGTCGAGAAAGCTGACGCCGTCCTTATCGTCGACTTCGGCCAGCAGCTTGATCTGCTGCTCCAAGGTCTCAAAACCGGCGACCGGCTTACCGGCCGTCCTGGCCTTGTGGTACAGCGTGATATCAACACCGCCCTGCGGGTCGAAGCCGGCGTCCGTTGCCGACTTCTGCGTCAGCACCAGGGCGATGGCCCAGGGCTTGAAACGCTGGACGGCGTCGATCGACATGCCGTGGCGGATCAGGGCCGCGCCCAAATCCTTTATCTGCGTCTCGCTGAGGTGTTGCGACAGTTCCGGCGCCGCGTAGAGGCCGTATTTGAAGAACATGGATTGGGCCAGGGCCGTGTCGTCAAAGTCGGTGACCTCAAACCAGATATGGTCCGAAGCGCTCATGGCGGCGTCGATCCGGCTATCCTCCCAGACGACGGCAGGTTTCAGCAGGTGGAAACTGCCGAGCATGTAAACCGTCCCCTTGGGTCCGGTGGCAACCCACATGGCCGGATGCGCGGTGGGTGCCTCGGCATGGGCTGGAAGCGAGAGAATGCTGAACAGCAAGGCGGCACAGCCGAGCAGAAGGCCGGCTAGAGTGTGCTGCGTTTTGATAGAAACGCAACACACTCTAAATTCCTTGGTGGTCGCATGCTTTATGCAAAAAACCGGTTTCCACTTTTTTGCAGCAAGCTCTAGTCGGTGCAATGTGCCGCGCATTTTGTCGGTAAGATCGTCTCTGACAGTCATTGTGTACCCCCTCCTAAGACGGCCTGTTTTTGCCCGGCTATTCGGGCACGAATATGTCTTCGATCCGCATTTCGAACAGCGATGCGATGTTAAAAGCCAGAGGCAGGGAGGGATCGTATTTCCCTGTCTCGATGGCGTTGACGGTCTGGCGCGATACGTTCAGCCGGTCCGCCAGGTCGGCCTGGGACCAGTTGTGTTCGGCGCGCAGGACCTTGATGCGGTTTTTCATTTCGCCCTGCCTGATCCCGATTCGCCATGGCCGTCCACAACGCTCACCGGTATTTCATCCAGGCACTGATCTGGCCGACGACAAGGCCAATCAAGAACGGCGCCATGCCGAACATCCGCCCCATGGTAAAGACGTCGTCCGCGGAGCCGGTCCAGGCGATGAAGGCATGATAGGTGCCCGGCGAGAAGATCGACCATGTTCCCGTCAAGAGGAACAGAACCATTCCGGTCGTGAGGCCCGTCAAGGCCGCGCGCCCTTTTTTGGCGACGGCGAACTCATCCGTGGTGGCGGCCTTCAACCTGCGGACAAAGAATATCAGGGTGAACAGCAGTGGCATAATGATGGCGTCGAACACGTAGCCGTAAGCCGGAAAGACCGGCATGCGGCTCCAGTGCAGGTTGAACCCGCCCAACAGGCCGCCCAGCAGGCCCGCGGCGATAACGCCGCCGATAAAAAGACCCGTTTTGTTTTTCATTAGGATAGTCCCCGGTGCAATATGACAAGCACCCTTTACATCGATATCGCAGTGAATGTCAAGTAAACTTGTCATAATGACATGATAGTTGGACATTATGCATTTAACATACCATGCGGCTGATATGTCTAAAGTGACCCGCCCTGACGCATCATGGCGCACCGTGGAACACGGTGAGAACAATTCTTGACGGGGCCGTCACCGCAAGTAACGACTTGCAGACGATAGATTCCGTTGCAAGTTCCCTTGCAAATTGGTTAAAGCATGGTAAAAGGTAGGCATGACCGATCATGCAGTTACGATTCTTCTTCACGAATTCAACTCCAGCCAAGCTCGCCTTAGCGCGATCGAGGACGCGTTGCGTATGGAGCGCGCCAAGTTCCGCTCGCTTCAGGAAGCCCTTGCGGTCCTTGGTGCTGCGGTTGATGGAGGGAGCACAAAGCCCACCGGGGCCCGCCTGTTCAACGGGCAAACCCTCAAGGATCTAGTCGTCGCGGTGTTGGCCGAATCGGCCACCGGCTTGCGGGGTCCAGATATCAAGGAAAAGCTTGATGTCGCCGGTCGCGTTACGGACTTGAACTCTGTTCAGTCAACACTTTCCCGACTGAAGTTTGATGGTCTAGCCTATAAGGGTGACGATGGCCGGTGGTACACCGGCTCCGGTCCAGAGGCTCCGGAGCCCAACCAACCATCGGGGTTTTCCTTTGGTTCCCATGAGGAGGCCATATAAGATTTAAGGCCCCGCCTTGCGACGGGGCCTTATGGGGCTAGCAGATGGTTCTCGGTGCGCGGATTCCCACCTTACACCGAGGGTTCGATTCCCTCTAGCTCCACCTTTTTCCAGCCGATAGGGCTAAGTTTGACGGCGAAACCCTATTGGCAGCACACCAGAGAGGCAAGGACCTCGTCAGGAGTACCCCGTGTGGCAAACCGCCAGGAGATAGGCCGTTAAGGCCTGCCTCAGTGAACGCTCGCCTTAGCGGTCGATGTGCGTTAGCATGTCGTCCGCTATTGGCGTGGAGTATAGGTCTATGGTCGAAAAAGTCAAGGACTCGAACGAACCGTCGGCGGAGGAAACTGCTGCCAGACGTGATGATGTCGTGCGTCGGATGATTGCTACCTCCCCCACAAAGCGACCAACGAAGCCCAATAAGGGTAAGGTTGGCCGTCCTGTGGCATCTTAATCACCCCAACGCTTTCGGTGAGGCCAACGCGTTTTACGTCGTTTGCCCTTAGGCTTGGGCGGCTTTAAGGCCGTCAGCTCTGCGATACATCAAACGCTTACCAACCGCGCCCTTAATCGCCGTGTTCGTGCGGTCTTCGTCGTTGATGCCAAAGGCTTCCCGGTTCGTGTAGCGGAAATCAAATTCCGTCAGGTAGCGGGAAAGGTGCTGTGACCCGCAATGCTGGTACACGCCGCGCATCCCGCGCTTAAAGATGCCGAAAAAGCCTTCGATCTGGTTGGTTGTGATGGTCCGATCTTCTTTGCTCACATATTCCTTTTGAGCGTGATTGACCGACTTGTGGCTGGCAAATGCCTTGCCAGGGGTCTTGTAGTGATTGGCTTCGTCCGTAACCAGATTGGCATTGGGGCTAAGGTTCGCGTTCAAAATCGCGGCAATTGACGACAGGTTGATATCCTTGACGACGATGCTACGGGTTTGGCCAGTTGAGCGGTCCAGCAGGGTGACGATCTTGTTCATGTTGCGGATTGCCATCTTGCTAGGCTTGGCTTCCGGGTCGCGGCCAAAAAAGGTTTCGTCAGCTTCAACAGCACCGCCACCGCCGCCCATTGGCGTATTGTCATCGGTGAGCATAGCTTCGCGGATGCGGTGCGCCATGAACCATGCCGTTTTGTAGGTCACGCCCAGCATAC
>FSVF01000178.1_pt1 | contig 17102 bp, 13 predicted proteins | sample 1637601 | NCBI WGS metagenome assembly FSVF01 (sample SAMEA3914814, study PRJEB12502) | metagenome | biome: forest; material: soil | place: USA | collected 2011-09-16 | depth 0.1 m
GCGCCGTGGCAGTCGCGGCCGCCGTACCTGTTTCAGCCATAGCCAAACCGGCTAAACCAGCCTCCGCCGTCCTGTCGCGCGAAATCAGCACCGGCTGGCAGTTCAAGCAAGCCGGTACGAATGACTGGCTGTCGGCTACCGTCCCCGGCACGGTGCATACCGACCTGCTGGCCAATAAAAAGATCGAAGACCCGTTCTTCCGTACCAATGAAGCCGGGCTGCAATGGATCGACAAGAAGGACTGGGAATACCGCACCACCTTCACGGTCGATGCGGCCACGATGGCCCGCAAGAACGTCGAGCTTTTTTTCGAGGGCCTCGACACCTATGCCGACGTCTACGTCAACGATCAGCTCGTCCTCAAGGCCGACAACATGTTCTGCGAGTGGACGCAGGACGTCAAACCGCACCTCAAGCCCGGCGCCAACACCTTGCGCGTCTTTTTCCACTCGCCGATCACCGTCGGCCTGGCCAGGCTGAAGGACTACGGCTTCAACCTGCCGGCCACTAACGACCAGAGTGAAAACGGCGGGCTCGGCCTCGACAAGGTCAGCCCGTTTACGCGCAAGGCCGGTTATCATTATGGCTGGGACTGGGGCCCGCGCTTTGTCACCTCGGGCATCTGGCGCAAGGTGCATCTGCGCGCCTGGGACAATGCCCGCGTCAATAATGTCCACCTTGTCCAGGACAGCGTCTCAAAGGCCGAGGCGCACATCACCGCTGTCGTCGAGATCGAAGCCGACCGGGCCGCGACCGTGGCCGTGGATATCGCCAGCCCCACGGACCCGAAAATTCGCGCGGTGGCGCAGGTTGCCGTCAAACCCGGCATCAATACAGCGCGCCTGAGCTTTACCATCAAAAACCCGAAACTATGGTGGTCGAACGGGCTTGGTGAAGCGCACCTCTATGCGATCAACGCTCGCCTGACCTCGGGCAAAATGACCCTCGACAGCAAGACCGCCAGTCTTGGCGTGCGCACGCTCAAAATCGTGCAGACGCCCGACGAGAAGGGCTCGAGCTTCTATGTCGAATTGAACGACGTGCCGGTCTTCATGAAGGGCGCCAACTACATCCCTAATGACAGCTTCCTGCCGCGCGTCACCCATGCCGTCTACGACAAGGTCGTGGATTCGGCGGCGCGTACGCACATGAACATGATCCGCGTCTGGGGCGGCGGCGTCTACGAAGACGACTATTTCTACGACCAATGCGACAAAAACGGCCTGCTGATCTGGCACGACTTCATGTTTGCCTGCTCGATGTACCCGAACGACGACGATTTCCTCGACAATGTCCGCGAGGAAGCCATCCAGAACGTCCGCCGACTGAGAAATCACCCGTCGATCGCGCTGTGGGCCGGCAATAACGAGATCGATTCCGCCTGGCAAAACGACGTGCCCAATGGCGGATGGGGCTGGAAGCAGCCCTATAGCGACGCGCAAAAAGCCAAGATCTGGCAGGCCTACGACGCGATCTTCAACCACATCCTGCCCAACGTCATAGCCGAGCACGACACCGGGCGGTACTACCAGCCGTCGTCGCCGCTCAACGCCTGGGATGGCAAAGACGCGGTGGTCCACGCCGATCTCAACCTGCCCAAACAGTCGGGCGATATCCATTACTGGGACGTGTGGTGGGGCCAGAAACCGTTCAACGAGTACCGCACCCATATCGGCCGCTTCATGAGCGAATATGGCTTCCAGTCCTTCCCGGAATTCAACACGGTCAAGACCTACACCATCCCCGCCGACTACGACATCTTCTCCGACGTCATGAAAGCGCACCAGCGCTCGTCGATCGGCAACGGCACGATCAAGAACTACATGCAGCGCGACTACAAGGTCCCGGCCGATTTCAGGCAGTTCCTCTATGTCGGCCAGGTCCTGCAGGCCGAAGGCATAAAGGTCGCCATGGAGGCGCACCGCTCTCGCATGCCCTACTGCATGGGCTCGCTGTTCTGGCAGATCAACGACTGCTGGCCGGTGGCGTCGTGGAGCAGCGTCGACTATTACGGCCGCTGGAAGGCGCAGCAATATTTTGCCGTGAAGGCGTTCAAAGAGGTGCTGGTGTCGCCGCAGATCGACGGCGATATCATGACCGTTTATCTGGTCAGCGATGGCCTGAAGGACCGCGCCGTAACGCTTCAATTGCGGCTGATGGACTTTAGCGGCAAGGTTCTGTCAACAAAGGCTATGCCGCTGACCCTGAAGGCCAACACCAGCACGAAGGTGATGTCCGAAAACGTTGCCACCGTCCTGGCCGGGGCAGAGCCGGAAACCAGCCTCCTGTCGCTCCGCGTCATGGACGGCGCTGACGTCGTGGCGGAAAACATCACCTATTTCAAGCCGGTCAAGGATCTGACCCTGCCGAAGCCCGACATCAGGCACATCGTGAAAACACAAGGCAAAGGCGTCGTCATGGCCGTGACCTCGGCCACGATGGTCAAGAACCTCTATCTCAGCCTGGAGGCGGGCGAGGGGCAGTTCAGCGACAACTATTTCGACATCCTGCCCGGCGAAACGAAGATTGTAACGTTCAAGCCAGCCGGTAAAACGGACGTAAAAACCTTCGAAGCCAACCTACGCCTGCTGCACATGGCGGACATAGCGGCGGCATAGGAAGCGGAATTTTCAGAGCCGTCCCTGGCGCGTCAGCGCAAAAGGGTCTTCCACAGATACACACAGAGCCGCGCGAAAAAAGATTGCGCTTCGCACCAGCGTGACCGCGGCGCAATAATACCATTGGTAACGATAATTTGCATACCGCATGCCATTCGAAGGTAACCGGTGTCAAAGATTTCTGTTAACGTATTCCATGTTAGCGTTCCGCTGGGGAAACAACTCATAATCTGGAAATCACCCAGGAAACGCGTCATGACGGATAAAATTCTGCTTTGCGATCTGAGCCTTAAGGGGCAGTTGCGCGCGGCGCTGTGGGAACCTGCTCAGGGCCTCGGCGCTATCCGCGTTATCAAGGCAGACGACAGGGATCAATTCGAAGCCGGCGTGCTGGCTTTCCTCGATGACGAGGGCGCCCCGTTTCTGCGGGCGGCGGCTCTGGCGGCGCCGGGCTGGGAACACGATGGCGTGCAGCATATGCCGAATCACGGCTACGACCTCGAGCGTGAGCGGCTGCGTCAGGTGTTCAACGTTCAGCGCATCCACATCGTCAATCCGACCGTAGCGCGCGCCATGGCCATTCCGCACCTGAAGCCGGGCGACTGCGAGATTTTCAACACCGGTGATGATATTCACGACCAGACCAAATGCGTCATCGGCACAGGGCCCGGCCTCGGCATGGCCATGCTGGTTCCGGACAACTGGGGACAATGGGCGGCCTATTGCGGCGCCGGCGGCCACAGCGATCTGGCCACGGCCAACCAAAGAGAGCAGGACCTACTTCAGCTCCTGACGGCAAAATACGGCCACGTGTCGCGCGAACGCGTGGTGTCCCTGGGCGGCATCGGCGATATCTGGGCAGCCTTGGGCACGCTCGATCATGCGGCGGAGGCCGAACTACTTCCCGCCGGTGAAATCGTCGCGATGGCAGAAGCCGGCGATATCCGCGCCCGTGAGGCCGTGGAACTGTGCGTCACATTCCTGGCCCGGGCGGCTTCGGACATGGCGCTGATCGTCGGCGCGCGGGGCGGTGTCTATCTGACAGGCGAACTGATGGACCTGCTCGACAGCCAGATCGACCGCGACCATTTCCGCCGCGCCTTCGCCGGCAAGGGCAGGCTGTCGGACTATCTCGAAGCCGTGCCGATCTATAACCTCAGGTCATCGGACTGCGAATTCAACGGCCTGGCGACACTGTTCGCCTAAGTTTCCGCCTACGCAGGCGAACCGGACTTTCGCAGCATAATGACAATCATTGCATCGGCAGGCACAAGATAATCGCGGTAATCCTTGCTGCGTTTGCGAGCGGCAATCGCAATGCCCGTGCCCGCCAGCTTCAGCCGCAGGCCGGGCAGGGCGCGCCGGTCCTTCTTCAGACACCGCAACCGCCCCGCCAGGCCCGCCGGTCCCTGCAGCCGCACGCGCAGACTGCCGTCCTCCTGGCTGTCGCATTGCATGGGATAGTCGCAGAAAAGCCGCAGGGGCAAGTCCGCGCAATCGTCGAATGCCCGCGCCGCAAAGATAAACGCGCCGCCCGCGCCGTAGATTTCCTGGCCAACCTGCCCGGCGGGCTGGCCGTCGCCGTAAAGGTCTTCGAGCGGAAACGACAGGGTGCGGTCGGTATGGCCGTTGCGGACATTGTCCTTTGTCACGGCATCGGCGGGCAGGGCGTCTGGATAGAAATACCAGGTGAAATCAAGCGCGTAACGGCGGTATTCGCATAACAGCATCTTGGCCGCCGGCGGTATGTCGTCGAAGCCCAGCCGCAGATATTCGTCGAAGGCCTGGAAAGCCTCGAAACACTCGTAGGCCGCCATGTACGGCGCGTCGTGCAGGCAGGTCACGCCGAAGAAATTGGCGTATTTGCCCGCGTGTTCGATCTTCGAATCCCACAGCTCGCAATTGTGCAGGAAGCCGGCGATGAACACCAGGCTCTGGTCGAGATAGCCGGTCTCGCGGTCCATCAGCCACAGTTTCAAACAGGCAATGGCGCCGTAGGCCGTCAGATTGGTCTGATAGGCAAGGTTGAACCGCTGGCCTTCCAGCGCGCGCAGGGCGGCGCGGGCCTCTGCCAGATAAAGGGCCTGGCCGGTGATTTCATGCGCCAGCAGCATGACATAGGCGTAGAGCCCGCCGCAGTCGGTCTGTCCGCGGCCTTGCGGGCTGCGTTCCTGCGTAATGACCTTGAAATTGGTGACGTCGAACTGGATCGGCCAGACATATTTGAAATGCCGCCCCGAGCGCACAGCGAAATCGAGCGAGTCCCGAAATAGCTTTTCAGCCTTGCTGTCACCGGCCTTGGCCAGCCGCGCCAGGTTCATCAGCGGGTGGTAGAGATACCAGGAATCGACTGCATTTTTGTCTTTTTCGGCGCCGACATTGGGCAGATAACGGCGGACGGTCTTCAGATCCTTGTCGTAGAAACGGCCGATCCCGGCGGCCAGTTCGCGATAAAGATCCGCGCTTTCCCGGTCGGGAACATTGCGCGCCAGTTCATGTTCGCGCAACGACGACAGAACCGTCATCTGCACCATGCTGTCGGGATATTCCGCGCCGACGTAAGGGTGCAGATAGGTATGGCCATAGTGACTGATACGCGCATCGGGCGCGTGGCCCAGGTCGGCAATGGTGCGCCGTGAGCGTTCTATCCAGTCGTGAAATTCGGGTTCCGGCTTGTCGAGATGCGGGTAGACTTCGGCCAGCATGTCGATGAACTGACGCGCCGACTGCATCTCATCGCGCACGCAGCCATTCCGAAAGGACACCAGGGCATCGGAAATAACGCATTCGACGCCTTTTTTGAGCGGATCGACTGGCGGAGAATTGCCCATGGGCGCCGTCGGTGGCTGGTACCCCAGCTCCGGCCATTCGCCGCCGACGACGGGCTTACTCCTGGTCTCGATAAAGAACGGATTGAGCGCTGTCAGATTCTGCACATAAAGGACGCTGCCGAAGTTGGCCGTATCGAGGCAGAGATAGCACAGACCGGTATTGACGCCGCGCTGGGCGGCATCGACGCGTCCCTCGGCTTTCGTCGGATCGTCGGCCGGCCCGAGCGGAAACAGGTCGCGCGGCCAGAAGGTCAGCAGCAGGTCGTCGCCGGGTGTCAGCGTAATTGTCGATCGCAACAAGGTGCCGCCGAGGATCGACAGCGCCACCTGCCAGCGGCCGGAGACAGTGTCGATCTGCCACGTCGCAGAGGTCTTGGTGATCTTCGGTTTATGCAGCCGGTAGTCACCTGCCCACGGGATGGTCCGCAGAGCGACCGCGCCGCCGCCGGCCCTGCGCGCCACGATCCACAAGGTATCGCGTCCGGGACGGACTTCGACGGTAAGATCGCCGTCCAGGACAAACGACGCCACCGGTTTGACCACGTGGCGAAAGTCGTCACGCACGGCCAGGGTCTCCGGCGTGAAGCCGAACAATTCGGCATCCAGTGCGGAAGTACCAAGCACTCAGACCTCCTGTCGGAAAAAGGGTTTAGACAGTCGCCGGCTCGACCCGGTCTTGGCTGGCCACAACCTGGTCCGTCACGTCGGCGACCTTGCGGTGGTCTGACTTGAGATAGGTGTGGATATCCATGTCGTGATCCTTTTGGCTCACTATCCTTTGGGATGCGATCCGTTCGGTGAAGCCGGTTTCGCTCGTCGGCGACAATGCACGCGCCAAGCGTAAAGGGGATATACGGCGAGACCTGACGTTTTCATAAGGGCGCGTTAATGATCTGGCCCATGGGAAAACACTGCAAATTCAAGGGCCGGTCACATTGTTTCCTTAGCGACCGCAGCGCACATCTGCTGCACCTTCACCGCACCCAGGTTCCGCCATGCCCCTTATCATGATCCTCCGCTTCTTCCTGTCACTGCTGTCGCTGGCGATCCTTGGCGCCGCCGGCTATCTGCTGTGGACGTGGTATGACGGCCGCTATGTCACCGACCTCTACGGCGTCCTGCATCTGTTGCGTGACGACTGGCGCGGCTGGACCGGTGCAGGGCTTTTGCTGTGGTCGTTCGGCGGCGGCGGTCTGCTGGTCAAGCCATTCCTGGCCGGGCCCGATAAGCGGCCGCTCGATCCGCAGCGCGGTAATGGCGAAGTCATCACGGGTGCCAACGGCGCCTCGCTCTATGTCGAGACCGTCGGCCCGGCCGGCGCGCCGATCGTCGTCCTGACGCACGGCTGGGGGCTCGACAGCACGATCTGGGCCTATGCCAAACGCGACCTGTCGAAATCGTTCCGCGTCGTCCTTTGGGACCTGCCGGGAATGGGGCTGTCGCAAGCGCCGATTGACGCCATCAGCCTCGAAAGCTTCGCCGAAAACCTGATGGCGGTGGTGCGTCATGCCGGCGGCGGGCGCGTCGTCCTGGTCGGACACAGCATCGGCGGCATGACCACCCAGACCCTGGCGCGCGATCACCAGGTGTTTTTCGACCGCCACATTGCCGGCGTCGTCTTGGTCAACACGACCTACAAAAACCCGCTCTCGACGATGATCCTGTCGAAACTGGCCCTGGCCCTGCAGGTGCCGCTGATCGAGCCGATGATGCGTCTGACGCTGTGGCTGGCGCCGCTGGCGCAACTGAGCGCGTGGAAAAGCCTGCTCGACGGCTCGGCGCATATGGGCAACCGGCTGGGTTTCGGCGAACATTGCACCCGCAGCCAGCTCAACCACACGGCGCTCTTAAGCGTACGCAATCCGCAAGGGGCGCAGGCCAAGGGCAACCTGGTCATGTTCCGCTGGGATGCCACCGATGCGCTCAGCGCCGCCAAGGTGCCGGTTCTGGTGCTGGGGGGCGGCATGGACATTCTGACGAAACCCGAAGCCAGCACCGCCATCGCGGCCTCGACGCCCCGGGGCGGGGTCGAGATCGTCGCCAAGGTCAACCACATGGGCTTCCTGGAACGCGCCGACGTCTATAACGAAGCCATAGCGGCCTTTGCCACGGCGGCCTTCGCGGGCGACGGCAACAGCGAAACCCGCCGCCAGGAAAGCCTTGCAGTGTAGAGTAAGCTTTTGAAAAAAGCGGTATATCTCCTCCCTCGCTTTAGCGGGGGAGGAGATATGCGCTTACATCTCCACCGCCGCCTGAACCGCTTTCCAGAACGCACCGCGCTCCGCCACCAGCGCGTCATCCACCGCCGCCGGCCAGTCGCCCAACGTCACCATGACCAGCCTGCGCTTCGGATCGATAAACAGGCTCTGGCCGAAGATGCCGCGGCCGCTGAACGTCCCGTCATTGCCCGTCCACCACTGATAGCCGTAGCCGCCGGTGGCCGAGCCCGTCTCCGCCTGCTTCGTCGTGGCCGCCGCCAGCCAGCTATCGGGCAAGACACTCATGCCGTTGGCGCGGCCGCCGTCGACAATGAACTGTCCCAGCCGTGCATAGTCGCGCAAACTGGCCGAGATACAGCAGCCGCTGATCTCGTGGCCGGTGGTGCCGGTCATCCACACGGCGTCGCGCGCCATGCCATACGGCCGCCATATCTTTTCCGACAGATAGTCGCTGAGACGCTTTCCCGTCGCCGAACTGACCAGCACACCCAACAGATTGGTCTCGCCGGTCTTGTAGACCCACTTGCTGCCCGGCGCGATGTCGCGCGGCAGTTTGCGCATGTACGACACCGTGACATCGACACCCGGATCGGCCGGCACGTCGATGAACTTCGCCACGTCGGAATTGGGGTCGGTATAGTCCTCGTTCCACTTGACGCCCGACGTCATGGTCAGCAATTGGCGCACGGTAACGTCGTCATAGGCCGAGCCCCTAAGGTCGGGGATGTAGTCCGTGACCTTGTCGTCGAGGCTCCGGATCGCACCGTCCTTCAGCGCCGCGCCGGCAAGCGTCGAGGTGAACGACTTGGCGACCGAAAAACTGGTCCAGCGGTCGCGCGCCGTAAAGCCGGACGCATAACGCTCAACCACGATCTTGTTGTCGTGGATGACGATCAGGCCGACGGCGCGCTGATGCGCCATATAGGCATCGACATCGACGGAAAGCTTGAGCGCCGCGCCCTTGCCGAAGCGATGCACATGCCCGCCGGCGTGCACCGTACGCGCCGGGACAATCCGCTCCATGTGGGCAAAGCCAACGTCGCGCTGAGCCTGCGTCCACGTCAAAACCTGGTTGTTTTTCGGCAGATCGGTCGCGGCAAAAGCGGTGGTGGCAATGAGCGCGAAGGCGGCCGTGAAGAACAGGTGTTTCATGTGCGATGTCTGCCACGCGATGGCCGGGGGAAGCAAGGCGCACCCTTAAATACCTCCCCATGAGCGCCTCGATTGTTCAACGCTATGAAGCGAATGAGCATGGTGGGGGCCGACATGCCCCCTACCTGGCCTTCTTCTTCTTTTTGCCCTTGCCGCTGTCCTCGTCCTTATCGCCGTTGATCAGCCTCTTTGCACCCGTTACCAGACTGCCGGCCCGGTCCAGCGCGTGGTCGGCCACGGAGGTCGCCATGCCGGTTATGCCCTTCGGCTTGTCGTCGCCCCCGTCCACCGGCAAGGGGTCGCCGTTTTCATCGAGCCCGACCAGGTCCATGCAGTGGCGTGCCGCGTCGCCGTTGCTGGCGCGCAGGCTGGCATAGCACGCCTTGGCGATGCGGACGGCTTTCGGCCTCTGCTTCAGGGCCAGCTTCACCTCGATGTCGACAAAGACATACTGGTCGTAGGGCGGCGCCAGGCGGGTGGCCTCGGCGATGACCGTATTGGCCCTGGCGTATTGCTTCGCCTTGATCAACGCCAGGATATAACGCGTATAATAGTCGCTCACCTTCGCCGGCCCGTTGGCGGCTTCGGCGGCGTAGGTGAGCGCCCGGGCGCCGTTGTCGCGGCAGTCGTAATAGGTATAGAGCGCCGCGCTTTCGGTCTGGGTGCGCTGTCTGGCCGCCTGCATCGCCGCCAGCGTCTTTTGTGAGTCCGGCGACAGGGTCTGGCACGAATTTTGCTCGATATCGGCGACGAAGTCATTGGCGCGGCCGATCGGCGCCGACGCCCTGGCAAAACTGTTGCCGGCAAAGAAATCATCCTCGGCGGCCGACGGCTTTGCCGCTTCGGCGTGTTCGCTTTCGTATTCGATGACGGCCTTGGTGCGCGCCGCGGCGTCGTCGTGGACTTTCTGGATCTGGCTGTCGCGGAAGTGGCCGTAGACGCTGGAGCCGAAGGTCCAGGCCGTGGCCTTGATCGTCGACAGCACGCCGGTTCGGTTGGTCGACACCCCCAACACCAGCCGCGTGGCCGTCGATTTCATCAGCGAGTCGAAATAGCCGTTCTTGCGCGCGAGCTCGGCCTGCGCCGCCGCGCCCTTGGCCAGGATCTCCCACGACCCGGCGCGCGTCCGCTTGGCCTTGTGCAGCAGGTCGAGCGCCAGGATATCGGCGTCACGCTCCTGCTCGCGCTTCCATGCCGGACCGCGCACGACGATATTGTATTCGTTGAGCATGAAGGTCGCCGCCGTCAGCTTGGTGCGCGCATCGTCGTATTTGCCGGCGTCGGCGCCGGACAGGGAATGGCCGCTGCCGGCCTGCAAGCTCTGGCTGGCCGAGATCAGGCCGAGCCCGGTCTGCAACGCTTTTTCGGTGCCGACCTGCTGGCGGATCTGCGCATCGCCCGCCTGCCAGTGGCCGAGCAGGACGTGCGACAATTCGTGCGCCAGCACGAAGGCCATCTCGTCATCGGACGTGACCTGGTCGAGGAACAGGCGCGAACACCGCATCTCCATCAGCACGGGCATGGTGGCCGGTATATCGTCGTCGGCAAAGCTCGCCAGCGGTCCGACCGGCGTGTTGACGGTTTTCGGCTGCGTCCGCGCCTGGGCGGTCAGGCCGGCCTTGAGATCGATCGGCGCCGTGCCGAAGGCCTGTTCGGCCAGGGTCGTCAGGTGGTTCTTGTACTGCTCGGGCGCCACCGGCGTGATGGCGCAGTTGACGTCATTGGTGCTGACCACGACGAAAGGAATACGCGCCGGCTTGGGGCCTTCGGTGTAGGCCGCCAGCAACGACGTCATGATGGCGTTGACGCGGTTGATGTGGCCCTGCAGAGCGCGGTCCTTAAGGACCAGCACGTCCTGGGCGCCATAGGCGACGGCGCCGTTGGCAAAGCGCATGTCAAGATCCGTCTGCGTAGGCAGGATATTGCCGGCCGCCGGGGCATTCAGAAGTTCGATAAAACGCTGGCCTTGCGCGAACAGCTTTTTCAATGCGCTGCTGTTGGCGAAGGCGGCATCCGCCATGACGAAGACCGCGCCCACGGCGCAGACGCATGCCATCGCCCCACGCCACCATGTGTTGCGTTTTCGCGCTCCGGCACTGTGTCCCCCCCGCACGTTCACGGCCTCAGCAAACACCCAGGCCGCTGGTCGCCGCGACATTGCGCGTCGGGTCGCTGACGACCGCGGCCTGGCACTTGCCGTCGATCAGGACGTCGATGCGCCTGACCTTGGCCTTGACGCCGGCGGCGGTGGTGACGAAGAAGAAATCGTCACTGCACCCCAGAATCTGGATGGCCACGCCGTCGCGCCTGACGGGGCCCTTGAGGGTGTCGATGACGGCGCCGGCCTTGTCGAGGAAGGCGATCTGGCTGATGCCGGCATTGGTGCCGATGATCTTGTGCGTGGCGCATTGGGCGGACAGGGTCGCGGCATCGGCGGCCGGCGGAGTCGCCTTGGCGTCGCCGAACGACGCGGCGGGCAGGCTGGCCAGACAAAGAGAAGCCAGCCAGATGGAAGGCCGGACAAAAACCGATTTTCCGAGACGCAAACCCATTTCGCACCCTTTCGAAACATCGCGTGGGACTGTGGTATTTATTGACCGTTCGCACGACCGGAGCTAACGCAACGGTAAACACATTTTAACCACATTGTCCATGCGTCAGGCCGCCTGTGGCGCCAGGCGCCTTTTCGCGCCGCGATCACCGCCAGCCGGCATATTTGAAAATCGCCGGAATCGCGCGCAGGACGGCGATACAGGCGGCGCGGTACGCGTAGATCAACACAGCCGTCCACGCGGCCAGGACCAGGCCCGAGGCCCAGATCATGCCGTGGTCGGCGCGGTACGGATCGGCAACGTCGTTGGTGATGAACAGCGACAGGACCAGCCACGCGACCAGGGCCCCGGTGATCAGGACTGCCAGAATGCCGGCCGGGCTCCATGTCTTCGCCACGACAAGCAACTCATGGTATTTCTCCAGCCCGGCCACGGTCAGGGCGGCGAGCGTGATGCTGAGGGCGTTGACGGGCGTCCAGTGCAGGACGAAATAGGTGACCAGCATAGCCACGGTGCCGAACAGCAGCGACAGGCACAGCGCCGTCACGAAGTAGACGCGCAACTGACTCCGTTCCGAGGCAGCGCCTTCCGGTACTTCCTTTTCGGCAAAGCGGCGCTCGACATTGCGGGCCGCCACATTGGCGAGCAGCGCCAGGGCCAGCTCAAGGAAAAAGTCGACATTGATCGAGCCGCCGAGCACGGGCAGCTCCGGCGGCCAGCGGTGATAGGCATTACCGTAGGCCAGCAGGTTTTCCAGCGCCATGGCGTGCAGGAATACGCCCGGCACCTTGCCTTGCCCCGGGGCGACAAAGCTGTCGTCGCCGAGATTGGAGCCGATCATCACGACCTTGCCCTGGAAGTTTGGGCGGATCGCATCGAGATCGGCGGCGTCGAGCACGGTATCGAGCTTCACCGTGCGCAGATAGACACAAGGATTATAGACGTAACCGGCTTCGCGCGCCGGTTTGCGGAAGACATTGTGCGCCACGTCGGCGGCCAGGGTGGCGAAGGCGCTGCGCCGGCAGGCCGGGTTATCGCCGTCGCCCATGGCCGCGGAAGTTGGCCCGCGCGCGGCGTCGTAGCTCAGCCACTGGATCGCCAGGGGCGGCCGGGGAGAGGGCAGGCCTTCGCAGCGCAGCTCGGCGCGCGATATGGAATTTTCGCTGCTGGCACGGTGCGGATCGCAAAGATCGTCATAGAGGCGGAAGGCGGGCGTTTGAATAAGCGTGGTGTCGCCGGCGGCGGCAAGCAGGCGCGCCGTTTCGGCTGGATAATCGAGGCTGCGGTCGATATTGCGCAGGGTACCGGTCTCGAACCCCGTTGTCTTGTCCTTGGCCGCGGCACGCAACCGGTCGAAGGGCGACTGGCTTGTGTCGTTGAAAAAGGTGTCCGTGGACGTCGCCGGGCGCGCCGGTTTGACCTCACCGATATAGACGTGCGTGCCGGCGGCACGCAGACGCGTGACGGTGCTCAAAAAGGCCTTCAGGCCTTCCGGGTCGGACAGGTCGCGCTTGTAATTGGCGTCGATGAAGATCGCCGCCGGGTTCATTGCGGCGACGCGGTCAAGCAGTTGCGCCTGGCGGTCATAGGGCAGGACGGGAACGTCGATCTTCAGCGCGTCGAATGACGCCTGGTCGTAAACGACGACCGTGATGGCATCGCGCGGCCCGCCCTTGTGCGGCACCCACGGCGCCAGGAAGGACTGCAGCAGACGCGTGCCGCCTTCTTCCGCGCCGCTGGCCAGGCCGTAGCTGTTGTACAGGTGGACGAAAAAGGCGGCGGTGATGCCGAAGATCAGGAAGGCGTAGCGGCCGGGAATGCGGCTTTGCGCCAGGCGCGTGCGCATTTCGGCGGCGAAAGTCCTTAGCCTGTGCAGAAACGCTTTCACCCGGCCCCCTGTGATTTGCCGCCTGCCGGCAGGGTTGGAGCAATCGCCGGACTTGTCAAGCTTCGGGACGCGGGAACGTCTGTCTCAGTGTGCCATCCCGATGTCCTTGCGGGCGGCCACGGTGGTGATGATGAAGCCGGCGATTGTCTCGAGCAGGGCCATGACCATCAACAGGAAGAAGGTCGAGGTAGCAAACGGCTTTAGCAGCAGAAACTCGACCAGGCAGATCACAAACAGCAGCATGGCCAAAACGTGCTTCATCAGCACGTCATTGCTGGAGCCGCTCGATGCCACGACCTCGAAAAACAGCGCGATCAGTCCGATGAACAGGATGATGTCGCCCATTTGGATGGCCCAGGCGGCATTCGAAACCGGCATGGCGAAGTGGCCGACCGCATGCGCCAGGTCCGCGGTCATGACGTCCGACGAACCGCCGAGACTGCCCGTCGTGACGACCATCACGTTGTAAAACAGCACCGGCAGGATGAGGAGCGGGAACGCGCGAAGAAATGACATGACACCATCCGGACAGGGTTAAGCCTGCCCGCATTAATCCTGACCAAGCCCAAGTCTTCAATGCGGGCCAGGTAGCCGGAAGGTAAGGTTTGCATGGGGATTACGAAAAGCGCCTTAACCATGATCAAAACCCTTCCCTGCTATCCATAGCTGACGAACGAAACCACATTGCCGTCCGGATCGCCGACGTGAAAGTCTGTTCCACCCCACGGATGTTTCATCAGGGGCTGAGCAAACACCACGCCACGTGCGCTGAATTCCTCGAACAGGCCCTGGACGTTCGACACCTCAAACGAGGCCGTGATCAGCGACGTTTCGCGCGCCGCGAGCTCGGCAAACACCGGCTTGCCGACGTGGCGCAGGTGCACACAGACGGTGTCGCGCGACACCGCGCCGTAAAAGGCCGGAGAGCCGTGCAGGAAGTCGATATCGAAGCCCAGGCTCTGTTCGAAAAAAGCCGCGCTCCTCGTCACATCACGCACTGGAAGGATGGGCACGACGCTGCGCATCACGGGCTCTCCGGCCGGCGGGCGCGGCGTCTTGGGCCTATCCGCCGTAGCCATTTTCAGGTCCGCCCAGGTCTCATACCCGGCCTCGACGGCGACAATTTCCTGCGCCAGGCTGAGCGTGAATGGCAGGGCAAGGGCTTCGCGGTCGTTGAACTCGCGATAACGATCGAGGCGGCGAACTTTCTCGCCGATGGAATAGTTGCGTTCGCGGTGCCAGCGCAGCAGAAGCTTGGCGTGTTTGCGATAGGTATCAAGCGTGGGCATGAAGGGAGTCCGGCTGTAAGAGCATTTTCCGACGAAGTGGTCACCGGTTCGTCGGAAAATGCGACGAAGCAAAACACTAGCTTGCCAGCGGGCGGGCCTTGCCCTTTCGGCCAAAGCCGATGTGCCCCACACAGAACGGGCTCAGGCTAATTCGGCGGAGCAGGCACTGTCAAGCCGTAGACTTCGAGCCGCGCGGACGGTTTGCTTTTGAGGGAGCTAAGGAAATCATTCGCGTCGTTTCCACAAAACGCGACGTCAACACCCTTGGTCCTAGCGCGCCGGCTGCCACCTGAACGACATCGCCGCCAGCACACAGCCAACGGCGCCCCAGGCAATCAGGACCAGCAGGTCATGGACCGGGATGCTCAATCCGAAAAAGGCGTTGACCACCGCGTGCGCCAATGGCTTCGCCGGTAACGCGCCGGCCAGCGTGTTCAGCCACGCGGGCGCGCCTTGCATCGGATAGAAGACGCTCGAGATAAACAACACCGGAAAGGTCAGCGCGTTGAGGATGGCCGGCGCGGCCTGGGCATTGGGAATGGCGCCGACGATGGCCAGGGCCAGAGCCGCGAAGGTCGCCGCCCCCAGCGCGACACAGCCAAAGAACGCCGGCAGGTTCGCCAAATCCGGCTGCACCTTGAAGAACGCCGTCCCGATGGCGACGCACAGGCCTGACGTAAACACGCCGACGATAACAGCGAACAGCACGCGCGCCGCGACATAACACGACACCGGCGTCGGCGTACCGCGCAGGCGTTTCAGCCGGCCCTGATCGCGGTCGAACAGGATCGACGTCGCCAGGTTCGTAAAGCACGTCATGATGACGGCGAACGTCGCCATGGCCGCGACGTAATAGGCGCTCAGCGAAATCATCTTGCCGCCGAGCGGAATGGTATTGCCGCCCAGCAGCAGCGAGTTGATCGTCAGGAACATCAGCGGAAAAAAGATGCTGAAAAAGGCGGCGCTGGGGTTGCGCCGGAACGACAGGCCGACGAAACGCAGGTGCAGGAAGGTGAGGGACAGCCAGCGGTTCATTGCGCAACTCCCGCTATAAGCGCCAGATAGGTTTCCTCAAGGCTCGGGCGCGCGACCTCGAGCACGTGCAAGGTGACGCTTTTGGTCAATGCCCAGCCAGTCAATTCGTTCAGCGTCGCCACCGGATCAAGGGTCCGAAGCTCGACCTGTCCACCCTGGTCCGATGTAACCGTGCGCACCAGGCCCTCTGGTAGCGGCGGATGGTCAGGCGCCAGGCGGAAGCGGATAATCGCGCCGGCCTTATCGCGCCCGCCCAGGGTGTCCGGCGTGCCCTCGGCGATGATCTTGCCGCCGACGATGACGGCGATGCGGTCCGCCAGCCGTTCGGCCTCGTCCATATAGTGCGTGGTCAGCACGATCGTCTTGCCGAGCGCCTTCAGGCCGGCGATCATCAGCCAGGCCTCGCGCCGCGCGTCGGGATCGAAGCCGGTCGTGGGTTCATCGAGGAAGATCAGCTCGGGATCGCCGACAATGGCCAGCGCCACATCCAGCCGCCGCTTCTGCCCGCCCGACAGCTTGCCCGAGCGCGTTTTCGCCTTGTCGGCCAGGCCGACCAGCGCGATGACATCGTCGACCGGCCGCGGTTTTGGATAGGTGCCGGCGATCATCGTCACCATTTCGCGTACGGTCAGGAATGGATCGGCGACGGTTTCCTGGCTGACGATGCCGATACGTTCCTTCATCACCGCTTCGTTCTTCGCCGGATCGTGCCCGAGCACCGACACCTCGCCGGCGCTGCGCTTGACGAAGCCCTCCAGGATCTCGACGGTGGTGGTCTTGCCGGCGCCGTTGGGCCCGAGAATGGCAAAGATCTCGCCGGTCCGCACGCTAAGATCGATGCCACCGACGGCCTCGAGGCTGCCATAGGACTTGGCAAGGCCTGTGACCCTGATCGCATCCATTGTCATCCGGCATCTCCCCTGGCGTTTTGACCGTTATAGACCGTTGAGGGCGAACCTCAAGGCTGTCGATACGCTCGCCATCCGTGTCATGCCCGCTTGCCGGCTTATCCGTGCCTAAATCCTTCCACCCCTGACTTGCCCGCCCGATGGGTTTGTGGCACCTCTATGGGCATATTAACCGGGGAGGATGCCATGTTGGCGAAGAGGATATATTCCAGGACAATGTTGGCAGTCCTGCTTGTCGGCGTAGTGACGATGGCGGCTGCGCAGGCGGATGCGTCGTCGTCGGACCGCCGCGACAGCCACAGAGGTAACCCCGGCAGTTGCGGAGTCAGGGATTCGCGAGGCAATCCCATTGTGCCGATCCGGACCGACGATGGCCGCGACCGCATGGACCGCGCAATGAGCATTGCCGCCAGGCAGGGAGTACCGATCTGCGCAACGCAGGTCGACGCGACCATCGTGGTGGTCGTGACCAAGACGCCTGACGGTGACATCGACCTGTATATCGACACGGACCAGGGAACAGTTGTGGAAACCCGTGGCCACTAGGACGGGTTCGCGCATTCGTGGTAGACTGACGTCGACCTGAGATTGGGGGGACACATGAAACACC
>FSVF01000300.1_pt1 | contig 17047 bp, 13 predicted proteins | sample 1637601 | NCBI WGS metagenome assembly FSVF01 (sample SAMEA3914814, study PRJEB12502) | metagenome | biome: forest; material: soil | place: USA | collected 2011-09-16 | depth 0.1 m
ACCGGCGAAGGCGGCATGGTCACGACCGACGACGACGCCCTGGCGGCCAAGCTGCGCCTGCATCGCGGCCAGGGTATGGACCCGGACCGCCGCTATTGGTTCCCGGTCGTCGGCTATAATTACCGTATGACCAATATCCAAGCCGCGATTGGTCTCGGCCAGATGGAAACCGTCGATGAGGCACTGGCTTTCCGCGCCAAGCTGGCCGGCTGGTACAACGAGGCCTTGCGTGACCTGACCAATCGTATCGTCCTGCCGACCCAGGCTCCGAATACGAAACACGTCTACTGGATGTACACCATCTTCCTGCGCGAAGGCGGCGAACAACAACGCGACGAGATCATGCGCAAGCTTGACGCGTCGGACATCGAAACGCGCCCGGTTTTCTATCCGATGCACGTCATGCCGCCCTATGCCGAGGAGGCAACCTACCCTGTGGCCGATACGTGGTCCGCGCGCGGCATAAATCTTCCGACGCACCAGGATCTCACCCGAGACGACATCTCGCGCATCGGAGCAGCCCTAAAGGCGGCATTGTCGGAGATCGAAATCTGATGAAAGTGCGGAAACCCGACATTCGGAATCCCGATAAGCCGATCATATTTATCCACATCGAAAAAACAGCTGGAACCGCGTTCATAAACTATCTGCATTCAAACGTAGATTACGACCATGTTTCAGCCCCTTACTATGGGGGACCGATCTCAGACTATATCGGGAATTGTAACGCGCACGGGCAATACGCCAAGAAGCTTTATTACGGGCATTTAGCGTATAGGCATTGCATTGCCGTCTGTCCGGACGCCTATTATATCACGTTGCTGCGCCACCCGTTACAACGGGCGATATCGCAATATAAATCTTGGAAAAACCCAGCCAATCTAACGGACGCCTGGGCAAAGGCGATAACCAAACCCGAGCTAGACGCTGTACTCGCGGTTCAAGACATGACATTTCAGGAATATGTCATGAGTGAGAATCCATACATTACCGGTCACATAGAGAACTTAATGAGCGCACGGCTTGCAGGGCGCTCTAGAGAAAAAGAACTTCCGATAATGGACACCGCAGCGGAAGCTCTATTTAGCAAATTTCACTATTTCGGTTTGGTCGATGAGTTTGCAAATTCGATGAGCCTGTTTTCACAGGCCTTCGACAATACGCGGCCCTTTGGTGTTCCAACGGAGGACTCCAATATCTCGCTCAAATACGACACGAGCCTGAATGCGGCTGGCCGCAAGCGCCTAAAAGAGCTCAATCAACACGACTTCAAACTCTATACCGATGCCGTCAAAGTCTTCGGCGAGCGATGCAAAACGATGCCAGTGGAATAGAGGAACATGAGAATCGCCCTTTGTTCCACATTCGTTCCGTTTATCCACGGCGGCGCTCGCAACATTGTCGACTGGCTGAAGCTCATGCTCGAAGCCGAGGGCCATTCGGTCGAGGTGATTTACCTGCCTGAAGACGACGCCCCCCACATATTGCTCCAGCAGATCAGGGCGTTCCAATGGATCGACCTGTCGGCGGCCGACCGCGTCATCTGCTTTCGTCCGCAATCGCACGTTATCCAGCATCCGCACAAGATTCTGTGGTTCATTCACCATATCCGGGCTTTCTACGACCTTTGGGACAGCCCCTATCGTGGCTATACGGACAATGAAGAGACGCGCGTCATCCGTGATGCCATTCGCGAAATCGACACGGAAGCCCTCAAGGAGGCAAAGGCGGTCTTCACCAATTCAGCGGTCGTTGCCGACAGGGTGAAGGCCTATAACGGCATTAACTGCGAAGTCCTGTATCCCCCGATCTTCCAGCCCGAACGCTTTCACTGCCGCGGTTATAACGACGAGGTCGTCTATATTTGCCGCGTCGAACACCATAAGCGCCAGCACCTGCTCGTCGAGGCAATGCGTCATACGCGAACACCGGTGAAACTGCGCATATGCGGTCTGAGCATGGGGCAGGCCTATGTCGAGCAACTGTCCGACACGATCGCCAGATACAAGCTCAAAAATCGCGTTGTCCTGGACCATCGCTGGATTTCCGAAGAGGAGAAAGCGGATCTTCTGGCCGATTGCCTGGCGGCAGCCTACCTGCCGCTCGACGAGGATTCTTACGGCTATCCGAGCCTGGAGGCTTCGCATGCCGCTAAACCAATCCTGACGACGACCGATTCTGGTGGCGTACTCGAACTGGTCCGCGACGGCTATAACGGCTTCGTCACCGAACCGGACCCCAAGGCGATCGCCGACGCGCTGGACCGGCTTTACCTCAATCGCGCCGCAACGCAGACCATGGGCAAGAATGCCGTGAAACAATTGAAGACGCTGAACATCTCCTGGAGCCACGTTCTCAAGAGACTTTTGGCATGAGAGTCTTGATCGTCAACAACATGGCACCGTTTTTGTGGGGCGGAGCGGAGGAACTGGCTGTTTATCTGCAGCGGAACCTGATCGCGGCCGGCCACGAGGCGGAAATCCTGCGCGTGCCCTTCCAGTGGGAACCCGCGTCACGCATCCCATCGCAAATGCTTTTGGCGCGGACGCTCGAGTTATGGAATGCCGACCGCGTCATTGCATTGAAATTTCCGGCTTACATGGTTCGTCACCCCGAAAAGACATTGTGGCTGCTGCATCAGTACCGCCAGGCCTACGACCTGTTCGATACAGGTCATACCAACCTGCCTCAGGGTGCCGACGGCGAGGCCCTGCGCACGGTCATACGCAACGCCGATAACGAGACCTTTGCCGAAAGCCGCGCCATATTCACCAATTCGGAGGTCACCCGGCAAAGGCTCCTGAAGTACAATGGCTTCGATGCCAAGGTTCTGCTGCCCCCTGTCAACGATCCGGAACGGTTCAGCGGCGGCAAGACAGGGAACTACATCTTTGCTGGCGGCCGCGTGAACGGCATGAAACGGCAATACCTGCTCGTTGAAGCCATGGCGCTCGCCGCCAAGACCGTCAAACTGGTCATAGGCGGTCCGCCGGACAGCCCCGAGGATGAGGTCAGGCTGCGGGAAACGGTCGAGCGTCTCGGCCTGCAGGATCGCGTGAAGCTCGATATCCGGTTCCTGCCGCGCGACGTCTATGCCGACTATGTGCGCAATGCCTGTGCCGTGGCCTATTTGCCGTTCGATGAAGATTCCCTCGGCTACGTCGCCATGGAGGGCGCACTCGCCGGCAAGGCACTGATCACCACGAGCGACAGCGGCGGGATTCTCGGCCTCGTCAAGGCCGGAGAGTCCGGCTGGGTAGCCGAGCCGACGGCGGAAAGCCTGGCAGCGGTTATGAGCGAGGCGGCGGCAATAAAGGGCCCCCGCAGGCTTTACGGCGAAGGCGCCCAGGCCTTGTGGGAGAGCCTGGGCATAAACTGGCCCCAAACCATCGAAGCGTTGATGCTATGAAAATTATCATTTTCACCCCGGCCATTGCCACCTCGGCCATCGGCCGCGTGATGGTCATGGTGTGCCGGGCCTTGCAGGACTTGGGGCATGATATTTCGATCGTGCGCACTGAAATTCCGGATTTTCTGGGCGAAGCGCCGCATCCTTTCAACGCGGAGATCGTACCCTGGACCGACGAAGCCCGGGTGATGTCCCTGCTGGCCGATGCAGACATGAAAATCTACCAGATCGGCGACCACTACCCCTACCATTGCGGCTGCCTCCATTGGCTCGCACGCCATCCGGGCATCGTCTGCATTCACGATTTCTTTCTGGGCAATCTGTTCTGGCCGTGGTCGAACGAACGCCGCGACGAGGCGCATCGCCTCCTGAGCCGATGGTATGGCGAGGAACGGTCGGCCAGCTATTTCAACTACAACTCGCCCGAAGCCTTTATCGAGGGCACGGCCAACACGGCGCCGATGACCGAATGGGTGAGTGCCATGGCGACCGGCGTCGTCACGCACAGCAAATGGGGTCTGCCGCATATCACGCGGGCGTGTCAGGGGCCGGTCGTGACGACGCCGCTATGCTACGATACGCTGCATTTGCCTTCGACCCCTGCCCCGCCGGCGCGGCCGATTGACTTCCGCCTGCTGACGATCGGCAATGTCAACGCCAACAAGCGGTCGCGCAGCGTGATACAGGCGATCGGCTATAGCGCGCTGCTTCGCGAACGGGTCATCTACCGCCTGGTCGGGTACTGCCGATCCGAGATCGCCAGCGAGCTTCGGGAACTGGCCGACAGGCTGGGGGTCAAGCTGATCATTTCCGGTGAAGTCGACGACGATACGTTGAGCGCGGCGATCGCCGAGGCCGATGCGGTCAGCTGCCTGCGCTGGCCGACACTGGAAGCCGCGTCGGCCTCGCTCATCGAGGCGCTGCTGAACGGCAAGGCAAGCGTGGTGACGGAAGCCGGATTTTATCAGGAACTGCCGGACCATCTTGTCCGCAAGATCGACCCTTGCAACGAGGTCCCCGAATTGCAGGCCGTCCTGGAAGACATGGTACGTGATCCCGCCCGCCGCGAGCAAATGGCTTCCGGGGCCCGGGCCTGGGCTGAACAGACCTTTTCGGCCGAAAACTACGCCCGTACCCTGCTGGCCATGTACGCCCCAAGCCGCACGCTCGCCCCGCGGATACTGGCGGCAGGTTATTTTTCCCGCGTATTAAAACAATGGGGGGCTCCGCCGCAGATGGAAACGTCCCTTCCGTAACAGCAACATCCGGCTGGAATTGATGCGCCCGTCGGCTTGCAATAGCCACCCTGCACGACTATCACCCGAATGTCTTCTTCAGGCCATCGAATGTCCACACACAATTATGCCCGATTTTTGCTGCGCCTTCGCTATAACCCGCTCGGTGAGTGGGTGAATAGCGCGATCAAGGCCGCCTTCCCGGGGATGTGGATGCGGATGCGCGATACCGCCATCGAGGGTCATAAGCCCGTCCAACCCGCTCCGGCCAGGGCCCGGCGCGTCTTGTGGCCGTCAGCCCATCGGCGCCGCGCTGCCGCGCTTGCCGGCAAGGATCGCGACAAGTGGGTCAAGACTTTTGAGAAGAGCCTCAAGTCCTGATGGTTCGTCTGCTGATCGATCTGCAAGGCGCTCAGACATCCGGCTCGCGCGGACGCGGCATCGGACGCTACACCCGCGACCTGACAACGGCCCTCGCAGCAGCACGGCCGGGCCACGACGATATCCATCTCGCGTGGAACCAGGCGCTTGTCTCGCCTATGGACGATCTGGCGCTCGTTCCGAAGCGGGGTGCAACCCTGACCGACGCCCCTTACGGCGCCGTCGCGCGCGCGCGGTTTGCCGCCGACATCCACGATGTGCAGCACGGCATAAACGACCAGCTGCTGCGCCACAGGATCGCGCTCAGCGGTTCGCGTCACGTGCTGTTTTCCAGCCTGATGGAAACCGACGAACCCGATTTCGTCTTGCCGCGCCACCTCAATTTTGCGCCGCTGGCGACCTCATACACCATCGTCTACGATCTCATTCCACGCCTGTTCAGCCACCACTATCTGCCGCACGAAAGCTTCGAGCGGAAGTACAATGCCCATCTGCACGTCAAGACCAGCGCCGACCGGCTGTTCGCTATTTCGGAGCGGACGCGGCTGGATCTGATCAAGGAACTCGGCATCGATCCCGACAAGGTGGTGACCATCGGTGCCGGCATCGACCTTGAGTCGTTTCAGGGTAAGGCGACGCCAAAGCGCGACTTTCTCGATCGTCTTGGTTTGACGCGACCGTTTCTGTTCTTCCTCGGCGGTGACGAATTCCGCAAGAATATCGACGGCCTGGTCGAGGCCTTTGCCTGCCTGCCAAAGGCGCGGAAACTAGGCCTGCAAGTGCTGATCGCCGGGCCTGTGTCGGCGAAAAAAATGGCGGCTCTGAAGACGATGGCGGCGACAGGGCACATCCCCGAAGACGCGCTGATCTTTGGACAGTTCATGGCCCACGAGGACCTGTTGCAGGCCTATAAATCATGCGTCATGACCGTCGTGCCGTCGCTGTACGAAGGTTTCGGCCTTCCGGTATTGGAAGCCATGGCCAACCATTCGACCGTCATCGCCAGCGACAATTCGAGCCTGTCGGAGATCCTGACCGATCGCGATTTTCTCTTCGATGCGACCAGGCCGCGCGATATCGCCAGGCGCATCGAATTCATTCTCGACCACCCGCAGGCGGCGCAAGGCCTGCATGCCAGCTATAAATCGACCCTGGCCGGCTTTACCTGGAAAAACGTCGCCGCGCGTGTGCTCGAGACCATGGAAGGGGTCGAGGCGCTCGAAGCCCAACGGACCATCGCCAACCGCTCGCGTCAGAGCCAACCGGAATCGCTCGACGTCGTTATTGCCGGGCCGATTGCGCAACCCTGCCTCGATGCCCTGCGCCTCATCACCCGCGACCAGGCTTTACGGCTTTTTTGTTCTGAGGCCGACCGCGCGGCCCTCACGATGCTGCCTGCGTTGATCGAGGATATTGGCAATATCGAGTCCAGGGGCGGGCGGTGCACACCGGTCACGAGCTTCATCAGCGGGTTTACGCATCTGCTTGAGAGCGCTGAGCACTTCGCCCTGCACGACCACCTTTTGATCGTCGACAAGGATGCGGCTAAGGGACTTATTGCCTGCCTAAACAAACCGGTCTCGCCAATGACCGCAAAGGAAGCAAGGACGCAAAGAAAGATCTCGGCAGCCCTGGACCGGGTCGGCATGGCCCACGGTTTGTGGCTATACCACGAGGGCAGTCTGCGCCTTGCCAAGGGACCGAACGAAACCTTGTGCCACGACCGCCTCGCCGCCGCGCTGAAGAGCAAGCCGCAACCGGCAACGCCGGAGGCGATCTGTATGAGGCTGGAGCGCGAATGGCGGCGCTTTGGTCTCACCAGTCCTTTTGCCCTGGCGGCTGCGTTGAGGGACCTCATTGCCGGACATCGCCATACGGGCGGGCTTGTCCGTGCCATCAGTCTGCAGGCCTCGGTCGCGCGTTTCGAAACCCGGCGGCTGTGAACGACTCCAATTGGGGTTTTGGGATTGCGAAGCGATGCGGACTCGGCTCTAAGGAGGCTTTTCAGTCCTGACTTCGATTTGAGTGCCATGCAGGTTACGCGCTATTCCATCGACGGCCCCGCCCTGATCACTCCGCGCAAGCTCGGTGACTCACGCGGCTATTTCATGGAAGCCTTCAAGGACAGCTGGTTTCGCGACACCATCGCCGATGTCGCCTTCGTCCAGGACAACCAGTCGCTGTCGGCCCAGGCGGGCACGATCCGCGGCCTCCACTATCAGGCCGCTCCGGTGGCCCAGGGCAAGCTGGTGCGGTGTCTGCGCGGCGCCATTTTCGACGTCGCCGTCGATATCCGCGATAGCTCTGCGACCTTCGGCCAGTGGGTCGGGGTGACGCTGACGCCGGAAAATGCCGAACAGTTGTGGGTGCCTGAAGGATTCCTGCACGGTTTCTGCACGCTGACAGCCGACACCGAAGTGTTCTACAAGGTCACCAGCCCCTACAGCCCGGTGCACGATCGCGGCATTGCTTTTGATGATCCCGATATCGCCGTTGACTGGCCCATCGATGCGGCGCACGCCGTCCTGTCGGACAAGGACAAGACCCTTCCGCCCCTGAAATCCCTGATCGAGGCCTGAGCATGCGCATCCTGGTCACCGGCGGCGCCGGCTTCATCGGTTCGGCGCTTGTGCGTTATCTGGTATGCGACGGGCACGATGTCCTCAATCTCGACAAGCTGACCTATGCCGGCAACCTGGCCTCGCTGGCGCCGATCGCCGGCGCCAATAATTACCAGTTCGTCCAGGCCGATATCTGCGACCGCACGGCCGTCGTCGAGGCCATCGGCGGCTTCCGCCCGGCCCACATCATGCACCTGGCAGCGGAAAGCCACGTCGACCGGTCGATCACCGGCGCCGGTGATTTCGTCCAGACCAATGTCATCGGCACCTTCACGATGCTCGAGGCGGCGCGCCATTACTGGACGGAATTGCCGTCTGAGGAGAAGACCCGGTTTCGCTTTCTGCACGTCTCGACCGACGAAGTCTACGGTTCGCTCGGCGCCACCGGCCTGTTCGAAGAGACCACGCCCTACGATCCGTCCTCGCCCTACAGCGCGTCCAAAGCGGCGTCCGATCATCTGGCCAAGGCCTGGCATCGCACCTATGGCCTGCCGGTCGTCGTATCGAATTGCTCGAACAATTACGGACCTTATCATTTTCCCGAAAAGCTCATCCCTCTTAATATTCTCAATGCGCTCGAGGGCAAGCCCCTGCCCGTCTATGGCGACGGCTCCAATATCCGCGACTGGCTTTATGTCGAGGACCATGCCCGCGCGCTACATCTGATCTGTGCACAGGGCCGGCTGGGCGAGACCTATAATGTCGGCGGGCGCAATGAGCGCACCAATATTGAGGTGGTACGCCGTATCTGCACGATTATGGACGCGCTTCGCCCGCAAAATGCTCCGCACGAGCGGCTGATCCGCTTCGTCTCTGATCGGCCGGGCCACGATCAGCGCTACGCCATCGATGCCGGCAAGCTGGAGAGCGAACTGGGCTGGAGAGCTCAGGAGACGTTCGACAGCGGCATGGAGAAGACTGTGCGCTGGTATCTCGACAACGAAGCCTGGTGGCAACCTCTGCGCGGCGAGGTCTATGCCGGCGAACGTCTTGGGGTCATCAAGCCGTGACCCTGCGCATCGTCATTACCGGCAAGGACGGCCAGATCGTCAGTGCCCTGAAGGAACTGGGCGCGACTGAAGACGATATCGAAATCATCACGCTTGGTCGTCCGGCACTCGATCTCACCCAGCCCGATGCCCTCGAAGAGACCATTCGCGCCGCCGATCCCGACGTGATCATCTCGGCGGCAGCCTATACGGCGGTCGACAAGGCCGAGGTCGAGGCCGATCTGGCGCAGGTCATCAACGGCGTGGCCCCGGGCGAACTGGCGCGCGTGGCGCGGCTGCTCGACGTGCCGATCCTGCACCTGTCGACCGACTATGTCTTCGATGGAACCAAGGCTAGTCCGTATACGGAGGAAGATGCGACCGGCCCGGTCAGCGTGTACGGCCGCAGCAAGCTCGCCGGCGAATGCGCCATAGCCGCCGCGACGGACAACTACGTCATCCTGCGTACGGCCTGGGTCTATTCACCGTTCGGCAGTAATTTCGTCAAGACCATGCTGCGCCTGGCCGAGACACGCGAACGGCTCGATATCGTCGCCGACCAGCGTGGCTGCCCGACCTACGCGTTGGAGATTGCTCACGTCTTGCTCTTGATTGCACGCCAGATCGTGACCGATCCCGATCCGACCTTGCGCGGGATATTCCATCTGGCCGCACCCGGTGAGGCCAGTTGGGCGGAGTTCGCCGAGGCAATCTTCACGGGGCTCGAAAAGCGCACCGGCAAGCACGTCACCGTCAATCCAATACCGTCCTCGCAATACCCGACGGCGGCCCTGAGACCGGCCAATTCGCGGCTCAGCGGTGAAAAACTGCTTGAAATCTATGGATTACAGCTTGACCCGTGGCGAATTTCGCTGGATTCGTGTCTGGACCGGTTGGTCGGCTGATAGGGACAAGGCTTCCTTAGAAGACAATTTGGAACACTATTCTCCAAGGCGCCTTGCGTCTTGGCGAGGGCGCCAATTCTTATTGCTTTATGGCCGCCGCGCACGTCTGCGCGTTAAGCCATGCGGCGTTTGAGCTACGAGGTAAAAAATGAGGGGCATAATTCTGGCCGGCGGTTCGGGCACGCGGTTGCATCCCATGACCATCGGCGTCTCCAAGCAGATGATGCCGATCTACGACAAGCCGATGATCTATTATCCGCTGTCTACCCTGATGATGGCCGGGGTGCGCGATATTCTGATCATTTCGACACCGCACGACCTGCCCCTGTTCCGCAAGCTGCTTGGCAGCGGCGAGCAATGGGGCATCCGGCTCGAATATGCCGAGCAGCCGAACCCGGACGGTCTCGCCCAGGCCTATGTCATCGGCGCCGATTTCGTCGGCACGGAGCCGTCATGCCTGATCCTCGGCGACAATATCTATTACGGGCCCTCGCTGACCAGCTTCCTCGAAGGCGCCGCCGGCCTGACCTCGGGTGCGTGTGTCTTTGCCTATCAGGTTTCCGATCCCGAGCGCTATGGTGTGGTCGAGTTCGACAGCCAGATGCGCGCCGTGTCGATCGAGGAAAAGCCGCTTAAACCGAAATCGAACTGGGCGGTGACCGGGCTCTATTTTTACGACCACCAGGTCGTCGGGATCGCTGCCAATCTGAAACCGTCGGCGCGCGGCGAGTTCGAGATCACCGACGTCAACCGCGCCTATCTTGAGCGCGGCCAGCTGACCGTACAGCCGATCGGACGCGGCTATGCCTGGCTCGATACCGGCACGCCCGACAGCCTGCTCGACGCCGCCGAATTCGTGCGCGTGCTGGAAAAGCGCCAGGGCTTCAAGATTGCCTGTCCGGAAGAGGTCGCCTGGCGCAGGGGATTTATCGACAATGCACAATTGGAATCCCAGGCAGAACGCCTCGGCAAAAACGAGTACAGCCGCTATCTGCTGCGCTGCCTGAGCGGCGGTCGTGACTCCTGAAACGAGATATGTCTTACATCTGTCATCGGGACGAAATAAGACTGGACGAGCAACCGGCACGATTTTGCCGGTAAAGAGCGCCGGGAATTCCAATTTCCGCCGTTTGAGCGTATAACAACCATGAGGCCCTGTATGTCCAAACGCGTTTTTTCTGCTGCCTCCCTGCTCGTGGCGGCCGTGTTGTCGCTTGCTGCTTGCGGCAAGAAAGACACAGCTGACACGCATGGCCCCAAGGGACCGGCCAGCGTCGGCTACATCGTCGCCGCCGCCAAGCCGCTTGACCTGACCCAGGACCTGTCCGGACGGACGTCGGCGTGGCTGGTGTCTGACGTGCGCCCGCAGGTCGGCGGCATCGTCAAGACGCGCCAGTTCACCGAAGGCGGCCTCGTGACCGTTGGTCAGTCCCTCTACCAGATCGATCCGGCGACCTATCAGGCGGCTTATGACAGCGCCCTGGCGCAGCAGCAGCAGGCGCAGGCCGCCTATGATGCTGCCCGCATCAAGGCTGGGCGCGCCCAGCAGCTGATCACCATCAAGGCCATCAGTCAGCAGGATTTCGACGATGCACAGACTGTCCTCAAGCAGGCAGCCGCAACGCTCGCCCTGCAAAAAGCCGCCGTCCAGACCGCCAACATCAATCTGAACTACACCAAGGTGACCTCACCTATTTCCGGGCGCATCGGCAAGTCGGCCGTGACGCCCGGCGCGCTGGTCACCGCCAATCAGGCGACCGCCCTGGCGACCGTCCAGGACCTGTCGAAGGTCTATGTCGATATCACCCAGTCGGCGAGCGATGTCTTAAAGCTCAAGCGGGCCCTTGCCAGCGGCGACCTCAGCAAGGCCGACAGCGCCCAGGTCCGGCTGATCCTCGATGACGGCACGACCTATGCTCAGCCCGGCACCTTGCAGTTCGCCGACGTGTCGGTCAGCCCGACCGCGGGCACGGTCACCCTGCGCGCCGTCTTTCCGAACCCGGACGGTCTTCTGATGCCCGGCATGTTCGTGCGCGCCCGCATCATCAAGGGCACGGTCGAGCAGGCCCTGTTGATCCCTCAGGGCGCCGTGGTGCTTGATCCCAAGGGCGGCGCCTCGGTGCTGATCGCCGGGAACGACGGCAAGGCGCACGCGCGCAAGGTCGTCGCGGCCGAAATGGTCGGCGATCAATGGCGCATCGCGTCTGGTCTGCAACCGGGCGACAAGGTCATTACCGAAGGCGCCATGCGCCTGAAGGACGGGGGCCCGATCAAGGCCAGGCCGGCAGAGAGCACCAAGAACGGCCGGGAGCACTAGTCCCATGCTGTCACGCTTTTTCATCGACAGGCCGATCTTCGCCTGGGTCATCGCCATCGTCATCATGCTGGCGGGCGCGCTGGCCGTCTTCACCCTGCCGATCGAACAATATCCGCGCATCGCCCTGCCCCAGGTAACGATATCCGCCAACTATCCCGGCGCTTCGGCCAAGATCGTCGAGGATTCGGTGACCCAAGTCATCGAACAGGGCATGACCGGCATCGACGGCCTGAAATACATGACGTCGAATTCCAGCGCCGGCGGCGGCAGCGTCACCCTGGTCTTCGAGGCCGGGACAGATCCGGACTTCGCCCAGGTCCAGGTGCAGAACCAGGCGCAGTCCGTCGTGCGCCGCCTGCCCGCCGACGTGCAGGCGCAAGGCTTACGCGTCAATAAGGCCACGGGCTCGACTCTGATGGCGTTTGCCCTCTATACCGATGACAGCAGCCTGAGCAATGCCGACCTGGCCGACTGGATTGCGTCGCACATGAGCGATGAAATCAGCCGCCTCGATGGCGTCGGCGACACGCGTATCTTCGGCTCGCCCTATGCCATGCGTATCTGGCTCGACGCCGACAAGCTCACGGGCTACAGCCTGACTCCGGCCGATATCCTGGCCGCCGTCCGGGCGCAGAATACGCAGGTGTCCGCAGGCGCCCTTGCAGCTGATCCGGCGACGCCAGAGGCCGCGCTCAATGCCACCATCACAGCGCAATCGCAATTGCAGACGCCGCAGCAGTTCGAGAACATCATCGTCAAGAACAACGCAGCCGGCACGCCCGTATTCCTGAAGGACGTGGCACGTGTCGAGCTTGGGCCGCAGAACTACGGCAATATCGCCCGTCTCAACGGCAAGCTGGCAGCCGGCATGCAGATCAACCTGGCGACCGGCGCCAACGCCCTGAAGACTGCCGACCTGATCAAGGCCAAGATCAGGGAGATCGAACCCAGCTTCCCGCCGGGCGTGAAATACGCCATTCCCAATGACTCGACACAGTTCGTCAAGATCGCCATCGAGGACGTGGTCAAGACCCTGATCGAAGCCGTCGTGCTGGTGTTCCTGGTCATGTTCCTGTTCCTGCAGAACTGGCGCGCCACCCTGATCCCGACCATCGCCGTGCCCGTGGTCCTGCTCGGCACCTTCGGCATCCTGTCCGTCTTCGGCTACACCATCAACACACTGACCATGTTCGGCCTGGTCCTGGCCATCGGCCTGCTCGTCGACGACGCCATCGTCGTGGTTGAGAACGTCGAACGGGTGATGCACGAGGAAGGCCTCAGCCCGCTGGAAGCCACGCGCAAGTCGATGGATGAGATCACCGGCGCCCTGATCGGCGTCGCCACGGTTCTGGCCGCCATGTTCGTGCCCATGGCCTTCTTCGGCGGCACCCAGGGCATCATCTATCGCCAGTTTTCGGTGACCCTGGTCTCGGCCATGGGCCTGTCGGTCATTGTCGCCCTGATCCTCACGCCACCGCTGTGCGCCACCTTGCTGCGTCCACCGAAGAAGAACGAACCGGCCCCGGCTCATGAAGGCGACGCCCCCATTCGCGTGCATGGCTTCCTGTCCGGATTCAATCGCGGTTTCCAGGTGTTCAGCAACCGCTATCAGAAATCGGTGCGCGGCATCCTGCGCGTGCCCGGCCTGTTCCTCATCATCTATGCCGGTATTATTGCCGGCGTCGCCTTCCTGGCGATCACCTTGCCGACCTCGTTCCTGCCTGACGAAGACCAGGGCGCCCTGATGACCCAGGTGCAGTTGCCCGTGGGATCGACGACCAACAAGACCCTGGCCGTGCTCGACAAGGTTCAGGCCGTCTATGAGAAGGATCCGGCCGTCGACTATGTCTTCACCATCGTCGGCTTCGGCTCGGCCGGCGGCGGCGAGAACCAGGGCATGGCGTTTGTGCGTCTGAAAGAGTTCAAGGACCGCAAGACCGACGACCTCAAGGTCTTCGCCCTCGTCGACCGCGCCACGAAGAAATTCACCAAGATCCGTAACGCCCGCATCAACCCCATCATCCCGCCCGCCGTGCGCGAGCTGGGCAATTCGTCGGGTTTCGATCTCGAACTCAAGGACAGCGGCGGTCTCGGTCACGAAGCGCTGAACAACGCGCGCGACGAATTGGTGGCCTCGGCCAACCAGAACGCGATGCTGGCCAATGTCCGCGCCAACGGCCAGGACGACATGCCGCAATTGCAGGTCGATATCGACAATGCCCGCGCCGGCGCCCTTGGCGTTTCGGTCTCCGACATCAACACCCTGCTCGGCACCGCGCTCGGCGGCACCTACGTCAACGACTTCATCGACCGCGGCCGCATCAAACGCGTCTATGTCCAGGGCGACGCGCAGTTCCGCTCGCAACCCGATGACATCAACCGCTGGACCGTGCGCAACTCGAACGGCGACATGGTGCCCTTCTCGGCCTTCGGGTCGTCGCACTGGACGTTCGGCCCGCCGCAGCTACAGCGCTACAACGGCACCTCGTCAATCGAAATCCAGGGCACCGCCTCCAAGGGCCAGTCGAACGGCAGGGCCATGACCACCATGGAAAACCTGGCGAAGGACCTGCAGCCCGGTATCGGTTTCGAATGGACCGGTGTGTCGCTGCAGGAAAAGGAAGCCGGAGCCCAGGCCCCTGCCCTTTACGCCCTGTCGCTTCTGTTCGTGTTCCTGCTTCTTGCGGCCCTCTATGAGAGCTGGTCCATCCCGTTCGCCGTCATCCTCGTCGTGCCGCTCGGCATCCTGGGCGCGCTGGCGGCGACGTGGATTCGCGGGCTCGACAACGATATCTATTTCCAGGTCGGCCTGCTGGCGACCATGGGGCTGTCGGCCAAGAACGCCATCCTCATCGTAGAGTTCGCCAAGCAGCTGCACGAGGACGGCAGGACCCTGATCGCTGCCACGCTCGAGGCCGTGCGCATCCGGCTGAGGCCGATCATCATGACCTCGCTGGCTTTCACTTTCGGTGTCCTGCCGCTGGCCCTGGCCAACAGCGCAGGTTCCGCCTCGCAGCACGCCATCGGTACCGGCCTGATCGGCGGCGTCCTGTCGGCGACGTTCCTCGCCATCTTCTTCGTGCCCCTGTTCTTTGTCCTGGTGCAGCGCCTGTTCAAACAGGATAACCTGCCGCAGGACATCGCCGAGCGGAAGGGAGTAAAGTAAGTGAAAATCGCAGTCTCCCTCGTCGGTCTTTCCATCGCCCTTTCCGCCTGCACCCTGACGCCGAAGTACGAGCGTCCGTCCCTGCCCGTCGCTGCAAACTGGCCGGTCCAGAGCGCCGCCACGGCCGATAGCCAGCTCAAATGGAAATCCCTGTTCATCGATCCGGCGCTGCAATCGACGATCCAGCTGGCGCTCGACAACAATCGCGACCTGCGTGTCGCGGCGTTCAATATCCAGAAGGCACGGGCCCAGTACGGCATCCAGCGCGCCAACCTGCTGCCCTCGCTCGACGGCGCGGCTACGGGCAACAAGAGCCACAGTGACCTGACGGGCGACAGCGAATCTTACACGGTCAATGCCAGCCTGGCCTGGGAGCTTGACCTGTTCGGCCGCATCCGCAGCCTGAACAAGGCCGCGCTCGAGGACTTTTTCTCCACGCGTGAAAGCCGCAATGCCGTCGCCATTTCGCTGATCGGCGAGACGGCCGATGCCTGGCTCAATCTCGCCGCGGATCGCGACCTTCTGGCCCTGACGCAGCAGACCTACCAGGCGCGCAAGGATGCCTTCGACATCGCTCAGGGCAAGGCCGGCATCGGCACGCTCAACGACCTGGATCTCAGCCAGGCGCGTGTGCTGCTCGAACAGGCGCGCGGGGACGTCGCCGAGGCCGAAACCGCCATCGACCAGGACAAGGCCGCCCTCACCTTGCTGGTCGGCGCCACGCTCCCTGACAATCTGCTGCCGACCGGTCTGCACGCGGGACTGGTCGCCGACGCCCTGCCCGTCGGTATGCCGTCGGAAGTCCTGCTCAATCGTCCCGACGTGCTGTCGGCCGAGCACGACCTGAAAGCCGCCAATGCCGACATCGGCGCGGCGCGGGCGGCCTTCTTTCCAAGCATCTCGCTGACCGGATTGACAGGCTCGGCCAGTGGCGCCTTGAGCGATCTGTTCAAGTCAGGGACCAACACCTGGTCCTATGGTGCACGCGTCAATGTGCCGATTTTTGCCGGTGGCGCCAACGTGCTGGGATTGCGTAGTGCCAAGATCAGCCGTGACATCGCCGTGGCGCGTTACGAGCAGTCGATCCAGGCGGCGTTCTCGGACGTGTCTCAGGCTCTGGCCGTGCGCGCCCGTATCGAAGAACGCCTGGCGGCGCAACAGGCCGCAACCGAAGCGGCGCAACGCAGCTATGTGCTGTCGAAGGCGCGCTATGACAATGGCGCCGACAGCTACCTGACCCTTCTGGACGCTCAACGCACGCTCTATGCTTCGCAACAGGCGCTGATCAACCTGCAAACTCTGAAGGCCAGCAACCTGGCGGCGCTTTATCGCGCCCTTGGGGACGACCAAAGCCTGGACTAGACGCAGTCGCGAACTGTGTTAGGCTCGTGGCTCAACTCAAAGGGGGGCCAATATGCCGAAATTCGATCTGAGCACAGTCTTCAACCGCTTTTTCAAGCTGATGGGCGAGAACTTCGGCACTTACCTGCTGATCGGCCTGGTCAGTAACGTCCTGCCGTTTATTGTCGCCATTATCGGGGCTGTCGTTGTCGGCGTGATGGCCTATTCCAGCAAGCAGACGATGGATTTCGCAGGTTTGTCGAGCAACTACGGCCTGATCGCCAGCCTGATAATCGCCATGGTTGTGATATTCGGCATTCCGGCCCTTATCGGCTATTCGATGGTTACCGAGATCACCATCCTGCGCGCCGCCGGCCGGCCGGCAAACACCGGTCAGGCCCTGAGCAACAGCTTCCGCAATATCCTGCCCATTATCGTTATCGCATTCTTTGTGGCTTTGATGGTCATGGTCGGCTGGCTGTTTCTGCTCATCCCGGGCATTTTTCTCAGCCTGTGTACCTGCGTCGCCCTGCCCGCCTATATCGGCGAGCCCGGCAAGGGAATCTTTGGCGCCATTTCGCGGTCGTTCCAGCTTACCGATGGCAAGCGCTGGTGGCTGCTGTTGATCCATCTGGTGGCCGTCGTCCTGCTCCTTGTCTTCGAACTGACGCTGCGCTTCGGGC
>FSVF01000090.1_pt1 | contig 17046 bp, 14 predicted proteins | sample 1637601 | NCBI WGS metagenome assembly FSVF01 (sample SAMEA3914814, study PRJEB12502) | metagenome | biome: forest; material: soil | place: USA | collected 2011-09-16 | depth 0.1 m
ACGACGGTGTCACATATGACTGCGGTGACAAGATCGGCCTTTTGCGCGCCAATGTCGCCCTCGCCCTCAAACATCCCGAACTGGGCGCCGCCGCACGCGAAGCCCTGCTGCCTTTCTTTAAAGCTTAAGGAATACCGATGTCATTGCTGCCCAAGGTCGGCGCCAAGCCGAACTCCTACGCCTATGAAACCAATGCCGTTGTCGCCCCCACGGGTTTTCGCGAATACGACGCGCGCTGGCTGTTCGGCGATGACCTCAACTATCTCGGCGTCCAGGCGTTGGGTTTAGGTCTTGGCACCTATATCCATGAACGCGGCGTAAAGCCGCGCGTCGTTGTCGGCCACGACTTCCGCAGCTACTCGATCAATATCAAGAACGCCCTGATGCTGGGTCTGATGCAGGCCGGCTGCGAGGTCCTCGACATTGGTCTGGCTCTGTCGCCGATCGCCTATTTCGGCCAGTTCGACCTCGACGCGCCATGCGTCGCCATGGTCACGGCGTCGCACAACGAAAACGGCTGGACCGGCGTCAAGATGGGCTGCCAGGCCCCGCTGACCTTCGGACCGGATGAAATCGGCCGCCTGAAGGAAATCGTACTCGGTGGCCAGGGCGTCGAGCGTCCCGGCGGCTCGGTCAAGATGATCGAAGGCGTCGCCGATCGCTACATGAACGACATCTCGTCCAAGGTTGAGATCAAGCGCCCCTTGAAGGTCGTCTGCGCCTGCGGCAATGGTACGGCCGGCGCCTTCGCGCCCCAGACCCTGCGCGCCATGGGCGTCGAGGTCATCGAGATGGACTGCGAGCTCGATAACACCTTCCCGAAATACAATCCCAACCCCGAAGACCACCACATGCTGTCCGAAATGGCCAAGGTGGTGAAATCGACCGGCGCCGACCTGGCGCTCGGCTTCGACGGCGACGGCGACCGCTGCGGCGTGGTCGACAATACCGGCGAGGAAATCTTCGCCGACAAGATCGGCCTGATGCTGGCGCGCGACCTCTCAGAGCAGTACAAGAACGCGACCTTTGTTGTAGACGTGAAATCGACGGGCCTTTACGCCACCGACGAAATCCTGAAAAAGAACGGCGCCACGACCGTCTACTGGAAGACCGGCCACTCCTACATCAAACGCAAGACCAGCGAGCTGAAGGCCCTGGCTGGCTTTGAAAAGTCGGGCCATTTCTTCTTCAATACTCCGCTCGGCCGCGGCTATGACGACGGCCTAGTCGCCGCGTCGTGGATCCTGGCTATGCTTGATCGCAATCCGGACAAGACCCTGTCGCAACTGAAGGACGCCCTGCCGGTCGCCTACACGTCGCTGACCATGTCGCCCCACTGCGGCGACGAGGTGAAGTACGAAGTGCTGGAGCGCATCGTCAAGGAATACGTCGATCTCGGCGCCGCCGGCGGATCGATCCTCGGGCGCAAGATCAAGGAAGTCATCACCGTCAACGGCGCCCGCGTCCATCTCGAAGACGGTTCGTGGGTGCTGGTCCGCGCGTCGTCGAACAAGCCGGAGTTGGTTGTCGTCGTCGAGTCCCTGCGTTCGGAAGACGATATGCGCGATTTGTTCCGCAAGGAAGTCAAGCCGCGCCTTGAGAAGTACAGCGAGATTGGCAAGTACAATCAGGAAATCTGAGTTTGTTGAGATGGCAGTTAAGGCGTGCGCGGATCGTTCCGCGCACGCCCTTTTTTATACGCGTTTGAAGACAAACCAGCCACGCAACGCTACGGTCAACAGGACGCAGAGATAGCCGAACAGATCGCCGATGCGGGTATAGGGCGTGTCGCTGCGTTCGGAAGGCACGGCCACCGTGACAACCGTCATGCCCTTGCTGGACGCCTGCTCTGCAATCACCCGACCCCGGCTGTCGTAGGCGCCAACCAGCCCCCAGCGCGAACTGCGGGCAATGGCGTAGCCGCCCTCGACGCCGCGCATCGCCGTCATCCGCGCGCCCATCCAGCCATCCTCACCGAAGTCCCACGCCGATACCGCCATAATGCCCGTCTTGCCGGCATATTCCTGGCCGATCGAAGGAATGTGCATGTCCTTGCAGATGGCGACGCCCAGCGGCCCGCCCGCAACCTCGACAAACAAAGGCGCCTTGCCCGGCACGTCGCGGCCCTCAAACCCCGGCACCAGCCGCTGCTTGGTGTACCAGACGACGCTGCCGTCAGACCGGGCGACCACTGAACGATTATGATAGATCTTGCCGTCCCGCACCTCGATCCCGGCGACAATCGTCACTCCCGACGCCTTGGCAGCAGCGCTGATATCTTGCGCGGCGCGATCGGCGTCCGCGTGTTCAAGCAAGGCGATCTTCTCCGGCAGGACGATAAGACCGCCGGGCCGCGCTGATGAAGCCACGGATGGACCATAGGCTGCCCAAACGGCATTCCAGTCGTCGGGAATCCATTTAAAGCGGTCGGTGGCGATCAAAGTGGCAGTGACATGCTTTGTCGGTTCCGGCGCGGCCAGGCGATAGCCGGCATAGCCCACGGTCGCAATGGCCAGCAGGCATACGGTCGCAGCCGGGATCAAGCCGGTCTGCCGCCAACCCCTGGCCAGGTAGATGCCAAGAGCTGAACCGGGCAGGAGCACAATAAACACGACCGCCGGCACGCCGCCCAGGGCCGCAACCTGAATCACCCCCGGCATTGCCATCTGGCTGTAGGCCAGGCTTCCGGCTGCCCCATGGACCGAAACGATCAGGGTTATGAGTTCCAGCGCTGCGATCAAGGCCGGCAAAACGAACACCGCCAGGATCGGGGATAAGGTCCGTGTGGCTCGCTCGGTCATGACGGCTGCAAAGTGCCAGGACAGGGTCCGCAATATCAGTATGATCGTCACGCCGATCCAGCCGCCGGCCACGCCGAAATAGTAGCCGAGCACGCTGACCGTGGCGATCGCGCCGGCCAATATACCGGCAACGCGCGCATTGGCGATAGAGCCCGACGCTGCCACGATCAGCGGAATGGGCGCCAGCCACGGCGCCCACCATAGGGGATGCAACGCGTAGCCGGCCGTCAATAACAGGCCGGCGGTAACGGCAAGCGCAACACGCCAGGGCAAGGCCATGGAAAGAGGTTGGGAAAGGGTATCTGAAGAGGTTTGTGTCATGGATATCTCCCGAAAGAACGCTTCCGGTTTGACGGTCCTTTTTGCCTTTCACCAGCGTGACTTCGCCAATGGGCGAATGGGTACGGCGCCGGGCGAAAGGACGCCGATTGCGGGCAAATCACTTAGTTGCTAGGTTCCCCTTCATGCGGATTCTCGATTGGAAAGGCGAACACGGCGACCTCGGCTGGTGGACGCGCGCGCTCGGCATGGCGGTATTTACCGGCGTCATCCTCGGCGTCTTCGGGCCATTCGGCAGCTTCCTGAACGGCAACGCCCTGCTGCGGATCTTCAGCTGGACGGTAAACCTCGTCGCCGGCACGCTGATCATCGGCGTGCTTGTGCCGTTCTTTACGCAAATCGGCCTGAAGCTGCGGCTATCCGTTCCCTTCGCGCTTGCCGTCGCCCTGCTGATCACGACCGTGCCGACCACTCTGTTTTCGGCCGCTTTTGGCTACTGGTTATGGCCGCGTGCCGTCGATCGCGTCCGACCGGAGGAATGGTTTGCCCAGGCCCTGATGGTCGAGATCGTCATGCTTGGCCTGTGGATCCTGATTTCCCTGGCGCGCGAGGCCCTCACCCGTCCCGCGCCCATCGACGCCAAGCCTGTTGTCGTCGATCTCAACGCCCCGGTTATCTGTCTGCAGATGGAGGACCACTATGTCCGTATCCATCGGCCGTCTGGCTCAACGCTCGAACTCATGCCCCTGCAGGAGGCCATCACGCGCTATGGCGATGATCAGGGTCTGAAGGTCCATCGCAGCTGGTGGGTTTCGGCTTCGGCTGTCGACAAGGCTGAACGTGACACGCGCAACTGGCGCCTTCGCCTGAACAACGGGTTGGCCGTGCCGGTCGCCCGCAACCGCGTGGCCGAGGTCCGCGCCCGCGGCTGGATCGCCGCGGACGTCGACTGACCTTATTTGAGCGGCAGGAAGATATCCGTCACCGCCTCGTTTTCCGCCACCTCGGGGAAGAATTTTACCCGCTGCACATAGATCGGAAAGTCGCGCAATTCCTCGCCACTTTGCGGCAGCCACTGGGCATAGAGCCACGAAACAACGTCGCGCAGATCGTCGCTGAAGCCAGTGAAACGCAAGACCGCAGCCCTGCCTTTCGGGAGCGTATTGGCCACCAGACCCTCACCAGTGAAATCGCGATCGGTCGCAACACCTAAGCCGATGCGATAGTCCTCGGGTGGCGTTTCCAAGGGATCGGCATAGAACAGGCTATAGGTGGCATGGCGCTGCGGCGGCAGGTTGTTCGCCTTGCGCCAGTCGATAAAACGCCGGATGGTATCGCCGACTTTTTGTGGCGAGCCGTGATGGATCATTTCGGTGATGCGAATGTCGGGCACGTCGCGGATTTCGACGTCTTTAAAGGCAAAGGTCTGTTTCAAGTGCATGGCCCTGATCTCCTGTAGCGGTGCGAAGGTGTCATGCCAGGGTGCCCAGTCCGGTTGTTCGCGAAAGGCGGATGGACTTTGGCCGAGCGTGCGCTTGAAGGCGCGCGCGAAGGCTTCCGGCCCGTCATAGCCGCTGTCGAGCGCGATCCCGGTAACGGCTTCATCGCGAAAAGCCAGCTTGTGCGACGCGCGTTTCAGGCGCGCCAACTGGACGTAGCGGTAGACGCCGATGCCGAAAACGGCGGCGAACTGGCGGTGGAAGTGGAATTTTGAAAAGGCCGCGACGTTGCTCAAGGCCTCGACGCTTAAGTCCTCAATGAGATGCGTCTCGATATGATTGAGAACGCGAAGAAGACGGGCGTTATAGGCTTGGGCATGGATTGCGGTCATTTTGTTTTCCTGGCCCTCAAGACCTAGCCCACCGCAATGCGCGGCGCCTGACCGAACTTGCGGAGATCTATCGGCACATATGATAAAGCACAATGCCGCTGGTCGTCGCCACGTTGAGGCTGTCAAAGCCGCCGTGCATGTCAATACGGACCGTCGTGCAGGCAGCCATCAATTCAGCCGGCAAACCAGGCCCTTCAGCGCCGAAAAGGAAGGCCGCGCGTTCGACCGGCTTCACCTTATCAAGCGTCACTGTTCCTGACGGGCTTAGGGCATAGGGCATCACATCGAGCTCGCGCAGCGTCCCAAGCAGGTCGTCGGCGCGATAGTGCGGGACTTCGAACACGCCCCCGACACTGACGCGAATGGCTTTGCGATAAAGGGGATCGCAACAGGTGGCATCGATGATCACGGCATCGACGCCGAATGCCGCCGCATTGCGCATCAGACCTCCCATATTGTCGACATTGGCGATACCTGCCAGCACCAGCACACGCGCCCGGCTCGTGAACACGTCGGTCAAGCTGTGCAGTGGTGCGTACCGTCCCAAAGCAAGATAGCCGCGATGAATCGGGAAACCGGCGAGCGCATCCATCATCGCCTGGGGCACAACATAAACCGGAATGATATCGTCGAGCGCAGAAATATCCATACTATTCAAACGTTCTGGCGTCGTTAGCACGCTTATGGGAACGCAAATTTTCGAGCGAAAGAGGCGCTCGATGACGACCTTGCCCTCGGCCATGAACAGGCCCTCGCGGCCCGTCAGATCGCGATCCTTCACGTCGCGGTAGAGCGCCAGCCGTGGATCATCGGCGTCATCGATCGAAAGGATTAGCGCCATGGCTTGCTCTTCATGTGGGAGTCTGGCATATTGTGATCACAATTCATCAAGACACCCTGCCGGTGCCCGCGTTTACTCAGGGCTGGCCGTTGACGTTAGCCGGTGTCATGATCCATCGCACATCAAAGCCATAAAGACGATTCTCATGTCGCACGACAATTCCATGAAGTCCCCCCTGAAATCTCAAATGAAATCCAAGGGGAAACGCCACAAGAAACACTTCTCGAAGCGCGGCGTGTCCTCGGTTGAAGAGGCAACCGAATGGCTGTCGTCCCAGGGCATCGAGGAAATCGAATGCCTGATCCCTGACCTCGCCGGCGTGGCGCGCGGCAAGATCATGCCCGCCAAGAAGTTCCTCAACGCCCCCTACATGAACCTGCCGCTGGCGGTGTTCTATCAAACCATCGCCGGCGACTACCCCGATCTCGAAGGCATAGTGGGTACCGTGCAGGCCGACACGGATATCTTCCTGCGCCCTGATTTCAGAACCCTGGCTGCCGTGCCGTGGGCGCACGACCCGACCGCCCAGGTCATCCACGACGCCTTCCATCCCGACGGCCGCCCGGTCGAGGAAAGCCCGCGCCAGGTGCTGCGCCGCGTTCTCGGCTACTATGAGGCCAAGGGCTGGAAGCCCGTCATCGCGCCTGAGCTTGAATTCTACCTCGTCGAAAAGAACGTCGATCCCGACTATCCGTTGAAGCCGCCGATCGGCCGCTCCGGCCGCCCGGAAACCGGCCGCCAGGGCTATTCGATCTCGGCGGTCAACGAGTTCGATGCCCTGTTCGAGGACATGTACGAATATTCCGAGAGCCAGGGCCTGGAAATCGACACCTTGATCCACGAATCGGGCGTGGCGCAGATGGAAATCAACCTGCGCCACGGCGATCCGCTAGAACTGGCCGACCAGGTCCTGATGTTCAAGCGCACGATCAAGGAAACGGCGCTGGAGCACGATATCTATGCCACCTTCATGGCCAAGCCGATGGCCAATGAGCCGGGTTCGGCCATGCACATCCACCAGTCGATCATCGACGCCAAGACCGGCCACAACCTGTTTTCCGATCAGCAGACCGGGGGCCCGACCGACCTGTTCTTCGCCTTTATCGCCGGCCAGCAGAAATATATGCCAGCGATCACCTCGCTGCTGGCGCCCTACGTCAATTCCTACCGCCGCCTGGCCAAGGGCTCCGGCGCGCCGGTCAATACGCAGTGGGGCTACGACAACCGCACGGCGGGCTTGCGTGTACCGCCGTCGGATGCCGAAAATCGCCGCCTGGAAAACCGTATCCCGTCGTCCGATGCCAATCCGTACCTGGCCATCGCGGCCGTCCTGGCGTCGGGTTATCTCGGCATGATCGACAAGCTGAAACCGTCCGACCCGGTCGAAAAGGATGCCTCCACCCTGCCGCAGGGCGACCTGCCCTACTCGCTGGTCCAGGCGATCATCAAGCTGGAGCGCGCCCAACCGATCATCGATATCCTGGGGCCTCAGTTCGTCACGGCCTATAGCCGCGTGAAGCTCTATGAATACGAGACCTTCATGCAGACGATCAGTCCCTGGGAACGCGAATTCCTGCTTTTAAATGTGTGATGCTTAATCAGGGCCATCCTTTGGAGTCCTGGTACAGGGACTCGGTGTCGGAACCGCCGCGCTTTGCCGCGCTCGACCGTGACCTGCGCATCGACGTCGCCATCATAGGCGGCGGCTTTACCGGGCTGGGCGCGGCTCTCGAACTGGCGCAAAAGGGCGTTCGGGTCGCGGTATTGGAAGGCGCCGATATCGGTTCCGGCGCCTCCGGCCGCAATGGCGGCCAGATCCACACGGGTCAGCGCATAGATCCGGAGACCCTGGCACAGACAGTCGGCGGTGACGCCGCGCGCCAGTTGTGGGACATGGCGGAAGATGCCAAGGCCGGCCTCCGAGGCTTGATCGATACGCACGCCATCGATTGCGATCTGCGATCCGGATTGCTGCATGTCTGGCACAAGCCGGCATTCGAAGCGGAAGACCGCAGCTATATCGACTTCGCTCGTTCTCACTACCGTTATGACAAGGTCTCGATCCTCGATAAACAAAGGGTTTCCCAGGAACTCGGCACAGATGTCTATTACGGCGGCACGTTCGACGCGGGCGGCGGACACCTTAATCCTCTGAAACTGGCACTCGGCTTGGCGACGGCTGCGGTTCAGGCTGGCGCGCTGCTCTTTGAACACACCCGTGTCACTCGAATCGATACCAGCGGTGCAAAGCCTCTAGTTCATACGGCTAAAGGCATCGTGACCTGTGACAATGTCCTTGTCTGCGGCAATGGCTATATGGAAGGCTTGGATGAGCGCATCGACAGCCACGTCATGCCCATTAACAACTTCATTCTGGCGACCGAGCCCCTGCCTGACAACAGCGTCCTGCCCAATGACTATGCCGCCGCCGACTCGCGATTCGTCGTCAACTATTGGCGCAAAACGCCCGACAACCGGCTGCTGTTTGGCGGCGGCGAAAATTACACACCGTGGTTCCCGAAGGACATCAAGGCCTTCGTCCGTCGCAACATGCTGAAGATTTACCCGCAACTGGCCGACGTGAAAATCACCCACGGCTGGGGCGGGACGCTTGCCATCACGATGAACCGGGCGCCGTTCGTGCGCCGCCTGTCTCCCAACGTCGTCGTCAGCGCGGGTTACAGCGGCCAGGGCGTCGTCCTGGCACCCTATTTCGGCAAGCTTCTGGCCCGCGCGGTGACCGGCGACAGCCGGGACATCGACCTGCTCAGCCAGCTGCCCGTGCCTGCCTTTTTCGGCGGCAAAACCTTGCGCTGGCCTGCCCTCGTCGCTGGGTTAAGCTATTATGCCTTGCGTGACCGCCTTTGAAATGCAGCCAAAATATGCGGCTTTTTTGCGAAAAAGACGCGCGCGGCAATAATGTCACGCGATACCGTCTCCCACGTTATCAATTGATCGAAACAATTTGATACAGTACGTGACGTCCTGACGTTTGTTTAGGTGTGATTAACCGCTTTCCAGTCTCCATGGACAAAACGCGCAATCAGAAACAGGGCATCATGCAGGCCGTAAGCGTCCACGACATTGTTGAGCACACGTCAAAAGCCAAGGCCGTTACAACGAGCCGGCTGCGCGATATCAACGGCATCACCAGCATGCTGCGTATTCTGGCGCTTAACGCCCTGATCGAAGCCAAGCGCGCCGGGGACATGGGTGCCGGATTTGCCGTTGTCGCCGACGAAGTTCGCCAGATATCGACCCAGGTCGAAGACATTTCGCGTCTGATGGCCGACGAACTCGGCATTGAGATCGCGACGCTGGAAAACCTGACACGCAGCATGGCCGTGCAGACCCAGGGGACACGTTTGGTCGACCTGGCCCTTAACGCCATCGAACTGATCGACCGCAATCTCTATGAGAGGACCTGTGACGTCCGCTGGTGGGCCACGGATGCCGCCATGGTCGACGCGGCGTGTTCAGCAGACAGAAGCGCGCACGCCTTTGCCGGAGAACGTCTGGGTGTGATTCTCGATGCCTACACCGTCTATCTCGATCTGTGGCTGTGCGATCTCGATGGCCACGTCATCGCCAATGGCCGGCCGCAAGCCTATGCGGTCACCGGCGCCAACGTCGCCGGCCAGCCGTGGTTCCAGCGCGCCAAGCACTTGAAAAGCGGCGACGAATTTGCCGTCTCGGACGTTACGGCCGAGCCCCTGCTGAAAGGTGCCCAGGTGGCAACCTACGCCGCGGGCGTGCGCCGGGGCGGCAAGGCCGATGGAGACCTGATCGGCGTGCTCGGCATCCATTTTGACTGGGCGCCGCAGGCCAGGGCCATTACTGAAGGTGTGCGTCTGTCGCCGGAGGAACGCGGACGGACGCGCGTGCTGCTGGTCGACGCAACTGGCCGGATTATCGCCTCGTCGGACGGCAAGATCGCACCGAACGAACGCATTCAAATACGTACCGAAGGCAAGGCCTCAGGCGCCTATACGGATGGAGCCGGCCAAACCGTCGCCTTTCACCTGACGCCAGGCTACGAAACCTATGCCGGACTCGGCTGGTACGGTGTCATCGTGCAAAAGGCGGCTTAACCTACCCCCAGAAGTGGAAGCGATCGTAGGCGACGCCAAACGTGCTGAGGTCGAGGCCGAACAGGTGAATAACAAATCCCATAATCGGCAGGATGATGCGGTAACCAAAAGCGAAGACGGCAACCAATAGTCCTAATGTTATCAGGCCGGTCATCTGCCGCGGAATAGCCGCGGTCAGGCCCTTCGGCAGCCACGGGACCAAGGCGCTGAAGCCATCCAGACCCGGCACCGGCAGCATGTTCAAGACAAAGGCCATCAGCTCAAAAAAGGTCAGCAGGATCAGAGCGTCGTAAAGCAGGAAACTGCTCTCATTACCCTTGATGCTCTGTGCGGCCAGGTAACAAACGACGGTCGCGATCAAGGTCGCCCCTGGTCCGGCAAGCGACACCAGCGACCGCTGCCAACGCTTGCGGATCAAGTCAGGCCGGATACGCACCGCGCCGCCGGGAAAGGCAATGCCACCCATGACCAGGGCGATCACGGGCAGGATCAGGCTGGTGGTGCCGGTGAAGTAGAGAACGGGGTTGAGGCTGAGATAGCCGCGCCCGGCGATACTCGTGTCTCCGAAAGCCGCAGCCGTTGCCGCATGGGCGTATTCGTGCAGGCACAGGCTGATGATCCAGCCGAGGAGAACAAAGACGAAGGTGGCGATCGGGGCAAGGTCCGGCAGCGCGATCAGAGCCGCACCGGCGCCCCCGAAAGCAGCCACGAGCCCGATAAAATTCCAGCTGATTTCCGTTTTCATAAACCCAGCTATACCGGGAAAGCGCGGATTTACAACGCCCGCAACGCCGGTTCGGCCTCATTGAGCGACTTTTCAATGATATCGACGATACGATCGATCTCGGCCTCGGTGATGATCAGCGGTGGGCACATGACGATGCTGTCGCGAATACCCCGGACCATCAGTCCGTTCTTGATGCACAGATCGCGAACCATAGGGCCTGCAGTGCCTTCGCGACCGGTAAAACGTTTGTTGGTACCCTTTTCCGCGACGATTTCGACAGCCCCGATGAGCCCCAAGCTGCGCGCTTCACCGACAAGCGGATGACCGTCGAGGCGCTTCAGGGCCCTGGCCAGGTAAGGTCCGGTTACGGTGCGCGTGCGTTCGATCAGGTCTTCATTTTCCATGATCTCGATGTTGGCCAGCGCGACGGCGGCGCACGTTGGGTGGCCGGAATAGGTGTAGCCGTGGACAAAGTCCCCGCCCTTTTCGAGCAGGACATCGACGATCTTTTTCGACACGCCGACGGCCGAAATCGGCAGGTATCCCGACGACAGCCCCTTCGCCATGGCGATCAGGTCCGGCTTGATGCCATAGTGTTCATGGCCGAACCAGTAGCCCAGGCGGCCAAAACCGCAGATAACTTCGTCGCAGATCAACAGGATGCCGTATTTGCGGCAGATCGCTTCGACCTTCGGCCAGTAGCTTTCCGGCGGAATGATCACGCCGCCGGCGCCCTGCACGGGTTCGCCGATAAAGGCAGCGACGTTTTCCGGCCCAACCTCGATAATGCGCTCTTCGATCGACTGCGCCACGCGCGCCGCAAAGACTTCACGGTCCTCGCCGAAACCTTCGCCGAAGACGTACGGCTGGTCGACGTGCTCGATGCCCGGGATCGGCAGATCGCCTTGCTCGTGCATGAAGGTCATGCCACCAAGTGAGGCGCCGGCGACCGTCGAGCCGTGATAGGCATTGCGGCGGCTGATGAAGATTTTGCGCTTCGATTCGCCTTTGAGGTCCCAGTAGTAGCGCACGAGGCGGAAGATGGTGTCGTTGGCTTCCGAACCCGAGCTGTTGAAAAACACGTGGGTCAGGTCCGGATTGGACTGCTGCATCTTCTCGGCAATCTTGGCCGCCAGCCTTACCGGCGGCGGCGTCGCAGTTTTGAAGAAGGTGTTGTAATAGGGCAGCTCCAACATCTGTTCATACGCCACACGCGCCAGCTCTTCGCGGCCATAGCCGACATTGACGCACCACAGCCCGGCCATGCCGTCGAGGAGCGCCTTGCCCTCGGCATCGGTGATAGTACAGCCTTCGGCGCGCGTGATGAAGCGCGATCCGCCGAGTTCATGCTGCAGCTTGTAATCCGATTGCGCCGGCAGGTGGTGCGCCAGATCGAGCGCCTTGAGCTCGGCCACATCGTAATTGCGGATGGGTTTTTGCACGGGAATGGTCATGGCATGGCCTGGGAAAAGGATGTGCGCACCCATTCCGGGCAGCGCAATTTACGCCGCCACTGTTGTCGATGCCGAGACAAAAGTCAAATATTGTGATCACAAATTTGCGTGTTGCCGCGACGGCGCGTTCAGCGCGTATCCACGCAAGGCCGCGCCCATCAAGCGGAAAAAGGCCTGGCTTTCGGGATGGCGATCGACCTGCCATTCGGGATGCCATTGCACCCCCACGACCTGAGAGCCACTGATATTGGCGCTGACAGCCTCGATCAACCCGTCCGGCGCCACGGCTTCGACGGTCAGTCCGTCGCCAAGCTTGTCGATCCCTTGATAGTGCACGGAATTGACCTGCAAGTGATCACGGTTATAGAGGTCGCGCAGCACACCACCCGGCGTCAGTTCAACCGGATGAACGTGATCGAACATGGCGTCGAACGACGCCGTTTCGCGCGCGTGGTGCGCCAGCCGGTTGCCGAGGCCGCTACCGACGTCGCGCCGCAGCGATCCGCCCAGCACGACGTTGATTTCCTGAAACCCGCGGCAAATGCCGAAGACCGGTTTGCCCATGGTGATCATGCATTCGATCATCGCCAGCGAGACGGCGTCGCGGCCTTCATCGAAGGGCCCCTCGCCACCATCCTGGCCGTAGTGCTGCGAGCCAACATTGGACGGCGATCCGGTCAGCATCAACCCGTCGAGATGTTTGGTAACGGTGCCCGAGGAAAAACCTTCGATCATCGGCGGAATCAACAGGGCGTGGCAATCGCCGTAAACAATAGCGGCGCGCACGTAGCGATCCATCACGGCGTGCGCGTTCTCAACGCCGACCGTGCGGTTGCAGGCCATGATGCCGACTACAGGTTTGGTGGCCGCCGCCATTCTCCGCCCTCAATCGATTGCGGGGTTGATACCCCGACATTATATGAAATATCGAAGGTAACGCAGTTTTGCCGATTTGGAAGGCAAATTTTATCCGCAGGCGGACAAATCGCGGCTAACTGAGCAGGACGGCCGGCGAACAGGCGTGGAAACTGAGCCACACTTTCTCATTCCAGGCAAAGTCTTCCTGGTCCCAGCGCGTCAGGTTCGGCCGCACGACTTTGATCGAGCGGCCGCCGTTGATTTCGACCTCGTAGATCGTTTCCGAGCCGAGATAGACCATGTGTTTGATGACACCGGCGATAACGTTATAGCCCTCGGGCGCGTCCTCGACCTTCGGCGGCGTGTCGGTGCGCTTGTGGATTTCGATCTTTTCCGGGCGCACGGCGGCCCAGACGACGCCCTTTTCGGGTCCGGTGACGCCGTGGTCGAGATAGATAGGCCCGACGTCGCGCGTGGCGATAATCGCGTGGTCCTTGGCGTCGACGTCGAGCGTGCCCTCGAACATGTTGACGCTGCCGATGAAGTCGGCGACGAAGCGCGAATTGGGAAATTCGTACAGGTCCGACGGCGTCGCTACCTGCTGCAGGATGCCCTTGTTCATGACGGCGCACCGCGTCGCCATGGCCAGGGCCTCGTCCTGGTCGTGCGTGACCATAATGAAGGTGATACCGACCTTTTCCTGCAACAGGGCCAGTTCGGTACGCATCTGGTCGCGCAGTTTGGCATCAAGCGCCGATAGCGGCTCATCAAGCAGCAGCACGCGCGGTTTTTTGACCAGGGCGCGGGCCAGCGCCACGCGTTGCCGTTGCCCACCGGACAACTGATCGGGCTTGCGTGAGCCGTAACCGCTGAGCTGCACCAGGTTCAATGCCTCTTCGGCGCGCGCATTGCGCTCAGCCGTGGCAACGCCGTCCATCCTCAGGCCGTAGGCGACGTTGTCGAGCACGCTCATGTGCGGGAAGACGGCGTAGGACTGGAAGACCATGTTGACGGGGCGTTCGTTCGGCGGGACCAGCGACACGTCCTTGCCGTCGATGAATATGCTGCCTTCGGTCGGCATTTCAAACCCGGCCAGCATGCGCAGCAAGGTGGTCTTGCCGCAACCCGAAGGCCCGAGCAGCGAGAAGAACTCGCCTTCGTTGATCGTCAGCGAGACGTTGTCGACCGCCGCGACCTTGCCGAAGCGCTTGGACACGTTCTCAAAGCGGATAATCGGTTTCGCGGCCTCAGCCGGTGAGTCAGCCATTTTGGCCCCTATTTGTGGTCTGCACCGCCGTCATGGCCGGCGGTCAGGGCGCTGGAGCCCTGGAATTTCAACGCGAGGAAGGTCAGGAAGACGGTGATGGCGATCAGAATGGTCGAAGCGGCATTGACTTCCGGCGAGACCGAGAAGCGCACCATTGAATAGACCTTGACCGGAAAGGTCACCGTATCGGGACCCGCCGTGAAGAAGGTGATGACGAAATCGTCCAGGCTGAGGGTAAAGGCCAATAGTGCACCGGCGATCAGCGACGGTTGGATATGCGGGACGACGACGTCCATAAGCGCGCGGAAATCGCTGGCGCCGAGATCCTTGGCCGCCTCCTCCAGCTCGCGGTTGAACGACGCCAGGCGCGCGCGAACGACGACGGCAACGAACGGGAACGAGAACGAGACGTGGGCGATGATGATATTGCCGAGATTGAGCGGCCAGACCAGGTTCGAGGGCCACGGCAGGACCTTGGCGAAGAAGACCAGCATGCCGACACCCATGCAGATTTCGGGCACGACGATCGGAATGGCAAGGCCGGCATCGAACATCGTCTTGCCCGGAAAGCGGAACCGCCACAGGATGATGGCCGCCATGGCGCCGACGATGACGCTGATGATCGTCGAGAACAAAGCGATCGTCAGCGAATTGCCGAAGGCCTGGATCAGCAGGTCGTCGTGTATCGCCTTGTCATAGAACTTGAAACTGAAACCGTGCCAGACGACGCTGTCCTTGATGTCGTTGAAGCTGAACACCATCATGCTGATCAATGGCACGTACAGGAACAGGGTCACGGCCACCAGCCACAACTGGATCGGCCAGCGGCGCAGATATTCCAGAGGTCCGGGCGGCAATGTCCTGGGGCGCGACGGCGCGGCTGTCTGTTCGCTCATGTCAGCCTCGCCCGGGCTTCGCGCTTGCGCGCACTGCTTTCCAGTACCCCCTGGATCGCTACGCCGGCAAAGGTCAGGTAGACCAGAAGGAACGACAAGGCCGCTCCGAACGGCCAGTTGTTGGCCGCCTTGAACTGGTTTTCGATGACATTGGCGATCATCTGCGCGCCTGAGCCACCCAGCATGTCGGGCGTCAGGTAGGAGCCTAGCGCCGGAATAAAGGTGATCAGGATTCCGGAGCCGATCCCGGCGGAGGCAAGCGGCACGACGATGTTGAACAATGTCTGCAAATGACCGGCGCCGAGATCGAGACTGGCTTCGAGCAGGGAGCGGTCCATGCGGTCCAGGGTCGAATAGAGCGGCAGGATCATGAAGGGCAGATTGACGAATACCAGGCCCAGAACGACCGCATTATTATTGTACAGCAGGTGCAGGGGCTCGAATTCGTGAAGACCGTGCAGGCCGACATTGGCCATCGTTCCGCTGACCAGGCTCCAGAAGAAGGCATAGATATTGTTGATCAGCCCTTGCGACCCCATGATCGACATCAGGGCGTAGGTACGGATCAGAAGGTTGGTCCAGAACGGCAGCATGACCAGCAGCAGCAGCCACGCCTTGTACTTTTCCGGCGCAAACGTAATCGCCAAAGCGACCGGGAAACCGATGACCAGGCACAAAAATGTCGTCAGTCCGGCGATCCATATCGATTTCCAGAAAATGCCGAGATAAAGGGGATCGAAGGCATGGGCGTAGTTGGACCACGTCCCGGTAAAGGCGATGTCGATCAGTCCGCGGTTCTCACCGAAACTGTACAGCCAAACCACACCCATCGGCACGATGAAAAAGGCCACGAGCCAGAACAGCGGCGCGCTGAGCGTTGCCGCGAACAAACTCTTGGCCTGACGCCAACTCTGTTCCATGCTTGCGATGGCCCCTAAAAAGAAAAACGGCCTGCCCGGTTACCGGGCAGGCCGTGTCGACTTACATGCCCGCGGCGGCTTTGACGCGGGTGATCATTTCCTCGTACTTCTGCGCCCGGTCCGTGCCGGGGAACTGACCGTACTCACACTTGGCCAGACGGTCAGCGGGCGGGAAGATCATGTGATTGCTTCTGTAGGCGTCGTCCATCAATGCGCGCGCGGCGTCGTTGGGCGTCGGATACAGGATCGTCTTGGTGATTTCCGCGCCGTTAGTGCCATCGAGAATGAAGTTGATGAACTTGTGCGCATTGTCCGGACGCGGCGCGCCCATCGGAATGCACAAGGTATCGGAGTTGAGTTCCGAGCCTTCCTTCGGGATAACGAAGTCGAGATCGGGATCGTCCTTGGCCTTCTGGGCGATGTCGCCGTTATATTCGATGACGATATCGACTTCCTTATGCGCCAGCAGATCCTGACCGTCATCCTGGTGGAACTTCAGCACATGGCCAGCCTTGACCTGCTTGGTCAGCAGGGCTTCGATCTTCGGCAAGGCTTCGTCGGGCAAGTTGTTCAGGCTGTAACCCAGATATTTGGCGCATAGCCGGATGAGGTCGGCCGATTCCGACAGCAGGGCGATCTTGCCGTGATAGAGGCCGGAATCGAAGACCCACTTCCAGGAATCCGGCACCTTGGAGCCGTCCATGTCCTTCATTTTCGACTTGCGGTAGCCGATGCCAAGGCACAACCAGGTATAGGGCATCGAATATTTGCGGCCCGGATCGTAAGGCGGGTTGAGGAAATCGGCATTGATATTCTTCATGTTCGGGATCTTGGCGTGGTCGAGCGGCATCAAAAGACCCGCCTCGCCCATGCGCTGCACGAAGTCATTCGACGGAACGATGACGTCATAGCCGGCGTTACCGCTCTTCAGCTTGGCGAACAGTTCGTCGTTGGTCGAAAACAGGTCCATATGGACATCGACGCCGCTCGACTTCTTGAAGTCGGCCAGGGTCGTGTCGCCGATATAGGTGTCCCAGTTATAGAAGTTGAGCTTGGGATCTTCCGGGCCGCCGGTCTTGGC
>FSVF01000462.1_pt1 | contig 16928 bp, 14 predicted proteins | sample 1637601 | NCBI WGS metagenome assembly FSVF01 (sample SAMEA3914814, study PRJEB12502) | metagenome | biome: forest; material: soil | place: USA | collected 2011-09-16 | depth 0.1 m
ATCGCCGACTCGCCGCTGCCGCCGGAGCATATTTCCGCTTTGGTCGAGTTGATCGAGACCGATGTGATTTCATCGAAGATCGCCAAGACGGTGTTCGAGCATATGTGGGATGGCAAGGGTGCGCTGACGCCTGCCGAGATCGTCGAGACGCATGGCTTGAAGCAGGTGACGGATACGGGCGCGATCGAGACCGCTGTCGATGAGATTATCGCTGCCAATCCGGACAAGGCGGCGGAGGTGGCGACGAAGCCGCAGGCGATCGGCTGGTTTGTCGGGCAGGTCATGAAGGTGACGCAGGGCAAGGCCAATCCGGCGACGGTCAATGCGTTGTTGAAGGCGAAGCTGGGATTGTAGGGTAAGGGGTACCCCTCCGTCAGCGACTTCGCCCAAAGGGCTCGCGCTGCCACCTCCCCACGCAAGCGTAGGGAGGAGAAGGGAAGGTAGGCCGTCCGTTGTGGATAAGCTGGGCCACCTCCCCATCTTAGATAGGGAAGAGAAGATGGGGGATTGAGACGTTCGCCTAATATCACCTGCCAAGCGGGCAAAAAAGTGCCTTCGGGAGGCGGCGGGCTCCCGAAGGCGATCGTCGATAAGGGGTGCGTACTTCCCCTTACCAGGACGACGAGGCGGATTCCGATGCCGAGGCGGCGGCGTCCAGGGCGACAGCCGCGGCCGGTTTGGCCTTGGCGTCGTCCTTGGCGGAGGAAATGACCGGGACGGCCGCGATGGCGGCAATGACGGCGACCGTGGCGACGGTCGTGGCGATTTCAATAAAGCGCTTGTTCATGAAGAGTATCCCTTTTGGCTTTTTGGGGGAGGATGGGGCTTTTAAGGAGAGACGCTATGGACATACTCGCCCGCAGAGGGAGTGTTCGCTGCGGTGCACACCTATTAACGTCAACATAAAAGGCCAAAAGGCGGCGGTTTTGCGTGCACCGCAAAATCATAATCGCTTTTTTATATGAGAAAAAATGGCAAGGAATTCGCAGGCTTATTTTTCCGTTACGCCAATTGTGAGCAAATGACGGCGGCAATGCGTCGGAAAAACGGTTTTTATGACGTTTTTCGCAATGTCGCGGCCCTTTTGTGGCACTTTTTTATTGGGGCATTTTTCAATTCCTAACTTCCTGGGGGGAGTATATGGTGCGATCAGGGATCAAGCGGGGAACCAGCCAAATATGTCCGGTGATACAGCGCTCAAGCTGGAAGGCGTGTCGAAAGCCTATGGCGATTTCCACGCCGTTCGCGACCTCAGTTTCGAGGTCAAACGCGGTTCGATCTGCGGATTTTTAGGGCCTAACGGCGCCGGCAAGACGTCGAGCGTGCGCATGATCCTGGGCCTGTCTGCGCCGACCACGGGATCGATTGAGGTTCTGGGTGGCCCCAGCGCCAAGGCGCTCGACCGCATCGGTTTCCTGCCCGAAGAGCGCGGCCTCTATAAGAAGATGACGGCGATCGACGCCATTGTCTTTCTGGCCGGCCTCAAGGGCGTCAAGGCGTCGGTGGCGCGCAAGCGCGGCAAGGAGATGCTGGAGCAGCACGGGCTTGGCCAGGCGGCGAACAAGAAAATCAATGCGCTGAGCAAGGGCATGTCGCAGAAGGTGCAGCTGATCTCGTGCCTGGTGCACGAGCCCGAGCTGGTCATTCTCGACGAGCCGTTCTCGGGGCTCGACCCGGTCAACCAGCAGAGCCTGGAGCAGGTCATCCGTGACATCGCCAAACGCGGCGGCACGGTGCTGTTTTCCACCCACGTCATGCCGCACGCCGAACGCCTGTGCCAGGACGTGGTGATGCTGTCCAAGGGGCACAAGGTTTTCGACGGGACGTTGCAAGCCGCGCGTGCGGCCGCGCCGCGTGCGCTTGATCTCGAAGGCGGCCTGAGCGAAGCCGAAATCCGCGCCTTGCCCGGGATTGCTGTCGTCCAGGACCTGGGTACGACCGAGGAGGGCGCGCGGCTGTGGCGCTGCGAGCTCGAAAAAGGTGCCAGTCCGCACGCAGCGTTGAAAGACGCCTTTCTGAAGGGGCTTGCCATTACGCGCTTCGAGGCGCGCGAACCCAGCCTGCACGAGGCGTTCATTGTACTTACAAGTTCTTTGGCTGGGGGCGAGCATGCATAAGACCTTTCTGATCGCCCGCCGCGAATATCTGGCTTTTGTCCGGACGGTCGGGTTCTGGCTGTCTTTGTTCACGCTACCGCTGATCATCAGCTGCTCGATCTTTATTCCGCTGATGATTCGCACGTCCGCTCCGGCGGAGACCGTCGCGGTGCTCGATCTCAGCGGCGACAATATCGATGGGGCCCTGCGCGATATCGTACGGGCGCAGCAGCCGCAGGTCCCGGCGGCCGGCGTGCCCACCGGTGTCGCCGGCAATGTCCTGCGCAGCATGCGCGGCGGGGGCGTGCATCTCGTCGATCTGCCGGCCGGGCTGAGCCCGGACATGACCGTCGAGCAGGCGGAAGCCAGGATCCCTGCCGTTCTGCGCACCGGCGACAAGGTGTCGACCATCCTGGTCGCCTATGATCGCGACAATATGCTGCATTTCCATATCTGGTCCGACGGCGGCCACAAGGGCAGCCTGCAGGACAAGATCCTGTGGGACCTGCACGGCCTGCAATATTACAAACTGGCGCGGATGAACGGCATCGACGCCAAGCTGGCGCACGACATGCGCGAATCGCGCGCCGACATCGTCAGCATGACACCGGCCAGCGCGGCCGGACCCAAGGAAAACGCCATCGTCCAGGCTTTCAGCGACAACGGCCCGCGCGTGCTGGGCGCGGTGACCGGCTATATCACGTGGATGGCAATCTTTTCGTCGTCGATGATCCTGCTGGGTTCGGTCATAGAGGAAAAGTCGAGCAAGGTGCTTGAGGTTCTGCTGGCCTCGGCGTCGACGGAATCGATTCTGGTCGGCAAGGTCCTGGGCGTGGCCGCTGTCATGCTGACCGTTGCGGCTATCTGGGCCAGCGTCATACTGAGCCTGTGGTCCTACGGCGCGCCGTTCATACCGGTCAATGTCGCCCAAGGCATCCACAGCGCGCTGAGCGGTCTGTTTTCACCGGTCCATGTGGCCCTTCTGATTGTCTATTTCGTTACCGGTTACCTGATGTTCGGGGTCATGTTCGCGGCCATCGGCGCTTTCTGCGAAACGCAGAAGGATGCCCAGGCCGTGATGGGGCCGACCATGATCGTATTGATGATCCCGATGATGACCATGCAGGCGGCCTTTGTTCCCGTCGAGCCGGCCATGCTGAAATACCTGTCCTACGTTCCGCTGTTCACGCCGTTCCTGATGCCGCTGCGGCTTTCGCACGCCCTGCCGTGGTGGGAAATCGCCGGGACTCTGGCGGGCATGGGACTGACGGCGTTGCTGATGGTCAATATCGGCCGGTCGGCCTTCCGTCACGGGGCGCTCAGCGGCGCCAAGCTGTCGTGGGGCGCTCTGCTCGGTTTCGGCCGCAGGGATATTTAACGTCGATCCTATGCAAGCGAAAGCCCCCGCCATGACAGCGGGGGCTTTTTTCAACTTATTGAAGCCGGCTACTGAGCCTGGGGTTTGTCCGACGTAGTGGGCGTTTTGCCGCCGTTATCGTCGGAGGTCGCCGGCGGGTTGTTGTCCGGCAGGACCGGAGGCGCTTTTTGTGCCTTGGGGTCCATGGGTTGTTCGGTCGGTGACGTCGCCTCGCCGGCAGGCGGAGTAGCCTGGTCGGGGGTCGTGGCTTCGCCCGAGGTCGTCGCGTCACCGGCCGTTGCGTCGCCGGTGGGCGGGGCGGCTTCGGTCGTCGGAGACACCGCTTCGCCCGTGGCTGTCGTCGCGTTCGCCGTGCCCATCGTGCTGGCATCGGTCGAATTCGTGTCGGTTGTGCGCAGGCCGCTGCCTGGCGCGTTGGCCAGTTGCTGCTTGTTCAGGTCGTTGCTGCTCGCCGGGTTGAACGGATCGTTGGCGGCATCGCCGGCCTTGAGCGCGCGATCATGCTCGCGCTGCAACTGTGCCGGGCTGGCCAGTTGCCCCTTCGCCGCCTTGTGGGCCTTGGCGGACTGCGCGTGTGCGAAGTCTGCCATGCCGGTCAGCGACAAGGTCATGGCCGCTGCGGCCATTATCAGTCGTGTCTTTTGCATAGTCATTACCTTCATTTTGCGCCCCGCCGGGCTGGGGATAGAACTTGGAGTACTGGGGTGTTAATTGCTGGAGGTCCGGGTCTTGACCTTGCCGCTGGCCGAGGCATCGGCGTCGACCGTCGCATTCGCGCGGGTATTTGCGGCACTGCGTACCGTGCTGCGGGTTTGAGCGCCCGCAGCCCGCACGTCGTCACTGACGTCACCGGCGACCTTGCCGGCAAGGGCTTTCGCCGGTGCGGTATTGACCGTGGCCGACGCGCCGGCGCTGGCCTGGCCATCGGCGTGAGCATTGCCATTGCTGTCGGCTGACCCTGCGGCCGAGCCGTTGACTTCGGCGTCGGCGGAAGCTGTGTCACGGGCAGCGCGCTTGGCATCGGCCGCGGCTTCGCGGGCATCGTTCCTGGCGCGGCGAGCGTCTTCACGGGCGGCGCGGGCGGCATCATCGGCAACGCGGCTGTCAACAGAGCCGGCGATATCACCGGAGCCCTGAACACTGCCAGTGGCGCCGCCGATTGCGCCGCCGATATTGCCTGTGGCATTACCGCCGCCGCCGATGTGACCGCCCAAAAGCTGGGCGGAGGCGAGGATGGGGGTAAACCCGAGAACGGCGGCGACGCCGAATACCAAGGGCAGTTTGAAAGTGTGTTTCATGTGTATTTCCTCTCTTCTGACTCATTGATCTGAAATGGAGTGTGTACGCACGGTCGTGGTGGCAATAATGATTTGTTGCCGGTACATATTTCGCAGTGTCACGGCGCAAATAGACGAAAATTGGGCGATTTCATAATGAAGCGATGAGGTGTATGGAAATTTTATCTAGTTATTACTGATACTTACATTATTTTTATTTTAGATGGATCTGTGCTTACCAGCGTTTATTGAGCGGCATAAAAAAAATCCCCCGGCGCCGGGGGATAGATGGAGCGCCGAGGGACAGGTAAAGGGAGATTGGCTTGTCAGGCCGGGAAGGTAGGGCCGCGATCACCAGACGTCGTAGATCACGTCGACTATCTCGTGGGAACTGAGGTCGACAAGCACGGCGTCTTCGCCGACAAAGAACCAGGCGCAGCCATAGGGAGGCTCCGGCAAGTCATAATAATCCCAGTCGTAGATACGGTAGTCGAAGAAGTAGCTGGGCAGATATTCACCGCGCGCCCAGTGGTGGTCGTAATAGCCGTCCGGTACCTGGTAGTAGCCGCGACCCGGGAAGAAATAGAAGCCGAAGCGTACGCCGGAATAGGCGCGCCAGCGGTTATCGTTGTGATAGTCGAAGCGGTGGCCGCCGCCGCGATCATTGTCCCAGCCGTGGCCACGATCACCGTGATTGCCGCGGTCGTCGTGGCTGCGGTCGTTGCGCCCGCCATGGTCGCGATCGTCGCCGCGTCCGCGTCCGTCATTGCCACGGCCGTTGTGGTCATTGTCCTGACCACCGTTACCGCCCCAGCCGCCATTGCCACGATGATCTCCACCGCGGTCGCCACCGCGATGATCACCATCGTTCGAGGCACCGGCACCGCCGGTGTTGCCGCCAGCGTTGTTACCGCCGCCGCTGTTGCCACCCCAGCCGCCGCGGTTTCCGCCGCGGTGATCGCCATCGTTGGAGGCTCCGGAACCACCGGCGTTGCCGCCATTATTGCCGCCGCCACTCATGCCGCCTGAGCCGCCGCGGTTTCCGCCGCGGTGATCGCCATCACTGGCCGCGCCGCCGCTCATGCCGCCGCCGCCGTTCGAGGCGCCACCGAAATTGTCGCCGCCGCGCCGGCCGCCACCATTGCCCCAGCGCTGAGACGAATCGCCTGAGTCGTCGCGGGCGCGGGGCGAGGGAGCGGGTTGTTGTTGCTGCGACTGGCCGCCTTGCCAGCCACCGCTGCTGCGATTACCGCCGCCGTTGTCACTGCCTCTGCTGCCGCCGTCAGAATGGCGGCCGCCATTGTCGCTGCGTTGTCCGCCGTGGTCGCCGCCGCGCACGCCGCGCGTTCCGCCGTGCGGCTCACTCTTGGTTTCATCCTGGGCGAAACTGAGGGACGGGGCCGCCGCCAGCGCCATTATCAGCGCCAACGTCAGGCCGGGAACCGCCTTCATCGCCAATTTCTTGTTCATAATCGTCCTCATTGGTCGTCCTCATTGTCAGGCCAGGTCACCCGGAGCGGGTTTGTGCGGACCTGGGACGCTGGGCGATAACCATTATCGTCTTGGAACCGTTATGACAGGCGTCACCTGAACCGAAGCTGAACGAACCGGACAGGCGAAATCACGGCGCCTTTTTCGGTGTTCGGTGGTTAAGGAGCGATTGATGTCAGGCAGGTAACTGCGCCAGGCAGGCGCGCTGCTTGCAATTTACCTGCAGTGTTAACTGTGAGATTTGTGTATACAATGTGTTTTTGTTTATGTATTTATGTTTTGTAAGGCATTTTTACTGCAATATTATTGCTGAATTAATGAATATGTGCAAAAATATTAAGATAAATTTTAATATTAATCTTGCATTTACATAAAAAATTCAAAGTAAATTTCGCCGTTAACTTTAATTTCACGACGGGGTGTTGAAATCGGTGTTATCAACTCTCATGGAGACGCGCAAAAAGCGCGGCATCAGAACGATGAATACGACCGATCAAACGAACGACCTGAAGACCCTTCCGCTGCCGACCCCCGACATGACGGGTGAAGACCTGTTCCGCCTGGGCATGATGTATTCGACCGGGCAGGGCGGCGCCCCTGTCGATATGATTTCGGCGCACATGATGTTCAATCTGGCCTCGATGCGCGGCTCGATGGAAGCCAGTGTCTATCGCCGCGAGCTGTCGCGCGAAATGGACCGCGAAGACATCGCCGAAGCACAAAAGGCTGCCCGTCAATGGATCGACGCCGGCCGGATCGGCTGCGCAGCTTAAGCTGGCTGCAGGCCAGCTTAAGCTGCGCTTTTTTGCAGCTCAAGCGCCGCATGGCTCCTCGCATGGGCTCGGGCGCGCAGTCGCGCTTGCCGGGCCGGTGTGGCCCGGAGGGGAGTGCAAAGTGGAAACTGGGCGAAAGAATCCTGGCGCTGATCTCCAAACCGCCTTCGGTTTGGCAAGGCCAAGTGGCCGCCCGAGCTTATGCGAGGTAAGCCCCGCGGCTTGAGCGCAAATCAAAAAGCCAAGGCCAAGTGGCCGCCCGAGCTTATGCGAGGTAAGCCCTGCGGCTTGAGCGCAAATCAAAAAGCCAAGGCCAAGTGGCCGCCTGAGCTTATGCGAGGCAAGCTCGCGCGGCTTGAGCGCTTAGTTAAAAGTCCGGTACATGAAATAGTTCAGGATACCGCCGGGGATCAGGTTGTTGACCCATTGTTCGACCCAGACGCCGGCTTCCGCCACGTTGGTGCGCGGCGCATAGATAATATCGAAGCGGCGCAGCGCGATCAGATCGCGGCCGTGCCCTGACAGGATGTCCCCCAGATCGATGATTCGCCGCATGGCCTCGCCATTGTGGCCGCGCCGGATCAGAACGACCTTGCGCGTGCGTGCCGAATGCAGGAAGCCGCCCGCCGCCATCACAGCCTGCAAAGCATCCATATCTCCCATCATATCGACCCAGCCGGGGTTTTTGACCTCGCCGCCGACCAGGATTCGCGTGGCCCCGAGCTCACCGGGATAGACGATGATTTCGGGGGTGCGCAGGATGGCGGCGTATCGGGCCGAAATCTCCTCCTGCAGTTGCGGCACGCTCTTATAGGCCGCCATGACCTGGCCGATGAGGCCAAGCGTGATGCGTCCGTCCGGTCCGACCTGGGTCTGGCGCGACAGCTCTGGTGCCGAGGCGATGCTGACCTCGAGCTTGTCGCCGGGATAGAACAGATAGAGCGGTTCGTCGTCCTGCCAATCGGCAAAGGCGATCAACGGCGCCTCGGCCTGAGGCGACTCAGGATGGCGGCTACCGGCCCGGGCCATCAATGCCGGGGTGAGTCCCGCCGCCAGCAGGGTGCCGAAAAGGGTTCTGCGCGTGAACATGGTGACAGCCTAGACGAGACGGTTGAGTCGCGAAACTGTTTTGCCCGGTCGCAATATCGATCCGAACCTTCGTTTCGGGACATTGCTTCAGCGCTTCCACAATTGTGCGTGTGGGCCATGCTAAACCGGCAAAGCGGTAAAGATTCGTTAATTGGCGATAATATAGGTTAACGAAAAAGGCGCCTGGGTGCTTCGAGGCCCTCAGGCGCCGCTTTTCAATTGGCGGGAAACCGAGACTCAATGCAGTCTGATGACGTGTGGCCACAAGACGGTGAACAGCAAGACGAAAGGGTGATCCCCTTCAGGCGTCGGGCGACGGACCCGTTTCCGGGGGCGGCGCGCAACGTCAGGAGCAGTATGTCGTCGGAATCCATCAAGGCAAGGCACAGCGGACGCTTGAGTCTGGCGCCGGCTGATATTCTCGCCTTGCTGCTGCGCGAGATATGGCTGATGGCGATTGTCTTTGCCGTCATTTTTGCCGTCGGGCTGGGTGTGGCCCTGTCCATGCCATCGACCTATACCGCCAGCGCCAGCCTGCTGATGCAGGTCAACAAGGATTATGTCTACAACCCCCTGGCCGGCGACGCGGCGCGCGGCGCCATCGCCACGATCGACCAGGTCGTGCAGTCCGAGGTCGAAATCCTCAACTCGACCGAGCTCAAGAAACGCGTCATCGCGCGGGTTGGGTTGAAGACGGTCCTGCCGAAGTCGCCGAAGCTGTGGAACCCGCAGACGGACGCCGAGAAGCTGGCGTCGGAAACCGCGGCGATCAAGGTCCTGCAATCGGGATTTGGCGCGGGCACGGCGCCCGACAACAATGTCGTCAAGCTGGAATTCAAGCATTCTGATCCAATGGCGGCGGCCCTGATACTTAATGCCATCGTCGACGAGTATCAAAAATATCGTCTTGAGGTCTATCCCGACACCATCGGCCCGGCCTTGCAGCGGCAAAAAGCGAATTTCGACGAGCGGCTCACCGATGTCGACCGTGATTACCAGGCCTTCTTGGTGCAGAGCGGCGTCGGCGACTTCACCGCCGCCAAGGCAAACTATTCAAAAATTCTCGATCAGGCGACGATGGATCTCTACGCCGCGCAGTCGCAGATGGCGACCGACCGCGCCAAGCTGGCCGAAATCAGCAACAATCTGACGCGTCTCAGCCCTGAAATGAGCCTGGAACGCAATCTCGACCTCAGCGTGCCGACGCGGATTCTGGCCCTGCAGCAGCAGAGGCAGGAAATGCTGGCGCGCTATCTGCCGGGATCGGCACCGATCAAGGACATCGACGGCCAGATCGCTTCACTGCAGGCCATGATGAATTCCGGCGCGGGCGTTGGCGAGAAGGACCACAAGATGGGCAGTAACCCCGTCTTCCAGGACCTGCTCAAGCAGCGCCTGGACCTCCAAGCCGATATGGCGTCGCTGACCGGCCGCGAAGCGCAACTCCAGGCGCAGATGGATCAGGTGACGCGCAAGATGCAGGAACTGACAGGTATCGAGGCGCGCTATAACAACCTGTCGGCTGAGCGCGACGCGCTGCAAACCAATATACGGACCTTTACCCAGCGCATCCAGGAAAACGATGCCCAGCGCGACATGACCAAGGGCGCTGACGAAGCCGTGCGTGTGGTTGAAAAAGCCACCATGCCCGACAAACCCAAGAGCTTGAAAAAGATCATCGCCATCCTGGCTTTCCTGTTCGCCGGGGTAACGGCCTTGGGAGCCGGGCTGCTGCGGGTGTTTACGCGCAAGGGATTCATCAGTGCGGCCATGGCCGGAAAGGCGCTTGATCTGCCGGTTCTGGCGCAAGCCACCAACAAGGTTGCTTGATGCGCCCCCTAACAGTTGCGACAGTTGTTCAAATGATTCGGCTCGGGCGCTATGACGCCGCCGGGCAAGTTGGGCGTAAATGGTTGATCTGACGCGCGAAATGGCGGACCTGATGTCGGCCCTGGGGCGTCCGCAGACGGTTGCGGGGCGGGCCCTGATGTTTGTCTCCGCGTTGAGCGGGGAGGGCGTGTCGACGGTTGCGCGCGAATATGCCCGCTGCGAGGCGGCCTTCGCCGCCAAGCCGGTGTGGCTGGTCGATGCTGATCTCAAACGGCAGGGACAAATGATTGCTCTGGGCCAGGACGCGCAGCGTTTCGGACCGCCGGGACCGCTCAGCCAGGCATCGCCGGACGGATCGGTCTTTTTCCGCCTGTCGCCGCCGGCGCGCGATGCGCAAGGCGTGCCCATCGGTGATGACAAGTATCTGGTGGCGCGGCCGTTTCTTGACAAACGCCTGTGGGTGACGCGCTTTCGCAATCAGCATATGGCGCCCGGACAGAGGGTCAAGCTGTTCGACCAGACGACCTACTGGCGGGCCTTGCGCCAGCACGCCGAAACCATCGTCGTCGATGCGCCGGCCCTCGACCGCTCGACCGGCGCGCTGCAACTGGCGGCGCAGATGGATGGCATTATCCTGGTCGTCAGTGAGGAGGAAGGCGACGTGCAAAGCTGCCTCAACCTCAAGAACGATCTCGAACAGGTGGGGGGACGTATTCTCGGGCTTGTCTATAACCGCGCCCGCAGTCCGTCGAAGTCGGCCCTGCGGCGGCCGGCCGGCGGCAAGGGGCTGCTTGGCCGCGTTGCGGCGCTCTAGAGGGACCATGATAAATCATCGCCCCTCGAGATTTTTTTGCTGGGCGCGCATTTTAATCCCAAAAGTGCGATCGACGTTTGCCTGCGGCGAAACTTCGTTTTCACGCACTTTTGGGAATGCGCTCTAATGAAGTCGTTCATCGAAGACTGGCGAGGGGCGTGGGTATCGCTCTTCTGCGCGGTTGCCGTGCTGCTGGCTTTTTCGCAGGCCTGGCAGGCGCCGGTGTTCGGCTATACGACCAATATGGCGGCCTCGGGCGAGGCCATGCGCAATTTTTACTATCCTTTCTACGTCTGCGGCGTCGTTTTGACCTGTATCGCCTGGCGGCGGATGCTGGATGCCACGTGGCGGACGGCGTCGCTATTGGTCTTGCTCGGCCTGTGTTGCCTGTCGACCTTGTGGTCTATCGACCCGTCCGGCACGATCCGGCGCTGTGTCGCCCTGTTGATGACCTGCCTGTGCTCCTACGCCATTTCGGCGCGCTTCAGCTGGAAGCGGTTGAACGAGGTCCTGTCGATTTCGTTTGCCGTCATGGCTGTTGCCTCGGTAATCCTGGCCGTCTTCTTCCCCAAGCTGGGCCGCATGCAGGAGTTGTTCATCGGCGCGTGGCGCGGTGTCTGGCTGGAAAAGAACAATCTCGGCGCCATCATGGCGATCGGCTTTATTTCGGCGACGGCGACGGCTTTGCAGATACCGGCGCGGCGTATCTTCTGGGGCTGCATGGCCGCTTTGATGATGGCGTTGGTCCTGTTGTCGACGTCCAAGACCGCCCTGATGGCAATGGTGATCGGTACCGGCGGGATCGCCTTTGTGTATCTGGCGCGGCGCGGGCCGGTGCTGGGCGTCGTCCTGACGTGGGTCGTCGTGACCATTCTGCTGGCGGTCGCCGGCTTCATGCTGATCGAACCGGACCACGTCTTCCTGCTGCTCGGCAAGGATCCGACCCTGACCGGCCGCACCTTCATCTGGGACGGTATCGATCGGGTGATGCGCTCGCATCCCTTGCTGGGGTACGGCTACGGCGTGGTGTGGACGGACGAGGATCGTTTTGCCCCGCTGGCCAAGATTACGCAGGTGGCGGGATTTCGCGCCTACCACGCGCACTCGTGCTGGTATGAGGTATGGCTGGCACTGGGCATAGTCGGCCTGGTCACGTGGGCGGCGGTGTTTGCCGAGACGTGGGTCAAGGGACTGTGGCGCACCTGGAAGGGTGATGCCGGTTATTTTGCTCTGCCGATGCTGGGGATTTACAGCCTGTCGAGCCTGACCGAAAGCATGGCGCTGGGATGGAACGACTTGCGCTGGGCGTTGATTGTGATCCTGATCGTCAAGCTGTCATTGCCGGGGGATGTCGATAGTCCTGAGGTTTGAGTATGCGTTTGGCTTAGTGAGGGGTTTTGCCACGAAAAGCGCGAAAAGCACGAAAATTCGAGACGTCGTTTCACATCGGCCCGAAGGGCTGCTGAGTAGCTTCATAAAGGTATAATAAATCGCGCTTCGCGCAGTGGATTTAACGCAATGGAGTTCGTGCTTTTTCGTGCTTTTCGTGCTTTTAGTGGCAAAACCTTAAAAAGGGTGCCCGGAGCTCAGCCTAAGCTGCTTGGGCGATGTCCAGGCCCAAGGCGCGGCGGGCGCCTGCCTCGAAGGTGACGATGTCGAAGCCGCTCTCGATCGCCTTGGCGATAATTCGGTCCAGGGTTTCCGGCGTGCAGCCGAAATCCGAAGGCTTGTCGCGAACATCGTGGGTGTAGAGCACCAGCCAGCTGTTTGGTGTGGCCGTGGCGCGTTGCAGCCAGCTAAATGCTGCCTGCGCGCCGTCTGCGCCTTCGATACCGACCGCGGGTGCCTGGTTGAGGTCGGTGCCGCTGGTGATCAGGCCGTGGTGCAGGGCGCGCGATGCCAGGTAGCGATCGTTCAGAATGGCCTTGGCAGCAGGCGAAACATCGCCATACGGGTAGGCGAAGGTTTGCGACGCTGATATGCCGAGGGCTTTCAACGCATCCTGGTTTTTTTGCAGATTGGCGGCGATGTCGCCGGCCTTGGCGCGTCCGCAATCGAGGTGCGTAAACGTATGGCAGGCGATTTCATGGCCGGCGGCTGCCAAGGCGCGGATATCGTCGGCTGTGGTGTAGATGCCGAGGTGGCTCTCCTTGCCGCTCATGGCGGCCGAGATGAAATAGGTGCCCTTGACGCCGTAGCGCGCCAGGATCGCCGCGCCTTCGCGGGCGGCCGAGACCGGAGCATCGTCGAAACTGATCGTCAGCAACGGCCGCTTCAGGCCGTTCAACCGCGCGGGCTTGGTCGTCACCAGGCGGGCGAGGCGGCGGCGCAGCTTGCCGTAGAGCGAGCGGTCGGCGGAATAGGCATTGGAGTCTGTCGGGCCGCTTGGCATCAGACCACCTGCGCATAGAGGGCGGCCCGATAGACGCGCAAGGCAAGGGCGCGCAATTTCACCGGAACGATCGGCATCATGACTATCGCCTTGAGGCCTTTGCGAATGAATGAGATCAGGGGCACAAATTTGAGCAATTTCGCGGCCTTATAGCTCGGATATTGCGAGATGACTTCAGGATGTTTGCGGATCACGCGGGCGAAGTTGTCGACCGATTGTTCGTATTTGCGCGCCAGGGACTGCGGTGTGTCGAGACCCATATGCGTGGCTGGATTATCGATATGGGTGACGCCGAATGTCTTCGACACGCGCATCGCCCATTCGACGTCCTCCCAGCCCCAGCCGGTGAAATCGGGATCGAAGCCTTCGGCCGCGAAGACATCGCGGCGGATGAGGAGGTTTGAAGTGAAGACGTACTTTTCAGGGGTCAGCGTGCGGGTGGCGGCATCCAGACAGTCGCTGTGGCCCGCCATCATGCGATGGACGTCGAAACTGTCGTCGTCAGGCGCTTGTTTGAGGGAAAAGCCGCCGAAAACCACCGGCGGATTGGCACGGATGGTCGCCAGCCAGCGATCGAGGAAGTTGGGTGCATCGGGCAGCATGTCTGAATCGAGGAACAGGAAATAGCCGGCGCGCGCTGCTGTGGTCAGGCGATTGCGTCCGCGCGCGCGGCCCTCGTTTTCGATCAGGGTGATCAGTTCGCAGGCCAGCGGCGATCCTTCGACAAAGGCTGTGACCTGCGCGCTGAGGTCCGGCATTTGCGATCCGTCATCGATCAGGATGATCTCGATGTCGCCGGGCTCGTAGGTCTGCAGGGCGCGCAGCAGGTCGATCGGTGATTCCTTATAGAATGGAATAAGCACCGACAGTTTCGGCTGGACGGCAGCGTAGGCTGCGTTGCGCAGGATCGCCGGGCCGAAGGTCAAGGGGCCGGTCATGCCCACACCCTTTCTCTCAATCGTTGATAGATACGGAAAGCCTGGCCACGAACGCCATTGAGATTCAACAACCAGGCCAGGCTGCCGTACACGGTTCCGCCAACGGCGACCTTGAGGATCAATTCGCTCAAGCCGCCTGTGGCAGGCAGGGCCGACAGCACGGCCATCATGAACACGGCGCTGGCGGCCGTCTTGAACAGTTCAAGGGACGGCACCGGCAAGGCGAGGGTGCGCAGGCCCAACAGCCACGAGCCGGCGAGCCCGATGGCGAAGCTGAGCGCCGTCGCCAGCGCTGCGCCCATCAGGCCCATGACCGGGATGAGCAGGACGTTGAGAACAATATTGCTGACCGCCGGTAAGGCCATGGCGGCGACCAGGAGGCGCGTTTTCTTGGCCAAGGTGAAGGCCTGGAGGAAGTAGTAGGTATTGAGGCCGGAGAGCAGGGCGCCGAGGCTGATGAGAGGCGTGACGCGCAGGGCTTGTTCACGCAGGGCTTCACCGATCAGCAGGCCGCCCAGGGCCGGGGTCACCATGACGAGGCCGGCGACGGCCGGGAAGAGGACGAAGGCCATGGTATTCAACTGTTGACGGGCGCTGGCGCGCAAAGCGCCGATGCCGCCGAGCTCCAGCGCCTGGACCATGGCGGGCGTGCCGGCGGCGCCGAACCAGATGAACAGGACGTCGAGGATACGCGAGGCGACGCTGTAGCCGGCATGGTAGGCGCCGGCCTCGGCTTCGCTGAGATAGTGGGCGATGAGCAGGCGATCAACTGTGTATAGCGCCAATGTCAGAATAAGGCTGGCTGAGACTGGAAAGCCGTAATGGGCGTAGACACGGGCGCGGGCGGCGTCGAAAGTGCCTTTGGCGGCGCGGGCAAGGTCTTGGCGCGCGAACAGCGGCAGGCACAGGGCGGCGATCAGGCCGGCGCCCAGGACGGGCGATCCGCCGCCAACGCCGGCGAGCGCACAGGTGACGCCGATGACGAAGCCGCCGCCGGTTTGCAGCATGTCAATCATGGATGCCTGGCCGACGCGGCCTTCGGCGCGGCGTTGTTCCTGGACGATCTTGATCAGGGAGCGGAAGACGGTGGTGCCGAGGCCGAAGCCGATGGCGAGTTTCAGCGCAGCGTGGCCCTGCCACAGCCACAGACCGGCGGCGCAGACGAGGGCGAAAACGGCAAAGACATAGACGAACAGGCGCGCCAGGGTGCCATAAAGGACGGGGGCGTCGGGATTGTCGCGCGACTCTGGAATGTAGAAGCGCGCCATGGACGCTTCGATCCAGGTGAAAAAGACGGTCTGCGCCAGGGTGGTGATACCGTAGGCGATGGCGTATTGGCCGTATTCCTCGGGCGTCAGGACGCGCGTGAAGACCATCAGCGTTGCGAAGCCGATGATCCCTTGCAGAATATTCGCTGGAAGATAGCCTAGCAGACCTTTGAAAAACATTATTTTTTTCTCACTTACCTGACGGTTTTTACGTCGCCGAGAAGGCAAGGGATGGTCATGGCCATGATGTAGAGGTCCAGCCACAGGGAGTGGCGTTCGATATATTCGACATCCAGTGCGATGCGACGGCGGACGTCGTCGGCGTGGTCGAGCGGGCCGCGCGAACCGTGGATGGCGGCCCAGCCGGTAACGCCCGGCTTCATGCGGTGTCGCCAGGCGTATTCGGCGACCAGGCGCGCCGACTCGTCGGGGCCTGTCTTCATGCCGATGGCGTGCGGGCGCGGCCCGACCAGCGACATTTCACCGGCCAGGACGTTGAACAGCTGCGGCAGTTCGTCGATCGAGGTCTTGCGGATAAAGCGCCCGGCGCGGGTGACACGCGGGTCATCCTTCGTCACTTGCTGGGCCGCCGTATAGTCGGTCATGTGCGTGTACATGGAGCGGAATTTCCACACCATGATGGATTCGTTGTTGAAGCCGTGGCGGCGCTGGCGGAAGAAGACCGGACCGGGGCTGTCGAGCTTGATCCACAGGGCGACGCCGAGCATGACCGGTGAGAAGACGATCAGGGCCAGGACACCGATGACGAGGTCCTCGGCGCGTTTCAGCAGCGCCTTGCGTTCGTCTTCGGAGGTGCCCGAAACGCGCGCCAGCGGCATGTCGGCGACGCGCGACCAGGCGGCGCGGGTTTCGGATTCGGTTTCGACGTCGATGAACAGCGAGACGGCGTTGGGCAGGCTGCGCAGCTTCTCGATGATCGTCTTGACGCGCGCCTTGGCCGAAGTGTCCAGCGCCACGACGATCTGATCGACATAGGGCGTGATCTTGTGGCCGAGCAACGACTGCACGTCGCCCAGCACCGGTACGCCGGCAACCGCTTCGGGGTTGCGCGCCAGGCGGTCGTCGAAAATGCCGAGAATATTGACGTTGCGCTCAGCCAGGGCCGCGTCGATCAGCTTTTGAGCGTGCTTGGTGGCGCCGACGATGACGATTGACGGCGTCAGGTTACCCTGGCGGCGCCAACGTTCGATCAGGTTCCACCACAACAGGTGCAGGGTGACGAAGAAGGTGAAGGTGGCGACGCCCCAGAACTTGAGCGCGGCGGCGACGGGATCATGATTGGGAGAGAAATGCGCCAGCAGCCGTGCCGAGGCATAGCCGGCGGCAAAGACGCACAACAGCTTGGCGACATGCTTTGAGACGCGCGCCTTGCGGCCGAAGCGATAGACGCCGCTGGCGCCCATAATCCAGTACAGGACCGCAGTGCCAACGATGAAAGGCAGGGTGTCGCCCATAGGACTGCGCAGGACGCCTTCGGGGATGGCGGGCAGGGAACAAATGATAGCAAAGAAGACAAGCGCTGCCAGATCGATGGCGCGGAAGACACGGACATAGAGCTCGC
>FSVF01000467.1_pt1 | contig 16419 bp, 18 predicted proteins | sample 1637601 | NCBI WGS metagenome assembly FSVF01 (sample SAMEA3914814, study PRJEB12502) | metagenome | biome: forest; material: soil | place: USA | collected 2011-09-16 | depth 0.1 m
GTTTCAGGCGGACAAGCGCCCGCAGGCGCGCCATCAGGATGATGTCATCGACCGGCTTATTGAGGAAATCGTCGGCGCCAGCTTCCAGACCCGACAGGCGATCCTCGCGCCCGTCAAGGGCGGTCACCAGGATAATCGGAATATGGCGGGTGTCGGGATGCGCCTTGAGCTGGCGGCAGACTTCGTAACCGTCGATACCCGGCATCATGACGTCCAAGAGGATGATGTCGGGCTGGGCGTCCATCGCCAGGCCGATGGCGGCATTGCCGTCGGACGCGGTGATGACTTCGTAATAGTCGGCCTCGAGCTTCGCCTGCAGCAGGCGGACATTGGCCGGGATATCGTCGACGATCAGGACGCGCGCGGTCATCTGGACTTAACCCAAGTAGCGGCGAACCGTTTCGAGGAAGTGCGTAACGGAGATGGGCTTGGAGATATAGGCCTCGCAGCCGCCGTCACGGATGCGTTCCTCGTCGCCCTTCATGGCGAACGCGGTCACGGCCACGACGGGGATGTGCGACAATTCATCGTCCTCTTTCAGCCACTTGGTGACTTCGAGGCCAGAGATTTCGGGCAGCTGGATATCCATGAGAATCAGGTCCGGGCGATGCTGACGGGCAAGCGTCAGCGCCGACAGACCTTCACCGGTCTGAAACGTCTCATAGCCCTGCGCATCAAGCAGGTCATGAAACAGCTTCATATTCAGTTCGTTGTCCTCAACGATGAGGACTTTCTTGTTGATCATGTCGAAGGCCATCTCAATTCTCATTCCGAATCGGCCTGAACCGGATTCGCTGTCTTTGCTGAGACAAGTTCTACAGGGACTCTCTTAAGGGCAGGTGAAGGGGAAGATAACAGAAGGTAAAAACAGGGTTAGCAAAACGTTAGTATATAAGGCTTTTTCGCGTCTTTTAGGCCTTCATTTACCTTCTGCCGAAACACGTGCGGGGCGAACGATTCTGCGCGCAAACTTTGTCCTTCTCTAAGTGTCCGGATCGGTTATAAACCGGCGCAATATCGTCCGTTATTCTTCTTATATGGAGCCCCGATGTCGAAAAGCGAAGAGCGCCTCAACGCCCTGGGTCTGGCCCTGCCGACCCCGACCGCCCCGGTCGCCAACTACGTGCCGTTCGTGCGCACCGGCAATCTGGTCCACATTTCCGGGCAATTGTCGAACGACGGCGCCGGCCGCATCAAGGGCACCGTCGGTGTCGACGTATCGCTGGAGGACGGCGTTCAGGCAGCGCGCCTGTGCGGGCTGAACCTTCTGGCGCAAATGAAGGCCGCCGCCGGCGGCGATCTCGACGATGTGCTGCGCGTGGTCAAATTGAACGCATTCGTGCAGGCCGGCCCGGACTTTTATGATATCCCGCAAGTCATCAACGGCTGCTCGGACCTGATGGTCGCGGTCCTGGGTGACGCCGGCCGCCACGCGCGCTCGGCCGTGGGCATGTACAAGATCCCGCTGGGCTTCGCGGTCGAAATCGACGCGGTTATTGAAGTGGCGGATAGGCGGTAGGCGCTACCGCTCGATCAGCATCGGCACGCTGCCGCCGACCGATCTGCGCGAATTGATGTCCGTCAGGACCAGGATGACATTGGGATTGGCGAAGCTGATCTTGAAGCCACCGATGGTCTCAAACTCAGGCAAGGCTTCATACGTCGCCTGTCCGTCCTTGTTCAGGTGGTAGAGCCCGTCCATGCCGACGACCAGTAAGGCATCGCCTTCCGGAATGACGCCATAAAAGGCGACGGTGCTGAAGGGTTCGCCGTTAGCCTCCAACTTGTCCTTGGGATCGTACGCCGTGAAATAGAGGCGCTCGGGGGTTTCGTGAGGGCAGACCTGCCAGACGCGGCCATGCGGTTCGAAATGGATGAGCCCGGTCGTTACCGCGACGCAGTCTGCGCGCCACGGTAACGCTGAAATGCCTGTGACATTGCCGCACAGAATAGCCGTGCAGAGCGAGGTCTCGGCCCTCCACGTCGGCGAAACCTTGCCTGTCACCCGGTCGATAGTCTGAAGCATGCCGCTCCATTCGCCCCAGTTGGCACCGAGGTAGATGCGTGAAGGCGTCGCATAGACTGCCGATTGCCCCGTCTGGACCTCGCCGTTCAGGCGTATCGATCGGGTGTCGGCGCCGGTGGCGAGCACGCGATGCGAGGTCAGGAGCGTGATCGTGTCGCCTGTGCACAGAAGGGCAGACAGGCGCTCGTCTTTTTCAAGGGCACCGGTGGCCACTTCGGCCCAGGTGTCGTCGTGGCGGAAAATGCGCCACTTGCCGTCGGTCGCGCCGGCGGCGATGACCTGACCATCGCGACGGCAGATGTCGCCGATCGGCACCGGTGGGCTTTCAAGGGTGCGGGCATTCTTGCCTTGCTCGATCGAGAACAGCTGGCCTGCGTCGGACAACAGCCAAACCTTGCCTTCGGCGGAGACGCCACGCTTGAGGAAAGTTTCCTGCCCGGGCCGCCGGGTTCGGTGGCTTTGGCGGAAAGCGGCAGCAGGGCGAAGGCCAAGGTGAACCAAAGGTGCAGGATCGGTTTCATTGTTGGTTCTCAAAAACTTTGTGCTGACCGTGAGACTGTAAAATCGCCGTTCGTACTTGCCATTGCCGCTGCGCTCAAACGACACAAAGAGCCCGATCACCAATTGCCAAAGCACGCTTTGTCAGTCGGTCCCTCGCCCCAGCCTAAGCGGCAACTACGGGGCGGTAAAACTCAGCCGACTGCCGCGCGGACCCGGTCCTGGAAGGCCATGACCGCGACTTCGTGTTTCGGCGACAGGCGGCCGGTTTCATATACCCCGGCGTTCAGGTTTTGCTGGACGCGTTCGGTGATCCAGCGGTCTTCGGCCGTCACCTGGTCGGACATGGCCAGCGTCGCGTCAGGCACCTCTACCCCGCCCGGCGTCAAGTAGATATAATCGAGTTGCGTCGCGTGGTGGCCGACCGGCGACATACGCTCGATCATCAGGCCTTTATTATAGACATTGACGCCGATATTGGGCCAGACCCACGCCCACAGGCCGTCATAGACCGCATCAGATGATTTCGGCGGGGCGGTGTGCAGCGCCACCTTGCCTTCGACCGTCACCTTATATTCCGCGGCGATGATTTCGGCATCGAGACCAGGATGGACGTCGGGCACGTGGTAGCCTTCGAGATAGTTCTCGACATAGGTTTTCCAGTTGCATTTCAATAAATGTTGACGGCGCAGGCCAACCTTAAGGCTGGACCAGTCGGCGTCGTCCAAGCGCGCGTCGAGCGGCGCCATCTGTTCGGCTAGCGACGGCAGGGTCTCGCCTATGCCTGCGAATATCAGGCCGCGCCAGGTCTCGATCTCAATCGGAAATAGGCTGAAGTCGCGCGGGTCGAAGTCGGCTGCCGGGCCGAAGTCGCGCGCTGCCCGCAGGCGGCCGTCGAGCGCATATTTCCATCCGTGGTATTTGCAGGTCAGATAGCCGTCGCAGATACCGGACTCTTCGATATTCAAAGGCCCGGCGCGATGCCGGCAGACATTGTGGAAGGCGCGTATAACACCGTCGTCGCCGCGCACCAGGATGACCGGAAAACCTGCCAGCACGTCGGCGCGCCACGCCCTGGGTTCGGCTAGGTCGCTTTCGTGCGCCAGGAATTGCCAGTTGTCGGCGAAAACCTTTTGCCGTTCGATTTCCCAGCGCGCGGGATCGACGTACCAGCTGGCCGGCGCCGTTTTGGGAGCCAGAGGTTTTGCGTCTTGTGGTTTTACGTTGTCGGCGCTCATCCCGCCTCCGTCTTGGCCGTCTTGCTGAAGAGATAAAGGACGGCACCCGAGGCCAACAACACCACCGCGCCGACGACCATCTTGGTGATTGACTGGACGCTGTCGGTGGCATCAGGGCTGGGGACGAAACTGCACAGGATGGCGCTCAGGGCCACTAGGAAGCCAAGCCAGCCGATGAAATGGACGCCTGTCTTCGCTCCTGTCCCTTGCGCCTTCAGGTAGGCGACGAACAGGAAGAGATAAGGCAGGGTGTAGCTGAGCACGCTCATGGCGTTGACGAAGTCATAGGCCGCCGCTGCTGTTGCCCCCAACTGGCTGAGGCTCAGGATGACGATGCACAGCAGGGCCTGGGTCCAGATGGCGATTGTCGGTGCACCGGTCTTTGGGTTGGTGCGGCCAAGCGGCGCCAGCAAGGCCGAATCGAGACCGGCCGCGAACGGCAGGCGCGCGGCGACGCCGAACCAGGCGGAAAAGCCGCCCAGCATGACCACGGCCAGGCCGGCCAGCAGGGTCTGCGCCCACGCAGACTGATGGATCTTGCCGAGGGCGACGGCAATTGCGTCGGGCAGGCCGCCGAGGCGAGAGGCGTCGGCCTGCGGCAGGATAGTCAGGACCGCGCCCGTGCCCAGAACGTAGGCAAGCGCCAGGAAAACGCCGATCAGGATCAGGGCGACGCGCAAGGTCGCGGGACCGCCTTTGGTCTGGTTGCGCAGCAGGGCCACGCCCTCGGCGCCGCCATAGGCAAAGACCATGGTCGACCACAGGATGGCGCCGTTGGCATTGAACTTCGGCAGGTAGTCGGCGTGTGAGAAGTCGGTGGCCGAGCCGACGTGGCCGTTCAGCCAGACGGCGACGGCGATGAAGAAGGCGAGGATGGCGGCGGAGGTCACTGCGCCGATGGCCGGGATCCATTTGCCGGCACCCAACCCCAGGGAGTGTAGGAAACTAACGCCCAGCGTCATAACTGAGCCGACGACCAATATGCCGGTCGGGCTGCCGATCCAGGCGCCGACAGGTCCGCCGATGGCCTTGACCATCAGGGCGTCAATGAAGATCAGCAGGCCACAGAAGAACGGCAGGTTGCACGCCCAGTAGATCCAGCCGCACATGAAGCCGGCAAACGGCCCTTGCGTCTGGCGCGTCCAGGCGTAGATGGCGCCTTCGCCGGGGAAGCGCGCCGCCAGATCGAAGGTGGCGATGACCAGCGGCATCAGGAATAGCGCTGCGGCAAGCAGCCAGACCGGCAAGGCGACCGGGCCGGTCGCGGCCCCCGTTGCCAGCCAGCGAATGCCGAAATTCATGGCGGTGCCGTAGAGCACGATCGACCACAGCCCGGCCTTCTTTTCTGTTGTTTCCATCTGGTGCGCCCCCTTGCAGTTTTGTCGACCCCGCCTTCCCTTCGCCCCTTTCAAGGGGAGAAGGTGGCCCAGCTTGCTGGGCCGGATGAGGGGTAACCGCCCTGCCCGTGCACGCTGCCGACGACGAAAGAACCCCTCACCCTACCCTCTCCCCTTAAAAGGGGAGAGGGGGGAGATTGTTGCCTCAACACTGCTCTCCGTTTCCGCGGGCGTCAAGCGGTTGCAGGCGTAACCGCAGGGTGTTAGCGTCGCCGCTTCGTTTCCGACATCAGGTGTCCCATGCGTACAATTGCCGCCGTTTCCGCCCTCGCCCTTCTCGTTGCTTCACCCGCATTGGCCGCGCCCGACACATCCGGTGATGGCGAGCCCGCCTTCCGCGCCCTATTCAAGGAGTTGGTCGAGACAAATACCCAACCGTCGAATGGCGACTGTACGGTCGCGGCACAACGCATGGCCTCGCGCCTGAAGGCTGCCGGCTACGCCGACTCGGACGTCCGTGTCTTTGTCACGCCCGATCATCCCAAGGAAGGCGGCTTGCTTGCGGTTTTGAAAGGCACGGACACCCAGTCGAAGGGCGTGCTGTTGCTGGCGCATATCGATGTCGTTGAGGCCAAGCGCGAGGACTGGACGCGCGATCCGTTTACGCTGGTTGAGGAAAACGGTCAGTTCTATGCGCGCGGTGTCGCCGACGATAAGGGTCAGGCGGCGATCTTCACTGACCTGATGGCGCGCTTCAAACAGGAGGGCTACAAGCCCCGGCGTACGGTCAAGCTGGCGCTGACCTGCGGCGAAGAGACCGACGGCATGTTCAACGGCGCCAAGTGGCTGTCGCAGGAACACAAGGACTGGATCGACGCCGATTTCGCGCTCAATGAAGGCGCCTATGGCAAGTTCGATGCGGCCGGCAGAAAAGTCTCGCTCGATATCGAAGCGGCGGAGAAGGTCTATCAGGACTTTACCTTCGAGGCGACCAACACGGGCGGGCATTCGTCGCGGCCGCGGCCTGATAATGCTATAACCGAGATGTCGGTGGCCCTGAAACGCGTGGCCGATTACGAGTTCCCGGTCATGCTCAATGACGCCACGCGCGGCTATTTCACGCAGGAAGCCGGGATCGAGGGCGGGGAAAACGGCGCGGCGATGTTGACGATCATCAAGGACCCGAACGACGCGGCCGCCAATGCCCTGCTGTCGAAGAACGTCATGTGGCATTCGATGTTGCGCACGACGTGCGTGGCGACGATGATTTCGGGGGGACACGCGGTCAATGCCCTGCCGCAGGACGTCAAGGCCAATGTCAATTGCCGCATCTTCCCCGGTACGCCGGTCGATACGGTGCGCCGGGCGTTGGTATCGGCGGCGGGCGATGCAAAGGTGACGGTTACGCCGTTCGGCGAGACCAGCCCGGCGACGCCGGCACCGAAGCTGGGGCCGGATATCCTGGGTCCGATCGTCAAGGCGTCGGCGGAGGTCTATCCAGGCGTGCCGGTGATCCCGACCATGGAAACCGGGGCATCGGATGGGATCTATACAACCGCAGCGGGGATTCCGACCTATGGGTTATATGGCTTCTTCGAAGGCGAGGACGAGGGGAATATCCACGGTTTGAATGAGCACGTGGGCGTGCAGTCGTTGATGGACGGGCGCAGGTTCACATACAAGCTGGTGAAGATGTATCTGGATCGGAAGTAGCGGCGTTTGTAGCTGGCGAAGGATTTAGGTGAACCACGGATAAGGCACGGATGCGCTGCGCTTAGGCTCAGCGCGGCACGGAAAACACGATACCGGGGCATGTTGTCGCTTCTGCGCCGAACTTTCCAATTTAATAGCGACGCCTTGAATATCCCTATAATGCGGCGCCTTGCGTCGCGTATCCGTGCGGGTGCGCTCGCGCGCCATTCGTTGTTAAAACCTTTTTGCCCACCAATTGTCGCCCGCCTTTAACCGTGTTAGCCCTTGGGATCACCTGACCGGAGGGCATTTTCATGCGTATTTCCTTGATTTCCGCGGCTGTTCTGGCTTTTGCCATTGCCTCTCCTGCACTCGCCGCGCCTGCGCCTGACAAATCGCGCGATGGCGAGCCCGAGTTCCGCGCGCTTTACAAGGAACTGGTCGAGACCAATACCACCCTGTCGGCCGGCAGTTGCACGCTGGCTGCCGAGCGCATGGCGGCGCGTCTCAAGGCGGCCGGGTATTCCGACGACGCCATCCACGTCTTCTCGACGCCTGAGCACCCCAAGGATGGTGGCTTGGTCGCCGTGCTCAAGGGTTCCGACCCGAAGGCCAAGGCCATTTTGCTGCTGGCGCATATCGACGTGGTCGAGGCCAAGCGCGAGGACTGGGTGCGCGATCCGTTCACGCTCATCGAGGAAGGCGGTTATTTCTATGCCCGCGGCTCGTCCGACGACAAGGCGATGGCGGCGATCTTCACCGACCTGCTGGTGCGCTATAAACAGGAGGGCTTCAAGCCCAAGCGCGACATCAAGCTGGCCCTAACGTGCGGTGAAGAAACATCGGGTGCGTTCAACGGCGCCAGCTACCTGTCGACCCAGCACAAGGACTGGATCGACGCCGAGTTCGCCATCAATGAAGGCGCCGGCGGGCGCTTCGATGCCAATGGCAAGTGGGTGATCCTCAATATCCAGGCGGCCGAGAAGGTCTATCAGGATTTCGCCGTCGAGACGACCAATCCGGGCGGGCATTCGTCGCAGCCGGTGCCGTCCAACGCTATCTATCAAATGGCCGACGCCCTGAAGAAAATCGAGGGCTATGAGTTCCCGGTCATGCTCAACGACGCGACGCGCGCCTATTTCACGCGCTATGGCAAGGTCCTGGGCGGCGATACCGGGGCTGCCATGGAAGCGATCGTCAAGGACCCGACCGACAAGGCAGCGGAAGGCCTGCTGAACAAGGACAAGCTATGGCATTCGATGCTGCGCACGACGTGCGTGGCGACGATGATTGAGGGCGGGCATGCACCCAATGCCCTGGCTCAGCACGTCAAGACCAATGTCAACTGCCGCATCTTCCCCGGCGTGCCGGTCGATACCGTGCGCGACAAGCTGGTTGAGGTTATCGGCGATCCGGCGGTGACGGTAACGGTCAAGCAGCGCAGCATCGCCACGGCGACGCCGGCCATGCCGGAGTCGGTTCTGAAGCCGATCGAGGCGATATCGGCGAAAATGTATCCGGGAGTGCCGGTCATTCCATTCATGTCGACCGGGGCAACCGATGGGATCTATATGACGGCGGCGGGGATTCCGACCTATGGCTTCTCGGCGATTTTCGGCGATCCGGACGGCGGCAATATCCACGGGCTGAATGAGCGCGTCGGGGTCAAGGCGCTGATGGACGGGCGGGCGTTTCAGTATCAGTTGATCAAGGCATACGCGAACGCCGTCAAGTGACGGGGTGAAGGGGCCGGTGGCCCCTTCGTCTTTACAAATAACTTCAGGGTGGCTCCCTTGAGGGCCCACCCTGAAGTTATATCTAAGGCGAGGGGTCAAGACCCCTCGACCCCATAACTGGACGGCGTTTGTATATGGCTGATACCCTGACCCTGAAGCTCAATTCAAGCATCGCCGACATCGGCAAGGCCCGATGGGACGCCTTAAAACCCGATTCCAACCCCTTCAACTCATACAACTATCTCGACGCGCTTGAAGTCACGTCTTGCGTCGACAAAAGCAGTGGCTGGCAACCCGCGCATCTGTCGCTAGGCGACCGAGACGCGATCAAAGGCGTCATGCCGCTCTACATCAAATACCACTCGATGGGCGAATACGTCTTCGACCAGGCTTGGGCACGGGCCTACGAACAGGCCGGCGGCGACTACTACCCAAAACTCCAAAGCGCCATCCCGTTCACGCCGGTTACCAGCGCGCGCCTGTTAAGCCCGGATGCCGGCATCCGCCGCGCCCTGGTCGATGCCGCCTGTCGCGTCTGCGACCAGAACAAATTATCGTCGCTGCACGTCACTTTCTCGACCGAGGCGGAATGGCAGGAAATGGGCGAGTATGGTTTGCTGCTGCGCCAGGACCAGCAATTCTGGTTCGACAACCCAGGCTATGCCGACTTCGACGCGTTCCTGGCCGAGCTGTCGTCCAATCGCCGCAAGGTCATCCGCCGCGAACGCCGGGATGTGCAGGCCGCCCTCAGCTTCCGCTTTATTACCGGATCCGAGATCGAGGAACACCATCTCGATGAGATGTACGCCTTTATCCAGAACACCTATGACCGCAAATGGGGCCAGCCCTATCTGACGCGTAACTTCTTCTCGGTGGTGACGGAACGGATGCGCGAGCAGATCGTGCTGGTATTTGCCTATGACGGCGCGCTGCCCGTGGCCGGCGCCATCAACTTTATCGGCGGCGATACGCTTTATGGCCGGCAGTGGGGCGCCCACGTCGAGGTGCCGTTCCTGCACTTCGAAGTCTGCTATTACCAGGCCATCGACTTTGCCATCAATCATGGATTAAAGCGCGTCGAAGCCGGCACGCAAGGGGAGCATAAGCTGTCGCGCGGTTATCTGCCCAACCCGGTATATTCGGCGCACTACATCCGCGATGCGCGTTTGCGCAAACCCGTGGCAGACTATCTGGAGCGCGAACGGGTGGCGGTGGCTGAGCAGATGGATATGTTATCCGCTGAGGCTTCACCGTTTAAGAAGGGGGGATGATATGAAAATGAGATGGATTGTTTTAGCGGTCGTCAGCCTAGTTCTGACGGGCGCCGGCTTTCTGCTCTCACGACACCACGAGGCCCCGCTCTTGCCGCCCGTGTACGGGCCCAATGCCTCTCTTGGTGGCGGCTACTACCTAGTGCGTGAAGCCAACGCGCAGGTCAGCCTGTGCCGGTGGATCGAGCGCCCCGAAGGCGACTGCACCGATATTCTGCCAGGGGATATATTCGCGGTTGGTTACGACAGCCGCTATATCGTCATCAGACAGCACCCGGATGGCAATACGGCCATGACGAACAACTATTACCTTCCACTGGCCGGCAGCGCGAGCCACGAAGCGGGTGCCGCCTTCAAGGTTCCAAATGCGTATAGTGATCTGGCATTTCCGCGGCGGCAGTTCGATTTGACGCTACCGCATTTTCGCAAATCGCTGCCGAAACTGGTGCAAGGCAAGGATCGCAGGCTGTCCGAAGTCTAAGGCAATCTCAGAGCATTCCAAATGAAATAACGACATGGTAGTTTGGTTGCAAAAGGGACGAATGCCCATGGAAATGCGCTACAAAACCTACTCCGCCTTTTTCGATTTTTATCTCAGCGAGCACAGTCAACCGTTGACGCGCGTGTTGCACTATATGGCGTCGGTGTGCGGGATATCGACGGTGGTCGTCACGGTGGCGACGGGCGTGTTGTGGTGGATTCCGGCAGGGATCGCGGCAAGCTACGGCTTGGCCTGGATCGGGCACTTCTTTGTCGAGCATAACAAACCGGCCACGTTCAAATATCCGCTGTGGTCGTTTGCGGCGGATTATCACATGTTCCTGCTGTTTTTGGCCGGGGGGCTGAGCAAGCGGCGGGCGCGGGCGGCTGAGATTATGGGGGTGGCGCGCCGTCCTTGACGGCTAGGAGCGTTGGGCTTAAGCGGTTCACATCTTTTCAGGAAAGACCGTCATGCACCTTGTTGCCTTTGCCGCCGTGTGTCTGGGGATGGCGCTGACGCCCGGCCCCAATATGATCTATCTTGTGTCGCGATCGATCAGCCAGGGCCGAACCGCCGGCTATGTGTCCATGGCAGGCACCTTCTGCGGCTTTATCATCTATATGCTGCTGGCTGTGTTCGGCATTACCGCCATGCTGATGGCCGTGCCGTTTGCCTATGATGCCTTGCGCATCGGTGGGGCGCTTTACCTGCTGTTCCTCGCCTGGCAGGCTGCCAAGCCCGGCGGCAAGGCCGTGTTCGATGTCCGCCAATTACCCAAGGACAGCCCGTTCAAGCTGTTCAGCATGGGCTTCCTGACCAATCTGCTGAACCCCAAGGCAGCGGTCTTGTATCTCAGCCTTTTGCCGCAGTTCATGGATCCCAGGGCCGGCAATATCCTGGGTCAGTTGCTGTTGCTGGGCGTAACGCAGATTTGCGTCAGCATGACCGTCAATGGCAGCTTTATCTTTGCTGCCGGCAGTGTGGCGAAGTTTCTGGGGACGCGGCCGAGCTGGATCAAGGCGCAGCGCTGGTTGATGGCGACGGTGCTGGGCGGGTTGGCGGTGAAGCTGCTGGCCGAGGGGAAGCGGTAGGATTCCCTTCCCTTCTCCCCTCATGAGGGGAGAAGGTGGGCCAGCTTGCTGGGCCGGATGAGGGGCAATAACTCTTTCCGTACGTGCAACTGCCGACAGCGTGCTCCTCACCCCTACCCATGGCGGGCGAAGGCTATACCTTCGCTTGCGCCAAACCCCGTAAACGGGGAGAGGAGAAGGTCAGAGCCCACGGAACCAAACATCCAGACTATGCGCCTGCGCTTTCATGTTTTCGGCGCGTTTAGCGGCTTCTTCGTCGCGGCCCCAGGTTTCCGCCTGGAACTCCTCACCGATGCGTGAGGCCTCGAATGCTGCCTCGCCGCTTAAGTGCCGGCGCCACACACATAGCGCCAGAATCACTGAGCCATAAACCGGGATTGCCGACATCAGGCCCGCCCGTTCAAAGGCCGACGCCCCCTCGATCAACGATTGAATTTTTTCAACTGGCTGCGCCGGTTGCGGCTTATGGATCAAGGACTTGTTCTGGTGAAATTGAAGCCCCAGCTCAGAATTAACCCATTGCAGCAGGGGCAGCCAGGCGGCGTCTTCGCGCGCCAGCAAGGCGGACGGGTATTCCGACGGATAGCACAGCAGGTCGGTCTCGACGTAACGCAGGACCTCGGTCACGGTTTCCTCGACCAGGGTGTCCATGCGATCGACAGCGGCAAAACCCAACCGTGTAAGGGGCATGTCTTCGTAAGAGACGTACTCACCGACCGCTGCCCATTCGGCGGCCACAAGCTCCGCCAAACCTTGCGTCGGCAGGGTCAGGGCGTGGCCCTGCGGCGTTTTCACCCCTCTGCCATCCAGTTGAACCGCAAAGCCCTGGTCGGCGGCGATAGTCGTCGTGGCTTTCCAGAAGCGCTTGGGGCGGTGGCCCAGTTGGTCACTTTTCTTCGTGGGAGCTTCGGCCTTATAGGTCATGATATTTCAATGGTTTAGAGAAACGGATTCAGGTGCGAAAGCGTCGAGCGCGACGTTCAGTTCATCGAAAGTGTGAACGATCCGGTGGGCGCCGGCGGCTTCGAGTTCTTCCGGCGTGTGGAAGCCCCATGATACGCCGAGCGCGTGGACCTTGGCACGACGCGCCATGGTGATGTCGTGCGTGGTGTCGCCGATCATCACCGTTTGATGCGGATCGAGGCCGAGCGCCTTCATATTGCATTCAAGCATGTGCGGGTGCGGTTTGGACGGACCGTCATCGGCGCAGAAGGTGATGTCGAACAGGTCGCGCCAGCCGTGCAGGTCGAGATTGCGCTCGACGCCACGGCGCGACTGGCCCGTGGCCATACCGATGAACCAGCCATCGTCTTTCAGGCGGCGAATGCTGTCGGTAGCGCCGACATATAGCCCCTCAGTGAAGTCGGGATCATCGTGGAAGCGCAGGAAGGCGTTCTTGAATTCGTCGGTATAGGCCTGGACCGTGGCCTGATCGAGGTCCGGGCGCATCTGCTGTAAAGCTTCGAACAGCGAGATGCCGACAATAGCGCGGACGTCGGAATAGGTCGGCGGCTCTACACCAATAACGTTGGCGGCTTCGACCGCCGCCCTGAAAATGCTCGAACGACTATCGACCAAGGTGCCGTCGACATCCCACACGGCAAGGCGCATTAGCGACGTCCTTTTTTACTGACCTTCACAAACGGATCGGGCTCGGCGTCATGATAGTCGAAGCCGAAGCGCTCGAACCCCGCCTTGATGACCGGATCGAGCGGCGCCTCGACGATCAGCGTGCCCTGCGTCGGATGCGGCAGCTCGATACGACGGTGGTGCAGTTGCAGGCCCAGACCTTCCGACAGGTCACGGCTGGCGTCATTACCATACTTCGGGTCGCCCAGGATCGAGTGACCGATGGCCTGCATGTGGGCGCGCAGCTGGTGCGTGCGTCCAGTGTGCGGGCGCAGGCCCATCCAAGAAACGCGCGGGCCGGCGCGGCCGATGGTGACGTATTCGGTCTCGGCCGCCTCGGCGCCAGGCTCCTTGGGGTCGGCGACCTGGACGATTTCGCGGTCGTGAAAACCCTTCTTGATCAGGGGCGTGTCGATATAGCCTTCTTCCGGCTTCGGGTTGCCTACGACGATGGCCCAGTAGGTCTTGTGGGCGCGACGCTTGGCAAAGGCACCCGACAGGCGCGCAGCGGCCATCGGTGACTTACCCAGCAGCAGGACGCCCGAGGTGTCGCGATCGAGGCGGTGGACTAGGCGCGGACGTTCCAGCCCCTCGCCCCAGGCCGACAGCAGGCGGTCGACGTGGTTCTTGGTCTTGGTGCCACCCTGGACGGCGAGACCGGCGGGCTTGTTGATGGCGATGACGTCTTCGTCTTCGTAGAGGACCAGCGACTTGGCGTACTTGACTTCCTGTGGGCTCAGCATGGCGCGTTCGCGCTTTTGCTGGTCCTCATTGGGGGCGTCGGGCAGCGGGGGCACGCGGATCGTCTGGCCGGTCGCCAGGCGGGTGTCGGCCTTGACGCGGCCGCCATCGACGCGCACCTGGCCCGAGCGCAGCAGCTTGTTCAGTTGCACATGGTTGAGGTGCGGCCAGCGGCGCTTGAAAAAGCGGTCGATGCGGATGCCGTCTTCGCCGTCGGTGACGTACAGGGTTTTGACTTCTTTACTCATGCGGCGACCTTTCGCACGATTGCGAAGCCAAGAGCAACAGCGCCGATGGCCAGCGCAACCGAAAGCCCGACATAAAGCGCGGCTAGGCCGTAGTCGCGACGTTCCAGCATCTGCACGGTCTCAAGCGAGAACGACGAAAAGGTGGTGAAGCCGCCAAGAACGCCGACGCCCAGCAGCAGGCGGGCACGTTCGGTGTCGACGAGGCCTTTCAAGGGGCCGAGCAGGAGCGCCATGAGGATGCCCATCAGCAAGCCGCCGACGACATTGGCAGTGAAGGTGCCGAGCGGCCAGTTGGGTCCGGCAAAGGCCCGGCTGAGGCCATAGCGCGCAAGTGAACCGAAGGCACCGCCAAGCATAACAAGTAAAACGTTGATCATTATTTGCCGCTCAAACGCCGCTAGGCTTCCTCGCATTAGCTCGGGCGCCCAAACTTATTAAGATGGCGCGCTTGCCTAAATGCATGCATTTCGGATGCCTATTACCCCTCTTGGCGTTGAAACGATAGTCCTCTAGTCTTTCCAAGACTGAGAAAACCAGCGGGACCGATACCATGAGCCTTGATGTGCCGTACGATACGAAGAATATCTTCGCCAAGATCCTCAGCGGCGATATTCCCTGCGCCAAGGTCTATGAGGACTCACGGATTTTGAGTTTCATGGACGCCTTTCCGCAGAGCAAGGGCCATACGCTGGTCATCCCCAAGGTCAAGGCGTGCAATCTGTTCGACATTCCTTCGGAGCACCTGCAAAACCTGATCCATCACACGCAGAAGGTCGGCCGGGCTGTGAAAGACGCGCTCGAGCCCGACGGCATCCGCATCATGCAGTTCAACGGCGAAACGGCGGGCCAGACGGTGTTCCATATTCACTTCCACATCATTCCGATGTGGGCCGACGCCGGGATTGGCCGTCACGCGTCGGGGCAAATGGCAAATATAGACGACCTGAATGACACGGCAGCACGGATCAAGGCGAAGCTGTAGTGGAGGCGTTGCCGCGCAACTTTTATGATTTCAATGCCCCTGAATTCGAACTGGGCTGCCGTCTGAGCCAGTTTGGTTCGGTTCGAGATATCGCGAATCTTGGAGACGCCATCCATGAGGGGATGCGCGTCATATTGTGGCCAAACGAGGATTTCGAAATGGAAGGTATTTTGACGTTTTGTCGTGCTGAGGGCTATTGGTACGCCAAGCCCATCAAGGAAACGCTCGGATATACCGATTGATAGCCAGGCACTGCCGGGGGGCTTCCGGAGCCTGCTTAAAGAGGCCCCCTCCGGCGAGACAAGCTCGCCACCTCCCCCGCTTCGCCACGGCTCGCTAGGGAGGAGATATTGGCTTGCCCGCCTCCCCTATTCGGCCTAAGCGGGGGCCATCTTTTGTCGCCGGAGCCCGTCCCACGTGTTTTTCGTCCTTCGTCATGGCCAGACCGACTGGAACCAGCAGGCGCGCCTGCAGGGCTCGACCGATATTCCGCTCAATGACACCGGCCGTGAACAGGCGCGGACTGCGGCGAATATCCTCAAAGATCAGGGCCTGACGCGCATCGTCGCCAGTCCTTTGTCGCGTGCTCTTGAGACCGCGCAGATCGTCGCAGCCGCTGCGGGGCTTGAGCCGGTCATCGACGGTCGTCTGACCGAGCGCAATTTTGGCCGCTTCGAAGGCATGACAATCGACGAGGTCCGCGAGCACCGCAAGGCAATGCGCGCCTTCATGAACCCCAAGGCCGATCTCGACGGCAAGCACTATCCCGACGACGCCGAGCCTTTGGGTGAGGTCATCGAGCGCGTCTTCGCCTGTGTCAACAGCTACCGGATCGGCGAAAAAGCCCTGTTCGTCTGCCACGGCATCCCGTTTCGCGCCATTTCGCGGCGGTTCCTGAACGATATGTATTCAAGCCCCAACGCCGCGCCGGTCCGCTTCGAGCAGACAGGCGACGCATGGCGGATGATCGCGCTCGATCCCGACAACGCGCCAATCCAGCAGATTTATAACGCCCAGACGACGATGGGGCCGATTTAGACGCCTGCGCCCCGTGGCGGTGACGGGTGACCACTCAACGAATCCGTTTATTTAATCGCGCGAAAGGTGTACAATCGTTTGCGCGGCGTTCGGGCCAGTAGGGTCCAGCCTTTGCTCAGAAAAATCTGACCTCCGCAGCCGGCGCCCCATTCCGGGGCCGCTCAAGTCTGACGAGGTAAAGATGCGTACCCAAACCCCATCCCCGCGATCGAATTCTGGCCAATCGATTTTTGGCCAATCGATTTCTGCCGCACCCCGCGTACTGGTGGCCGAAGACTATATTCCCAATGCCGAATTCATCGCTGCGGCGCTCGAGTTCGAAGGTTATGAGGCAGACCTGGCGGCAAATGGCGTCATCGCCGTCGATCTTGCCATGTCCACGCCCTATGACGCTATCCTGATGGACATTGA